>Ga0210015_1000866_pt1 | contig 30748 bp, 41 predicted proteins | sample CryGeymeta201522_FD_185471 | JGI IMG/M metagenome (GOLD analysis project Ga0210015, IMG submission 185471) | Groundwater microbial communities from Crystal Geyser aquifers in Utah, USA - Crystal Geyser metaG 2015-22 (SPAdes) (version 2) | ecosystem: Environmental > Aquatic > Deep subsurface >... | reverse complement strand
CTGCTCTTCTGTTAAAAAATCTCCCATTACTATTATGAGACTATATTTTCAGGAGAAAGTCAAATCAGATGAGTTGCAAACTGGTTGAAGAGGGGTATACAATTTCAATTCTCCTGTTTTACCGGCAAGGGAAGTTACACCGGTATTTGTTATCACCGGAGTTTGTCCGGCACCAACGGAAATACCGGCACCCGGTTTAATTCCATACACGATATTGTCTGCCGTTATCTTTCCCGACTTAATAATCAACGCTTTATTGAATACGGCATCGACGTTGAAAGAAACAGATTCGTAGGGGTCGGGCGTGACCGACCCTGTTGTTGATTCACCCAATACGTTATCCGTAGAGACGCCCAAATTGGGCGTCTGTACATTGATATTATTTTCTAATTTATTCGAGGCTAAATTAGAAAAAAGATGGGATGTTGTCGTAAAGGCAGCAGTTGCTGTTATGACTAACCCGGCTAAAATTGTAAGAAATAAATTCATGTTAATTTCAGTATATATATACAATAAGGAAGAAGTCAAACGATACTAATTTTAGTCTGGATTCCCGCCTTTTGACCAGAGGTCAATCGCCCTTTGGACGACGCGGGAATGACAGGGGGGTTGGAAGTAACATTTGGACGACTAGAGTCATCCCCGTGAAGACGGGGATCCAGTCTACAATTACAATTGTTTTTTTCACTTGACATTAAATTTTATTAAGATTATCATGAAATTAATGATGAAAATTTTCAAAATTAGCCTCAAGTTTTTTATAATTGTGTTATTTTTATGGATTCCCGCGGGGGTCCATGCCGCATCTTTAAGTATGTCTAATTTTGTACCCGTAATTGACAAGGGGGTAAAAGACGGCCATATCATTATCTCCACATCAAAAGGCTATGGATTATCACGTCAAACTTATGAGCAAAACATAGTCGGTGTAGTCGCTCAAAACAGTGCGATTGTATTTTCCGGACAGACAACAGCTAATTCATATCCAATTGTCAGCACGGGAAAGACAAACGTACTGGTATCGGCCGTCAACGGAACGATTAAAAAAGGAGATCTGGTCACTACATCGGGAATTGTAGGGGTGGGAATGAGGGCGACCAAATCGGGCTATGTCCTTGGGATGGCTCTCTCAGAATATACACCAAAAGACATACAGCAAGTGGGTGTGGTGCAAGTCGCCTTGAATATTCATTTTGCCACCCTCAATGTTAAACTGGGCGATAATCTGCTTGATATTTTTAAGTTAAGCTCATTGGCTACGTACGAGCAGCCCATGACCGTATTTAAATATTTCGTTGCCGCCCTGATCATTTTCGCCTCTTTCTTTTTCGGTTTCTTCGTCTTTGGTAAGGTAGCAGGAAAGGGAGTTGAGGCTCTGGGGCACAATCCATTGGCCGGCAAAATGATCGAGATGGGGATAGTGATGAATGTAATAATCACGGTCGTAATAATATTATCAGGGTTAGGATTAGCGTTGGTGATATTGAGAATGTGACGACAGGTTAAAAATTAAAAATTAAATCTATGGCCAAATCATTTCTCGAAGAACTGCTGCCGCATCAGGTTGTAACCCAGAAAGAGCTATTAAAGGCCCACGCCAAGGCCCAGAAGATCATCAAGCGGGCGAGCAAAAAAGCCAATCAAATCCTGATCCAAAGCAACTTTTTTCACAAAAGCCTTAAGGAATCGTTAAGACAGGAATTAAAAGATGCCATTGGTAAAAGTGTCCAGGCTTATCAAAAAGAACTCGAAATAGGAATAAAAAAATCACTAGTTGATTTACAGGAAATCATCAAAAAACAGTTGAAAGACAATCAAGAATTTTTGCAAAACAAAACCAAAGAACAGTGGAAGAGGATAGAAAAAGACCTGACGGATTATAAGCAACAAAAAAAATTGGAAGCAGATAAAATGATGGAGACAGAAATGAGAAAGTTGGTCTCCGAAACATTTATCAAAGCGATGCCGGAATCAATGAAAGAGAAGTTACTATTTGAGGCTCTAGAAAGCGCAAAAAAAGATGGATTTTTCAAAAATATCTGAACAACTAGTGACAACCGGTCAAGTCAACGATTTGTTGGGGGAGCTTGAAAATGTAAGCGAGTCTATTTATTTGACCGGAAATAAATTTAGCAGTACTTTAAAAAAAATCGACATCCGCTACTATACTACCTTAGTAGGATTATTAGAAAAAAACGATAAAAAAGAAGTTTTGGAAAAATTAATCGAAGAGATAAAAAATATACCGGTCGTTAATGTTAGTTTATCTTTTTATCCAAGTTTTCAAATAGTCGAAAAGATGAGTGATTGGTTGGAGGAGAGTTTGGGGAAGAAGGTCTTAATTTCTATTAAAAACAAACAAGAGCTGTTTACGAAAGTGGAGATTGAATATAAGGGAAAATATATTAAATGTTAAACAATTGTCATCCCCGTGAAGACGGGGATCCAGACGATAATTACATTTTTGTATGGTGATTTTAGTCTGGATTCCCGCCTCCGCGGGAATGACGGGAGGAAAGAAATTATGCAAAACTATAAATTTTATTTAGAAAAATTCGGCGAGTACGGGGAAGTGACCGAGATCAAACACTCACTGGTCGTCGTTGAAGGCCTCCCAAATCTAAGGATAAACGAAATAGTAGTTTTTGAAAATGGCAGTTTTGGTCAAATAACCGATATTTCTGACAGTTTGTGCCGAGTGGCCCTTCTTAAAAAATCAACCCAAATAAAAAGCGGAGAGAAGGTCAGCCGGACAGACGGTCTGTTCACCGTTCCCGTGAGTGAAGAATTTTTGGGGACGATGGTCGATCCGATGGGAAAAATAATTGCACCGGAAAACAAAAAAATCCAAAAGGTGGAGTACAGATCGATAGAAACGGAAATAGGAGGAATAGATAAAAGAGCAAAGATAGACAAACAATTATTAACGGGCGTAACTTTAGTCGATATGCTGTTGCCACTGGGCAACGGACAGAAGGAGCTGATAATTGGCGATCGAAAAACCGGTAAAACCTCCTTTTTACTCACGACCGTAAGAAATCAAATAAAACAGAAAAAAATTGTTATATTCGCAACGATAGGAAAGAAAAAGACCGATATAAAAAAACTATACGATTATTTCGTTACCGAAAAGCTGATAGATAAGATGATCTTTGTGGTTTCCTGTTCTGACGATTCGGAAAACTTGATCCATCTCACCCCTTATACGGCCATGACGATGGCTGAATATTTTAAAGATCAGGGAGTCGATACTCTGGTTGTCTTGGACGACCTTTCCATTCACGCCAAAAATTATCGGGAGATAGCTATAAACAGTGAAAAATTCCCCGGACGTGAATCTTATCCAGGAGACATTTTTTATCTTCATGCCCATTTATTGGAAAGAGCAGGTAATTTTAGATTGGGAGTCCAGACCGTCTCAATAACTTGTTTGCCTGTGGCCGAAACGATCGAGGGCGATCTTTCCGGTTACATTACTACAAATCTAATGGGTATCACGGACGGCCATATTTATTTTGACCGCTCAATTTTTACTAAGGGACGACGTCCGGCAATTAATTTGCCGTTATCCGTAACCAGGGTAGGGCGCCAAACTCAAGCGTCTATTTATCAACAGGCAAATCATAAAATTACGGCTTTTTTATCAGAATATGAATCTTTGCAAAATCTGGCTCATTTTGGTGCGGAATTATCACCAAATGTTAAACGAGTTATCACCCGGGGTGAAAGAATAATCCAGGTATTTGATCAAAAATATAGCGAAATTATTTCAAGCGAAATGCAACTTATTTTATTAGCGTTGGCTTATTCAGAAAGTTTTTTTGATGTTGACATTAAAATACTGAAAGAGAAAATACTAAAATCAGACTACAAAAATCTGATAAAACAGATTGAAAATATCAAAACATTTACAGAATTGTTGGAATATTTAGGAAAGAATAAGAAAGAATTTACTAGTTAAAGGAATATTTAGTCTGGATTCCCGCCTACGCGGGAATGACTCCGTGTCATTCCCGCGTCGTCCAAAGGGCGATTGACCTCTGGTCAAAAGACGGGGACCCAGTCTATAATTACCTTTTAAATTATGCTTGACCAACGCCAATTAAAAACCAATTTTGAATTTCTGGAGACGATCCGCAGTCTTTGCGTGGCTTATGAGCAGATTTCGGTCATGAAGATGAAGAAAATCAAGGATGCAGTTCTTTATACACGTGGTTTTTATGATGAATTATCTGAAGTATATCTTCAGATGAAAAAAACGTATAAACACCAAGTAATGACTCTGGCCAGGCAAAATCAAATAAAAGACCCGCAAAAATTATTATTGATGGGAAAAAATGAAAAAACCGTCGATATCCTGCTTTCCGCCAACAATAAACTATATGGTGATATCTTGAATAAGGTTTTTTACAAATTTGTGGAAGAAATAAGAAATAAAAACACCGACTTGGTTATTATTGGCCGGCTGGGTAAGAAGATGTATGATGATTTAGGCTCTAAAAAGGCCTATACCTATTTTGAAATTCCCGATACCGATCTCACCATCAACGATCTGAAACCGGTCATAAACAATATAATCAAATACTCAAAGATCAATGTTTTCTTCGGAAGATATGAAAGTTTTTTCAGTCAGCTGGCACTGAACAAGAATATCACCGGCGACATCATGATGGGTAATGACCGAGATTTGAAGGATAATAAATTTTATTATTTTGAACCGAACTTAGAAAAAATTTTACTATTTTTTGAAACCCAGATTTTTTCCAATTTTTTTTAAGCAAACGGCTTATGAAGGTCAGCTGGCCCGTTATGCTTCCAGAATTTCGGCGATGGAGCAAGCGCTGGATGTCGTTGAAAAAGAGAAAAAAATGACAACATCATTAAAAATAAAAGCGCATAATAGCAGTATGGAGAGAAAGCAGAATGAAAGAGTAGTACAAATATTTTTGAGAAAACGAAATTAATAATTAAAACAACAATGTCATCCCCGCGTCGTCCAAAGGGCGATTGACCTCTGGTCAAAAGGCGGGGATCCAGACAATGATTACATTATGAAGACCTTAGGCAAAATAAAATCAATCCGCGGTAACGTCGTTGAAATGGAATTCTTGGGGCAGCAGCCGGAGATCCACGAAATTATTTTGGCGGCCGCCACTGATAAATCAGTAAAGATCGAGAACATAATGTCTTCCAAAAAAAACCTGTATTATGGCTTGGTCTATACAGGTAGCGAAAAAATAAAAAGGGGAGAGGCACTTGTTGGGACTGGTAAATATTTTGAAATACCGGTTGGAGAATCGCTTTTGGGCCGGGTGATCGATATTTTTGGAAATCCAATGGATGGAAAAGGCGAAATCAACCGCGATCTGATGTGGCCGGTTTTCCAATCATCACCAGCTTTACTTAAAGTCATCCCATCGACTTCAATCCAGGAAACCGGAATAAAATCGATCGATTTTTTTGCCCCGATCTTACAGGGAGGAAAAGTAGGGTTGTTCGGAGGAGCCGGAGTTGGGAAAACAATTCTTTTGACGGAGATAATTCATAACATCGTGGTTTTATCAAAGAACAAAAATACCTGTGTCTTTACCGGAGTCGGAGAGCGGATCAGGGAAGGCCAGGAGCTTTATGAAAGTCTCGAAAAAAACAATGTCCTGCCCCAAGTTGCTTCAATTTTTGGTCAGATGGGAGAAAATTCGGCCGTTCGCTTCCGGACCGCTTTTGCCGGGGTGACGATGGCGGAATATTTTCGTGATATTTCCAAAAAAAACGTTTTATTTTTTATTGACAACATTTTCCGTTTTGCCCAAGCCGGTTATGAACTGTCGACTTTGACAAATGCAATTCCTTCAGAGGGTGGCTATCAGTCGACTTTAATTTCGGAAATGGCTGATTTTCACGAGAGGTTGGTTTCAACCGATTCAGGAAAATTAACGACGATCGAGACGGTCTTTGTTCCCTCCGACGATATGACCGATCAGGCGGTGCAGTCGATCTTCCCATACCTCGATTCGGTGGTTGTTTTATCCCGCCAGGTCTATCAGGAAGGCCGGTTTCCATCGATCGATCTATTATCATCGACTTCCTCTGGTCTTTCGGCTGAGATAGTGGGAAAAGAACATGAGCAGGCTCTGAGAGAAGCCCAAAGTATTTTAAAGAAATCTGTTGCTTTGGAAAGAATTGTTTCGCTTGTTGGTGAGTCGGAATTATCAGCTGATGATCAAATAATGTACAAACGGGCAAAAATAATCAAAAATTACATGACCCAGAATTTTTTTGTTGTCCAAAGACAGACGGGAAAGAAAGGCGATTATATCCCAGTCTCACAAACGGTTACGGATGTGATAGGGATTATTGAAGGAAAATATGACAATCGAAAACCTGAGGAATTCTTGTATATTGGAGGGATAAAATAAAACAATTGTTCTTGAAAATTATTATAACTATGAGTACAGACAAAATTTCAATAGAAATCAAAAACTCCGAAGCAATTCTTTTTAGTGGTGAGGCTAAGTCGCTATCTTCTATTAATGAACAAGGGCCGTTTGATATACTTCCGTTTCACGCCAATTTTTTCTCCATCATTAGGGAAAAGATAACAATAGTTGGTCATGATGATAAAAAAACGGAAATTTCCATAAAAGATAATGGTATTATGAGAGCAATGGAAAACAAAGTCTCCATATTTTTAGGCATAGAAACGATCGAATTAAAATGATATTTAATAACCTACTAAATAGCTATTCTGATATGGTTTATTTGGGTGGTTTTTTTGTCTTTACTATAGGAGCTGCCATGGGGTCTTTCATCAATGTCCTCGTTGATAGGCTTATTCATGGAGAGTCAATCATGGGGAGGTCTCACTGTGACCATTGTAAAAAGGTACTGGAGTGGTATGATTTATTTCCTGTTCTCTCCTATATCATTATTGGAGGAAAATGCCGGCGATGCCACGTCACATTATCTTTAGAACACCCTCTGGTTGAGATAGCGACAGGATTACTCTATGTAGGAACCTGGATTATAGTCCCGCCAGGGTCTTTACTACTCTACTGGGGGATAGTATCTTGCGCGTGGGTTATTGTCCTTTCGGACCTTCGTTACAAGCTTATCTCAGATTACATGCAAATATTGTTATTTATTTTTATTCTCTTTCAAAAAATACTCGAAAAGGCAAGTGTTTTTTCTTTGTTGGGAGATGTTTTTGCGGGTATTATGGTACTCCTTCCGATTGGACTTATCTATGTAGTAACAAATGAGCGGGCAATGGGATTGGGAGATGTCATTTTGGCCGGCATCATTGGGTTTTTTCTCGGAGTTGGCAAAGGACTCCTCGCTCTCTACGTATCTTTTCTTGTAGGAGCAATGGTGGGGACAGTACTGCTTATTCAACGCAAAAAAGGGATGAAAAGTGCGGTGCCATTTGGTCCATTTCTCATTATAGGAATGCTGGTGGCAGGTGTGTGGGGCGATATATTAATACAAATAATCAAGAAAATGTATGGGTTTTGATCTCATAGGTATTGTCGGTCCAATCGCGTGCGGAAAAGGCGTGATTGTTGATTACTTGAAACAAAAACATGGATATATCTCATTCTCTCTCTCCTCCATTCTTCATGATGAACTAAAGAAACAAGGGATTACTGTCTTTACGCGTACCACATTGCAGGATAGGGGAGATGAATTGCGGAAAAAAGAGGGGGAGGGAGTACTCGCAAAACGAGCTATAGAACAGCTCAAAGCTCAAAGTTCAAAGCTAAAAGCTGAAAAAATTATCATTGAGGGGATTCGTAATCAGGGAGAGGTGGCATATTTGCGCACGATTCCAGGGTTTTATCTTATTGCGGTCGATGCAAAGCGAGAAATTCGATATCAACGAGTTCTGAGTCGCGGTAAACCGTGGGATCCAAAAGACTGGAAGACATTTTTACAGGTTGATGGGAGGGATAGGGGAGATACAGAGACTTCAAATGGTCAGCAGGTGAGAAAATGTATGGAGTTGGCAGATATAAGAATTGAAAATAATGGGAATATGAGTGAATTGATGAATAGCCTTAAAAAGGCACTACTCTCCCGCCATCCCCTACATACAAGGCGGCAGTATACTCTATTTTTTGATTATTTTCAATTTTAAAGCAGTAAATTATCCACTGGATTCCCGCCTTTTGACCAGAGGTCAATCGCCCTTTGGACGACGCGGGAATGACATGGAGGATTATGGAAACATTATTTTTTCATCTGCACGTTCGTACGAAAAAAGTTCTTCTGGTTTAAACCATAAAGCAACTTCCTTTTCACCGTCTTCAACTGCATCAGAAGCATGAATAGCGTTTCGGAGCGGTCTCATCGCCTCATTTGCCAAATCTATGGAATCATGGGAAAAATCCCCTCGGATAGTGCCAGGAGCAGCTAAAACGGGAATGGTATTTCCAGACAATTTTCTGATTATTTCGATACACTCATATCCTTCAACAGCCATAATAAGAACTGGCGATTCTTGAAAATAAGTGATGAGCCATTGTTTTACTTGTTTTCCGATAGAAACAGCATCATCAGTTTTGAAAACCACTTTTGGATCCACACCCTTTGCAGCACAATTCTTTAACGTCCGTTGTCCTACTTTTTCAAACCACACATCGGTAGAAGGATAATGGGCCACCACTGTTGCGGAATCAGCTTTTTGGAATTTAAGTCCAATGATAGTGAGTCCTACATTTTCAAATCGTTTCGTGATAGTTCCAGACAACCCACGCTCTACTGCATCCGGTTTTATGATGATAAGGGCCCTTTGTTTTTTCATAAGAACAAAATTCGTATAACCGTTATAACGGTTATAATTATTATAATAGTTATACCAAATACAAGTCGTCAGTCTCTCTTTTATATTCTTCAAATTTATAATCTTTTCCAAACCAGTATTTTATTTCTCTCTCGGCCTCTTCAACACTTCCTGAAGCATGAACAAATGTTTTCACCACTCGGTCAAGAGTAGAAGAAAGGGTGGAAGAGTCGTATGAATAGATCGCATGGAGAGTGCCGGGCTCAGCAAGGGCTGGAATGGTATGTCCGCGAAGTTTTCGAGCGACCGCCACTGCATTAGGTCCTTCAAATATCATTACGACGATTGGTCCCTCTTGCCAATATTTGACGAGCCTGTCGTAGACGAATGTCCCCAGTTTCAATGGTTCATCTGTCCCCATTATTTTTTTCACGTCCGTTCCAGCCTGTTTGAAACTGGCGAGCGTCTTATTACCCATTTCTGTTATCCATAGGGGAGTTCCTGGGTAGTGATTTTTAATCACATCGCCCTTTGGGCGAACCATTTTGGCTGCCATGAGTTTTAATCCCGGTTTTTCAAATGTTTCAATAATAGTTCCAATAAGCCCGCGTTTTACTGCGTCGGGTTTGATGATGAGAAGGGTTTTTTCAAGATTCATATAATTGTTATAACTATTATAACTGTTATAATCGTTATAAATTATTAATAATAGTAAGTATTTCTTCCGTTACTTTTTCTTTTGACTGTTCTCCATCTATTTTTATCCATTTTGCCCACACATTTCTTTTTACCAGGTCCTTGTATTTTTCATACGTCCGTCTGATGAATGAATGATCATTCTCACGAAAGTTTTTTTCCTTATCTTCTCCATACTTCCATTTGATAGCCGTATCAGGAGAAACGTCCAAGTATAGCACAGCATCAGGCTTCACAATATCAAAATCTACAGCAAATTGTAGTGCTTTTTTTTCCTCAAACCCTTCCAATGTCTGATAGCAGAGAGTTGTTGAAAAATAACGATCGGCAATGACGATATGGTCTCTCATTTTTTCCTTAATGAGTTTTTTATCGAATACAAATTGGAGGGCGTAAAGAAGAAATTGTTCATCAGCTGTATGTTTAGTCTTATTTTCATACAAAAAATCACGAATCATCTTGCCAACTGGCGTATCATAGTGGGGAAATTTGATATAAAAGGGGTTTTTTCCTGCTTCGGTAAGTTTTTTTATGAGTGCAGTAGCCTGGGTTTCACATCCCGCCCCATCGATGCCTTCTATGACTAAAAACATATAATTATTATAATTTTTATAACTGTTATAATCGTTATAACCTTTATAACTATTATAACAATTTTAATTTGTATATGAGTGGCTATAAAACACTTCCTTTTTATATTCAATCAGAAATTATTTATGATTTTACTGCTATTTTTTGTGAAAAATATGTAGATTATAAATCTCGTACACGCGACCAAATGGTTCAAGCAGCCCGTTCTGGCAAACAAAATATTGCAGAGGGGTATTTGGAAAAAAGCATTGAAAGTAAAATAAAACTAATTGGAGTGGCACGAGCATCTCTTGAAGAACTTCTAAACGACTACCAAGATTATCTACGTCAGCATAATTTACAGATGTGGGACAAAGATGCGTTAAGCGCGCGAACTGTACGTGCGCTTGTATATAATCGTTATAACAATTATAACAGTTATAAAGGTTATATTAATTCTTCAGAATCCGCTTGTAATGCAATGGTTTGCCTTATAAACCAGACAAATCAACTTCTCGATCAAAAACTTCGATGGCTTGAGGAAGATTTTGTTAAGAATGGCGGATTTCGAGAGAATCTCTTTAAAAAAAGGAGAGAATACCAGAAATCACATGTATAACTGTTATAACCATTATAATCGTTATAACGATTATAATATCCTTTGTAAGTCCTCATAGCTCAAGTGGATAGAGCACAGGTTTCCTAAACCTGGTATGTAGGTTCAACTCCTACTGGGGACACTTATGAAAAAAGCAAAACGGGATGAGTATCTCTATCTCCTTATTCTTCGTACAATCGGTAATTTCATGATCCTCACTTCTTTATTTTTTATTGCACGCACACTGTATGAACCTGTGAGACAAGAGGTACAGTTTTTCGTCAATCAATGGACTAATAAAACCTTTGTAGTTGCTACCAAAGAGGAAGAAATATCATTTTCACTCCAAAAAATTGGAGATAAGAAGGGGCTTCTCACAAGAACTATTAATGGGAAGACTGCACAAGTCCTTATTCCTGAGGATCCAAATTTCAGTGTTGTTATCCCTAAAATCGGGGCAAATGCTCGTGTTGTTTCCAATGTAGATACATCAAACGAACGTGAATATGCTGAAGCCTTGAAAAAAGGTGTTGCACAAGCCCAAGGCACAGCCTTTCCTGGGGAGGGGGGTCATATATTTCTCTTTGCTCATTCAACCGACTATTGGTGGAATGTAAGTACCTATAATGCAGTTTTTTATCTTCTTGGCAAATTAGTAAAAGGTGATGACATCAATATCTTTTATAAGGGAGAACGATTTATGTATCGTGTCGTTGATTCAAAAATAGTAGATCCTTCGGAAGTGGAATATATTACGCGCAAAACAAACCAAGAATTTGTGACTCTCCAAACATGTTGGCCACTGGGGACAACTTTTAAGCGTCTCCTTGTTTTTGCGGTGAGAGTAGCGGATTAAGGAGTTTACCCTGAGCAGTTCGACTGGCTCACTGTAAACTCTGTCGAAGGGTGACCCCGGGGAGACTTGAACTCCCAACCTAAAGCTCCGCAAGCTTTTGCTCTATCCAATTAAGCTACAGGGTCTCAACTCTCCATTTTACCACCAAAACCAGCTGAAATATATCAAACTCTAAACCCTAAACACTAAATCCTAAACAAATTTCAAATCATAAATTCTAAATTCTAAATAAGAAATTCAAGACAGTATTGTTTGGGATTTGATATTTGAGATTTAGGGTTTGTTTGGAGTTTAGGGTTTATGATTTAGGATTTTGTTTATGGATGACTATTTATGTAAGATCTTGTTGACGGCCCGCATATTCCCGTACCACTCGAGTATCCTTTTGGACTGAGGATTTCCTGAAAGTGGGTCTCTTGGAATCGACGAACCGCAGCAGCAGTAAGACTTCCATAATACGTTGTTTCATTTCCTGGTGAACCGGCACCGGAATTTGCAAGCGTAAATCCCTTTGAATTCAAATATTGTTGTAATGAGCGTACATCAGCTCCTTGACTGCCAGGGAATAGATCACGAGTGAGATTAATTCCTCCCGTTGAAGAGCCTCCTGACGTTGACCCGGATGATGTCACGGTTGACTGGGCAGCTCCATAGAATGTATAGACTGTCTGAGCACTTCGCTCAGGCCCTACTGATGTCGCGGACACAGAACTAGACCATGGTCCTGTAGCACATCCATTTCCTCCACGAATTTGGAAATAATATTTCGTTCCAGGTGTGAGCATGCCTACCGAGTGATCGATAACGCCATCATACGGCCCCCATTCAAAACTAGTACCAAAGCGTAAATCTCCAGGCGTAAATCCATAGGCAATAAAGTAATAGGAAATATCGTTTTTAATGGGAGTAAAGTAAAGTGTCGCCTCAGTTTGAGTCGTATTTATTTGGAACAGATGAGGAGCACTATAGGGAGGAGTTTTACCACAGACTGGAGCAGCTACAGGTCCATTGCTGCCACTTGAAGAGGATCGTTCATTGACAGTGACGTTTACTGTAGGCGATGGCGTGAAATCATTGTAATGTGCATCAAGTGAGGTGATCAAGTGAGTGAATATGACTGTTTTTCCACCAGCAGGACTTGTTTTTGCGCTCACGTTCACCGTTTGTGGGACATCCCATACAGATGGAGTAAACCAATACACTCCTGCAGAGGTCGTTGCCTCTGGGCCACTTGCAGTGATTTTTATCTTCACATTAGTAGAAGGTTTACTGGTCAAAGATAAGGTATATGTATCAGTGGTAACATCTTTTGTTACCGATGTTCCTCCGTCTGTCTCTACCACAGAAACTCCTGGACTCATCGAGTCGTCATCGGCAATATTTGCCACAAAACTTGCCGTTATCCCACTATAGTTTGTATCGGACGAAATACCGGTGTACGTAATCGTTGCTGTAGCAGCACCTTCAACTATGTAATCTTGAATTGCCGTTATCGTTATTTCTTGCTCAGCGCTCCAATTACTTGAACTAAAAGTAAGAACCCCAGGAGAGGCTGTTGCCTGATTTTGCACACCAAAATCCAACGTCACTGTCGCGGTTGGTTGAGAATTAAGCCGTACATAGTAGGTATCTGCTGGTCCTGCTTCGGCAATGTTGATAACGTCATTGGGAAGTCGAATAATAATTCCTGCCGCATCATTATCGGTAATACTGGCCGTTTGATTAGAAGTTAATCCATCAAAGTTTCCATCAGAGGAAGCAAGAGTATGAATGATAATACCATTATGAGTCCCTTCTTCTAATGCGTCATCTACTGCACTTACTGTCGCATATTGTGCGACATTCCAGTTAGACGGCGTAAATGTATAAAAATATGCAGAAGTTGTTGCTTGTCCATCGGTAGAAGTGAGTGTGGCAGTAACATTACTGGTGGGAATACTTGTCAATTGAAATGCATATGTATCGGTTGCACCTCCCTCAGCAATAGTAACACTTCCTCCTCCGGGTCTGAATATAAGAAGACCACTCGTATCAGTGTCCGTTATTGATGCAGAGACACTTGCAATATTAATATCTTGGTACAGTGAATCTCCAGACGTTGCCGCATGAAGAATTTTTGTTGAACGTGGATTTATTGGATTAACAAGAGAATCAGCTATCGCTGAAACCGTTACAGTTTGCGGATCGCTCCAAGTTGAAGATGTAAAAGTAAGCGAAGAGGGGCTCATCGAGACCATTGCGGAAGGACTTGCATCAGATAGTAAAACCAAGACATCATTAGTAGGCAATGAGGTGAGACTCACCGTGTACGTATCGGTTGTCCCACTTTCGGATACACTTACTGATGATTCCGAAATACTCACTCCCGCAGAATCAATGTCAGTTATCGTCACAAGAACATTTCCCGAAGCATCACTAAAGAGAACGTCCGGCCCATAATTGCTATCATTGGATGCTGAGCTGTGAAATATAGTTCCCACATGAGTTCCTTGCGCAATATAGTCATGGACAGGAAGGATAGCGACTTGGCGAGGGCTATCCCAGTCACCATCAGCAGTCGTAAAGGTAAAAGAGGAAGGAGAAACCTGTAGGGAACTGTCCGGAGTCAAAGTCACAGCGACACTTGCAGTTGGTTTTGTATTCAAGACAATAGTGTACGCATTTGAAAGAGTGGTTCCCTCGGTGGATGAAGCAACGGTGTTTGACGAAAAAGTAATACCAGGAACGTCAATAGTATCATTGATCGTAACGGTTACATTGGACCATGAAACGGCCAAGGGATTTGCATAGTGTATATCTGTTGACGATGGTTTATGTGAGATAACAACCGAATGCGTTCCATTGGAAACAAAGTCATGGGTAGGAATAACCGTGACTACTTGGGGAATATTCCAGTTTTCTGGAGTAAATGCAAGAGTAGGGGAAGATACCGTAGCTTGAGTTGGCTCTGATACGGTCAATGCCACACTAACCGTCGTACTTGGTTGAGTTGTCAATTTTACCGTATAACTATCAATTAAGTAGGCAGCTGCGGATGCAGTCAGGCCTTCGCCAATTGTCGTGCCGTTGGTCTGGGTTATGGTGAGTCCCGCGCTAGCAGTTGCGTCTCCAAAAACCTGAACTCGCCTATTCCGCACGACACTACCTACCAATTCTCCCATCTCACTCACGTACACTCTATTTGAACTATCAACATACACGTTGCGCGGGTTGATAAAGTTCCCATCTTGGGGTCCGTATGAGCCCCAAACCTCTCGAGTCGCCAACGTTCCTGCTTGATCAAACCGTTGAATACGGTTATTTCCCGTGTCTGCAACATAAATATTTCCGGCACTATCAATTGACATTCCTTGGGGAGAGTCAAATTGAGGGATAGTACTGCTATCGGCCGATCCGAACTCACCCCACGATGCCTCAGGGTTCAGTCCATCATCGTTTGCATGGTACTTGAGGATGCGATGATATCCCGCATCGGCGACATATATTGTATTATCGGATGCCACCGTAATTCCGTATGGTTCAGGGGTTGCCCCAACGGGAGGTGTCGGCGTACCAGCCGCCACAGTTGGCAGCAATAATGCCCATACTTGACTCCCACTGGAATCGAATTTCACCACTCTACTATTCCCCGTATCGGCAACATAAAATTTTCCCGTCGTCTCAGTCGCAACATCTTTTGGACTGACAAAAGGAGTAGGGGCACCGGTGATAGTGTATGCCCAAGCTCCTGTTGTGAATGAAAATTTTTGAACACTGTTATTATCGGTATCAGCAACAAACCAGTCGTCTCCCGTATTCATACCAAATCCAAGTGGTCCACTTGCCGTATTGCCGAAGTCCCCATTTCCTCTCCATTCAGCTTGCTGCACAAATGATGAGTTGAATTTTTGTACAACGGGAAAGTTAGGTGAGGGGAAATTATTGTTGATGTACACGTTTCCACTGGAATCAAGAGCCAAATCAACAGGATGACCGATATCGTTTGTCACAGTAGACGTTAAAAGAAGCGTTGTAGTACTGTACGTTTGATATGTAGTGGGCAAAGAAGTGATGTAGAGTACCGATGAAGGGGATATGGTGATTCCCGCTCCACTCGTAGTAAGAGAAAAAGTATGATCGGCAACACCATCCGTTTTACTGAGCCGCTGTACGCGGTTGAGCGTATCAAGGACAAATATAAAACTTCCCGTACTATCTGTCACTGCCCGATAGGGGAGAACAAACTGGCTTGTCCCTGAACCATATGAACCAAATTGTCCAAGATATGTCCCGCTTGTATCAAACCACTGCACACGATTATTTCCGGTGTCAGTTACATATACCCGTTCAGGCGCTTGAGAATCGTCATAGGTAATTCCTTTTGGACTACTAAACTTTCCATTATACGTTCCTAACGCTCCCCACACGGTACACGTAACGCCATCCGAAGTGCATTTTTGTACACGATTATTATCAGTATCTGCAATATACACGTACGTATCATCAGTTGCTATTCCCGTTGGATTATTAAATTGACCAGCCGCAGTTCCATATGCTCCCCATGTTGTTGTAACACCCAATGCAGTTCCTGAAACAGCCGAGAGAGGGACAGTATATCGTATGACTCGATTATTGCCCGTATCAAGAACATAGAGAATATCGGTAGAATCAATAGCGAGCCCCTGTGGTCTGTTAAATTCAGTGCTTGTCGTACCAAAATTACCATGAATAGCCTGTAAAACTCCACTGGAGCTGTACTCCTCAATTCGGGAATATGAGTCATTAATGATAAAAATGCGAGATCCGGTACTGTTTATGACAATGTCAGACCACCTGCTTTGGAATTTGTAGAGAAAATCTTTCTTGAAGTCGGCATGAGTGGGAGTGGGATACACAAACAACGCCACAACAAAAGCGGCCAGTATCAACAATAAGCTCCTTTTTACTCCAACCCCTTTTTTGTTACTGATGAAAATGAAAAAAATAATAAATGGGTATAGTTCACTATAATAATAAGAGAGGGTAAAAGTCAAGCCAAGATGAAGGTAATAATATGATTGTTTGTGTCATTCCCGCCTTTTGACCAGAGGTCAATCGCCCTTTGGACGACACGGGGATGACAATATTAAGGCTACGTAAGAGCAAGTAAATAAGTTACAATAACAAGATGAAATATGAACGTGCCCCGGAGATAAAAAAAACGATTGACACACTTATCATTGAGTTGGGCTATACCCATATCGATGCGACACGTATCCACTGTATTCGGAGTTTCGATGCAAAAACAAGGGCGTACGCCCGTATCTGGGGCATGTCAAAATTATTTTTTGAAGTAGTGGGAATTAAGGCAAATTACATAATTGAGGTTGTTGCAAAACGCTTTGACAAACTTTCCGAACGTGAAAAAATTAAAACGCTCATTCACGAATTAATGCACATCCCCAAAACATTTTCAGGGGCACTTCTTTCCCACCGCGGGCCCTATCACGTAATCAACGATAGGGAGGTAGAAAAGATAATTAGGAAAATTGAGAAATAAATAATCCCTTTGTCATTCCCGCGGAGGCGGGAATCCAGTCTCTAATTTCCTTTTTAATCTTTATCTAATTATAGTTCCCAGAAAATTCCACATGGCATGCGTCATTGTGGAAGCAAGAAGTGATTTTTTATGCAAATAGACAAGGCCATATATGAATCCAGAGATAGTCAGGAGTGAAAGATAAGATATCGTTTCTGCAAATGAGTATTTATAAACGAAAATAATGATAGGGAGATGGATAAGAGTGAACAACAGCGTTACAAATGAGTTAGAAATAATACGGTCGTTAAAAAAAAGTAGAGCTTCTTCTAGAAAATATCTCCGGAATACTAATTCTTCGATAAGTCCTGTGCTGAAGGCTATTATTAGTTGTAGACATATCCCCTTTAATGAAAAATACATGAGGTTAAGCATTGGTAAACCAAACTGAAATGATGAAAATAATGTATACACGCAAAAGTATAAAATACCAATAGAAAGACCGAATAAGATATTGTATGATACGTTTATTTTTAACGATTTAACCATTTGAGTCAATAATTTTTTTTGGAACAAAATAAGCGGTGATACCCAGAGTATCGGTTTTGCTACAAACTCATCTACCCATTCGGGAAGACGGAAAAAAATACGATACCCAGTCCAAAGAAGGAAGATGACTGCATACATCGTAAGTATACCGGTCAAACTAGATTTATTTTTTTTCCCTGCACGAAAGGTCATGTTAACTATCAGTATACAGCAACTAAAATAGTGCAATCCGTTTACCTGTTTTGACGATCTACTTGATATAATAGTCTAAAATATGTCAGAAAGACCTTTTCCTGTACAATGTACTGTCGAAGAAAATTGGATCTTCATTGATTTTTTTACAATTGCTTAAAAAAAGCATCGAGGTCGTCTATTTTTATTGTTTTTCCAGCCTTATGTTCCTTCATCGCCTTTTTAAGTGCTTTTTCTGTTTTTTCAGACATCTGATATGTCGGATATTCTTCTTTTTCAACCTCTTTTACAATTATGTGCTTTACATATTGAGTAAGAGGGATACCAAGCCGCTGAGCCTTTCCCAAAAGCAACCTGTTTAACTGTTCCGACAAGCTTATTTTTAATTGAACTTGAGTTGTTTGCATAGTTATATATAATCCTAATTAATACCTAAAATATACCTAATATTATTCCTCTTGTCAAATGTATTATCCTTGATAAATGTCTTTTACCAATAATCCCGTAGGAGTTTATTTTTTATATACTTCATCATGCGTACCGATAACGAAGAAAACGATTCTATTGTTTGGAAAGTAATAGATCATGCGGATGTTTCTTTCTATGGTAATACTCCACGAGTTTGAGAGCTCGCCTTGCAATTTATGTGTTCGTAAAGAAGGATGTTTGGGGTTTTCTTTAAATAATCTTAGTTGTTTATTAATTTTTTTGAGTAATTGGGGATTTTTCTTTTTTTATTCCATTCACGTATTTTACTACTTCAGGTGAAAAAGTAATTTCCATATTACACGTCTGTCAATAGCGTATTGAATTTGTCAAATGATACCAATTTCCCCTCGCTTTCATCTTTTTTGGCCTGCTTATATGCTTCTTCTGTTTTTTTAGATGCAGAATAAATGGGATATTCATGTTCTGAAACATCCTTGAGAATAAGATATTTAATATACCCAGCCATAGGCATACCAAATTTGCCCGCTTTTGTTTCTAAATACCCTTTTAGTTGGATAGGGAGGTTGACTTTAATTTGTGCCTGTTGAGTAATCATATAATCCGATTATAGTACTTTTCCAGGACTTTTCAAGTGGATTATTAAGCCAAAGCCCTCCTTCGCCCTTCGGGCTTCGGCGGGTGAAAGCGGTGTGTATTTGAAAATATCCGAACCGATTTCATTAACGGGCTCGGCGGGCGGAATTCCCCCCCAACCCCCTTTCCACCCGCCTCGCCTTGAAGCGGAAGCGGAAAGGACGATTTCAAGTTTTTCGCGGGCAATAACCCGCAATGAAAATCATAAAAGATTTTCCTCTTTGGCGGCAAACTTTTTTTATAAATTTTTAATAAAGTATTTTACTCCAAAATGTTACAAAATAGCCGCCCTCGCAACTTGCAACATATCTTCCGAAAGGAAACCACATAACATTGTAATCACAAATTAACTCATACTTCTTGGCTCCGTCTGGATATATAACCCACCCTATTGTTCCATCTATTTTAGCTCTTTCATTAAATACTTTATCGTGAATAGTTTTATTATTCATCCAAGGAGCCCAAGCTAATAAAAACAAAACCAATAGCGAAATAAATAAAATGATTTTAGTTTTCCTTTTCATATTCGTTGATTTTCCTCTTTGGCGGCAATTTTTTAGGTTTTTACAAAGCGTAAACGGCTATTATCGCTACGGTAGTAATAATAATTACAAGATACCAATACAATGGTTTATTCCATTTTGATTTTTCTTCAAGTGACGGAAAAACGATACTGAAGGCTGAAAAATAAATAATGTATAAAACGATATCTCTTAATAGGATTTCAGCCGGTACCCGCAAAAAATTTTTCAACACAACCACTAAACCCAATAAGCAGGTTGCGGAAAAGATTGATACTTTAGTTTGATCTGTTAGTTTCATAAATTGATAGTTTAATAAATTTATCTATTACTTCTTATAAGATTATAACAAATTGGCGGCAAATTCTTTTATTCTACTTGGGCAATAATCGCCACATAACGGTATATCTTAAACCATAACCATTACCGTTTTATAATGATAATTATAAATATCTATTTACTAAAAGTTTTTATAAGTGGTTTGATTGAAAACATCATGCCAATTGCTAAAAACCAAGCCCAATGTGTTACGGTTACCCAATCCGCAAATTCTGGCCAAACAGACACTAAAAACAAAGTGGCGAATAAAACTGCGAACTTAATTAAACCAATATCCCACGCATTGTAATTTTTAAAATTCATATTTTTCACCTCGCTTTCTCTTTAATTGAAAATTATTCGACCTTTTTATTTTATCAAATCTTCTATGGCAACACCTAGTGCCTTGGCAATTTTTGCCATAGTTTGAACGCTTGGCTTATTAACTGCGCCGCTTTCGACTTTCATAAGCGTTGTATATTTAACATCCGCTTTCTTGGCTAAATCGTCTTGCGTCAAGCCAAGTTTGGCTCGCATTTTCTTGATATTTTCGCTGATTGTTTTTCCACTTGTCATATTTGTAAAGTTTTGGTAGTATTGTAGTAAATGAGATTATTGCCTCTATTGCTATACTACCAAATAAAATGAATTTAATCAATAAAAATTCAAAAAGCCCGCTTCCGGCCAAAATAAAGTACGAGCCGACATTTTTTCAGGTTCTTTGGCGGTTTGCGCCTCGCACATCGAGGCGACGATTTCAAGTTTTTCTTTGGCGGCGAATTCCCGCAACTCGGCGAGTTGCGATTCAATGCTTAAAATCTGTCTTTCTTCTGAGTCAGTAGATTTTCTTGCGTAAATAAAGTATTTCATAGTTTTAATTTAGAAAAGCCCGCTTCTGGCGTTCCGCTTTGCGGAACAAAGACAAAAAATTCAATTTTGCGTTCAAAATCGGCTGGCGAGCCCGCGTAGCGGGCGAGCCAAACGCTTCTTTTTCCAACTGGCGGAGAGGGGGGGATTCGAACCCCCGGTAACTTGCGTTACGACAGTTTAGTAAACTGTTACCATAGGCCACTCGGTCACCTCTCCTAACTATATACTCCCTGCCTGTGGGCAATTGTAACAATATAGATTGTCTTTTGCGACTGATTTATATAATAAAGTATTCGATAAGGCCACGCCCGTAATGAATATATCTCAGAAAAAGCTCCGAGTAACTTTTTTCCTGCAGTTTGATTTTGTTCTAAAATCAATAGTTTTTTCTTTATTTTTTTCTGTTCAATTTTTGGGAGCTTGCTATATTGTTTTTCAGCCTCAGGAGTAATGATAATATCCATATCTTATGAAAGATCAGATAAGCGTTTCCCTTTGCTCATTTTTGCTTGCTTGAGACCTCGTAGCACTGACACTTTTATTTTTGGAATTACGAGGAGCTCTGCCATTTCCTCAAGTGATTCTAATTCCTCCGAACTTACTAAAGTTGCCTTTGGTTGTCCATTCACTGTAATAATCACTCGAGACATAGTCTTTTCTACTCTTGCCACAAGTTCGGGAAGGTTTGCTCGTACGTCAGAAATAGATAGTAAGTTGTTCATTCTCATAATGTACAAGATGTTGTACAGAATGTCAAGGAGAGTTGGGAAACTCGCTTCGGCGAGGTGAAAGCGGAGGAGGTGGGATTCGAACCCACGGGGCCTTTCGGCCGCGGATTAGCAATCCGCTCGAATAACCACTATCGGACTCCTCCAAAACAATGATGATTTTACACCAGTCCACTATATTTTACCATTGACAATTACCAATTATTTAGTTAACATGTGTATACATATGTTAACTAAACGCACCAATATTCTTTTCAATGAGAAGCAGTTTGCTTATCTCGCTGCATTAGCAAGTAAAAATAATACGTCCGTTGGAGATTTGGTAAGAAAAGCTGTTTTAAAAGTGTATTGGAAGCCTGAACAAAGCCAAGAAAGGATAAAAATATTCAATGAGATAATAAAACTAAAAAAAGGGATGGGGAGAATAAAAGTAGGAGAGATTAAAGAACTGATTAACTATGGCCGCCTATACTAAAAATACTTTTGTAATAGATGCTTCTTTTGTCCTTGCATTTTTGTTGGATGAGAGTAATGTTGAGGTTGAATCTTTTTTTGAAAAACAGGCATTAGGAGAAGTTCATTTAATAGCTCCGTCATTATTAAAATATGAGATAGGAAACTGCTTAAGAACCAAACTTTTAAGAAAACAACTAAAAAAGGCGACAGCCCAAAAGATATATCGATCTTTTTTAACAATCAAGATTGAGGAAAAAACTCCAAACTTTAGTCAAGTTCTGGACTTTGCTTTAGAAAGGAAACTTACTTTTTATGATGCCTCTTACCTCTATTTAGCTAAGAAAAACAGGGTAAACCTTTTATCGCTTGATCACTCACTCAAATAAGTAATATTCTAGTGCCGGGAAAAGGATTTGAACCTTCAATCCCTTGCGGGAACACGCTTCTGCTTAAGCCCTGAAGTGAACGGTAGTTCTACTTCAGGGAAGCGTGCTTGCCCCAGTACCAAATTGTGGGCGAGGAGGGACTTGAACCCTCAAGAGATCGCTCTCACTAGCTTCTGAGACTAGCGCGTCTGCCAATTTCGCCACCCGCCCTGCACCTATGAATTATATCACCTTCCCAAATCCTTCCGTTTGAGTTTTTCTTCAAAATCATGCCTAAAAAGCCACAACTGATGGTTAGTTATCCGGAATCCAGTCTTATTTTTTTTTATGATGGGGAGTTGAAGTGATTTAAAAAAGAGATCAATTTTTTGTGTCATCCCTGCGGAGGCGGGGATCCAGTCGTCTTGGATTCCCGCCTTTTGACCAAAGGTCAATCGCCCTTTGGACGACGCGGGAATGACGGAGCGAATATTTGGAAAAATAGTAAATATCCACGCATTTGCTTCAAGAAGTGCACTGTACATATTTTCCTTATCAACTATTGGTTTCATCTGGAGGAGCTCATGCGCAATATAAGAATTTTGTTTTACCAGGGGGATAGTCATGTTTCCTTCATCAAAAAAAAGATTGAGGCAGACGCCAACCCCCCCATAAATCCCCAGAAGTTTCGCAAGTACTACGACAAAGAATCGGGCTGTCCAAAGAGCGCTCTTCCGTGTAATAATAAAGAGATCGATGTCATCAAAGGGAGAGTACCCATTCATTGCGGTTGCCCCCGTGATGCCGACAAATCGAATAAAAGGAAATAATCTCAGGCTATTCATATATATTTGAATTCTTTTTGTATTGTCATCCCTGCGGAGGCAGGGATCCAGTCGTCTTGGATTCCCGCCTTTTGACCAAAGGTCAATCGCCCTTTGGACGACGCGGGAATGACGTGAAAGGGCGGTAATACTATACTGGGGGAGAGTATAGCGAGAGGGATTAGAGGATATGCTTGCCCTGAGCGGAGTCGAAGGGGAATAGTGGTTAGTAGAGCAATGGAACAAGCTAAATAGTTTATAATCTTGAAGCCGCTGCGATTTTACTATTGTTTTTCCTTTTATCTCCCTTATAAGGAGTTCCTTGAGGTCTTTTTTAGTTATCTTCTTTGGGAAGAAGGTATAGATTTCTGAAAAAGAAGGAACATACGAAAAAAAAGCAAAATACTCAAGAACTAATGAGAGATGTTTTCTCATGTGTGAGATGTATTATACCTGTTGATCCATTCTTTTAAAATTAATCCTATAAAAAGAGGGAGTCTCTTTCCTTGTCTTTGTATTCGCCATGGTTGAGTGATAAGCCTATAAAGCCACTCCAATCCGAGAGACCTCATTATATGAGGAGGTCTTTGTGTCAATCCAGATAAATAGTCGAATGCACCACCAACACCCATACAAATTATGCCTTCTAGCATCTTTTTATGGGTATCAATCCATATCTCCTGCGCTGGTGAGCCAAAGGCTAAAAACACAAAATGGGGCCTCGTACGGCGAACTATCATCTCAATTGCCGCATCCTCCTCAAGAGTAGGAGTAAGGATGTTTTTATACCCATTTGTACCAATAAACGTAGCTTCAGGATAGCTTTGAGAATAGCACTGAGCCAGCCGAAGTGCTAAATTTGCCTGAGAGCCAATGAGGACTACTGTTGAGCTCATTGCACCAGCCAAATCCAAAAGTCGAGGGAGCAAAATAGACCCGGATACCCGTTCCGGTATCGATAAACCCAATAATCGTCCTCCAAAAAGGACACCTATGCCATCAGTAAGGGCTAAATCAGACTGCTGGCATACTTTCATAAATTGCATATTTTGTTGGGCAATAATAATATTTTCAGGGTTTATGGAAATAATATGTCTAAATACAGGAGGAGAAGATAGGTATAATTTAATTTTATCTAGGACATCGTTTAGAGAAAGCGGATCGATAGGTACATGCAAGAGAGAAAAGCGTTTTATTATCATGGTCAATACTATAAGTTTTTATAATAACTATTAAAATAGTAATTTAAGGGTATTTTGTTCAGTTTATTTGAACAGAATTTTAGATTGCTAATATAACCTTTATAATCGTTATGATCTTTATAATCATTACAATTTTACAAAAATACTATAGAATTATACCATGTAGGTCATTTCTATTCAAAAGTACTTAATCTTTCTATTCTCTAATAGTCTACTAAAAATTATAGGTTGTTATTGTCATTTTATTGCACCCTTGAAACTATCAAAATTTTCTATCGCCATACCAATACCACGGATGACACAAAACAATGGTTCCTCAACGACAAATGAAGCAACATTAATGTGATAACTAATATATCTGTCTAGATTGATAAGAAGAGCCGAGCCACCAGAGAGTACGATGCCTTTATCCACAATATCCGCAGCAAGTTCGGGGGGTGTTTGGGCAAGGACTTCCTTTATTCCTTCCAGAATAAACTTAAGTGGTTTCTGAATCGCTTCTGCCATATCATGTTCTGTTATTTGTATCACTTGAGGAAGACCTGTCTGGAAATTTCGACCTTTAACTTCCATCGTTTTTACTTTTTCACCCTCTTTTGTTTCAACGAATGCATTACCGATATACATCTTCACTTGTTCTGCTGTTCGTTCTCCGATAACGAGATTATGCTTTTTTCGGAGTTGATGGAGAATCGCTTCGTCAAATTTAGTACCGGCGACTCTCACCGTTTTATACGAAACAAGTTGGCCCAACGAAATTACTGCAATTTCTGTTGTTCCTCCTCCTAAGTTGACAATCATGTGTCCCGAGGGCTGGGAGATGGGGATTTTTGCACCGATTGCCGCGGCAAGCGGCTCTTCAATGAGATAGACTGCAGAAGCACCCGCCTGCTTACACGCAGCAACAACGGCACGCTTTTCTACTTGTGAAGATCCTCCTGGGATGGATATCATGATATCTGGCCATAATACAAACCCCCGAAGTGCCTTTTTGAGAAAATAGGTAATCATGGAAGAGGTAGTATGATAGTCGGCAATAACCCCCTCCTTCATGGGGCGTGCGGCTATGATGGAACCGGGAGTTCGCCCCAGCATCTCTTTGGCATCATCTCCCACTGCAAGAATCTGTTTTGATTCAAGAGAATACGCAACTACCGTTGGTTCGTTGAGAACGATTCCTTGTTTTTCCACGTAGACAAGCGTATTTGCAGTGCCTAAATCGATACCAACCTTTTTTCCGAAAAACATGGTTTTTTAAGATACGACAAACTAACAACTTAATCGTAGTATAATAATATACTATATTGGTTGAGAACGTCTATGCATATCATCAGAAACAGCATCATATTAGTATTTTTCACGGTCATACTAATCGTTATTATCGCATACGCGCGGGGATATCGTGTTGACATTCAAAAGGGAACGGTAACATCAACGGGGATAATCGCTATTTCCTCCAGTCCTCAAACTGCACAAGTATATATAAACGGTATATTAAGGGGGGTTACCGATTTCCATTTAACACTGCCATACGGGAAATATTCAATTGAAGTAAAAAAAGAAGGATATACGTCTTGGAAAAGGGAAGTAGTACTCAAGGGAGAACTTGTTGTTACTGCTGATGCAACCCTCTTTCCGCTCAATGCTTCGCTCACACCTCTTACTGCAATAGGTATCTCAAAGGTAGTATCCATTGATAAAACTGATAAGGCGCTCCTTTTTGTAGAAAACGGCGATAGTGAAAAAGATGGAATATACGTATTTGACCAGACAAAGCGTCCATTTTCTCTATTCCCCCCCTTGAAATTGCTCGCAATCAAAACATTATTTCCCGAAGATGTGCATCTCCAAGATGTTTCCGTCCTTTTTTCACCTGATTTTAAACAGGGTATTGTGGTTTTTAAGCGAGGTGAAGACCCCATTTCATACCTCCTTTCGTTGGAAGATGAAAATACACAGCTTTTTGAGGTAACCAGTTCTCAAGCGTCTCTTGAAAAGGCGTGGGAAACTGAACGTGACATTGAAACTGCTCGACTCTTAGAAATTTTTCCCAAACAATTTGCTAAGATTGCATCAGACTCGTTCCACATCCTTTCCCTTGCCCCTGATAAATCTAAAATCCTCTACGAAGCAAAACAGCAGATAACACTGCCCTATGTTATTGAACCACGTCTGGTTGCAGCAAACCAAACATCTGAGGAAAGATCTATTAAATCAAACGGACTGTATGTGTACGACAGAAAGGAAGACAGAAATTACATCATTTTCCTTTCAGATGCGTCCGAAAAGATGAGACAAGAAGGAGTCTCAGTAATACTCTGGTTTCCAGACTCACGACACCTAGTAGAGCATGAAGGGGACAAAATATCCATTGTTGAGTTTGATGATACGAGCAAACAGATTATATATTCTGGTCCCCACGAAGGATCCTTTTATGACATAACAAGTGATAACAAACTACTTATTCTTGCAAATTTGAACCCTCAGTTCAATAAAACCCCCGATATCTACGCAGTGGGGATAAAGTGATGTATTTCTATTGACATGATGTACATTGGATGATATCATAGAAACATGAATACTATTAGATTATCTGCAACATCGGCACGGAATAATTTTTTTGAGCTTCTCAATCAAGTAGCGCTTGGAAAACACGTGATTATTGAAAGAGATAATAAAGAGGTGGCTATCATTAGTCCAAAGAAAAAAAAGATGGATTGGAAGGCGTTTTTAAAAGCTGCAAAAGCTGCAAGAGGAATATTAAAAGATTATGATCCTATGGACAATCCGCTTAGAAGACCAGGAGCCTCTGATTTTTTAGGAAAATGGGATAAGGGTTTAGATATTTCAAAAATAAAATGAAATTAGTTCTTGACTCAAGCATAATCATCGATTATCTAAGGAACGGGCAGGTTGGCAAATCTTTTTTTGAAGAGAAGAAGGTAGATGTACAATTTTTCTTACCAACAATTGTTATTTTTGAATTATTCTCGGGCAAGAGCGCCAATAATTCTCGCACAGTTAATATTATTGAAGACTTCTTGCATTATTTTGAGAGGATTACACTCACGGAGTCGATAGCGAGTCGTGCAGGAAAACTATATAGAGAAATCCCACGAAAAATCGATGTTTCAGACTATATTATCGCCGCCTCTGCATTAGAAATAAACGGGACAGTGGTGACGCTCAACACAAAACATTTCGAATTGATCCCGAACCTAAACATATATCCATTATAAAGAAGGCAGGTATTGGTGCACGATCTTTGAACAATTTGGCATAAAATCAGCCAGTTTGACCTTCAGAGACTCCAACAGTTTCTCAATCCTCAACCAGCCTTTGCTAGATCATTTTGATAAGAAAAAGATGACTGATGCCACAACTATCAAAACTAATTCAGTCAATGATATTGGCCAGGTTTTGAAAAGGTAGTAATTCAATACATTTTTATTGCTTTTCATAAGTTTGTGTTTATGAAATCCAGTAATGGGATACAACCAATTGATTTGGGGAAATACGACTGCCTTATACAATTTCAGCTTGTAAGCCCAATAGCCGACTTCATCCATAATGAGGTGAAGTGACATCGCTGTCAGGAGCAATAGTGATAAACCAATCGAAGGATGAAATAGTAGGTTAGTTACCATCCAGATTGCGGTAATACCAAGAGGAGTATGGGTGATATTCTGGTGATGAGCTTCACCTGTTTTACCAGTAATAAAACCTGCGAAGAAGTCCAAATCAATGATATTTCCGGCTATAACTATTCCCAAAACCTCATTTCCAGTGAGGGGTAGGCCAAATGATTTTGCAGTTTGTGCGAGTAAATAAGACACTGCAATGTGTCCGCCTGTTAGCATAATTCAATTTTATCAATAAATAGCCGATAAAACCTCGCCTTTATCGTTTAATGAGTGTATTTTCCAACATTATGTGAAGTCTTTTCCAACCAGCTGTAGTTTTAAAATATTTTTCGCAATTCAAAGCATCCTTTTGATTGTTAAATGCGGAGTAATAGACTAATTCATAAGGGATATATGGTTTAGTCGCTTTATTCTCACCATTGTTGTGAGATTTTAATCGTTCTTTTATGTCAAAAGTATAACCGAGATAAAGTTTTTTTGTGGGAATGCTTTGAAGGATATAAAAGTAAAACATATTAGCAGGCCACGGTTCATGCTCGCCACGTTAACGAGTTACGTTCAGTTTACATGAACGTAACGAGCTGAACGTGGCAGGAGCGGAGAGAATCGAACTCTCATATTCAGTTTTGGAGACTGAAGACCTACCGTTGATCGACGCTCCTTGTTTGATTCGGCTTCCATATTATATAGCAATGAGGGTGAGAGAGCAATTAAGATGTGGTTAGAGGTTAGACATGGTCTTATATGTGTCATTCCCGCGTCGTCCAAAGGGCGATTGACCTCTGGTCAAAAGGCGGGAATCCAGTCTATAATTACCTTAATGCGTGGTAATTATTACTCTGTTTATATTCTTTCTTCTCATAAAAACGGAACCCTCTATATTGGGATAACAAACAATCTAGTAAGAAGAGTATGGGAACATAAAAACCAATTAGTCGAGGGATTTACCAATAAATATGAGATTCATCATCTCGTATATTATGAACTCCATGAAAATCCAGAGTCTGCAATCACCAGAGAAAAACAAATAAAGAAATGGAGAAGATTGTGGAAGTTAAACCTAATTGAAGAAAAGAATCCTACATGGAAAGATTTGTATAAGGATATTTTATAAGAGTAATGAAATCTTCGGCTGGATTCCCGCCTTTTGACCAGAGGTCAATCGCCCTTTGGACGACGCGGGAATGACAGGCAGGGAAGCGGGAATGACAAACAATCAACTTATTGACAACATAGTTTATACTTGTACCATGGCCTGGAAAAAAAAGCCATTTTTCTTCTGTCTATTGCTGCCTGCAGCATTTCTTTATTTCTCACATTCAACAAGGGAATAAACTACTTTGATGAGGGATACATTGTAGAAGGAGCTCGAAGGATTTTGGCAGGAGTGAAGAATCTAGGCACGAAGTGCCGTAATTAAACACTTCGCTAAATTCTTCATATGTAATTGATTCACTCAGAATAACAGAAGAAGAACGAGTCACTTTTTTAGAACTGTGGATTTGGAATGACTGGGGCGCCTGGCGGAGGAGCAACTGGAGGAGCTGGAACAACCGAAACTTGTTCAACAGGCGCAGCTGGAGCCGGAGGAGTTGCTACTTGAACTTGCTGCTCAAGGTTATTTAATATAGATGCCATTGCAGGGTCCGCAGCAGGTGCGGGAGCAACCTCAGGTTGAGGTGGCGTTGCCGGTATTGGTGGCTCTGGTTGCTCAGTAGCCTTTGGCTCAACTGGCGTAGTAGCAGGTGGAGCAACGGCAAGCACTTTATTAAATTCTGCTGCAGTAAATCCTTTAAGAACAACAATTTGTCCGTCATCTTTCTCAATCTTTGTTACTGGGGTTCCCGCAAAGTTGCCTCCGACCGCAAGCATTTCTGTAAGGAATTCACGATTGGTTTCAAGGTTTTTCTCTTCAAATTGCAGCCCATGAGATGATAAATATTCTTTTTCTTGTTTGGAAAACTGACATTCGGTTATGGTGTAGATGGTAATTTTCATGATATTTTCATTATTGATGAATTGTTGTTCAATGTCAAGTGATATACAATAAATAGATGAAAAAAATCGTGATTGGGGGACTCGGAATACTGCTGATTCTTGGTGTAGTGAGATTTCTGGCGAGCAAATCACAAATCTCAAAACCTGCTCCAGCTACAAACTATTCCATACGAACTACACCCTTGAAAAGTGTTTTCGTTCCTTATTGGTCAGGAGAAATAAACGAAAAAGACACAAGGTATACTACCTATTATTATTTTGGTATCCGTCCTACACGTGAAGGGAAAATAGATGAAGATGAGGGATTGAAACAAATTACGCTTGTAGAAAACATTCCGAATAAAAATAAGGAGTTGGTTCTCAGAATGCTAGATGCTTCGGTTACCGAAATAATTCTCAAAAATAAAGACATCCAAAAAACTCTCATTTCAGAAGTACAAAATATTCTCGTAAAGAAGTCATTTTCTGGACTCATTCTCGATATCGAAATACCCTTTACTCTCCAAGCCAATAAGCAAAATCAGATAACACAATTTGTTCAACAAATGTGTACAGTTATAAAAGCCAACTATAAGTCATGTGACATGCTTGTTTATGGAGATTTTTCCTATCGAAAACGTCCCTATGATTTAAAAAAACTGGGTCAATATGCGGACAAAATTCTTCTCATGGCATACGACTTTCATAAGTCGGGAGGGGAGCCTGGCCCGAACTTTCCCTTCGACTCTGGTTCGGCAAGCTCACCATCGCTCAGGGCAAGCCCTTTAACTATTAACTACGGTTACGATTTCAAACAAATGATCTCAGATGCAATTTCTTTAGTTCCCAAAGAAAAAATAGAAGTGGTATTTGGCATGTATGGGTACGATTGGACGCTGAATGAACAGGGAACGCCTTTAAAGTCAGCAAAAGTGCTGACTTTAAAAGAAATTCAAGCTCTAAATTCAAAAATGTTACATGTTACAAGTTACATGTTATATGGTAACAATGCACGGGAAAAAA
>Ga0210015_1000863_pt1 | contig 30858 bp, 18 predicted proteins | sample CryGeymeta201522_FD_185471 | JGI IMG/M metagenome (GOLD analysis project Ga0210015, IMG submission 185471) | Groundwater microbial communities from Crystal Geyser aquifers in Utah, USA - Crystal Geyser metaG 2015-22 (SPAdes) (version 2) | ecosystem: Environmental > Aquatic > Deep subsurface >... | reverse complement strand
GACCGCATCGTCCACAATGCCTACCGCCTCGAACTCGAAGGCGCGTCCATGCGCAAAACCATCGCCAAAATGGATGACGAAATGCCTCAGACCTGATACCCGAAACACGCTGCCTCACGGCAACGCGCCACAGGTGGCCGAATACGTCGGAACAGGTGGCCGGGTGTGATCGGAATGGGTGGCCGGATGTTCCGGAATGCGCAGCCCCTTGGTTGTAGCGCGGTGTTTGCCTGAAGCGGTCTTCGCTTGTCGGCAGCTGGAGTTTGGTGACACGCATCTTGCTGACGCCCTCGCCGGCCAAGGCATAGGTTGGTCGATCTCTGCGAGCTGTTTCTGTCGCCTTTTACCGAAGCCTACCAGCGACCAAGACTGCGTATCCCCAACCGCGGCGGGCAACACTTTCGCCTATAGCATCTTGGTTTCGCTCGTCAGCAGGATAACGGACGACGGCACTAACCCTCAAATCTGATCCACGGTTTCCAGCCCCAAACTTCTTGGCGATGCAGCCAATCTGTCGCCCTTCTCCCGTCTGGCCGCTATGGATCAACGTCATGTTGGTGCGCGCTCCAACGCCAGCAAGAGCTATACGATCGCCGACCCTCACGTTCTGTTCGATATATGACTGGCAGTCGTCGGGCTCCATGTTGAACGAACTGCGCCGCATGGCCCAACCAAGGTCAATCTGATCGTGAGCCCCGGTCAGAACTTTTCCACCTCCTGCCGCACCGGGTTCTAGGCGCGGTGGAGCGCTTCCCCAAGCAAACTCGCGCTTGCCTACGAAATAAACCAGCCGAGATTTCGCGCGCGTCAAAGCTACATAGAGTAGCCGAGCCTCCTCAGCGGCGTCATTTTCCAGAACATGTATCGGCGATGTCAGATCTCCGAAAGTGGATCGAGAGGGCGCCACAACAACATTGTCGTATTCAAGTCCCTTAACCTTGTGGATTGTGGAAACGACGATCTCAGGCCCCCCCCTGTGCCCGCCGATGAGTCGCTGAAGCTCGTCGCGTTGTAAGGTTCGGATGAAGCGCAGCAGAGTTGAAAGGTGTGGAAATACGCTTTCCTCGCAGCAAAGCTCCCAAAGAGTCGCCAGATCAACCACGGATCCGGCAGCAGGTTTTGCCTCGGGGATACGGATCGATGCCCAAAATGCTCCGGAAAGCTCGTTCAGGAGGGAACTGGTTAGGGCGCGATCCCCCTTTGCGACCTCGACCTCGAGGAAGTCGCGCCAAAGGGCAACATGCCGAAGGTCAGCGATCCGCATGTTTTCACTGCTCTGTACGGCGATATCTGGGAAGTGAACAGCCAGATGCCGGTGGAGTTCAGCAACCTCATCATTGGTACGGCAAAGTACTGCCGTTGACCCGGGATTGTCGGTGTGAAGGCGCAAGCATGTGTCGGCTATCTGGTTGACCGTATCACCCCAGTTCCAGTTCCGGGCATCGATACGCTCGCACTGGCTTTTGCACGCACTTGAGGATTGACGCAACAATGTCTTTTTCAACCTTTGTGATCGCGTGCTTCTATCGAAAAAGCCAGAGATCATTCTCTGACTCATTTCCACGATCTCTGCCCCCGATCGGAAATTCACTCGAAGCTCAAGAGATTGAAATGCTTCACCACCAAAATCGTTTTCGAACCTATCGAAGTAGGCCTCGGCGAATTCGCTTAGCCGAGATGCTCCAGATTTGCGTTGCCACCGAAGGATGTCCTGATCGTCGTCACCAATAACCATGATACCGGCTCTTTCACCGCTCCCGCGGTGCAAGCTTCGAATGATCGAGTAGACGTCGTCGGTGACATCCTGGAATTCATCGACCAGGATGCTACGACACCCGCCTGCCACTTGCTCGCGAAACGTCTTATCCGAAGCGAGCTTTGCGGCGAAAGCTCCCAACAAGTTTTCCATGTCTGCGCCGCCGCCGGTTTCAGCAAGGCTTCGGCGAGCGAGGCCATGGAAAGTGTGAACCCGAACCTGCGAGGCATAGGCCGCATATCCAAGTGTCCTGAAAAGTTCGCGAATTCTTTTCCTTATTTCGAATACAACAGCCCGGTTAAATGCCAGCACCACGATTTCGGCAGGCTTGATATGCTGCTCACGGATGAGATAAGCAATTCGACCAACCAGAACTGATGTCTTCCCTGCGCCCGGGCCAGCGTTCACGAGCAGATGCTGATCGAATCGGTGACAAATGGCCTGCCACTGTGCTGGCTCTTCGGAGTTCCGATATCGATCAAAGAACTCGGTGGCTTTCGTGGCGCGCAACTGGTCGCGCTTCGACGCGATGAAGCCCCTAGACTCGTCCCCGTCTTCTTCGATTTCGCCAAGTTGGGTTTCAAGGAATTCTTTGAGCTCTGCCCCGCTGGCTTGGGAAAAATACCCGCCAATAAAGGCTTCTCGCGCTAGTTTCGGCAGGTTAGCGAAAACTTCCATCGCAAATGTTCGAGTCTCGGCGAGGCCATTAACGTCGTTCAATTCTTCTACAAGTTCGGGATGCTGATCGAGACCCACTGCGGCGTTGGAGAGGACCAGGACGTAAGACAGAGGCACGAGTTCGGGCTGCGCGCTGATCAGGTTCATCGACGAAAGGAACCGCAGCAGAGCCTCAAGATCGTCGAGGCGGAACTGCTTCCTGGGATGGGCCGTTTCTATCCGCCGGATCAGTTGATGGACCTCCACCGCCTTAAGATCTGCGTCGCGCGCTTCGGCAAAGAGCGAAAGCAACGACGGAGTCAAGCCAAGAAGATCTTTACATCTCTCAGTCGCATTCCTTTGGTTCGCCGCCGGGAGCTGAGACAGCCACAGAACACCCTCGTCAGATCCACGCACAATCTGTTTCATTCGTATACCGCATGCCCGAGCCAAGGATCGGAATCCGTGCAAGTATGCGCGTTGGTAGCGCCGCAGCAGAGCCTGACGTTCCGCCTGCTCTTTTCGCGACAACGGTTCAGCATCATCTAACCCGGCGAAACCGAAATCCGACTCGTCTAAGTAATCCATCGGATTGAATTCTATGCGTTCCTTCGACTTCAGATGGCGAATTAGTTGGCGTACGGCATTGCCGACGCTTGAAGTCAGTCCGGCGATCCGCTCTGGTGGCTCCGACAAGAGGGGGCGCTTGGCGAACTCGAGTGTCCACCGGAGTTGCAACGCATGTCGGTGCTGCAGATCAACCAAACAAGCCATCGTTTCGTCTGTGCTCTTGATCTGGCACTGACGTCGGATCTGAGAGATGTTTATCATCGCGTCGGTACGGGAAGGCGCAATGGAACGTTGCGCTGGATCATTCTGTGGTTTCTGGACCCGCAAGCCGACCAGATCGGATAGCCAATTCAGAATGCCACCGAAAAGACCGCTACTTTGCGCAGTCGGCAGCCTCGCAAGATGGTCGTCATCTCCAATGGGGTCGAGGGCGACTGATCGAATAGCATTCGCTACTCTTCCTACTTGAGATTGCTCCGTCGCAATCTCGGCAAGTTTTTTTGGGAACAGTTCGACTGATAACAAGTCGGGGACCATGCCAAGTTGCGTGAGGTGCCCGGCCTTTTCAAGCCAGTAGAGCGCCATACGCAACCGTGTCGCATTCGCCCGCATCTGTGCAGCACTCTTATATGGTTCGAAGCCATGCTGAGGCACAAAAGCAATCTTCTGTCCCTCGACAATTTCGGCCACCTCGATAATCTTGCCTTCGGTTTCGTCAATCTGAGGGGACCGGAGTTCGTTCATCGCACGAAGGCCGCGCATATTCTCGAAGTCAGTAGGCGAGGCCAGCATGACGGCTTTCAACTGATCGAGGCCAGCCCGTTTCCTTTCCGCGACACCCCGGCCGATACGGCCGACCTCCTGCAGATAGTCCTCAAGATAGGCAGGCGGGGAAAGATGAACGACCCAATGGATATCGGGAATGTCCATTCCCATGCCGAAGGCTTTGGTCGCGACCAAGACATCGAGGTCACCGTCTCGGAAGCGCGTATAGATGTCATCCCGTGTCGCCGCGTCCAGTCCTGCATGGTAGCTCTCGACGTCACATCCGGCGGCCTCGGTCAAACGTCTTGCAAGGTCGTCCGCGTGGGCTCGGCGTGTCACAAAGATGATGACGGCACTTCGCTGTCCAGTTTCACTTCCATTTTTTTGCGCTTTTCGGATGACATCGACAATGTGGGGCAGCCGTTCTGTGAGTGCCGTTTCAAAGTCCTGGCTATCCAGGATGTTTCCTTGCACTGGCAGCGGTTCGACTTCGATATGAGAACGAAGGGGGTTGGTCGATGTGGCGGGATCTGGACAAATGTTCAAGGGCAGGCTTGCAACGCCGCAAGCGCCGCGATCAAGCAGGTTCCGAATGCTGCGCCTATCCGAAGCCGTCAGGGTTGCCGAGAGCAGAAGAAAAGGTGTGGTATCCGTGCGGTCTCCACTGCGCAGACTGCTCAGAAGCAAACTGAAGGCATGAAAGTAGTCGGGACGGAACTCGTATCCCCACTGGTTCACACAATGGGCTTCATCGAAGACCACATACTCAAGCCCGTCGTCTGCCTCCATACGCCTGCGTAGGACATCAAGGAAAGTGGCGTTGCGGAGTCGTTCCGGCGCAACGTAAAGCAATACTATCCGATGATCGAGAACACCTTGCAGGACCTCTGCCAACTCGAACCGAGGCCTGTCGCTGCTAAGATAATCGACTGAATCTGCGAAGCCCTGCTCGTGGAGCCTTGCGACTTGGTCTCTCATGAGGGCCTTGAGTGGCGAGAGCACAAGGGTTAGCCGACGGTTGCGCAGCCCGCGACAAAGGGCTGGAACTTGAAAGAGCACGGATTTGCCCTCTCCAGTGGGTAACGGTACCATGACGTCTCTGGCCCGGGTCCGTATAGACTCCATCGCGAGCGTTTGAGTGGGTTTGAAGCCACTTATCGTATTTCCGCTGGATTTGCCCTTTGGTTGCCAATTGGTGATAAGAAATTGTTCCATGGTGGCGAAGTCAGACGGCGCTTCCTCTCGCCGGATCTGAAGGGGCTCAAAAACCAGTTGTAGTCGTTTGCGGTCCTTATCCAACCAGGGGGCGCCGAGCAGAGGCTGCTTATCCACGAAAGCGCGCAGTTGATAATTTATGGCGTCCGCGCGGGCGTCTAATATGATTGCAGCGTTTTCCGCAGTCCCCAACCCGGTCTGCTCAAGCCAAGCCACTAGGAACTGCCCGACCAGTTTCGGCAGCTCTTCGAGAATCTTCCCTTCCAGAATGGAAACCGTTGCAAGCTGCGTTTCAGTGTTCCCTTCCTGAGAGCCAGCGAAACTGTCACGCGTTGCGGTGTCAGCCAAGGCGAACCACTCATCGACTGGAAGCGCTTCCACCACTGGTTGAAGGCTTAGTCCTGTTTCTTCGGCGAGAGACTGCCAATCCCGCCAGCGGTCGACAGTATCAATAACAGCAAAGCCGCGATCTGCTGCCCGAAGCAGATGCTCGCGACGGCTCCGGTGGGATGGCCGGACCTCACCGATGCCCACCTCGGCACATGCGGTACCCAGCATTTGAATTAGCGAAGGACTCGCCGTGCTTCCAATCAGAAGAACTGGAATTTCTCCGTCACGCTTCATTTCGCGAAACGCTTCAAGCATTCCGGTCCAATAGGACGCTTGATCACTGGAGCCTGGGAACAGTGCAGGATATTGTCGCGCGGCCAGGACCGGTCGCTTCGTTGTCGTCATATTGGGCCGTTTAACGACCGTGATCGAGGTTGGCACCCTGACAGTCCGGAAACTCCGCCAGCCACCTCGGACGTCGAGAGTATGTGCTGCAGTATCCCGAGAAAACCACCTATCCGAACAAGGCTCCGAAGTTCGGGCCAATGATGTGTGCCGCTGCACCTCGGGAGGAATGGCGCGATCTTGATGCGAAGTTTCTCGGTCCACGACAACGATGGGGCCTTCGGGGAGCACCGCGCGGACATTCGACCCATCAGCCTGAGCCCACCACGCCGACGATCTCGGCATAGGCGCAACGCACTGGTTTCCATTCTGCGAAGGTGCAAAACAGGCTTTGTCGACAGCTTCCGATAGTCCATGCCGTCCATCGAGCAGCCAGAGAGGCAGCATACTGCGTCGGACCGCAACGTCCTGTTTTTGTGCCCGCCGGCAAGTCGTCAAGAGTACTTGCGCAAACGGATTTTTTTCCAACTCTCCCGCAAGCTCGCGATGCAGAAGATCCACGTCGATCTGCCAATGCGATCTCGAAAGCCTCTCCTCTGGATTGGCCTGAATCAAAGAAATGCCCGGCACCCAATCAAAAGCCTCTATCTCGTATTCGGGAAGTAACAGGAGGCTGCCTGGCTCTGGGTGTGTACTTCCCAGAAAATTGGGGTTCGGTCGCACCAGCGATTCTGACTCTGGAATTGACGCGGTGATCGCCTGCATCATGGCTGCGGTGCTGTCAAACTGACCCGCAAGCAATTTTGCCGTCAGCCCTACAGTGACCTTACGCAGTTGCTCGGCGAAGAGCGTCAGTGTTGCTTCGGCATCGGCCTCCGCGTGATGTGTTCCCCCGAGCGCATGTGACCGCGCCTGAGGTTCGAGCAGATACTGCACAATCATCGTGTCCCAGATTAGCGGTTCATGCTGCGAAGGCAAACGGGCGGCGAGGATCGGCCAGTCCCATGCGAGGATATTGTGCCCTACGATAAGAGACGCGTTTTGGATGCGCGCATCGAGATCCGCCAGCGCCGTGTGGATATCCGTCCCTTGCGCCGCGTCATGCAAGCGCAGCGCAGCGCCCTTTCCTGTACAGCCGATTTCCCAGATCCGCTCGCCATCTGTCTCGAGATCTACAGCGAGCACACAGCACGTTACTATGCTGTCGGTCAATTCTGGGTGTTCCTCCAGTGCAGCGACAAGATGGGAGGCATCGTGTTTCCAGTCAGCTCGAACCCCGCGCTGTCCTTCATCCGAAAGTCTTCCGAAGAGCCTTACCGCAGCTGCTGGATCCCGGGTCGCCATTTGGTCGACGTAGGGTTGGTCAATCAGATCGTTTTCTGCCAAAGCGACAATCCATTCCCAAACAGCTACCGGGAGTGGAATACAGCGATCCAAAATACGTCGGGCCGTGGCGGCTTCATAACCATTTCGACCTTCTAGCCATTCGCTGTGACCCTGATCAAAGTCAGAGTAGAAATGACGAAGAATGAACCATTCCAGAATGGTTGATTTTTCATCCTCACCGATTTCCCTAGATGCATTTTCAGCCGATGGCGGGTACCCGGCTGCCTGACGGTGTTGCGACCATGTTGGAGCGAACCATTTCCTCTGGGGCTCCCCAAGTACGGCCAACTGGTCAGGAGTGAAATTCGCAAGCAAGTCCTTGACCGAGCATCGCGAGCTTGCCGGATCAATCATCTCACGGAAATCAAAACGGCAGGTCTGCAGCTGTTCACCGATCCGCTCTGCTCTTAGTGTCTCCACATCAAGTCTAGAGAGATGTCCGAGCCATGTGGCGCCTAGCAAGGGGTCGCGTAGGTCTGCAGGCGCCTCGTCTCCACCCCATTGTTTTGCATACCACTTCGCTTCCATCTGTTGATGCAGTTGTTTGAGTGAGCGCTCGCCGAGGGCGTCAAGCCGACGTACATCAAGATCACCTTGGCATTGGGGCGGCCCTTCACCATCCCAATCGACATCCGCCACACGCAGCCAATGCACGATACACTGTCGACTCGGCTCTTTAGTCCGAGTGCCCAACTGGCACAGGAGCAAATCTCCAGCACCCACCCCTGCGAAGTCACGCCTCCCTGTGATATTGGACGTTACATGAAAGAAGAATTCGCTTTCGCCGAACTCGCACTTCGCAAATCCAAATCCTCGTTCTTCTACCAGTCGTTCGACAGTTGCCAAAAATGGCAAGCGGAGCAGGCACGACTGCAGTTGAGGGTGTCTTGCTGGCTCTGAGCGAGACGGCAGCGGATGAGACTTCTGCAAATTCAATTCATTACCGGGAGCTAAGTTAGGTGCAAGAACATTTGAAGCATGCGCAGGGTGCGGAAACAAGGCAACAAGTCGACTCTCGTGCGGAGAAGGGTCGACGCTAGGCCTGTTCTCTTCTGCGGGCGGCATTTCTGGGATTGGACCCAGCTGCTAGAAAGGGCACGAACGAGCGCTCTTCGCCCATCGCAGACACAAGCCCACTGTCCAAGCGTCGGTGCCACGCGTCAGCGATGCTCGGACTGTGACCGCTCAAGATCCCGCCGACATGCCTGCGGCAACGCAGTTCTTGTCGCCTTAGCCCTACATGAAAAACGGCGCAACAGCAGCGGCGGTCGCTTGCGACTGCTTGAGTGTCTACGTGGAGAAGGAGTTCTGATCCAACCCCCATCCGCAATCCGCTGGCCCGATTGTGCGCAAGGCAGTAGGCTTTGACAATGAACAAGGAATCCGAGAAGCGCATCGCGGCCAAGCTCGCCAAGACAATGGCGATGCTCTGCGTGCGCAACACGCACCTCGAGACTATCCATGCAGGCAAGACACCGGTTACCAGGACCGGCGACTGGAGCGATGTGACCGTGCTCGACGCCGATGGCAACCGCATACCCTGGACCGATGTCTCACATATCAGCGACGATCAGATGCGCCACCTGATGCGGACTATCGTCAACCGGCTCTACACGTTTCATTTGTGCGCTGACGATCCGGGGCTGCAGGCTGAAGTCGAACGGTGGATGGCTGTTGCGGGGAAGTGGGACGAGCCCGAACTCGACCATCGAATGATTGCCAGCAGAAATGCTGATGGTCCCTGAGACTTCGTGCCAACTCTAACGTCTCTTGAGCGAACGCGACTACGCGACAACCGGATAGAAGGGTTTGCCCCAGTCCTTGCCCGGATCGTCCATCATCAGGTCGACAAAAACCGGCATCAAGAAGGTGAGGATCGCAGCACCATCGCGGACTTGCGCGCGGTTCACACCACTGTTCCAGGTCGAGCCACCGTGGACCAACTGATTGCGCAGAACGTATAGCCGGTCGAATACAAAACTCAGCACCTTGGCTGTATCACCTGACTGGAACGCCTGAGCAAAGCCGCGTGCCGAGATTTTGAAGCGACCTTCCCAGTCAGCGAACCCGTCGATCCCATTGTGATGCTGCCAAAACGGGTTGAAGACGTACCGGTTCTCCATGAGCATCCGCACGGGTCCGGAGAACCGCTGCCACAACGCTTTATAGATGCGTCGGCTGTCATCCAAAGCCACCAGTTTGCCGAAGTAATCGACGAAAGCGGCACGCTCACCGGGGGTTATCGTCTGGAACTCACGCTCGTCTGCGTAAGCCGCATTGAAGGCAATCCAGAGGAAGATGAAACGGGCGTCATCATCGTCGCCGCAAGCTTCGGCGCGGCCGATCCAACTGATGGCGCGATGGGCCCGCAATCCCATCGTTTCGGGAAAACCCGCACGGATGGCGCGTTGCTTCGTCTTCAGGGCAGCATGGTCGAGAGCATCCTTCATCGTTCAATTCCTTTTCTGAAAGCCGATCACGGCAGCCCGTCAAAATCTGATCGCTGGTAGCCTTCCACCAAAGATCGTAGCCCTTCCGGGGCAACAACCTCGACCTTGTTGCCCCATTGATAGAGATGCCATGCCATCTCGAGCCACCCCGCCGCGTGGAACCTCACTGTCAGGCTGCCATCATCCTGCAGTTCCAGAGATTGCGTGGGATGAAAGCGGAACTCGGCCGCACGCACAGCGACCTCAGGCGCAAAGCGCCAGATCACCTCGCCGTACTGCGCGGGGTCCTGGTACACGCCAAAGGCCTGCGCCGCATAGTCCCTCAGAGAAAATCCGGGCGTGAAGGCGAAACTTTCGTCCAAGGCTTCGGCAGTATGGATGCGGTCCATGCGGAAGTTCAGGATTGTCTCACCCCGCGACGGCTGCCGCGCGACAAGATAGCTGCGGTGCCCCAAAAGCAGGCCGTGCGGCTCGATGACCCGCTCTGGGGCGTCGGGGTCGCCGTAGCGCAGTTGCAAACGGAAGGGGCCGCGCAAGGCCTCGATCACCGCATCAAGAACTTTCGGGGCGAGGTTGACCCTCGGGCCTGGTCTGGTCACGGACCCCATTGCGGTCAGAACGGCTTCGGCATCAGCCTCGGTGCGCGCGGCATCCTTTGGTGCAAGACGGGCAAGCAGACCGTCACGTAAATCGGCAAGGGCAGAGGCGTGGCGCAAGCGGCCATCGGCCTGCGCTACTCGGCCCGCGATCTCCAACGCTTCGATAGCAGTCTCTTGCCGGGGTTGCAGCCGGTCAAGCATCGGGTCCGCCACCCGCCATCGGCGGCGACGGTCATCGCCATCTTCCGCTTCTACGTTCATGAAGGTGGTTTCCAGCGCATCGGTCATGCGCTGCGCGGTCCGGTGCGAAATGCCGAACTCTTGGCAAATCTCATCGAGGCTGATGCCACTGCGCCGAGATGCCGCCAGCCTTGCGAGCCTGATCAAGTCCTGCGCTTTGGAAAACGACATGAACTTACCTTGATGCTAAAGCGTGTCAGAGATTGACACCCATGCAAGCTATTGGTGCTGATGCGGCCTGTCGAGGCGATTCCCGAGTGTAGTCAGTAACAAGAGATTCGAGTTGCTCCGGGGCTTCGACAGGCCCACAGGATGATCAATCGTAGGCCGGCTAACCAAGTCGTCCGAAGTAATGCAAGGGAGACTTCAGTTGTCGGGAAAAGTCACAAGCATCCAGCGGGTTTCACCAAGAGATGGCACCGTAGAAGAACCGGATCTCACGGCGAAAGGCTATTGCCTCGGGGACCCGAAGTTTGGAGGGGAAAAGCACCACGCGAAGAACGCGGTCTATGTAAAAACGCTCGATGAAGTGGCAGAGTTCATCGCCCGTGGTTTTTCGGTAAGGATGGTTGGGCCTGGGAAACGGGCGTCGCTCGTCTCGCCGAAAAGTCTGCAGATCATTCGCGGCTAATTCTTAGGGCGTTCTTCTTTTGACATGTCGTAAGCCTGTCAGAGATTGACACCCATGTAAGCTATTGATGATCCTGCAATCTGTCGAGGCGATTCCCTTGCGGGTTGCGTTCGGATCATTCGGAGCAACCATGCGGGACGTTGGCGGCCAAATCCTCTTCTCGGCGACCGACCTGATGCGGTTCATGGGCTGTGCCCATGCGACCACACTGGATCTGTCTCGTTTGCGGGGAGAGGGGCCGGACCCTCGCGAGGATAGTGAGGATGCCGCCCTGCTACAAAAGCAGGGCGATGCCCACGAGGCGGCGCACCTGGCACGGCTGGGCAACGCCGGTCGCGGTATTGTTGAGATCGCGCGTGGCGACCTCACGCACAACGCCGCCACAACCTGTGCAGCACTTGCCGCTGGACCGGAGGTCGTGTTTCAGGGGGCGTTCCTGTCGGGAAACTGGGGCGGCTGGTCAGACTTCTTGGAACGCGTGGAGCGCCCCTCGGCGCTTGGCGCTTTCAGCTATGAGGTCGCGGACACCAAGCTGAAGCGTCGACCGCATCCGAAACATATCCTGCAACTGGTGCTCTATTCCGACCTGCTCACCGAGATTCAGGGTGTCGCGCCCGAGTTCGCCCATGTTGAACTTGGTGATGGTACCCGGGCGACGCTGCGGCTTGCTGACTATTCGGCCTACGCAAGGCTGGCGCGCGCACGGCTGGAAGGGTTCGTGGCCAACCCGGCGCCAACAAGGCCCATTCCCTGTGCCGACTGCGGCCTGTGCCGCTGGGCCGATCATTGTGAAAGCGTCTGGCAGGCTGAGGACAGCTTGTTTAACGTGGCCAACATCAGCCGTGGACAGGTCAAGAAGCTGGAAGCGGCGGGCATCGCCACGATGGAAGCTCTGGCCAACCTCGATCATCCGGTTCGCGGCATGGCTGAAAACACCCGGCTGCGTCTGATGACGCAAGCCCGGTTGCAGCACGCCCGCAAGACCGGCGAACCGGCGTTTGAACTTCGGCCGCCCGAACCAGGCAAGGGATTTGATTTGCTGCCTCAGCCGCAGCCTAGCGACATCTTCTATGACATCGAAGGTGACCCGCATTTCGAGGGTGGCCTCGAATACCTGCACGGCGTCTGGTTCGACGGTGAGTTTCGGGCGTTCTGGGGACACGACCATGCCGCCGAGGCACAGGCTCTGTCTAAGTTGCTGGCTTTCTTTCGTGACCGTCTCGCTGCCAATCCAGCCGCGCGCATCTACCATTATGCCGCTTACGAAATTACAGCGCTGCGGCGGCTGACCACGAAATACGGGATTGGCGAGGCTTTTCTTGACCGGTTGCTGCGCGAGCGTCGGTTTGTCGATCTTTTCGCCGTGGTGCGCGGTGGGCTGGTCGGTTCCGAACGGAGCTATTCCATCAAGTCGATGGAAGCCTTCTACGGACGCGTACGCGAAGGCGAGGTCAAGACAGCGGGTGGTTCAGTCGTGGCTTACGAGCGCTGGCGCGAGACGGGCGAGCAGCAGATCCTTGATGAGATCGAGGATTACAACCGGATCGACTGCATCTCGACCGAGGAACTGCGCGACTGGCTGGTGAGCATCCGGCCTGCGGCACCGTGGCCTTCCGTTGCTCCCGATGCCGGGCCGAAAGAAGCCGAAGAGGATGCCGACGCGCAAGCCTTGCGCGCCACGCTGGCCGCATCGGGCTTGCCCGAGGACAGGCAGGCGATGCTTTTCAACCTTGGGCTATTTCACAAGCGAGAAGCGAAACCCGCGCAATGGGCGGTATTCGACTCCGCGTCCAAGGATGAGGATGAGCTGATCGACAATCTGGATGCCCTTGCGGGGTTGGAGGCTATTGGCCCGGTCGAACCGGTCAAGCGGTCATACTCCCGCAGCTACAGCTTTCCCCTGCAAGAGACGAAGCTTCGCCCGGGCAAGGGCGCGACGGTGCCGGTGTTCGATGGCCCGCCCATCTCGGTCAGCATCACGGACATGGACCGCAGGGCGCGGCAGATCACTGTGAAGGCTGGGCCGGGAAAGGACCATCTCCTTAGCGACCGGGTGAACCTGCATCCCGATTGGCCGCTGGACCCCAAGCCCATCCCCGGTGCCTTGCGTGACGTGATCGCGGACCAATGCGGGCCGCGCGCCTACAGGGCGGTCGACGATCTGCTGTCGCGTTCGGCTCCCGGTCTGAAGATCGGTCCGCTGATGCCGGCAGCCGACCCTGTCGTGGGCACCATCACGGCCGTATGCGCAATGGACGAAACCATCTTGCCCATCCAGGGGCCGCCAGGCACGGGCAAGACTTATGTCACCGCACGTGCGATCCTTGCCCTTGTAAAGAAAGGCGCGCGTGTGGGCGTGACATCGAACAGCCACGAAGCGATCCGCAACGTCCTGATGGGCTGTCTGAGCGCGCTGGAGTTGGACGACCCCGACCTGACGCTGGATCTGGTCCATAAGACCGGCAGCGAGGATGATGGCTACCCCGACAATTGCCAGGTCCGCCGCACCACCAGCAACGACGAGGCGGCAGGCGGCCTGCACGTCGTCGGCGCGACTGCCTGGTTCTTCTCCCGCGACGACAATGTGCAGGCCTTCGACTGGCTCTTCGTCGACGAGGCGGGACAGGTTGGCCTCGCCAATATGGTTGCCATGGGACGGGCCGCGCGCAACATTGTGCTGGTAGGTGACCCCCGACAGTTGCCGCAGGTCATCCAAGGCGCGCACCCTGAACCGGCGAACCTTTCCTGCCTTGACTGGATGCTGGGGGAACATGCAACCGTGCCGCCAGATCGCGGAATCTTCCTCCCGAAATCACGACGCATGCACCCGGATGTCTGCCGCTTCATTTCGGACCAAGTCTATGAGGGAAGGCTTACTAGCCACCCCGACACCGCCCGTCAAAGCGTCACCAGCACACCATTTCCCGAGGCCGGAGCATTCTGGGTGCCGGTGTGTCATGAAGGCAATGCGCAGATTTCCATGGAAGAAGTGGCCGCCATTCAAGCCGCTACAGGGGAACTGCTGCGGGGCAACTGGACGGAGAAGGACGGCTCAACTCGTCCGATGCGGCAGACGGACATCATCGTCGTAGCCCCGTACAATGCTCAGGTGAATGCCCTCCGCGATGCGCTGCCTGATGGCATCCGCGTCGGCACGGTAGACAAGTTCCAGGGGCAGGAGGCGCCGGGATGCCTCGTCTCGATGACCGCGTCATCGGCCGAGGAAACATCGCGAGGGATGGAGTTCCTATTTTCGCTCAATCGCATCAACGTGGCCGTGTCCCGAGCCAAGGGGCTAGCGCTCGTCTTCGGCGCGCCGCGTCTGCGTGAGGCGAAGTGCGAGACGGTGGATCAGATGCAGCTTGTGAATACGCTGTGTGCCTTACCTCTTTGGTCGGGGCCTGCAGCATGATCCGCAGGTTTCTTGATCGTCTTGCTGCGCGCACGTCAGGGGGGCTACATCCTGATCTGACCTTCGAAGACGTGGAAGTTCCTCCGCCAGAAATGCCCGCGAACCGTCCCGTGCCCCAGCGCGCGTCGCAAGATGCGAACGCCTTGCACCCTGATTTTGACTTCGACCCGGATTTTGCCGGATTGTCCAATGACGACGCCCATTTGCAGCCTATTCCCCCTGCAACTATTCAGCAGACTGGGGAACACAGCGTCCTTGTTCCCACTTTTGTGCCGGAGGAGGACACAGACTACTTCGACTCATCACACGCCGTCGATGACCATGACAGCATCTTCGAACCAGCGTCCGACCCCCTCGATTTCGCCATCTCTTTGGAAGACCTCGCAGTAGAAGAAGAGGATCCACTCCCCGACGTCGATTGGGACGATTATTCGGTCGAGGCTATAAATGGCGTCACAGTTCAAGAGATTGAGCCGCTCGAAATATTCGACTTCGATATCTCCGATCTTGAAGCAGGGTTCGAGGCGGGACCTGTGGTTCCGGAGACGCACTCAGCGCGAGACCAGAGGCTCGATGGGGTCGCGGCAGATCTTGTCCTTGGTCTTGGAGCGTTCCCAACCTCAGAGCGACGGGCGCTCCATCGGCGGTTTCGTACAGTTCTCGAAGAGTTCCCGCACCATTCTAGCCATCTCGCTTTACATCGCCTTCTCAGGGCTGGCGCGTCACTGGAGGAAATAGAGGAAGCGGCAAGTTTGCGGCGCCTTTGGCTGGATCAGCCGTGGCTCTGGGGACAAAAACGTCGGGTTCTGCGAGCATGGGAAGTCTGGCGCAATCCCGGCCAGCGGCTTGCGTTCGGCTGGCCTACGGCCCTGCGCCTTGTACGAGTATTCGGTATCGTCGAAGCCGAGCAGGCGCTAGGCGAAGACTGGTTGCAAACTTGGATTGAATTGCAGCGCCATCAGGCGTCAAACTTGGCCGAAGAGATGGCATTTTTCACCTATTCCGAATTCCTCAGGCAAGTGTCCCACCCGTTTCTTCTTTCTATTTCTGAAGGTGTCCACGAAGAGCATGCCGACCGAGAAGGTCGAATGGAGATCCGGGACGGTCAGGGGCTGCCGATATGGAGTTTCGAACGCAAACTTCCCCAGCGGGACGGAGAACTCTCACTAGAACCGGCTCGGATTCGAAATCATCGTAACTTCGATGCGGCGGCGCGCGAGGATAACTTCGGGTTGGGCGGGCTCCAGGCCGCTACCGAAGTTGAGCACGTCACAACAGGTTATCAGCGCACCTATCTTTTCCCTGAGCAAGACTGTGGTCTGACCCGGCACGCAAAGGTGAAGTTGTCCGCCGAAACTGGACTTGGGGGTGCCAGAATCGTGGAGCTCGACGCCAAGCGTTCTTGCGTCGTCATTGAGGTGCCACACGACTACAGGCGCCTGCTTGCCAATTGCATCGCACTAATTCGCAGCGCACCCACTGCCAAACCGACCAATGCGAAGCCCGAGACGCGCCGAGCGACAGCCAAGACGAAGACCAAGGAAAGAAAAGCATGATCACGTCTCTCGTTCCATCCAAAGGCGCTATAGTCCGGCTGACGGCCGAGGGTGGCCGTGGCATCCTGCTTGATCTGCGTCCAACCCGCGTGCCTTTCGAAGGTCAGGTAAAGCTGGGCGGGACGAGTGAATGGTACCGGCTTGAAGCACTCAAGCCCGGGTTCCTGCCGGGTGATCTCGTTCAGCATGTCGCACAGCGCGGTGAGACCCTTGGGACGGGAAAAGTCCTAGCCTGTCGTCATTTGGCGGGTTTCGATCAAGTTCTCGTGCAATTCGCGGATACGGGCGAGAGCCGTTGGGTCGACTGGCGACTGCTTTCCAACGCTAAATCGGTCGAACAGCGCGCTGCTCAGCACCAGACGGGCCAGCATCTTGATCACGCAGAGCGCGCGCGGCTGCGCATCCTTGCGAATGCTCTGCGCATCTGGAATTCCAACACCGGTGCGTTTGGGCGGCTCGACATCGACCCATTGCCCCATCAGCTGGACGTGGCGCGCAAGGTCGTCACCTCGCCTCAGCCACGTTGGCTGATTGCCGATGATGTCGGTCTGGGCAAGACGATCGAGGTCGGCCTGATCCTGCACGCACTTACCCAACGAAACCGCTGCCGCCGGGTTCTGGTCATTTGTCCCTCCTCTCTAACCCGGCAATGGAAAGACGAGATGCGGGGCCGCTTTGGGCGTTTCTTCGAGATCTACAACCGTGACTTCTTTCCAGAACATGTCGAAGAGATGAAGCTGCGCGACAATGTCATCATCTCACTGGATCTTGCGAAGCGGCCCGAACATCTTGCGATGCTCGACGCCGCAGGAGGTTGGGATGCGATCATCTTCGATGAAGCCCATCGTCTTGGGAAATCTGAAACGGGCGAACAGACTGAGCGCTATGCTCTCGCACGTGCCCTCCGCGACAGCGCCCATGCCTTTCTCCTCCTGACGGCTACGCCCCACCAGGGCAAGACCAAGCGCTTCGCCGCACTTCTAGAGCTTGTGCGCCCAGATTTGGCCGCAGAGATCGCCAGTCTGTCTATGAACCCCGAAATCGTGAGCGAAATCATTATTCGCAACCGCAAGAGCGCGGTGACTGATGCCGAGGGGCGACTCATCTTTCGCGGACATGATACGCGGCGCTTCAGTATAACCCCTTCGCCCGAAATGCAGCGCGCCAATGCCGCGCTAGTGCGCTATCTTCAAGAAGGTTACCGCGCTGGCGACGCCTCCAAGAACAAGATGCTTGGTCGAGCGATTGGCTTCGTCATGACGACTTACCGCAAGCTCGCCTCTTCCTCACTAGCTGCCATTGAACGTGCCTTGGAGCGGAGGCTCAATCGGCTTGATGGTGAAGACCGCACCTTCGACCCGAGCCTCCCCCCCGATGAAGAGTTGGAAGACCGCGACGATCTTTCAGAGATCGGAACTATCCGAAGCATTGGCGCCTTCTTTGACGACGAGCGCGAGCAGGTGCGTGGTGTACTCGCCCAAATCCGCGCTGCCCGCGTCGCCGATACCAAGCGCGAGCTCTTCGTTGAACAGGTCTTGCGCCCCCTCCTGCTTCAAGGCGAGAGCCTCCTCGTTTTCACAGAATACCGCGCTACTCAGGACTATTTGCACAATGCCATCGCAGCGGCCTTCCCAGAGATCGTCTGCGTCGGCATCAACGGCTCAAAGAGCCTAGACGATAAGACGGAAGCTGTGCGCGCATTCAATTCCGGCCAAGCGCGAGTTCTAATCTCGACCGAGGCTGGTGGCGAGGGTCTGAATTTGCAGGAAGCGTGCCACGTGATGGTCAACTATGACCTGCCGTGGAATCCATCTCGCCTCGTTCAGCGCATCGGTCGTCTATATCGATATGGGCAGAAAAAACGTGTGCAGGTCCTAAACCTGCAATCGGACGACGGATTCGACAATGCAGCCTTGGGTCTCATGCTGGATCGGGTGACCACGATTGCTGCGGATATGGCTGTAGTGGCGGGCGACGGCAAGGAAGCACTGGCCGCCGACATTCTTGGAGAGCTTCTTTCAAACATCGACATGGGCGAGATCCTTGAGCGCGCCCAGTCGATGAAATTCGACCAGACTCAAGAGGATATTGAAGCTGCGATCGCGAAGGCGCGCGAAGCGCGAGCAGCTGAGGCCGACATTCTTCAGTACGCCAGTGCAAGCCAAACTCAGGTCAATGGCGGTTTCGAGGGTCGGCACATGGTCAGTTTCTTGCGCGCGATGGCACCGTATGCGGGCTTCGAACTGCGCCAAGAGCTGCACGAAGGTAAGACCTTGGAAATCCAGCTCTCCGAAGGTGCGATCCGTCAATGGCCTGAATTCGGGCGCCGTTCAGTAGTACGCCTGACCGTCGATCACATTAGGGCCCGGCGCGACGCTTCTCTTTACTTGATGGATTTTGAAAGCAACTTCGTCCGACATCTTGCGGAGCTAGCCTCTGAACGTCGTGTTTTTGATGGGCTCTACGGAGAGGCTGAAACTGCTGAGGGCCAAGGAGCTGGTCTGATGACAGTTCATCGCCTGCGTTGGCAAGATCTTTCGGGCCAACTCCTCGAGGAAGACCTGTTGCCAGTTATCTCAGTGGGCGACAAGATCCGCGAGATGGATCGCAAGGCTTTCGCGGATCTACTGGCCAAACCCCTGCGAAGCCTTCCGTCGGGGATTGTCGGAGATGACCCGGCACCGGACGAAAAGCGACTCGACGCACTATTGATGGTGCGCGCTCGTCCCGAAGTCATGCCAGGCTCCGTAATGACATTGGCTGGCATAAGAATTTCTGCGTCCTCAGGCTCGCTTGTTGAGGCGAATAGCTGACATTGGAAAGCGCTCACGGCGTCGATAGCCTTGGACCACGAAACAGAAAGAACCCGAAGAAAATGACGAAAGAAGCAGTATCCAAAGCGTGCATACCATTGCGACATCTGTCCGTCAGGGTCCCTTGGCATGACGCAGGTTGGGACGGCACTGTCTGCCGCGCGCCGCGTGAGAATGCGAGTTGCCTAGCGTTGAACCGCATCGGCGCCAGCAAAGACGCCGATCTGGAAGACAAGTACGCGGGTGAGTTTCTCGACGATATTCCTGTCAAAGATGTTCCACCCTGCTTTGCCGAACGCGTAAATTTCCTGTCAAAACGGCCGCAGCGCCGGATTGCGCGCCATGCCTATGCGAGCACAAGCGAATACCATTCCCACATTGCCGATACTGCCTTCATCCACCCCGCCTATTCTGCAGCGGCAACACCATTCGGCTGGCTCCTAAAAGAACGCGCTTGGGGTAAGGATTGGAGGAAAGGCCAGCTCGATAACTACGCACTTGTCGAACGCTACGGGATCGAGTCTGCGCCCGAGCACGAGCCTGATGAACCGGGGTGGCTCGCCGGACGGCCATGGATACAGGGCGAGAAAAATCAGGCTGCCTTGCTCGATGCCTTCTTCGGCGCACTCAAGCCCAAGCAAAGCCTGATCTTTACTTACACGAAACGTACCCCGCTGATCGATGATGACAAGTGGTTGCTAATCGGGGTAGGCCGCATCACATCTGTCGGAGAACTGCAGGAGTGGGACTACAATCCCCCCAAACATGACGGACTGCGCTCGTACTTGTGGGAGCGCTCGATCGGCCATACGATCCGGCCTGATGGCAAAGACAGTGTCCTGCTTCCTTATCACGACCTTCTTAAGCGCTGCGACAATGACCCAGCGCTCGATCCATCGCCTTACATGGCATTCATTCCCGATGCCTTTCGCGAGGAGTTCCTGTTCGCGAGTGAGCACGTCTCGCCGGGTACTGCGATCGCTGCTTTGCTTAGTATCAAGTCAGCGGTGGCAAACTATGCCGAACATTTCGGGGGCGACTGGAGCCATCAGCAGAAATGGATTGACCAGCAACTGGGAGAGCTCTGGGCTATGCGCGGCCCCTATCCGGGGATGGGGGCAGTACTGTGTGCGATGGGCGTCGAACACGGCTATCAGCTTGCCTATCATTGCTGGGAAGGGGCCGGCGAAAACGGTGATCCGTGGGCAGTGCTTGGGGCGCTAGTAGACGACAGGAAAAATTTGCCCGGTGACCTGAAGGACCAGGTCGAGGGCTTCGCTGATACTTGGGCCTATCTAGCCAGCAAGCGCGGTAGTGGCCGGCTGGCCTATAGCAAGCTGCTCGCCCGTTTTGACATCACCCTGCCGCAGGCAATGCGCTGGTGGGATGAATCTTCGCGCAACAATGCTGGCATCAATCTGTCTGGCGCGGAGCTGAGCGATGCGGCCATCGTGGAGAATCCCTACCTGCTGTATGAGTGCGACCGGGACCAGCCGGAATCAATCGCCTTCGAAACCATCGATCAGGGCGCGTTTCCAGAAAGGGCAATCGCCGTTAAACACCCGCTGACACCGCCCACGAAAATTACGGGACCTGTCGATGGCAGGCGCTTGCGCGCTGCAACTGCAGCTGTTCTGGAAGAGGCTGCGATCGAGGGGCACACTTTGATGTCACGGGCAGACATCATTGCGGTGTTGCGCAAGAAACCCCTAAGCCCATCGCTCCCGGCGTCGGACGATCAGTTCGAAATCCATACCGCCAAGCTCGATCCACTCATCAAAGAGTATCAGCTCGAAGACGGCAAGCCCGCCTATCAACTCGACCGGCTTGTGGTCTCGCGCGAGCTAATTGCAAGCACGGTTAAAAAGCGCGTCAATCAAGGAAAACGGCACACAGTCGAGATTGATTGGTTGGGCGAGCTCGATGAGACCTTTCCTGGTGACAAGGGGGCGACGAGAGGTTCAAGCGAGTATCTGCGTCGCCAAGAAAAGGCTGCCGCACTAGCAGAGCTTTCGGCCTCGCGCTTTTCGGTGCTGATTGGCCCAGCCGGTACGGGCAAGACGACGCTCCTGAAATTTTTGTGTGAAGCCAAGCCGATCGCTAATCGCGGTATTCTTCTGCTCGCCCCTACCGGCAAGGCCCGCGTGCGCCTGCAGCTCTCAACCGGGCTGGAAGCAAAGACCCTGGCTCAGTTCCTGCGGCCGCAGCGCTATCACGAAGCAACTCAAAGCTATCATGTCATTGGGGACGCCGAACGTTACTCTGCCTGTAAGACGGTCATCGTCGACGAGGCATCAATGCTCACAGAGGAGCAGTTGGCCGCCCTTCTCGATGGCTTGGGCGGCGTCGAGAGGATCATTCTGGTCGGCGACCCGAGCCAGCTTCCGCCGATTGGACCAGGACGGCCCTTTGTCGATATCGTTAACCTACTTGAGCCTGAGTGTTTTGCAGTCAATGAGCCGCGCATCGGCAAGGGCTACGCCGAACTGACCGTTGGCAGCCGCCAGAAAGGCAAGGAACGCCGTGATCTGGAGTTTGCAGAGCTTTTCAGCGGTCGCGCCGCAGGGCCGGCACAGGACGAGATCATCGCCTGTGTCACCGATGGTGAAGTCGGACCGCACTTGAGAATCTGTTCGTGGTCATCACCGTCCGCTCTTGCAACGATGTTGCCCAAAGTCATCGGTGAAGAGCTCGGCGTAGACCTAGACAATCTTGAACAGTCATTCGCCGTGCAGGCGCTTGGTGGCAATGCGAGCGGCGCATCGGTCTATTTCAACTTCTGGAGCTCTGGACCAGCAGCAGACCAATGGCAAATCCTCTCGCCCGTCAAGGGAGAGGCAGCGGGTACCATCGCGCTAAATCGTCTGATCCAGCAAGGCTTCCGCGGCGAGACAAAACGAAAAGCTGCACTTGCAGATCGGCGGTTCGCCAAGGTGCCAACGCCGATGGGTGGAGATGGAATTATCTACGGCGACAAGGTCATCAATCTCGGCAACCATCGCAGGCGATGGGTATTCCCGGAAGAATTCGAGGACGGTACGGAACCGCTGCTCTATGTAGCCAACGGTGAAATCGGCATTGTAACTGGTCCCTTTAAAAAGAAGGGCCAGAAGACGAAGCTCAACAATCTTAAGGTCACGCTCTCTTCGCAGCCGGGCTATGAATACACCTACTGGCAGAGCGATCTCGGCGAAGAAAAGAACTTGCTGGAACTCGCTTATGCTCTGACGGTGCATAAATCCCAAGGCAGCGAGTTTGATACTGTGTTTGTGGTCTTGCCAAATCCTTGCCGAATTCTCTCGCGCGAGCTGCTGTATACCGCGCTGACCCGACAAAACAACCGGCTTGTCCTTTTCTGTCAGGGCGAGCCACACAAGCTCCTTGAGTATAGGCACCTTTCAGATGCCGCGCGCCGCCTTACCAATTTGTTCGAGGCCCCCAAGCCGGTTCAGGTCGGCCAACATGTCTATGATGGCAAGCATATTCATATGTCGCGGCGCAAAGAGCTGATGATCTCGAAATCGGAAGTCATCATCGCCAATGAGTTGAACGCATCCGGCATCGAGTATTCTTATGAGCTGCCGTTTGTCGGCAAGGATGGGAGCCGTCGTTACCCTGACTTCACGATCGAGGATCCAGCTACTGGAGTCACCTGGCTATGGGAGCATCTCGGCATGCTCGGCAATCCGGAGTACGACGAGAAATGGGGCTATAAACGGGAGTGGTATCGCAAGAATGGGGTGAAGCCCGCCGAAGACGGCGGCGGTGAGGTTGCCACACTAATCACCACGACAGAGAAGAACGGCATCGATCACGATCAAATTGCCAGACTGATCAGAATGATCAAGGAGGGCAGCTGACGCTGATCATCGCGGCGCTATCGTCATTATCATTGGAGTATAGAGCTGGACTGGATACCGCTCTAGCCTGACGGCATTGGGATGTACTAGCTCATGATGTCGGAGCACAAGCTGCACAAGAGGGCAGCCAGTGACGCTCTTCCGGGCATCTAGCAGAAAACAAACAGGAATACCACGTTGACAGTGTGCCCCTCTTGACGCACCTTCTCACCATGGAACTCGAGCGCCCGATGAAATGATCATCGGGCGCTTTTGCTTTTGCAACACGTGGGCTCATATCTCCCGCGCGAACCAGCGGATGCGGCCGGTGATGCGGATCTCTTCGGCGGTGCGTTCATACTCGGGATAGAGCTTGTTGTCCGATATCACCCGCACCGCAGGCGGGTCGCTGTTCGGGATATGCTCGAGGCGCTTGGCCACGAGGCCCATGCCATCGTCGAGCACGAAGATGCCGGGCGGGTTGGGCAGTTGGCGCGTCATGTCGACCAGCACCGCATCGCCGCTCAGCAGGGTCGGTGCCATGCTGTCGCCTTCCACGTGCATGATCCTGAGCTGCGAGGGGCTGGCCTTCAGCTTTTGGCGGATCCACGACTGGCGGAAGTGGTAGGCACGGCCGGGCGTATCGCCATCCTCGGACACCACTGCGCCGCCGCCCATGGCGGGGCGAGGCGTGGCATGTGCAATCGCCACGAAGGCATCGTCGGGGTTCTCGACGAAGGGCGAGGGGCCCTCGACCTCGCCGATGCCGTGGATCAGCCAGTCGCGGTCAACCTTCAGCACCCGGGCAATATCAGCAAGCCGGTCGATGCCGGGGCGCGAGGACCGCCCGCGCAGGATGTCATAGACGAAGGAGCGGTTGACCCCCGCCATTTCTGCGACATGGGCCGGTGCCAGGCCCAGCTGATCGGAGCGGGCCCGCAGGCGGTCGGCCAAGGTGTGGTTCTCTCTCATGTTGTCCCCAGCGCCATGTGGATAAGATAGGATAAGACAGGATTGAATTGGGATCGTCAAGCGGCTAGAACAAAAGCCAAACACTTTGCATCGGAATCGGGGGCCAGGATGGAGATCGAGAAGGCATATTTCACCCTGGCGGAGGTGCTTGGCCGGTGGTCACTTCCCGAGGCTGACGTCGCCTATCTGGCCGAGAATGACCAGTTGCGACTCTCGATCCGCATCCTGAACCTGCCGATCGAGTTCGGTGATTTCGAGGAAACCGACGACGGCCGATGCTACTCGATCCCCTCTGAGCGCTCCTCGTTCAACGGGCTCCTCGATCTGCATGTCCAGGATGTCTTCCAGCTTTTCCGTATCGGCGAGGTCAACGTCACCCGGTTCCGCACCACGAAGGCGGACTATGCCTGTTTCTTTGGATCGCGCGAGACCCTCACGATCCGCAAGCCCGATCTCGTGCTAAGCCGCGAGGAACGCGACCGTTTCGAGGCGAAGTCCGGATTCCGCGGGGCGGCGGGAGTGAAGCAGTCCAATGCCTTTCACGCCTCCGCCGATTACCATCACGTCCGCTGCAACGGCCGCGAGTTCCAGTTGGGGCCGATCCAGGCACAGGTGGTGCGCATCCTGCACGCGGCGGCACAGCGGGGTGAGCCGTGGCAGAGCGGCAAGGCTGTGTTGGGGGAGGCGGGGTCGCGCAGCCTCAAGATGTCCGACATCTTCAAGTCGAAGAAGGACTGGCCACTGCTGATCGAGTCGAACGGTCGCGGGGCCTATCGACTCGCTGGGCTCTGAGTCCAGCCTGCCCTGTCGCCCCTCGTAGGATCCCCGCCGTGGGATGCGCAGGGGGATGGGGGAGGATGGCGATCCCCCGCCGCGTGATTCATCCCATGATTGCAGGCCGTCTGCCAATCCCCCGCCGTATCCCACTCTGATCCCGACGACATCCCCGCACGGGACCGTGCATCTTACTCCCAACAGAACACCGGGAGTGGACGATGCAGACGAGAACCTGCCTGAACCAGACTGAACTTGCCGCGCGCTGGACGATTTCGGCGCGCACGCTTGAACGCTGGCGCTGGACCGGCGACGGCCCGGCCTTCCTGAAGATCGGCGGACGCGTGGTTTACCGCCTCGAGGATGTGCTGGCTTACGAGCAGGCCCGCCAGCGCCGCAGCACCGCCGAGCGGGGCGCGGCATGATGGCCCGTCATTCCGCTATCCGCGCAACTGGCGTCGTGTCGATCTTCGGTGCGGCTGGTCCGGCGCTTGATGAGATCGGGCTTTCGGCCTGGATCGCGCAGGCAGAACCCGGAGAGACGCTTGTCTATCATCGCGGGTTTCTCGCGGTCGACACCTTCGGCTCAGCCTCGCCTCTTTCGCCCGAACGCCGCTCAGCGCTGCGCCGCACCGCCGATGCCGCCCTGCGCGCCGCCGAGCAGGACCTCGTCCATCTCGTTCAGGCCCGGATCGGGCCCGACCAGTTCGCTTACATCGCCATCGCCCGGCGCAAGCCCCGCCGAGCCGGAGCGTCCCTCTCGGTGCGCCTGCTCGAGGCCGCCTGACCCCCATCCCCCAATACGGAGACCGAAATGCCTTTCCCTGAAAACACGCCCGGCATCGATGAGCTGATCAATCTGCCGGTGGGCGAGATCGCCCTGCTTCCGGTGGACCTGCTGGCCGCCATGCAGCGCGAGATCGACGCAGCCGCAAAGCAGATGAAGGCCGTGACCGCGCGCTTCAGCACCGCGCTCGAGGTCCGGTTTGCCACCCGCGCCGCCGAAGTGCGCAGCGCCTCTGGCAAGGATACCGGCACGGTGCGTTTCGATGAGGGTGATTTCACCATCGTCGCCGATCTGCCGAAGCGGGTGGATTGGGATCAGGACCGCCTGGCCGTCATGGTCGAGCGCATCCGCGCCGCCGGGGATGACCCCGCTGAATATGTCGAGATCAGTTTCAAGGTTCCAGAGCGCAACTATGTCGCCTGGCCCGAGGCCATCCGTCAGGGCTTCGAACCCGCGCGCACTGTGCGGACCGGCACGCTGAAGGTCGAGATCCTCCCGCAAGGGGGTGCGCAGTGAGCCTGCCGATCATCACCGCTGACCAGCGGCTGGCCGAACCGCGCGGCATCAAGGGCTGCATCTTCGGGAAAAGTGGAATCGGCAAGACCAGCCTCCTCTGGACGCTCGACCCCGCCCGCACGCTGTTTATGGATCTGGAAGCGGGCGATCTGGCCATCGAAGGCTGGCCCGGCGACAGCATCCGGCCGCGCACATGGGCGGAATGCCGGGACTTTGCTGTGTTCATCGGCGGCGCGAACCCCAGCCTGCGGGACGAGCAACCCTATAGCCCGGCGCACCACGCCGCCGTCTGCCAGAAGTTCGGCGATCCGGCCGCCCTCGATCGCTACGACACCATCTTCGTCGACTCGATCACCGTAGCCGGGCGACTCTGCTTTCAATGGTGCAAGGGCCAGCCCGAGGCGCTGTCGGAAAAGACCGGCAAGCCGGACGTGCGCGGGGCCTACGGGCTGCATGGCCGCGAGATGATCGCCTGGCTCACGCATCTGCAGCACACGCGGGCCAAGAACGTCTGGTTCGTCGGCATCCTTGACGAGAAACTCGACGACTTCAATCGCAAGGTCTTTCAGCCTCAGATCGACGGATCGAAGACTGGTCTGGAACTGCCGGGGATCGTCGACGAGGTGATCACCATGGCGGAGTTGAAGGCCGAAGGGGGCGATCCCTACCGCGCTTTCGTCTGCCAGACGATCAACCCCTGGGGCTTTCCGGCCAAGGACCGCTCCGGCCGCCTCGGCCCGATCGAAGAACCGCACCTCGGCCGCCTGATGGCGAAGATCCGCAAGCCCGCCGCCCCGGCAATCGAACGGCTGACCTATCAGCCGCCTGTCGAGGCAGCCACGCCCGAACACCCGCAATCCTGATCACAGAAGGAGGCACCCCATGGGGTCCTGGAACGATTTCAACGACGCGCAGAGCAACACCAACCTCATCCCGAAAGGCACGCTGGCCAAGGTGCGCCTGACCATCCGGCCGGGCGGGTTCGACGATGCAGCACAGGGCTGGACCGGCGGCTATGCCACGCGCGGCTCGACCGGGGCGGTCTATCTGAACGGCGAATTCACCGTCACCGAGGGCCAATACGCCCGACGCAAGATCTTCACCCTGATCGGGCTCTACAGCCCCAAGGGCCCGGATTGGGCCAACATGGGGCGCAGCCTCGTGCGCGGCATGCTGAATTCGGCGCGCGGGATTTCCGACAAGGACCAGTCGCCGCAGGCGCAGTCCGCGCGCCGGATCAACGGGCTCAAGGACCTCGACGGGATCGAATTCCTCGCCCGGATCGACGTCGGCACCGATGCCAGCGGCGACGACAAGAACGAGATCCGCAGCGCGGTGACGCCGGACCACCGGGATTACGCCCAGAACATGGGGCTGGCGCCGTCCTTCGCCGGACAACCCGCCGCAGCAGTCCAGCAACCTGCCGCGGCACCACAGCCGTCGACGGGCGTGCCCGGCCGTCCGTCGTGGGCGCAGTGAGGGTCTGATCCATGCGCCTTCGCCCCCGTCAAAGCCTCTTCGTGGAGCGCAGTCTCGCTGCGCTCTGCGATCACGGCAACACCCTCAGCATCGCCTCGACGGGGTTCGGCAAGACCATCGCCCTGTCGGCCATCGTCGCGAAGTCCCTCGAAAGCAGCGATGCCAAGGCATGCATTCTCGCGCATCGCGACGAGCTGACGGCACAGAATCGTACCAAGTTCGGCCGGGTCGCACCCGAGATCACCAGCTCGGTGTTCGATGCCGAGACCAAGAGCTGGGCCGGTCGGGCGACCTTTGCCATGGTGCCGACCCTTTCGCGACCCGCGAATCTTGCCGCAATGCCCACGCTGGACCTGCTGGTCATCGACGAGGCGCATCACGCGGTGGCTGACAGCTACCGCCGGATCATCGACCATGTTCGGGGCGCCAACCCGGCCTGCCGGATCTTCGGGGTCACCGCCACACCGAACCGGGGGGACCGCAAGGGGCTGCGCGAGATCTTCGACAATGTTGGCGACCAGGTCCGGTTGGGCGAACTGATCGCGTCGGGCCATCTGGTGCCGCCGCGCACCTTCATCATCGACGTCGGCGTCCAGGAACAGCTGCGCGCCGTCCGCAAGACCGCCGCCGACTACGACATGACCGAAGTCGCGCAGATCATGAACCGCGCGCCGGTCACCGACGAGGTGGTCCGGCACTGGCAGGAGAAAGCGAGCGAGCGACCCACTGTCGTGTTCTGTTCCACCGTCGCCCATGCAGAAAACGTGGCGGCTGCTTTCAACGGCGCGGGTATCTCAGAGGCAGTTATTCATGGCGATCTCGATGCCGGCACGCGCCGTCGGATTCTTGCCGCATACGCTTCGGACGAAATCCGCGTCATCGTGAATGTCGCGGTGCTGACCGAAGGCTGGGATCATCCGCCCACATCCTGCGTCGTGCTGCTGCGCCCCAGTTCCTACAAATCGACCATGATCCAGATGGTTGGGCGGGGCCTGCGTACGGTGGATCCCGAGGAACACCCCTGCATCGTCAAGACCGACTGCATCGTGCTGGATTTCGGGACGTCGAGCCTGATCCACGGCACGCTGGAACAGGATGTCGATCTGGACGGCAAGACCGAGACCGGTGAGGCCCCGACCAAAACCTGCCCGGCCTGCGAAGCGGAAATCCCGCTCGCGGCCACAGAATGCCCGCTGTGCGGCGAAGCTTTCCCGCGTGAGGTCCCGGAGACCGGCGAAGGCGATGATGCCACCCCGCTGTCGGGTTTCATCATGTCGGAGATCGACCTTTTGAAGCGGTCAAGCTTCGCTTGGGTCGATCTGTTCGGCGATGATGCCGCCCTGATGGCCAACGGCTTCAATGCCTGGGGCGGGATCTTCTTTCTGGACGGCCGGTGGCACGCCGTCGGTGGATCAAAGGGTCGTGCGCCTAGATTGCTGGGCGTGGGTGAGCGGACGGTCTGCCTCGCACAGGCCGATGACTGGCTGAACGAATACGAGACCGACGAAAGCGCCTTCAAATCGAAGGGCTGGCTCAAGCAGGCCGCAACCGAAAAGCAGCTGCAATACCTTCCGCCCGCGTTCCGCCAGGATTACGGCCTGACCCGTTATCGCGCCTCGGCGCTGATGACCTTCGGCTTCAACAAGCGCGAAATCCGCCAACTCGTCGGCCGCGCCAGCCCGGACATCGGGAGGGCAGCGTGAACTTTGGTGCGCACATCGTATCGCCACCCGAACCGGCTGCGGAACCCGCGCGCCACTGGCATCCGCGCATTCAACCCTGCGCCGTCTGCCTGCGCCCCGCCAAAGGCTTCGGCTTTTTCAACCCGACCAATACACGCCCCCGCAAACATCGCTGGTTCTGCTCGATGCCTTGCCAGGCATGGTTTGCGGCCCGCCATCGCAAAGGACTGACCATGCAGGGAACGACTGAGGAAGAACGCCTCGCCATCGCGCTGGTGATGAAGCGGCTGGGCCAGACCATGGACCAGATCGGCTGGGACAAGCGGCTCCGCGATCTCACCACCGCCGACGTCACTGCGCTGATCGAGGAGGTGCTGGAAGGTTACGGGGCCGAGATGTCGCGCATCGCCACATCATCGGAGGTGCCATTTTGACACTGGATTTCAACCCGCGGCCCTCCATCGCCGACCGGATCAACACATTGGTCGACGCAGCACTCATCGCCGAACGAGAGGCGACGCCGCCCCGGACATATCTCGGCGCGTCCCGGCTGGGGCATGCCTGCGAGCGCGCCTTGCAGTTCGAATTCTCGGGCGCGTCAAAGGACGAGGGCGCGGATTTCGGCGGCCAGACGCTGCGGATCTTCGAGATCGGGCATCAGCTCGAGGATCTGGCGATCCGCTGGCTGCGTGCGGCCGGTATCGACCTCTACACCCGCAAGGGCAATCGCCCCGATGGCGAGCAGTTCGGCTTTTCCGTCGCCGGTGGCCGCATCCGTGGCCATGTCGACGGGATCATCGCCGACGCCCCGGCAGCACTCGGTCTGCGCTTCCCCGCGCTCTGGGAATGCAAGACCATGAACGCCAAGAACTGGCGCGCCTGCGTCAAGGACGGGGTCACGGTCTCAAAGCCCGTCTATGCTGCTCAGATCGCGATCTACCAGGCCTACATGGAACCTTCTGTGCCGGGGATTTCGGCCGCACCGGCGCTGTTCACCGCGATCAACAAGGACACGGCCGAGTTGCACCACGAGTTGGTGCCCTTCGATGCAGCCCTCGCACAGCGCATGTCCGACCGCGCGGTGCGAATCCTTCAGGCCACCGATGCAGGCGATCTGTTGCCGCGCATCGCCGCCAGCCGCGACTTCTTCGAATGCCGCTTCTGCTCGCACGCTGAGCGGTGTTGGGGGTTGGCCGCGTGACCGACGACCCCATTGACCGATCTGATCCCGACCAGAACACGGCCTTGGGCGACGACAGTCCGCTGAAAACGCCCACCGAGAACATTGTCCATTTCAACCCATGGCGCGATTTCAACGATGCCGCGCCGCAGGCCGATCCGTTCGGTGACGAGCCCGATCCCGCCCAGATCGCCCAGTTCATGCAGGTCGTCTTCGGCTATTGCGACGGGCTGATCCCGGTCCGCAGTTTCATCGACAAGGGGCAGGGCATCGACGGTCGCCCGCATAACATCTGGATCGAGGCGAATGCCGAGACAGCGTACAAGATGGCGACCTTCGCCGCATGGGCCTCGCGTGACGGGGCGGCCGTCTATGTCATCCCTGGTACGGTCGCAGCCGCTGGGCAGGCCAAAGCCGCAGAGATCCTGCAGATGCAGGCCGTGGTTGTGGACATCGACAGCGGCGACATCGCCACGAAACGTGCCCATCTGGAGCGGCACCTCGGCCAGCCCACCATGGTCGTGGAAAGCGGCGGCGTCACGCCCGAGGGTCAGCGCAAGTGTCATGTGTGGTGGAAGCTCAGCGAGCCCGCAGAAGGCGATGACATCCGGCGGGTGTGCCGCCTGCGGGGCGACGTTGCTGCCAAGGCCGGTGGCGACATGCATTTCCGCTCGGCCCACCAGCCGATCCGTGTGGCGGGCTCGGTTTATTACAAGAACGGGTTGAAAACGCAGGTCCGCATCGTGGCGCTGAACCCGACGCTGGAACGTGATCTGGGCGAGTTCATCGAGGCGGTTGCCGACATGCCGCCCGCGCCCGGCATCTCCCTGCAGCCCGATTTCAGCCATCCGGACAAACCCGCCATGCGCGAGGTGCTGACCACGCCAGTGCGCGAAGGCGCACA
>Ga0210015_1000862_pt1 | contig 30865 bp, 28 predicted proteins | sample CryGeymeta201522_FD_185471 | JGI IMG/M metagenome (GOLD analysis project Ga0210015, IMG submission 185471) | Groundwater microbial communities from Crystal Geyser aquifers in Utah, USA - Crystal Geyser metaG 2015-22 (SPAdes) (version 2) | ecosystem: Environmental > Aquatic > Deep subsurface >... | reverse complement strand
CATCAGAGCATGGGCTTGATGGTTTGAATCACTGCGGGACCGATTTGTTCAGCGCGTCTTACAAACGCTGGAAATACGGGGCTTATCTGATATTCAAAAGGTTGTTTGATCTTTTTGTGTCTTTTTTGGGTGTGCGACAAATTTGTCGGTAAACCCTCAAGCGCACGCCCGCTGCTCCCAGAAATCCTCCCACCGATTGCTCATGATGCTGCATCGAAGGGCGATTATCTTATTTGCCCCTTCGACCGTCCAATGCATCCCCGATTGTTTCAGCCTCTGTCCAATCACCGAACGGCATCCGGCCTCAAGCACGCCTGAGCCGACAAAAAGCCCGAGCCTTTTAAATTCAGCATACCGCATCCGTTCCTTGTTCTTCTCAAAATAGCCCATTTCTCGGTCGCAAAGGTCTTTATGAGCGAAGGATGCGGCCGATAGTTGTTTGATGGCGATGATAACGTCTTCCACCTTACCCTCATCCAGCTGGGCGCGGCGGCTTTCCATCCATTCATACATTTTGTCTTTTTGCTGTCCGAGGCACGCCTTGGCAACATATCCATAATGCTCTCGGGCATGGTACAGATCGACGATCTGCCGGGCGCCTGGAAAATGCTCGTCCGCGATATTCCATATCCAGAGCGCGCCGTCTCCCAGCACTACAACTTCCCCAGCCCGGTCCATGCCGCGCCGCCTCGCTTCTTTATAGAGCCTCCAGCCGAACGTCTCCGCCGTCTCAATCGCACCAGTATAACTGGTGGATGCTTCATCCCGGATCGGGTGTCCTTCGTTGTCCACAGCCGTCTGGGTGAAAACGCACCCGAGTTTGACCTCTCTTGTTCTTGCCTGCCCGTCTTCACCCTTGCCCTGTCTGCCCTCGGTTTCTTTCTTGACCACCGGCACTCCCGTGCCGTCCATACAGGCATACAGTTTGGGAATCGCTTTTATCGGAACAACCTTCTCGGACAGGGCAGCTTCGCCTTGCGCGGCGTGATATTCCGCCACCTGCTGTCCGACCCGCTCGGATACGCGCTCAACCTCCTTGGCGCTCACCCGGATGCCCGCCAATTCGTACAGATCATCATGGCCGGGACCGAACGGGCGGTAGGAGCCTACCTTGCTCATCATCCGGCGCACGCCGGGGCTATACGAGGTCTCTTCGATGTCCAGCATCCCGTCCTTCGGATAAAAGCCGGTATTGCACTCCTTGTCGGAATAATACGCTCGCTTTACGGACACAGCGCCGAGAACCGTCAACAGGGACTTGGTTCGATACCCCTCAAATTCGCAGGCATGTCCCTTTTTACACGGGATGGTCGTACCGCGGTAATCGCCTCCATCGGCATTGAGCAGCAGTTCCAGCATGGTGGCGCCGATCCCATGCATGGCAGCGCGAATTCCCAGCTCGTGGGACTCCAGGTCGAAACTGCCGGTGGTGGCCCGCTCGCGCCAATACTGAGAAACAAAATGATCTATTTCGTTTTGTATTTCCCTTTGAACTTCTTCCGCAATTTTTTTTTAAGCTCCTCCAGTTCCGTCTCGTCCCGAAGCGGGATGATGGGCCGCACATCGCAAATCTGCTCGCTCACCTCAAGAACCTCATCGCAGAGCTTCACAAAAGTTTGATATCGGGCGATCTCTTCTTCATATTTTTTCATCTCAGCTCCAAGCTGGACGTTTCTTGTGTAACTCTTTCCCTTGATCGTTGTTGACCACAAATACCGCGGTCCGTGGCCCGGGTGTCCCTCCTGTGCGCATATGCAATTCGGCTTGCCGCATTTACGATAATTGACCGAGATACTACCTCGCCTGAAATCACCAAGTGTTTTCAATCTCTCACAAAGACCATCCCGTCTCCGTTCCAGCTCTGACAAAGATTCCGGCATATGCCCTCCTTATAGTCTGGTAGTTTAATGAGCTACCAGATTATAAGGCATTTTGCCCTTTTTGTCAATTCTACCTACAACTATGTCGCAGACCCTCCTTGTTCTGTCTACTTGCTGAAGGAAGCATCAGAAGCATTACAATAAGGTTTTCCTCAGTATCCAACTTGGAAAATCTATCCATCTTTTCCAAGATTGTAATTCTGCCCCCGCTTGCTATATCCAAAACCTGTCTGTAGGGGTGTTCACGATCTCTGAGGCTAAGTAATGTCTGCCTGTAAATTTGCGTTGTCGGTATAATCCACAGCACAAGCCCTGTCTGCTTCTTCAGGTAAATCCGATTGACTAAATCAATGGCATGGCAGGCAAGGATAGTCTTCCCCCCGCCTGTAGGTATTTTCAGGTAGAAGTTGGGCAGTGGCTCATTCAATCCATTTTTCATTGAATGATAGAATGGATTGACTACCTTCTCCCAAGCCTTCGCAGGAAAATCAATGGACAACTCGGCATCAACCTTCATTGCCTTGTCATTCTTCTCCTTGAACTCTGCCAAGGCATCGAGATAACGCTTTACCTGCTCTAATGTTTTCTTTTGATAATCTTTCAGTTCCAAGGCGGTTATCCTTTTAACTTGTAAATCTCAAAAGGTAACTGACAATAGACAATGCCCTTAATCCCGTGAGCCTCAATTAGTTCACTGTCGTTCAAGTCAAGGTATTTGCTCGGCGCAAAGACTAAACGAGTCTTGTTCTTATATTCACCCAACTTTTTTGCCATATCGAGGGTAAGGGCTGTTGATTTCAAATATTCGATATCAGGCTTATAGAAAAGATATACCTCATAGTCCTTCGATTCACCGATGAAGCCGCTCTTCTCTTTGACTTTGCTTGGGTTGAATTCTTCGCCTGTAGCCGTATAGAAGATATAACGTGCGAGTTCAATGTAGTTAGGCAATTTCTTGCCTTCTAATATGCTTGTCATTTCTATTGGGTTTCCAAGTTCAAAGAAACTAAATGAACCTCCAAGCCCCTTCTGTAAACTTTCATCGCTCGCCTTTTTAACACCCTTTATAACCCTTCGCACTCTTTCAGCAGTAATCTTATCTGCATACTCTTCACACTCTATAAGAATAAATCGTCTATTTCCCTCGTCATCATTGTTCAATGACAATACTGCATGTGCTGTCGTTCCCGAACCTGCGAAACTATCCAACACTATTGCATTTTCATCAGAATGTAGCGATACGAGCCATTCCATAAGAGATAATGGTTTGGCAGTATCAAATTGCTTATCACCAAATATCTCTTTTATCAGACGAGTGCCATCTGCATTAAATCCATAGGTATCAAGCCATGTGCTCCATCCGCTTGATTTTTTCTTGTCTCTAATCTTTTCATAAGGAGCCCATCTTTCAGACTTACCTTTGTACTTCACCCCATCATCGAAAGTTCTTAATTCCCACTTCAACAAATCAGGATTCTCAAGAGCAGCCTGTATTTTTGGATTCTTCTTGCCCCATCTCCAACGCCCCTCTTTTCCATCATTTCTGATTGGATATACTTCTTCACCTTGAGGAGTTCTCAACGGGAACCACATATCCGGTCTATCTTCTCGTAATGAACCCGCCCCCCATTTGCTCAATTCCCTGCCCTTTCTAAACTTGCCTAACTTATCTTTTTCATCCAACTCGCCTGTAGAACGTTCCTCTTGGCTGACATTTGAGTCATCACCATTATGGTAAATCAATACGTATCCATGCCCTTTTCTTAATCCTTTTTTTTCCTTCCCTCCGCTCGGCTCTGCCAACCACGGCGCACAGGCTAATCTATTATCTTCCCCAAATATTTCATCCATTAGTTTGCCCAAGTGGAATACTTCATTGTCATCTATGTTTACTGCTATGATTCCATCCCTCGACATTAATTCTTTTAGAATTTTCAACCTCGGCATCATCATGCAAAGCCATTTATCATGACGTGTAAAATCATCTCTATCGACAACCTTTTTGAACCACTCCTGCATCATGGGACTGTTCACATTATCGTTATAAACCCAATGTTCAGTTCCCGTATTATATGGTGGGTCTATAGCAACAATCTTAACTTTGCCACCTACAATTGGTAGAAGCGCTTTCAATGCAATAAGGTTGTCACCATGAATAATCAGGTTATCATTCAGACTCACCTTTTTAGAAAGGCTTTTGTCCTTCTTGGGCACCAATTGGTGAAACTTGACGGCTAAATGGTGATTTTGAACAAACGTCTTGCCCTTAAAAGTCAATGAAGCCATTTTTCACCCCTCTGTAATCGAACCGAATCAAGAAGCTCTTGGCAACAAATAGGGACATCCATGATAAGTTATGTCAAGAGTACGAAGCGTTAAGGGTCGAATCTTTCATCTTGCGAAGCGTTAAGGGTCGAATCTTTCATCTTGACAACTTCTTCTCCTCTACGAGCCATCGGCAAACGGCCAATCAACGCCGATGAGCCTAACCATGATATACCGCTCCAGAATACTGCATTCTCAATGGCCGGGTCAAAGTAATAAACCTTCAAACGCAAACCAGATCCGTTTGTCATAAAAGATTTGACCCCTTGGCCTCCAGACTCAGGGGCAAGGGAAACGAAGCAAACTAAATATCAAAATAACAAAGCCATGCCCCCCCTGGCTTTCTCTTAAATGGGCGCTGTCCCTCTTTTCTGTCCCGGGCGCTGTCCCTCTTTTCTGTCCCTATGTAGCCAGCCCCACCTTTCTCCATGAAAATTGTTATGTCGCCAGATTCTAATTTTATTAATTCTCTGTTCTCGCGAGATGACCAAAAATACTTCTCTCCCCGCTTTATAATAAGAACTCTATATTCATTTTGCTCACTCCCTGTCAAATTAATATTATGGGAACCTTCAATAGAGCTTTTGCATTGTACTAACGGTATGCCGTTTAAAACAACTATTTTGGATTGTGCCGAAGAGAGAGACGGTAGAAAGATAAGAATTAAAAGCACAAGTCTACAAATCAACGGAGTAGCCCTCCTCTAATTTATGGCTAACGCTTTCCTTGAAGGAAGACGCACTTGTGCGGTGTCCGTTCCGATCAATGGTTAGCCATTGCTCTGCTACTTGCATAAACCTGTAACTATGCCAGCCCCACCCATTGATGAAGCAACGAAGGGCTTTACTTCTCCCTTGCGGAACTCTTGAATCTCGATGACTTGGTATTGATCGCCAAAGTCTGCTACGGCTTTGAAGGAGTTCTCTTTCGAGCCCTTGTTAATTATGCGGGTAGACTTCGCCAACAATGTGGGTAATACCTGACCAGTGATTTTTCCATCCGTTCGGGAAACGGTAAAAGAACTACCTTTGAAATCCTTTTCCCACGCAGAGAATTCCAGAGAAGCATCGCTTGTGAGGCTAAAAACATGGATCACTTCACAGGTGTAAGAAAGATCACTTGCAGCTTTATTCAGGGCCTCGACTACCTGGACTGGTGGGTTCTTCATGGCTTCCTGACAACCAAAGTGATATTTATTTATTAGAATAGAAATATTTTCATTTCTATTGTTCGCTTCTTGCTTCATCTTCTTCATATACATCTCAATCCTTGAGTTAGTTACATCAATTGCCAAGTCTTTGCTTCTCCCCTCGTTTGCCAATAATAAAGAATAAAACATGGCTTTTTCTTGTAGCTGCCGGTAAGCGTCTGCCGTTTCCTTTTCATTTGACGAATTCATTGCGTGGTATACAAGCTCGTAATAGGCGGCACACTCGGCATACTGACCTGATATATTTTCCATGGGTTTATTGATTTCCTTTGCCTCCTGGCCAAAGGAAATCAACGGATACACCATAAACACAAAAACTGAAATACATACAGCTCTGTTCATCCGGTTGTCTCCTTTGCTGCTAACGTATAGCGTTTTATCCGTAGTGAATCTAGTGAATCTTAGGGACGTTGTTACTTACGTTGCGTTATGAATCTTAGGGACGTTGTTACTTACGTTGCGTTATGGTCTCGTCCTTATTCACTGCGTCGATCAAGAAAGGCCGTCACATACACTGGGGAAGCTCGTGATCCAACTCATATTGGATTATTTCCAACCTTGACTAATAATCTTAAATCCGACCTGTTCCTGTGGAACCTGAACCGGTCCCTGCGGTGTTTGCTGTACCACATTCATTTGCTGTTTTCGATAGTCGGCAGAAATCTCGTAATAATTGGACATTTGCCGACTTTCAATGTAAGCGATTTTGTAATCCTTCTTATTTTGTACCGCATTTAACCCAAGTTCATTTTCGGGATTCCATATTTTCCCGAATTCTAATTCTTTATTGTATTCCTCATATAGATCAGTCATCGCTTTTGAAAGGGTGTTATTTGCGTTTACAACTGTTTTAATACCTAAATCTTCTCCCGCCTCTTTCCTCCCAATTAAATACTGGTGGGAATATAGCTTTTCCGTAAAATAATCAACGATCTTCTCAATTTCATCTTCTTTAAGCTGTATTTTGTGGCTTTTAAGGAGTCGCTTTGCAAGAATGCGGATAAGATTGTGAATACGATTCACATTCCCAAGCGCAAATGGATGGATTTGTGGGTTCGATTCAATAAACTTCGTGAATATACTTGAAAGTTCTTCATTGCCTTTAATTCCGAATTTATTTTTCGCCAGGTCGAAGTATGCCATCACGTCCTCAACGCTTATTGGAATTCTATTTTGTGGATTCGTCGGATCAAGAGGATTAAACACATTAGCGGTTGAAGGATCGATGGGTGAAAGCTCGGAGAGGTTGCTCATCACAATTTCATCCGCACCAAGTGCAATCATTGTTGCCGAACTGTGGGCTTTATAAGGAACCAGCACGGAAAACTTATCGCAATATTCGCGGATCATGGAGACCAGTCTCCACGGGACCATTGTGTCCCCTCCAGCACTATAGAGGAACAAGTCAATGTTTTTTATTTTACCGATAGTCTGCAACTGCTTGCCTATGAGAGGTATCGCATCCATCGCAATCCGTGCATTAAACGGCCCCTGACGATCACTCGTCAAGTACGTGATTACTCGCGATTCCCGCAAGCCTTCTATTTGTTGTATAAGTTGTTTTCTATCCATAATTCTAATTCTCCTGAGGGAAGCTCAATAAATATCCTCCGGCAAAGCCGGAGGATATTTATTTCTTATCCGATCCTCAAAGAATAACCGCATTCATATGGCCATCTGCGTGACGGCAGACTGAAACCGGCCTATGAGATGTAAAATTTACTTAGATTCGTGCCTTTTCATACCACTTCTCGACATTCGGAGTCAACTGGAATCTTTTTGAGTGGAATCCTTTTGAGGGAAGTTTCGTGATAAGACAGGGTGATGGTGACGGACGTCTGGGGGAATGATCGCGCCAAAGGCTTGGAACCCGGTTCAGGACTCTCCTGCTATCTTGAGGATCTCGCTTACGATCTCTTCTTTGAGATAGAAGCCCGATTCTTTCAGCTTCACGAGCATCGGCCTGATCTCTTTGACAAGCCCTTGCTTCTTCGCCTTTAAAAGGACCCCTGCCGTGCCCGTGATCGTGAAGCCTTGCAGTTTTGCTATTCTCCTGGCCAGGCCGTCATCAACAACGATAAGTGTATCCTCTTCTTCGGCTCCCAACGCCAGAACCTCAGCTTCGCCCCGCCCCAAGTCGGGAACCATCTTGATGAAGGCGGGAATCATGACCTTTCTCACGTGTATCCATGGGTAGTCGCTGAGACAAGGAACGCCCTCTCCGGCCTTCTTCCCCTCTTCAAGCTCAGCGGCTACAGCCTCCGGGACGGTCACGCTGCCGTACAGCCCGGCCAAACATTCGAGGCATTCCAGCTTGTGCAGGTAATAAAGGGGGGATGTGTTGACAATTACGGTTCTACGCGTTTTCATAATCCTGCCTGAGTTCGTCGGGAGTCAGAGCCAGGATGGAAACGCCGTACTGTGAGAGCGCACGGAGGAAACTTACCCGTGACATGCCGGCAAGCTGGGCGGCCCTGCCGGAGGAGAGCTTGCCCAGTTCGTAGAGCTTGGCCGCCGCCAGCATCCGGATGTCTCTCGAAAGCTCGGACGGGGTCTCCTTCAGTGAGATGAGTATTTCTTCCGGGATTTCCAGAATGATCCTTTCCATTGGCGGCCCCACCTGCAGAGAGATTACTCAGATTCCTATCTTTTCATACCACTTCTCGACATTCGGAGTCAACCGGAATCTTCCTGATGTGAGTTTCGTGACTAAAGGACTGAGCCTGATGTCGAGTTCCAGGAGGCTTACGGAACGCGGATGTCCGCCGGCAGATCAATGTCAAGGGGTTTCAGTGTGTGGTGTTTGAGAAATAGGGATTCTCAAAATTTTGCAGACAGGCTTGGTAATAGACTTTGATTTTCTCCGGAAGGCCGATCAGGTAGAAATAGATTCCCCGGCCTGAATGATCCATGAGATCATTCATGAGGATCACGATGCCGGCCTCGTCCATCGCAGCCACATTGGAGAGATTAATAGAAATCGCCTTGGGCTCCCTTTGCAGGATCGGCGTGATGGCGTTATGAAACTCGACCGAGGTCTGGACTGTGAGATCACCTTCAAGGTTGAGAATAAAGGTATGTTCTTCGATCTTGTGAACATTGATCTTAAACATGACGGTAACACTCCTTCCGGTCAAAGACTTTCTGCTCTAAAGATCCATAAAATAATTATAATATAATTGACTATTTATGTTTTCTATCATGGCATCGCCGTCTAATAAAATCAATATCTATATAGTTGCATTTTCTATGCCATTTTTTAGAATAATCTCCTGATTATTTTATGTTTTTAATATTTTTGAGAGTTTATATGGTAAAACTTTGGAAAATTATTCCATATTATCAGATAATGTCTCGCTTCTTGCCTGAACAGCCGGGTAAAATGGGAAAACTTTTGCCTAAAATAGGAAAAACTTTACATATATATGGTAAAATTTTTCCTCTACTCCGTTAGAGAAAGTCGCCGGCTCCCCTGTTATTGTCTTAAATGGAGTGTCTATCATTGAAGCGGTGTTAGAAAACAGGGTTTTCTAACGGAGTCTACTCTGCCTTTTCAATGATCCCGCCCCCGAGGACAACCTCTCCCTCATAAAACACCATGGATTGCCCCGGGGTGATGGCTTCCTGAGGTTCATTGAAGGTCACACGAAAGGCATGCGGATCATCCGCAGGATCCAATCTGACTTCCGCGCCTGCATGCCGGTAGCGGATCTTGGCGCTGATCTTGTCCGATAAACAAGGAGGCCGGCCGGAGATCCAGTTGATCCCGCTCACTACGGCATGACGATTCAGCAGATCCTCTTTGCGCCCGACGACGATGACATTTTCAGAAGGATGGATCTCCAGCACATAAAGCGGGACCGGATGGGACACCCCCAGTCCTCTCCGCTGACCGATGGTATAATGCATATATCCCGGGTGCGTCCCGAGAACCTTTCCCGACATGTTTAAAATGTCCCCTTTCTCATGAGCTTCAGGAAACCGCCTCATGAGGAAGGAGGCGTAATCATGGTCCGGGATGAAACAGATCTCCTGACTCTCCTTTTTCCGGGCTACGGGGAGTCCGTAATCTTCGGCAAGCTTGCGGATATGCTCCTTGGTATAATCTCCCACCGGCAAGAGGAGGCGGGAAAGAACTTCCTGGGTTACGCCGTAAAGAAAATAGGACTGATCCTTTCTTGTATCCTTCCCCCGCTTCAAAAGGAACTTCCCGGTCCGGCAATCCTGCTCGACCCTCGCATAATGGCCCGTTGCCATAAAGCCGCAGCCCAGAGAATCCGCTTCTTTCAGAAAATGATCGAATTTGAGCCGTGAGTTGCACAGGACACATGGGTTGGGTGTGCGTCCATGCCGGTACTCCCTGCAGAAATCCTCGACAACCTCGGTCCTGAAGTGCTCATGATATTCCAGCAGATGATAAGGGACCTTTAATTGCCCGCACACGGCCATGGCATCTTCCACCGCGGACAGGGAGCAGCAGATCCTGGGGGAGGGGAACGAAACCTCTCTCGCCTCATCCCAGATCTTCATGGTCGCGCCCATCACCTTGTAGCCTTTTCCCAAAAGGAGCAGAGCGGCGACCGAACTATCCACCCCGCCGCTCATGGCTACCAGAACAGATGCTTTCATGTGTACTGTCTTCCTTATCAATAATTTCAGGTCCTTCTCCCATTTAGCGGGTAAAAAGGGGTCGAGGGTTGAAGAACCATAGGGTCACAGGAGTCAAGGGTTCAAGGGTTCAAGGGTTCAAGGGTTCAAGGGGTCCAGTGTTTCTCTCTGGAGACTTTGCTTGCTTTTCTGTATTTCACTTGAATCCTTGACCCCTTGACCCCTCGGACCCTCAATTTCTTGAAAAGCACTTCACTTGACCCCTGGAATCCTTGACCCCTTGACCCCTTATGTTTTCACCCGCTCTTTTGGAGATAATACTAATTTCATAACTGAAAAAGTATAGCGAGTGCATTCCCCGCCCCTTGGGGGCTGGATTAGCGAGCGAATATAAACCTAAGTGGTCCTGTTCGTAAGTATGGTAACGTACCGAGAGTGCCGTAGGGCGGACTCATCAAGGCGCGCGACTGAGGCGTACCCCCTGCGGTACGTCGCAAGGAGCGGAACGCCGAGGAGGCCGCCCTACGGCAATCGAATGCGACCGTATTTACGAATAGGACCACTAAGGTTCATTCATCTCCAGCCATGGTTCCCATTCCGACCTCAGCCGTTTTAAAGAAACGGGATAGGTCTTGTCAAAGGCAGTCTCAAAGGAATCCCCGAGTGCGATCCTGTGAAGGAGGTCCCTGATCCGATCGGAACCATAGGTTTCGATCAGATAGGCCGTCAGATAATGAGCTGATGAATAAACCAGCTTCTCATGGTCCCGGATATCCCTCTCTGACGGAGAGAAGGGATCAAACTTCGGGTCCGACCGCAATAATCTCCGCAGCGCCTTCCTCCCATACCTTCGGTACCCCTGCCCGGCGGTCACGGACGCCAACCCTTCCCTGAACCAGAAGGGATCGTTTTCCGCTGAACGGCCGGCCTGGATTCCTGCGGTCTGATAGTGGATCACATGGGTCAACTCGTGTGCCATGAGGTCAAAGAGATATTGATCCCTGAACAACGTCCAGGAACGCGGGGACTGGAGGGAGATCTTCTCTTCCGTGGCCCAGGCCTTGAGCCATCCATACCCTCTTTTTTGTACGACATTCTCCAAGGCCTCGTGGTCCGGATAGACGGTCACTGTAAAGGGAGTCCGGATCTCGCCCCACTGCCCGGCCTTCTCCATGCCGGAACGGATTGTCTCCTCAAGAAGGGGGAGAATGGGCGCATCCGCCGGAAGGTAACGTATGGTCACGGGCAGCCCGAGGACCGGATGGGTCATGAAATCATCTTCACCATAGCCGGGAGCGGGTCTGAGACCGGCGCACCCCTGTGAAAGAGATAAAATCCCCGCAAAAATCAGAGGAATAAAAATATTGACTTTATCATTTCCATATATTAATGTTTTCATTCATTTTTATTGTGCCCAAAGGCACGGTTCCGTCTTTCATTTTTAGGAGAAGAACAATGAAACGATCTGCGTGGTTTTTAATGGTCCTTGTTTCAATTCCTTTGATTACTTTCACGGCTTGTGAACAGAAAAAGACGGCGGCCCCGCCGCAGCCGCAGACGCAAACTCAGGCACAACCTTCAGCCGATCTCCCTCAACAACCGGCCATGCCCATGCATCAAGGCACGCCATCCCAGACCCCCAAGACCGTTTCCGTGCCTGAAGGCGTTGCAGGCCAGTGGGAATCCGCGGTCATCCGGATCGAGGATAAGACCCAAAAGACCAGCGTGGATCAGACGATTCCCCTGCATACGGATTACCCGATTCCGGGAAGCAGCCTGATCATCAAGGCCGGAGACTTCCTGCCCCAGTTCTCCATGGACCAGAATGCCATTACGTCCCTCTCAAACGAGACCAAGAATCCGGCCTTGAAGGTGACGGTCCTGAAAGAAGGGAATGAAATCTTCAACGGCTGGCTTTTTGAGCGTTTCCCCGACATGCATCCTTTCCAGGACGACCGGTTCGCCATCGCCCTGGTCGGCTATAACAAGAAAAATTCCGTGAAGTAAGCCCCGTTGGAGAACCAATCCCTGCGGCGTACCACATGGGGTATGCGCTCCGCCGAGCGCGGAGATAAGACCGCACTACGATCCTGCCTGACGGCAGGCAGGTCGGTGAGTCACCCTATTGATGAACAGGACCACTTAGGCGGATCCCTTCCGGGTCTTCTCTTCCCGCTGGAAGCGTTGATAAAGGATATGCCATTCATTGCTCCCTTCAGGGATCGTCCTCTTGTAGGAAACGATCTTGTTCCGGATTTTTTGGTCGAGCGCTTCTTCCTTCTGGAGTTCGGTTACAAAAACTTTCCTGATTTCCGCCCGTGCGGCAGGTTCATCATCCTCCTTCATGAAGATCAGCCCCTGCTCCAGGATCTGATCCAAAATCAGGTGTGAAAGGTGTGAGATACGGTCTTCCGAGAGTTTCAAAGTACAACCCCCTTCTCCCGGGCCAGTTTCCGCTTGATCATTGAAAACAATTTGTGAGGATCCGCATCCCCCCGCTCGATCTGCCCGGCATATTGATCCATGATCTTGTCACATTCGGCATTGAGCTTGATTTCCTCCTGCATGTTCTGCGAAAGAACAGAGGAGATCTTCTCCTCGATCTCTTCAACAGGCCGGAGGAACTCCAGACCCCGGACGTCAGAGAGGACTCTTCTCATCTCCTTTGAGAGACTTCTGATCTCATCTTCCGACAGCATACCCCATACCTTTCCCGGAAGAGGCCCGCGCCCTCATGTCCTGTAGATCAGGTGAGACGGAATTTCTTTCACCAAGAGGTTTAGAAGACGCCTGAACCTCTCCCCATGAGGCTCTATGAAGATCTCCCTGATATTCTCGTCCACGCATTGCAGCCTGATCATCAAATACGGTTCGGAGACCGCGCCCGGAAAGCGGTCAGCCCATTCAATGACGGTCACGGCATCTTGATCGAAGACGTCGTAGAACCCGGCATTCTCCAGGTCGTCCATATCGGTTACACGGTACAGGTCCACGTGAAAGAGCTTCACGGCCCCTGAAATTTCATGAATCAGCATATAGGTGGGGCTCACAACGTCCTCTTCCCTGATCCCGAGCCCCCTGGCGATCCCTTTGGCCAGAACGGTCTTTCCTGCGCCAAGCCTCCCTGCAAGGGCAAGGATATCGCCTCCGGCCAGGCGCCCGCCGAGGCGTTCTCCGATCAAAAGAGTCTCCTCCTCGGAAGACGAACGCAGAACCGCTTGCATCATGAATCCGGCAGACATTCTCCTGTCGCCCTGAAATGGTTTCCGCCTAAGTGGTCCTGTTCATCAATAGGGTGACGCACCGAGAGGGATCTTTGTTTATCCGGCCATGGACCGGACGATATCGGCCTTGCCCACAATCCCGACCAGCTTCCCATCCCGGACCACGGGAAGCAGACCCTTGCCCCGTTCCGACATGATCGCGGCAATCTCACGGATGGAGGTCTCTTCTCCGATGGTGACCACCTTCCGGACCATGATATCCTCCACCTTGGAAGCGGCCATCTTTTTCAGCTCTTGCTTGAAGTGTTTTTCGCTTTCAAGATAGATCACCGCGTCAAAGAGGGTCACCACAGTCGGGATGTGAATGTTTTTATTACTCTCGATCAGATCCTTCTCGGTAATGATCCCGACCAGCGCCCCCTCCCGGTCAACCACGGGGGCGCCGCTGATATGGCGCTCGACCAACAGATTGGCCAGTTCCTTGACCGGCATGTCGGGCCCCACGGTGATCACGTCCCGGGTCATCAGATCTTTGGCTGCAAGCAATGTTCCTCACCTCTTTTCTTTAAAATAAACATCCATCAAATCATTCATAAGCTTCTTTAGAATCGAAGAGTCGCAGACAGGGTCGGACCGCCCAGTTTAAGAAATGCACTGTCTCCATCCTCGGACACATCCAGGCGGATCATCCGGTATCCGGCCGAAATCCCAAGATTCTTCATCGGATAATAAGAGAGCGCGGCCGACCCGTAGAGTTAAAAAGACTGCGCAAGCAAGAATCCTTTTCATGTTTTCCTCCTTTTCCGGTTGAACGTTTATTAAAACCTGACCACAGAACACAGACTGTTTCTCTGTGCACTCTGTGGTTTCATCGGGTCCTTTTCTTGTCATCAACGGTCCTCAAGACATTCGGTATCTCACGGATCAGGTCTCTGGCAAGAAGTCCTCGTTTACCCCGGTGTGCGGCGGCTCGGTCCCCGCAGCGCCCGTGCAGAAAAACACCGGCCAGCGCAGCCTGCAGAGGCGCCATCCCTTGGGCCGCAAGCCCGGCGATCATCCCCGTGAGCACGTCCCCGGTCCCGGCCGTGGCCATGCCCGGATTTCCCGTTGGATTGATCCAGACCCGGCCCTTGGGATCCGCAATCACGGTCCTGGCCCCTTTTAAAACCAGAATCACCCCAAACGCCGCGGCGAATTCCCGGGCCAGATCCACGCGGCGCGTCTTTAAAACCTTGTCCGAGACGTCTGTCAGCCTGGCCATCTCCCCGGGATGCGGGGTCAGGATCACCGGGATCCTGATTTTCCTGAGTAGGGCCGTATTCCCGGCCAGATGGCTGAGGGCGTCGGCGTCCAGAATCATGGGGATGCGGATCTTTTGAATGAGGGATCGTACCATATCGCCCGTTGCCGGGTCAAGGCCGATTCCGGGCCCCATCACCGCCGCCTTTTTCCCCCGGGCCGCAGCGAGGATATCCGGCAGAGCGGAGAGGCTCAGATGATCCCGCTCGGTTTCCGGAAGGGTGACGGTGATCCCCTCTACCAACTGTTTATGAAAAAACTCCCGCACCCGCCCGGGCACGGCGGCATAGACCAGTCCGGCGCCGGACCTGAAACAGGATAGGGCGGCCATTACCGCCGCTCCAGGCATTCCCCTGGATCCTGCGATCAGAAGGACCCGGCCTGCTTCCCCCTTGTGAAGATCGGGCCTCCTCGGCGGAAGGGCCTGCAGAATCTCCTCACCGAGAAGTTCCACTGGGATCTCAGCCTGGTCCACGAGTTCCCAAGGAAGGCTGATGTCCGCCACGTGGACCTCTCCGGCATTCGACAATGAGGGATACTGGACCAGGGATATTTTGGGAAGACCGAAGGTGACAGTCAAATCCGCATGAACCACCTCCCCGACGATTTCAGAAGAGTCCGCACTCAAGCCTGTGGGGAGGTCCACGGAGATCACCGGTTTACCGGACCGGTTGATCCGGCGTACTGCCTGTTCCACCAGCCCGCGGACCGGCGGGACGATCCCGGTTCCCAGGATCGCATCCAGGATAAGATCGGCCTTACTGATCCAGCGTGAAACCGAAGAAAAATCTTTTGGAGAGACCACCGGATGGATTCGGATCTTCATGCGTTCGCAGATGGCGTAATTGGCTGCTGCGTCTTCCTGGAGGCTCTCAGGTTCTCCCAAGAGAACCACCTGGACGTGCGCCCCTCGGTTTGCAAGGTGTCTGGCCGAGGCCATCCCGTCCCCGCCGTTGTTCCCCTTGCCGCAGAAGATCAGCACGGACCTCCCCCAAAGCCGGCCGTATTTCGTCTCCATGGAACGGATCACCCCCAGCGAGGCGTTCTCCATAAGCACGATTCCGGGGATCCTGTACTCCCTGACGGCCTCCCGGTCCAGTCTCTTCATCTGTTCAGCATTCGCGACCTTCATACTCGGCTCATCGTCAATTAAGTTGACAAAGGGTTCAAGGGTTCACCAGCGCCTTCATTTCCCTGACAGCCCGTTCCAGCCCTACCAGCACCGCCCTGGATATGATGCTGTGTCCGATGTTCAGCTCCTCGATCTCCGGTATGGCGGCGATCCGGCTGACGTTCCGGTAGGTCAGCCCGTGCCCTGCATGGATGCTGATCCCGATCTCACGGGCAGTCTGCACGGCCCGATGGATACGCTCCAGTTCCCGGGCCTGCGCCTTGCCTTTGGCCTCCGCATAGGCGCCGGTATGGATCTCCACGGCATCAGCGTTCAACTCCTTTGAGGCGATCACCTGTCTGGGATCGGGATCCACGAAGATGCTGACCTCGATCCCCTTATGCCTCAGCCTCCGGATCCCTTGCTTCAGGGACTTCCCATGGGCCGCCACATCCAGTCCGCCTTCAGTCGTGAGTTCCGCCCTCTTTTCAGGAACGAGACAGACCGCATCCGGTCTCTCCTTCAGTGCGATCCGGATGATCTCCTCGGTTGCCGCCATTTCCAGGTTCAGTCGGACATGAATCACACGACGGATCAAACTTAAATCACGGTCCTGGATATGCCTGCGGTCCTCTCTCAGGTGGATGGTAATGCCGTCTGCTCCGGCCAGCTCGGCAATGAGCGCGGCCGCAACCGGATCCGGTTCCGTGGTCAGCCTGGCCTGACGGATCGTGGCCACGTGATCAATGTTCACTCCCAGTCGTGTCACAAGAAACCCCTTTCTAAAATAGGCTGAAATCCGAATATCGAAATCCCAATTTTGTTTCTTCTCCCATATAGTGGATAAAAAGGGTTCAAGGGTTCAAGGGGTCCAGTGTTTCTCTCTGGAGACTTTGCTTGCTTTTCTGTATTTCACTTGAATCCTTGACCCCTCGGACCCTCAATTTCTTGAAAAGCACTTCACTTGACCCCTGGAATCCTTGACCCCTTGACCCCTGATGTTTTCACCTACTCTTCTGGAGATAATCTTTAATTTTTAACACCAATCGCCTTCTCGATCTCTCCCGCTATGCTTTCGGCCATATCCCGGATCGAATCCGAATCCGGTCCTTCGATCATGACCCTGGCCTTGTTTTCAGTGCCTGAATACCTGACCAGAACCCTCCCCTCCTCTTTAAGTTTCTGCTCTGCGGAATGGATGGCCTTCTTGACGTCCGGCAGGCTTTCAAAATCCTTTTTCTCCCTGACCCTGACGTTCTTGAGGATCTGCGGAAGCGTGGTCATGACCGAAGCGAGTTCGGAGAGACTCTTTCCGGACCTCCTCATGATGGAAAGGACCTGCAGGGCCGACAGGATCCCGTCTCCCGTGGTATTGTAGTCCATAAATAGAATATGACCGGATTGCTCCCCGCCCAGATTATATCCTCCCCGGATCATCTCCTCGGCCACATACCGGTCTCCGACCTGCGTCCGGACGACCCGTATCCCCTGTTTTTTCAGCGCCAGTTCCAACCCCATGTTGCTCATCACCGTGGTCACCAGGGTATTCTCACGCAGGACCCCTCGGCTTTTCATGTCCAGGGCGGAGAAGACCATCACGGGGTCGCCGTTGACCTCACTCCCCTTTTCATCCGAAAAGATCACGCGGTCTGCATCTCCGTCCAGGGAGATGCCGATATCGGCGCCATGGTCCAGAACGGCCTTTATGATCACATCAGGATGGAGCGACCCGCAGTCCTTGTTAATGTTGCATCCGTCGGGCCGGTTATTCAAGACGACGATATCGGCGCCGAGTTCCTGCATGACCAGCGGGGCGGCCTTGTACGCCGCGCCGTTGGCACAGTCAATCACGATCTTGATCCCGGAGAGGTCATACTCCTTGGGGAAGCTTGTTTTGATGTAAGAAACATAGCGGCCCTCCGCGTCATCAATCCGAAAGGCCTTTCCCACCTCCTCGGCCGTGGGCCGGATGGAATCAATATCATTGGAAAAAATAAGAGACTCCATCTCCTCTTCTATTTCATCCGGGAGTTTGTACCCATCGGGAGAGAAAAACTTGATCCCGTTGTCCTGATAGGGGTTGTGCGAGGCGGAGATCACCACACCCGCGTCCGCCCGGAGATTTTTAGTCATGAAGGCAATGGCCGGCGTGGGGAGGGGACCGACCAGCAGGACGTCCACGCCCATGGAGCAGATTCCTGACATGAGGGCGCTCTCCAGCATGTATCCCGAAAGTCTCGTATCCTTGCCTATGATGACCTTGTGCCGGCCGGAGCGCGCCTTCTTGAAAATATGTGAAGCCGCCCTCCCGAGCTTGATCGCCATTTCCACGTTCATGGGGTAGACGTTGGCAACACCCCGGACGCCGTCGGTTCCAAACAACTTGCCCAAGATTGACCCTCCTTTATACACAGTGACAGAGGTTAATCAGTTTGTCATTGTCCGGCTCGACCGGACAATCCACCCTTCGACAGGCTCAGGGTGACAATTGTCATGGTGAGCTTGTCGAACCATGGATTCCCCGATCAAGCCTGCCCTCGACTGCGATCGGGGGCCGGGGAATGACGTTGTTGGTTTATGAGGCTCTGTATATATAGAACGGTTCAGGAATGCTTCTCCACCTTGACCCGTATTTTTTCAGGACTGATCCGGATCACCTGAAACCCCTCGGGCAAGGTCACCTCCGGTTCCAGATCAAAGGCGCCCGGTGTCTCCGGCTCCTGGATCACGACCTCGATCATCGAAGGGAGCATATCCGTAAGTTTGGCCTCCGGCCCGGCGATGACCAGTGTCACCTTATCCGGATGAAAAACCGCCCCGTCCGAAGGGCCGGACCCCTTCACCGGTATATTCCGGAATTCACGCCGGCCTGACTTTTCCAGGATCTCCACGTCAACCTGGACCTTTTTGGGCCCTTTGATATAGACATTTCCACTGGGGGGCTTCAGGTCCGCCTCCACGGAAAAAGACCGGTTCTTTCCGAAGAGATCTATACGCGCGGTCTTGATCTTTTCCTGATCCTTGAGCGCCTCCTTCAGCCCCATCACCTCTACCTTGAGCGGCGTGGCCGTAACCCTCCCGATCTCGTAGCCTTTGGCTGCGGTCCCGAAGAAATCGGGTTCCACCGGGAGCGCTTTCTCGGCAAGTTTGCTCAGCTCGACCGTGACCTGTGAAGGACTGATCCTTACAACGGAGAGCCCTTCAGGGAGTTTGACTTCTTCCGGAAAGAGGGTGATGACGTTTTCACCCTCTTTTGCATCCTTGAGGTTGAGTTCCACGGTGATCTGTTTGGCATTCAGCGAGTTGAGCACGGCCTTCTGCCCGCGCACCCGCAAATTCACGAAATCAACCAGTTCGTTTTTGATGATCATATTCTCTGGGATTTTCACAATGGTCAGCGGGATGGTAAAAAACTCCTCAGCGCTTTCTCCCCCGACGATGGAAAACCAGAGGAAAAAAGCAAAAATAATGGAGAATGCCTTGATCCACAAATCCTTGATCAATATATCCTTAAAGCGCCTCATGCCTTTCACTCCGCTGATCCCTTTTTTAATTATGGTTCTTCTCCCATTTAGTGGGTAAAAAGGGGTCGAGGATTCCAGGGTTCAAGTGAAATACTTAAACGCAAGCAAAATCTCCAGAGAAAAACACTGGACCCCTTGACCGCTGATGTTTTTAGCACTTCACTCGACCCCTTGAATCCTTGGCCCCTTGACCCCTTCTTTTTCACCCACTCTTTTGGAGATGATCTTTAAAACCATTTCCTTGTTTTTTTCTTAACCGGCCGCATCACATTGGTCAGGACACGGCGAAGGGCCTGCGCATCCAGGTCCCGTGTAATCTTCCCGCCGATCACCACGGAAATGGTCCCTGTCTCTTCCGAGACCACGATCACCACGGCATCGGTCTCTTCAGTGATGCCCATGGCCGCCCGGTGACGGGTCCCCAGCTCCTTGCTCAGGTTGAGATTCAGCGTAAGCGGGAGGAAACATCCCGCGGCCTTGATCCTGTCCTTCTGAATGATCACGGCCCCGTCATGAATCGGGGAATAGGGGAGGAAGATACTGAGGAGGATCTCCTTGGACAACTTCGAGTCAATGGGCGTCCCCATCTCAATCAGGCCTTCGATGCTGTGCTCACGTTCAAGCAGGATCAGCGCCCCGATCTTCCGGCTCGCCATGGTGACGGATCCCTTGACCAGTTCATCAATGGTCTTGGCCTCCGATTCCAGGTTCATGGATGAAAAAACAGGGCTCTGCCCCATATGGGCCAGGGTCCTGCGGATTTCCGGCTGGAAAAGAATGATCACACTCAGGGCCAGATAGGCCCACAGGTTATTCAGCAGCCAGCTGATGGTATAAAATTTTGCCCACTGGAAAATGAACGAGGCCATGACCAGGATGGTCAGCCCGATGATCATCTGAAGGGCCCGGGTCCCTTTAAAAAGCTTGAACAGCTCGTAAAGGACGTAGGCAACGATCAGGATGTCGACGGCATCCTGCCATCGAAATGTCCGCAGAAACCAGTGGAGGACGTCGGAGATTTCAGAAAACATTCGGAACCATTTCTTTAAAATACAAGATAGGGTTATAGGGTTCAAGGGTTCAAGGGTTCAAGTGGTTTTTTGATTTCTGTTGCCCTTCAGTTTTTTTCTATGCTTTTCACTTGGACCCTAAGCCCCTTGACCCCTCGGACCCTTGAGTTTTTAAAAAGCACTTCACTTGACCCCTGGAATCCTTGACCCCTTGACCCCTTGACCCCTTGACCCCTTGAACCCTTATGTTTTCACCCACTCTTTTGGAGATGATTCTAATTATCCAGACATTAAACGCGTTGGGCCACGGCATCGGTCACCTTGGCCACCCTGGCCATTTCCCGAACGTCGTGGACCCGGATGATATGGACGCCGTTCATGATCCCCACGCTCACGGTAGCCGCAGTCCCCTCAAGGCGGTCCGTAACTGAGAGGTTAAGAATGCTGCCGATGAATGACTTCCGAGAGGTACCGAGCAGGATCGGCCGCCCGAGAATTTTGAGTTCTGAAAGATGCCTGATGATGTCCAGATTATCCTGAAGGCGCTTTCCAAAACCGATCCCCGGATCCACCACGATCTGTTCCTCCCGGACCCCTGCCCTGTAAGCGATCTCCATGCTCTCCTCAAGGCTTGCGATAATCTCCCCCATGACGTCTTCATAGGAGGGTTCTTTTTGCATATCCCTGGGCGTCCCCTTGATATGCATGATGACGACCGGCACGCCGGTCTCGGCAATCAACGGCGCCATCTCCGGATCGAACCTCAGCCCGCTGATATCATTGATCATGTGTGCCCCGGCTTCAATGGCTTTTCTCGCCACACGCGCCTTGTAGGTATCCACGGAAATGACCGCCTCCGATTCCCTGGAAATACGCTCGACCAGAGGAAGGATTCTCGAGAGTTCAAGGTCTTCAGGCGTCTCCTCTGCGCCCGGACGTGTTGATTCCCCCCCGATATCGATGATATCGGCGCCGTCGTCCCTCATTCTCAAAGCATGGAGATAGGCCTTCTCCGGATCCATGAAGGTCCCTCCGTCGGAAAAGGAATCCGGCGTCACATTCAGAACCCCCATGATATGGGTCCTTTCATCGAGATTCAGCGCCTTGCCCCCGATTTCGATCCGGAACTTCCTGAGGTTCATGTTCGTTATGCTCTTTTCAATCTGACCGGCAAGTTCCGGAAGTCCGAAGATCTTTTGCTTCTTCAATTTACGGATCAGCTCGCGGTACTGTCTCTCCGTGGCGATCATGAGGGCATCGGTGGTCTCCACGGCGTGTGTGAGCGTCCCATGTGAAACAGCGCAGTCTCCCCCGCGTGAAAGCAATTCCTGTTTGAGAAGGTTGGCCACTTTGCAGGGAATGCCGGCAAGACGGATCAGTCTGGTCAATCCTTTGGGAAACATCATGCCGATCCCTTCCGGATCGGCGCCCAGACGTTTCATTTCACGGATGAGTTCATCCCTCGTTCCCAGATTGAGGACCCTCATCCGGTATCTCATTCCTTGGCCTCTTTGGGGGATTTTCCGTCTATGATCTCATCGAGCTGTTCTGCATTCAGAACCTCGATATCCAGCAGGGTTTCGGCGATCCGTTTCAAGGTTTCAATGTTCTCTTGGAGAAGCCTTCTGGCCTCGTCATGACACTCGTTGACAACCCTTCTCACCTCGGAATCAATCTCCACGGCCGTGGCTTCGCTGTAGTCCCTGTGCTGCGAGATCTCTCTCCCCAGGAAGATCTGCTCTTCCTTCTTGCCGAAGGTCACCGGGCCGAGCTTATCACTCATGCCCCACTCGCAGATCATCTTTCTTGCAAGCTCGGTGGACCGCTCGATGTCGTTTCCGGCCCCTGTGGTCATCTGATCAAAGATCAGCTCCTCGGAGGCCCTTCCGCCCAGGAGCACCGTGATCCTGGCCAGCATATTCTCCTTGGAGTAGGTGTACTTGTCCGACTCCGGTATCTGCTGAGTCACCCCCAGCGCCCTTCCCCTGGGAATGATGGTCACCTTGTGCACCGGATCGGCGCCGGGAACCAGCCTGGCCACCAAGGCATGTCCCGCTTCGTGATAGGCCGTGTTTCTCTTCTCCTCATCGGTCATGACCATGCTTCTTCGCTCTGCGCCCATCATGACCTTGTCCTTGGCTGATTCGAGGTCGGACATGTCGACCTTGTCCTTGTTCTTGCGCGCAGCGAGCAACGCTCCTTCGTTCACCATGTTGGCCAGGTCGGCCCCGGAGAACCCCGGTGTCCCCCTTGCAAGGGTCATGATATCCACGTCCTCTGCCATGGGGATCTTCCGGGTATGGACCTTGAGTATCCCTTCCCTCCCCTTGATGTCCGGATTCGGGACCACCACCTGCCGGTCGAATCTCCCGGGACGCATGAGGGCCGGATCGAGGACGTCGGGCCGGTTGGTCGCTGCGATCAGGATCACGCTTTCATGGGATTCGAATCCATCCATCTCCACCAGAAGCTGGTTCAATGTCTGCTCCCGCTCATCGTGACCTCCACCGAGCCCGGCGCCCCGGTGGCGTCCCACCGCGTCGATCTCGTCGATGAAGATGATGCAGGGGGCGTGCTTTTTCCCCTGGTCAAAGAGGTCCCTGACCCTGGAGGCGCCCACGCCCACAAACATTTCAACAAAATCAGAGCCGCTGATCGTAAAAAAGGGGACATCCGCCTCCCCGGCAATGGCCCTCGCCAGAAGGGTTTTGCCTGTCCCGGGCGGCCCCATCAGGAGCACCCCCTTGGGGATCTTTCCTCCGAGTTTCTGGAACTTTTTCGGATCCTTGAGAAACTCGATCACTTCCTGGAGTTCCTCTTTGGCCTCATCGATTCCGGCCACGTCCTTGAAGGTCACTTTCTGCTGATCCTCGGTCAGGAGCTTGGCGCGGCTCTTCCCGAAGGAGAGGGCCTTGTTCCCTCCGCCCTGCATCTGCCTCATGAAAAAGATCCAGACGCCGATGAGGAGGAGAAAGGGGAACCATGAGACCAGGATGGTCATCAGGAGTGACTCTTTCCTGGGAGGTTTGGCCTTGATCTTGACCCCCTTGGTCCGAAGGTCCTTGATCAGGTCAGGATACTGCGGTGAATAGACCCTGAAGGTCTTGCCGTCCTGCGTGATGCCGGTGATCCCTTCGTCTTCCTGGATCACAACCTCCTTGACTTCTCCGTTATCCACCTGATCCAGGAATTCCGTAAACGTGATCTCGTGCGTGATGTCCTTCTGGTAATTGAAGAGATTGAAAACAAGGACCATCACCATACCGATGACAAGCCACAGGGTTAAACTTTTATAGAAGGAATTCACAAAGGGCATCCCGGACGGCAAATCAATGCGCAAAAGACAGGAGAAATGTCCTATCTTGTTGATTTACATTGTTTTTTATATTGCACATCCTATCATAAAATCTTTCTGATAAACAATAAAAAAATTATATTTCCAAATAAAAAGTTCCAAACCGCATTGAACGGCCACAGGCGTCATCAGATCTCCGTGATGCAGACGGACTTTTTACGAAGCCGTGATCATGTGGACCTCCGGCAGATGCCGATACTCCTCATTAAAATCCATGCCGTACCCCACGACGAAATGATCCGGGATCTGAAACCCCAGGTAGTCGATCTTAACCTCGACCTTTCTCCTCGACGGCTTGTTCAGCAGTGAGCAGACCTTGATGGACCTGGGACTCCGCACCGTAAGGAGCCGGAGCAGGTAATCCGTGGTCAGGCCGGTATCAATAATATCGTCCACGATCAAAATGTCCCGGCCGGCCACAGGCTGATTCAAATCTTTGAAAACCTTGATCTCCTCAGACGGGTCCGTGCCCGGTCCATAACTGGCCACGCCCAGGAAATCAATCCGGACCGGGATGGAGATCGCCCGGACCAGGTCCGCCATAAAGACAAAGGCCCCTTTAAGGATTCCGACCATGAGGAGGTCCTTGCCTTGATAGTCACGTGATATCTCACCAGCCAGATCGCAGACCCTGTTTCTGATGGCCTCAGCCGATATCAGGACTTCGCCGAGTCTCTTCATGCTCTTTCCCGTTTAAGCGGCGGATCTGAATCAGAAGGGCACGGCGGGTCTTGTCATCCACGGCATAACGCCCATCCATCCGGTATCCACCAATCCAGAGGATCTCGTTTTCACGATTGACCAGGAGCGGGACCCGGCCGCGCTCCATGTATGGTATCTTCTCGTCAATGAAAAACCGTTTGACTTTTTTCTTTTTGCCGAACCCCTTGGGATAAAAAATATCCCCCGGCCGCCTTGTCCTGAAACCAAGCGGGCCGGAACACTTGTCCAGATCCAGGACCGCCTCGCTTTTCAGAAGAGAGTCCGCTGTCTCATCAAGGGAAAGGACCCTGGATTCCACCTCGATCCTCAGCTCGGGGATCCGCTTGCTGCCGGGAACCGGGATCTCATAAAGATCCCCAGGGCTCTCTTTTGGATTCTCCATGGAAAACTCCAGCCTTTCGTAGGACTTTCGGACCTTCAATCCCTCCGGGAGATCGATCCTCGCCGCGGAGCCCTCCGCCTCCATCAGTTTCAAGACCGAATCCACATGCCGGAAAGTGATCTCGGAAGACTCGCCGGCCTGGACCATGGCCATCCTCACCATCCTTCGCACCATGGCATGAGAAAGACCCTTAAGATCTGATAGATCGAGGGCCACTCCGCCGGGGATAGTCATCGGGGAGAAGCGCTTTTCAGCCTCTTCCTGCATGAAGGCCTCTTCCTCCCCGAGTATCTCTGCCGTCCTCTGCAGGTCCTCCACCAGGTTCGGATTGTATCTCTCCACCAGCAGAGGGATCAATTCCCTGCGAATGCGGTTTCTAAGATAAATCCCCTTTTGATTGGAGGAGTCCTCCCGGTAAGGGATCCGTATCGAAGCAAGGTATGAAAGAATCTCCTCCCGTGTCACGTGAAGCAGGGGGCGGATGATGCCCGGCGCCCTCCGGATCGGCATCCCGGACAGTCCCCTGGTCCCGGCCCCTCTGAGCAGGCGCATAAGCAAGGTCTCGGCCTGGTCATCGGCATGATGCCCCAGGGCGATCCTTCTGGCATCATGTGCTCCGGCCGTCCTCCTGAAAAAATCATAGCGGATCTCTCTGGCGGCGGCCTGTGGTGAAAGTCCTCTATCGAGGATCAAGGCCGGCAGATCCACGGACTCGTAAATGAGAACCAATCCGTAACGGGCGGCCTCCTGTTCACAGAAACCTTGATCCTCCTCGGACTCCTTGCCGCGCATGCCGTAATTCATGTGTGCAGGGATCAGCGTCAAATCATACGCATCCCTCAGAGACCAGAGCACGTTCAGAAGGGCCATGGAGTCAGGGCCTCCGGACAGCCCCACCACGATCCGGTCCCCTTTTTCGAGGAGGGAATAACGCCGGATCGTTTTTTTTACTTTTTCAATAAGGTTCATCTAATCAATACCTGTCACTTTTAAAATACGGTCCTTCTTCCATAGGGTATGTAAGAAGGGTTCAAGGGTTCAAGGGTTTTTTTGATTTAGGTATTCTTATAGCATCTCACCTGGCCCCCAGGACCCTTGACCTGTTAACCCCTCAGCTTCTTGTTAAGCTTTTCACTCGGACCCTAGCCCCCTTGACCCCTCGGACCCCCAAGTTCTTGAAAAGCACTTCACTTGACCCCTGGAATCCTTGGCCCCTCGGCCCCTTATGTTTTCACCCACTCTTTTGGAGATGATCCTGTTAGGTCACATCAATTTATATCTCGGCCCTCCCCCGCCTTCCGGAGGCACCCAGTTGATAATCCCGTAAGGGTCGCGGATATCACAGGTCTTGCAGTGCACACAGTTGGTGAAATTGATCCTGAGCCTCTCCTCGCCCGCGGCCTCATCCATGACCATCTCGTAGACCCCGGCCGGGCAGAATTTCACGCATGGGTTCTGGTACTCCTCCCGGCACCGGCCGTGGCAGATAGAAAGGTCTTCTATATGCAGATGACATGGCTGGTCCTCCTCATGAAGGGCGCCGGAATGGTAGACATCCGTGACCTTGTCAAAGGTGAGTTCTCCGTCGAACTTCACCGGTTTTTTGGGGTCATCCTTCCCGTCATAGACCCTGACCTTTTTCATTTGTTCAAAATCCGCCTTGAGGCCTCTCCATCGGGTCAGACCTTTACCCCCGAAAGCCAGGCCGAAGGCGGCGTTCATCAGGCCGGTGATCATGCCGTGGTCAAATCCCTGATGAAAATTCCGGGATGCAAAGAGATCCCGGCCGGCGTAGCTCTCCTTCAAGGACCTCTCGTAGACGCGAAGGACCTCGTGCGAAAAATCATTCCGGAGCAGAGCGGAAAACGCCGCCTCGGCAGACAGCATCCCCGACTTCATGGCAAGATGAACCCCCTTGATCCTCCGGCTGTCAAAGATCGCAGCGGAATCCCCGACGAGCATTCCGCCGTCAAAACAGAGGCGAGGCATCGAAGCATACCCGCTGACGGAAACCGTCTTAGCCCCGTACTCCAGGAGTTTCCCACCGGTAAGCAGGGACCGCACAAAGGGGTGCCGTTTGAACTCCTGGAACCGCTCGTGCGAATCAAAGAAAGGATCCGGGGCATTCAAACCGGCGAGCAGCCCCAGGGTCAGCCGGTTTTCCGACATGGGATAAATGAAGCCGCCGCCGTAGGTGTCTTGAGGCATCGGGTATCCCAGGGTATGAATCACCTCCCCTTTCCCGGACTTCGACTCCGGAAGTTCCCAGACCTCCTTGACGCCGGTTAGATAGGTCATGGGGTCCTTGCCGTCATTCAGGCGCAGTCTTGGAATCAATCCCTTGGTCAGGCTTCCCCGAGGCCCCTCTCCGAAGATGGTCACCTTGGCGATCAGATCAATCCCCGGCTCGAAGTTCCCCTTGTGGTTCCCGTTCTTGTCAATCCCCTTGTCCCCGGTCCGAACGCCGATCACCCGGTCTCCGTCATAGAGGACCTCCACGCCTGGGGAACCGGGGAAGAGCTCGCAGCCGCTCTCGGCCACGAGTCCGGCCAGCCACCGGTTGAACCGGCTGAGGGAGATGACCAGACCTCCCCGCTGATGAAGCGGAGAGGGAATAAACGGGGCACGGATCTGTGAACGTGGGAAAAGATAATAAAGGGCCTCGTTCGCCACCCGGCTTTCGATGGGGGCCCCGCGTTCTTCATAATCCGGAACAAGCTCATTGAGGGTGACCGGGTCCATGACGGCGCCGGAGAGGCCGTGGGCGCCGATCTCAGTACCTTTATCAATCAGCACGACCATGGGATCTTCGATCCTGTCTCCCTGGATCTTGCCGCTTTCCACGTCCTGGTTATGATCTCGGATTCGGTTCATGAGATGAAGCGCTCCGGCGAGACAGGCCGGACCGCCGCCCACGAACAGCACATCCACGTCCATTCGTTCCCGATTTTCCATAAATCTCCCCCTTGATCGTTTAGATGTAAGGCATTATATCACCAACACCTTGATTTTCAAGTCATTTAGAAAAAGAAAACCGACGTTTTTACCGGGTGCAATCGGGTGAAATCAGGAGAGACGGTATGGTTCAAGGGGCGGCAAGGGAAGTGGCCCGCTTTTCCTGCATCCTGAAAAGCAGGCCCCATCTCCCTTTTTAGTTCACTTACTTTGCGGTTTTGGGCAGGTCGGCCCCCTTGACCTCTACGGTGATCATGGGTTTGATCTTCTCCAGGAGCTTCTCCCCGATCCCCTTGACCTTGAGGAGATCCTCCGCCGAGGCAAAGGGCCCGTTCTGGGTCCGGTATGCCACAATGGCCTCGGCCTTTTTCTCCCCGAGTCCGGGAAGCGCACTGATTTCTGCAGCCGTGGCCTGGTTCAGATTGATCTTCTCGGTCTTGGTTTTGGCGGATACGGCCTGGTCCGCGGCCCCGGCAGGCGCCGCCAAAAACCAGGAAAAGACCATGAGGCAGAAGAGGGTCATCAGTGAAAGATATGTTTTCTTATTCATGGTTTCAGTCTCCTTTGTTTGAGGTTAATATCACAAGTTCTGAACGGAAGTCATAAAGCGCGGATCACCCCCTTTGCAAAAAAATTCTTTTCAGGCCATAAATGATCTAGAAATTTAGCGGTTCAAGATGTGCAAATTCAAGCAGACTTGCCTTAGAAGTGATCCGACATTATCAGTTCGCATAAAACAAGTCAAGAATTTTATATCGGAATTTTGTATCGGGACATTTTTCATTGACGGCATCGCAAATTGTTGTTAACGTATGACGGCCTGAAACCAGGCCTAAAATTCGGAACAGCCGTTATGCCCTGCTACACATAGCGACGGAAGTCTTAATCAGTTTGTCATTGTCCGGCTCGACCGGACAATCCACCCTTCGACAGGCTCAGGGTGACAATTGTCATGGTGAGCTTGTCGAACCATGGATTCCCCGATCAAGCCTGCCCTCGACTGCGATCGGGGGCCGGGGAATGACGTTGTTTGTTTATGTCGCTCTGTATAAGTCATGTCTTAAAAGGAGGTCCCATCATGTCAAAATCCCTCTTCCGTATCTTTCTGATCGTATGTCTCTTCGCCGTGACCCTCTGCATGGGAGCGTCCCCGCTTTTTGCCGGGGATGATTATGTCCCGGGTGAGATCATCGTCCGCTACAAGGCTGATGTCTCGGGCTCGGCTGTGGCCCGGTCCCTGAGCGAGAAAGGAGCGACTCGGCTGGGCAGCCTGAACAAGCTCAATATTCATTTTGTGGCTCTCCCCCGGGAAACCGGTGTGGAAGACGCTCTGGATACCTATCGCAAGGACCCCAATGTCCTTTATGCCGAGCCCAACTACAGGGTCCATGCCCTATCTACCTTTCCCAATGAAAGAAACCTTGATGAATTTAAACAACAGTGGGGTTTAAATAACACTGGTCCAAGCGGCCCGGCCATTGGTCCATCAGGTTTAAAAGGAACGGATAATGCAGATATTAATGCCCCCGAAGCTTGGGACATACAAACAGGTTCTTCCAGCACGGTCATCGCCGTCCTGGATACGGGCATGGACCTGAACCATGAGGACTTGTCTGCGCACCTCTGGACCAACTCCGGGGAGACCGCCTCCAACAGCAAAGACGATGACGGAAACGGCTACGTGGACGACAAAAACGGGTGGGACTTTGTGAACAACGACAACGACCCGGACGACGACAATGTCCGTTCCGGAAGCAGCGTGAACAGCCACGGCACTCATATCAGCGGGATCATCGGCGCCGTTTCCGACAACCTGAAAGGCGTGGGCGGCATCAACTGGAATGTCAAGCTCATGATCCTCAAGGTCCTTGACCAGAACGGCGAGGGAACCGTGAGCAATATCATATCGGCGATCCAGTACGCCGTGGACAAAGGGGTAAACATCATGAACGCGAGCTGGGGACTCACAAGCTTCAGCCAGTCCCTCTATGACGAGATCAAGAGCGCCGGAGATAGCGGCGCCCTGATCGTCACTGCTGCAGGGAACACCAGTTCCGTGGAGTACCCTGCCCGCTTCAATCTGGACAACATCATCTCGGTCACCGCCACCGGGCTCAGCGACGAGCTGACCGATTTCGGGACGGGCACAAAAGCCGCCACGGATGTGGAGGATGTGGACCTCGGCGCTCCGGGCCATCTGATCTACAGCACCATCATTATGAATGATGGCCCATCGAATGAAAGCTATTACTGGAAGGACGGAACATCCCAGGCCACGGCCTTTGTCACCGGCGTTGCGGGTCTTCTCCTTTCAGAGGATTCAACCCTCACGGCCGCCAAGATCAAGACACGAATCCTGAAAAGTGTGGATTCCGTCTCCGACCTGGCCTCGGTGACCGTGAGCGGCGGACGGCTCAATGCGGCAGCAGCGCTGTCCAGCCAGCCGGTCATCGTTCCCTTCGGCGTCGGGCTCAATGTGGGAGAGACCAAGCAGTTCACCCTGGACGGTACCACGGCCACAAGCTGGTCATCCAGCGACACGAGCGTGGGGACCATTGATTCCACCGGCCTCTTCACGGCCGTGGCCGCGGGCGCCTGCACGGTCTCGGCCAACAGCGGCCTTTACACCTCAGCCGCCATCTATGTGAAAGAGATCACCGTGACCTCCTCCAAGACCTCGCTCGACCCAGCAGAGAGGGTAACCTTCACGGCCTCGGGCGGTACCTCCCCGTACATCTGGGCCAGCAGCAGCACCTCGGTTTTGACCGTGAACAGCAGCGGAATCGTCACTGGCGTGGACAGGGGGAGCGCCACCGTAACAGCGACCGACGCCCGGGGGTTCTTTGGAACCTCGGAGACCATCACCATCTCAGGCTCCACCGGCGGAAGCGGCGGAAGTGGCGGCGGCGGGAACTGCTTCATCGCCACGGCCGCCTTCGGATCCCCTTTGGAAAGGCATGTCCGCACCCTGCAGGAGTTCCGTGACCGCTGCCTCATGACCAACTCGCCGGGACGGGCCTTTGTCCGTTTATACTATCAGTACAGCCCTCCCTTGGCCGAGCGCATTGCAGATAGTCCTCTGCTTAGGGGCATAGTCAGGATCCTGCTGATCCCCCTGGTCCTCTTCGGGTCGTTCATGGTGAAGAGCGGAATTTCCTGGAAGTTCCTCTTCTGTTCGGGGATTCTGGTTTCTGCGGTCTTTTTGAAAGTTTCGAAGATAATGAAGAGGGGGGCCGGGCTATTTGAAAATACGGATATG
>Ga0210015_1000840_pt1 | contig 31359 bp, 32 predicted proteins | sample CryGeymeta201522_FD_185471 | JGI IMG/M metagenome (GOLD analysis project Ga0210015, IMG submission 185471) | Groundwater microbial communities from Crystal Geyser aquifers in Utah, USA - Crystal Geyser metaG 2015-22 (SPAdes) (version 2) | ecosystem: Environmental > Aquatic > Deep subsurface >... | reverse complement strand
CCGCCTGCGCCGCTTCAATGTTCACATACAGTGCCCGGTACTGCCCTTGCCCATTGATGAAGTGCATCAAGTTGATCAACAAGCTGGTCTTGCCGGTCTGACGCGGCGCGTGCAGGATGAAATACTTTTGCGCACCAATCAGGCCAGAGAGTTCTGGCCAATTGATGCGGTCTTTGGGCAGCAGGGTGTAGTGGATGTCTGACTTGTTGGGGCCGGCGGTGTTGAAGAATTTTTCCATGAAACTTGTCCTGCTCACCCTTGCGCTCGTTCCGGATGAAAGCGCTTGTCCTGGTCATAGGGAAACACGTCGTAGACGTGACCGGCTTGAATGCGCTCTTTGTGGGTTTGCCAGAAGGCCATGTCCAGCAGGTCTGCGTGGTGTTTCATGAAAACTTGCTTCACCGCGGCATTACCCAGCAAAAATGGGCCGAAGGTTTCCGGGAATACATCTTTGGAGCCGACGGTGTACCAGACTTCGCCCGACATTTCATCTTCTTCGTTGCGCGCCTGGGGTACCCGACGGAATTTGCAATCGGTGATGTATTCGATTTCGTCGTAGTCGTAAAACACCACCTTGCCGTGGCGTGTGATGCCAAAGTTTTTCCACAGCATGTCACCGGGGAAGATGTTGGCCGCCACCAGGTCTTTGAGGGCGTTGCCATATTCAATCACCCCGTGTTCCAGCTGTTCGCGCGCGCGCAGTGCGACAGATGAGGTGTTGGTGGGGTCGGCGCCACCGGCATCAAAGGCTTCCTGCAAAAAGATATTGAGCGGGATCATGCGCCGCTCGATGTAGACGTGTTTCAGGATCACCTCTAACTGGCCATCGCCGTCACGGTCACTTACCTCCAGCTGGCTGGGGGCAAATTTTTCAATCTCTTGCATCAACTCATCAGTGAAGCGGTTGCGCGGAAACGCCACGTTGCTGTACTCCAGCGTGTCGGCCATGCGCCCCACCCGGTCATGCTGTTTGACCAACAAATACTTGCCCTTGATCTGCTCGCGGCTGGTTTCTTTGGGCGGTGGGTAAAAGTCTTTGATGACCTTGAACACATAGGGAAAACTGGGCAGGTCAAACACCAGCATGACCATGCCCTTGATGCCCGGGGCAATGCGAAACTTGTCAGAGGAATGCCGCAGGTGGTACAAAAAATCTCGGTAAAACAGCGTCTTGCCCTGCTTTGCCAAGCCCAGTGCGCTATAGAGTTCATTGCGCGGTTTGAGCGGCATCATGCTGCGCAAAAACTGCACGTAGGCACTCGGAATTTCCATGTCAACCATGAAGTAAGCACGTGCGTAGCTGAACAGCATTAGCAGGTCGTCCTGGCCGAACAAAATCGCGTCGATGGCCAGTTGGGTCTCACCCTCGGTGTACAAAATCGGCAACGCAAAGGGAAACTCGTTGTAGCCGTTGATCAGCTTGCCGACAATGTACGCGCCCTTGTTGCGAAAGAACAGGCTCGACAGCACCTGAATCTGAAAATTGGCGCGCAGTTTCACATCACCCAACACCGCTTGCATGGCTTTGGCGACCAAAGCCACATCACCCGGCAAATCCACAAACTCACGGCGCAGGTCAAAGTCTTGCACCATGTGCAGCAACACCTCGGGCAGGTCGTGGTCGCTGGGACTGGGGTAATAGGCGTGGTAGGTGGGGCGCTTTTCGGTGTCGTCGTTTTCAATGTACTCGGTGCTGACCGCCGGGCGGATGAAGATGAAACTGTTTTGAAAATAACTGCGATGCAAAATTTTGGTGGTGACCGAGTTGAAGAAGGTCTCGGCCAGCTCAGGCTGGTGGTGGTCGACCAGCAGGCCGATGTAATGCAGCTTGACCTGATGCCAGATGTCCATCGACTGCTCACCAGCCTTGAACTCGCGCTCCAGCCGCATCGAGGCTTCTCGCACACGCAGGTCGTAAAACTCGATGCGCTCGCGCTGGGCGCGTTGCTGACCATGCCAGTCGGCGGTCTCAAAGCGGTGTTTGGCGCGAGCCGACTCGGTGCGAAAAAGCCGGTAGTGGCGGTTAAAACCATCCATCATGGCTTTGGCAATGTCGTAAGCCAGGGTCGAGTCAAGGCGTGAAGGAAACATGTTTACTCTTAATTTTATAGCTACTAGCCCTTTATATATAAGGGCTAGAGTGCATTTTTATCCATAAACCTCAAGCGGCGCGGGAGGTCTGTTTGATGCGTTCAAGCGCTACATCGTAGCAATCCTGAAGGGCCGCCATGCTGACAACCGTCATGCCCAAATCCTGCAGCAAGCCATCTTTCAAACCATAAACCCAGCCGTGCAGTGCCAGCGTCTGGCCACGCGCCCAGGCATCCTGCACCACCGTGGTATGAGCCAGGTTCATCACCTGCTCGATCACATTGAGTTCACACAACACATCCAGACGCGCCAGCTCGGGCGTGGCCGCCAGCAGCGCACGGTGACGGTCGCGCACGTCCTTGACATGGCGCAGCCAGTTGTCCGCCAGACCCACGCGCACCTCCTGCAGCGCCGCACGCACCCCACCGCAGCCGTAATGCCCAACCACCATCAGATGCTGCACCTTGAGCTGATCCACCGCAAATTGCACCGTGGACAGACAGTTCAGGTCAGTGGGCACCACCACGTTGGCCACATTGCGGTGCACAAACACCTCGCCCGGGGCCAGGCCGGTGATCTGGTTGGCCGGCACCCGGCTGTCAGAGCAGCCAATCCACATGTAACGCGGGTTTTGCTGCGTGGCCAAGCTGGTGAAAAAGCCTGGCTGCTGGCGCTCCACCTGCGCTGCCCAGGCGCGGTTGTGGTCGAACAGGTGTTGTAGAGCGGTCATGCGATTTGGCTTTCTTTGGGTTTGGGTTTGGGTTTGGGTTTGGGTTTGGGTTTGGGTTTGGGTTTGGGTTTGGGTTTGGGTTTGGGAATTTTCGCTGTTTGATCGTTGTTGAATTTTTTGGTCGGCTTGCGCCCTGGCTTTCCCCCACTCACTCCCCCCGCCCTCTCCCGCCCCGCCGGGCGGAAGAGGGTGCTAACAGCCCCATTTGGCCGACGCTGTTGACGGAAGTCTTACACGCCGTGAGGCAGTGGGCTAAAAAGCCACGCGGGTGGTTGGCTTGGACAGAGCCAAAGAACTCAAAACAATGTGACTCTGACCCCAATTGTTGGTGCTCCACCTGCGCTGCCCAGGCGCGGTTGTGGTCGAACAGGTGTTGTAGAGCGGTCATGCGATTTGGCTTTCTTTGGGTTTGGGTTTGGGTTTGGGTTTGGGTTTGGGAATTTTCGCTGTTTGATCGTTGTTGAATTTTTTGGTCGGCTTGCGCCCTGGCTTTCCCCCACTCACTTCCCCCGCCCTCTCCCGCCCCGCCGGGCGGAAGAGGGTGCTAACAGCCCCATTTGGCCGACGCTGTTGACGGAAGTCTTACACGCCGTGAGGCAGTGGGCTAAAAAGCCACGCGGGTGGTTGGCTTGGACAGAGCCAAAGAACTCAAAACAATGTGACTCTGACCCCAATTGTTCGCTGACCCCAATTGTTCGCAAAACAATGTGACTCTGACCCCAATTGTTCGCAAAACAATGTGACTCTGACCCCAATTGTTTTACCCCTCTCCGTTTAAACACGCTGCCCAGCGGCGTGTAAGACTTTGGTTTAAAAACGCGGCCAAATAGGGCTGTTAGGCTCCTCTTTCCGCCCCGGCGGGGGTGGAAAGAGGCGGGGGAGATAGGGGGGGATTACAAAAGCATCAATTCACGACAACGCTCAACGCTCAACCACAACCACAACCACAACCACAACCACAACCACAACCACAACCACAACCACAACCACAACCACAACCACAACCACAACCACAACCACAACCACAACCACAACCACAACCACAACCAACCAATCAACCAATCAACCAATCAACCAATCAACCAACTAAACAAATCAGCAAATCAGCAAGTCTCAGCAAACAATTCCCGCCCAATCAACATCCGCCGAATTTCAGAAGTACCGGCACCAATCTCATACAACTTGGCATCGCGCCACAAGCGCCCCAGCGGGTACTCATTGATGTAGCCATTACCGCCAAAAATCTGCACCCCTTCACCGGCCATCCAGGTGGCTTTTTCTGCACACCACAAAATCACCGAGGCACAGTCCTTACGCACTTTGCGCACATGTTCCACGCCCAGCAGGTCGAGGTTTTTTGCCACGGTGTAGGCAAAGCTGCGCCCGGCTTGCAGCACGGTGTACATGTCGGCCACCTTGCCCTGGATCAGCTGAAATTCACCAATGCTCTGGCCAAACTGTTTGCGGTCGTGAATGTAGGGCACCACGTTGTCCATCACGCTTTGCATGATGCCCAGCGGCCCGCCGGTGAGCACCGCGCGTTCGTAGTCCAGCCCACTCATCAGCACCTTGGCCCCGTTGTTCACCCCACCCAGAATGTTGGCTGCGGGCACTTCGACGTTGTTGAACACCAGTTCGCCAGTGCTGGAGCCGCGCATGCCCAGTTTGTCAAGCTTTTGTGCAATGGAAAAACCCTTCATGCCCTTCTCGATCAAAAATGCCGTTACGCCACGTGCACCCAGTTCGGGCTCGCTTTTGGCGTAAACCACCAGCGTGTCGGCATCGGGGCCGTTGGTGATCCAGAACTTGCTGCCGTTGAGCAGGTAGTAGCCGCCCTTGTCTTGCGCGCGCAGCTTCATTGACAGCACATCGCTGCCAGCGCCCGGCTCGCTCATGGCCAACGCACCTACATGCTCGCCAGTGATGAGCTTGGGCAGGTATTTGGCGCGCTGCTCGGGCGTGCCATTGCGCTTGATCTGGTTCACGCACAGGTTGCTGTGCGCGCCATAACTCAGGCCGACGCTGGCACTGGCGCGGCTGATTTCTTCCATGGCGATCATGTGCGCCAGGTAGCCCATGTTGGCGCCGCCGTATTCTTCGCCCACGGTGATGCCGAGCACGCCCAAGCTGCCCATCTTCTGCCACAAATCCATGGGAAACTGGTCGTTTTTATCCAGCGCGGCGGCGCGCGGAGCGATTTCTTTTTGGGCAAATTCACGCACCGCATCACGCAGCGCGTCAATGTCTTCGCCGAGTTGAAAGTCAAGGCCTGGCAGGTTGTTCATGAGGTGTGGCTCCTGGGTTGGTTTGGATGAAAGTAAGCGTCTGGATTCAGTAGGATTTGGGCACTGGCATCACAGTTTGCTGCAGCGTGGCGCAGACTGTTTCTGTGCCGTCTTCAGCCACATGCACCACATCGGCACTGGTCACGGTGAGGCGTTTACCCGCTTTGATGACACGCCCTGTGGCACGCAACATACCGCCTTTGCACCCGGCCAGAAAATTGATTTTGTACTCCACACTGACCACCTCCATGCCTGCTGGCGCTTGGGTCAGTGCCGCATAACCGCCGGCAATGTCGGCCAGCGCCCCAATCGCGCCGCCATGAAACGCCCCCTGCTGCTGCGTGACCTTGCCCGAATACGGCATGGTCAGCACACACTGCCCCAGTTCCACCCGATGCACCCGCGCACCAAGCTGCTGCATCAGGCCTTGGCGTTCAAAACTGCGCTGCACGCGCAACAGGGGTGATTCTTCAAGGTTCATGGGAAGCTTTCAAAAAAATAACAGTCAGACGGTTTGGGATTTCGGTTGGGCTTTGCTGCGACTTGGGTTGACGCGTTGACTCTTGGCCAGCAAGGCTTTGGTCTCACGCTGGTGCACCTTGATTTCATCCAGGTTGGCCTGCAGGTCGGTCATCTGGGCTTGCAACTGCTGCTCATGCTGCCCCAGCACCTGCAAAAATTTTTCTAGCTGCGCGGTGGTGTCGCGCGGGCTGTCGTACATCTCGATGATGTCTTTGGCCTCCACCAGGCTCAGGCCCAGGCGTTTGGCCCGCAGGGTAAGCTTCAGGCGGGCGCGGTCGCGGCTGCTGTAGACCCGGGTGCGGCCACCGGGGCCGGTGCGCTCGGGGCGCAACAAGCCCATGTCTTCATAAAAGCGCATGGCGCGCGTGGTCAGGTCAAACTCTTTGGCCAGGTCGCTGATGCTGTAGGTGATTGCCATGGTGAGACCCGTTTAAGTTGACGTTTACGTAAGCGTCAATTATGGCGTAAATATTTTTAAAAACTTGCAAAAAAATGCTGGCTTTGATGCGCGTCAGCGCAATTTAAGATGAGCTGACTAATAATGTTCCTATTCTCAAAGAAGGTCGATCATGAGCAGGACAAAATTTAATTTCAATAATGCACAAGTGGAGCAAATTATTGAAGAGGGCATGATCTACATGTGCGCCTGTCCTGCACAAGTTGCACAAACCATCTTGGCCTTGCGTCAACTCGACGACTACCAGCAATCTTGCCTGAACGACAGCAATAACGACCAAAGAGTGCATCAACGCATTTCCGAAGCAGCCATGTCAGCCCACGCCATCATGGAACAGTGCATGGAAGATGTGCTTCGCATTGAGAACTGGGATCGTGACACGCTCAAAATGCCCGAGGGCCTGAGAAAACGCCAGCTTAAAGAAATTTAAGCGCAGATCGTGGTGTCGCACCGCCGGATTCAGCGCGGCACCGGCTCGTTTTTGAGCTCACGGCGAAGCGCAGCATACTCCGGCACCACGGTGCGCACCGTGTCCCAAAAACGCGCACTGTGATCCATCACCCGCAGGTGGCTGAGCTCATGCGCGACCACGTAATCAATCACCGACTCGCGCATGTGAATCAAGCGCCAGTTCAGGCGAATGGAACCATCCACGCTGGCACTGCCCCACCGTGTACCAGCATTGCTCAGGCTCAGCTTTTTCCATTGCACACCCAACAAGGGCGCAAAGTGATTGAGCCGCTCGACAAACAAGGCTTTGGCTTGTGCCATCAGCCAGGCCTGCACCGCGTCACGCAGTTGCTCGGGCCGGGCCGCATGGGGCAGGCTCAAATACAAGATGTTTTCTTGCAACTGCGCGCCTACGCTGCCAAAGCGGTGTTCGGGATCGAGCCGCAAGGTGAGCACTTGCCCCAAATAGTGCAGGCTGGCTCCGTCACGCCAATCAATCACCTGGCTCGCCAGCCGGTCGTGGCGTTCGCGGCTCTCCTGCAGCTTGCGCAAAATCCAGTCGCCCTTGGTGTGCAAGGCCGACTCCACCTCGGCCAGCGTGACCCACTTGGGCGCACGCACTGCCAGGCCGTCGACCCCCACACTAAAACCAATGCTGCGCCGCGCACTGCGTTTGAATTCGTACGCCACCAGCGCGTGTCCCAAGCGCACCTCGCGGCTCGCCTGGGGATGCCGAAAAGGGGTTGGCTGCGCCTGATCAACCTGCAGTGGCGAAGGCGCTACCGGCACTTCTGCTGCGCCTGTCGGAAATTTTTTTACTTCTTTTTTAATAGTGCCCTGCACAGTATTCATATGGTCTACAGGCTGATTTGTCTCAAACAAATCAAGCGTAAAGCGTAACAACGGGTGCACAGCTGGGGGTGCGGTTCAAGACGCCGCGTAGGCGTGCGGGTCAATGCGGCGCAACTCGGCCTCAATCCAGGCTTCAGCTTCACGCATCAGAGCCTTAGGGTCGCGCCCCTGGCTCTGGATGGCCGGACCAATCGACACCGTGGCCTCACCGGCGTATTTGGTAAACCCTTCTTTGGGCCAGCAGCGTGCAGTGGCCACGGCAATCGGAATCACCGGTGCGCCCGCATGCACTGCCAGGCGGGTGGCGGCGGTTTGGTAAGTGCCTTTTTGACCCCGTGACATGCGTGTGCCTTCCGGGAACATGATGACCCAGGTGCCTTGCTTAAGCAGGCGGCAACCCTGCTCGATCACGTGCTTCATGGCCTCGGTGCGCGACTCGCGGTTGATGTGAATCATGTCCAGCCGCGCCATCGACCAGCCAAAGAATGGAATGCGCAGCAACTCACGCTTGAACACAAAGGCCAGCGGCTGCGGCATCAGGGTGGGCAGCAGCAGGGTTTCCAGCGCCGATTGGTGGTTGCACACCAATACCGCTGCGCTGGTTTTGCCAATCGGCAAATGTTCATAGCCCAGCACCTTGAAGCGCACGCCCAAAATCACCCGTGTGCCCCACATCACCACCCGAAACCAGTTCACCGCCGTCCACCAGGCGTAGGTGCGCGGGGGAACCAGCGACACCAGCAGCACCGCCAGCGTCCACGGCACCACGGTGAGGACTATCCAGACCATGTGAAGAACGGAGCGCATCCAGGCCATCAAACCACAACCGCTTCGCGTTCCAACAAAAAGTCGGCAAAGGCCGACAGGTCGGCATGGACAAGGGTGTCGGGCGGAAAGGCCTCGGGCAGCTTGCAGCCCTTGAAAGCCGCACCCTTGCCGGTCAACACCAGATGCGGCTCGCAGCCCACGGCCACCCCGGCCAGCACGTCACGCGCGGTGTCGCCCACCACCGGCACACCTTTAAGGCTGAAACCATAGCGGTCGGAAATTTGCTCGAACAGCCCCGGCTCGGGCTTGCGGCAGTGGCAACCTTCAGTGGGCGCGTGCGGGCAATAAAACACCGCGTCAATGCGCCCGCCCACGGCCGCCAGCAGGCTGTGCATCTTGGCGTGAATTTCATTCAAATCAGACACCTCAAATAAACCACGCCCCAAGCCCGACTGGTTACTGGCCACCACCACGTGCCAACCGGCATGGTTCAGACGCGCAATGGCTTCGATCGCACCCGGCAAAGGCAGCCATTCATCCGCCGTTTTGATGAACTCGGCACTGTCTTGGTTGATGGTGCCGTCGCGGTCCAAAATGACAAGTTTGAGCGGGTTCATGGCAGGCCCTCCGAGGGGAGTCAGGTGTGGATCAGGCGGCCAGGCGAGACAAATCTGCCACCTGGTTCATGGCTGCATGCAGGGTTTTGAGCAGGCCCAGGCGGTTCAAGCGCAGGTCCATGGCTTCGGCATTGACCATCACGCCTTCAAAGAACGCATCCACGGGCACGCGCAAGGCGGCCAGGGTTTGCAGTGCGGCGGTGTAGTCTTGTGCGGCAAACTGGGCCTGCGCTTGCGGCAGCACCGTTTGCATGGCGGCAAACAGCGCGGCCTCGGCGCTTTCTTGCAACAACACCGGGCTGACGTGGGCATCAACCTCGCCAGCTTTTTTCAGGATGTTGCTGATGCGTTTGTTGGCTGCGGCCAACGCTGCAGCCTCGGGCAGCGCGGTGAACGCGCGCACCGCCGCCAGACGGCGCGTCACATCGCCCAGGCGCTGTGGGCGCAGCGCCAGCACGGCATCCACCTCAAGGGCGGTGTAGCCTTGCTCGCGAAGCGTTCCGGCGAGGCGGTCGAAGATAAATGAGAGCAGTGCATCTTTTGCAATGGGTGCTTTTGAGTCAAAGGCGAATTCCCATGCAACGGTTACTTCATCATCATTTCCAATCAGATGGAACGCGCCAAAAGATATCTTGAGAAGTTCATCCAAATCAAATCGAACATCCGTCTCAACCAGCATGCGAATCACCCCCAGCGCATGGCGGCGCAGCGCAAACGGGTCTTTGTCGCCGGTGGGCAGGTTGCCAATGCCGAACATGCCCACCAGCGTTTCCAGTTTGTCGGCCAGCGCCACCACCACTCCGGTGGGATTGCGCGGCAAACTGTCACCGGCAAAGCGTGGCTTGTAGTGGTCTTCAATCGCCTGGGCGACTTCGACGCTCAGGCCATCGTTCAAGGCGTAATAGCCGCCCATGATGCCTTGCAGCTCGGGGAACTCGCCCACCATGTCGGTCAGCAAATCGGTCTTGGCCAGTTGCGCTGCCTGGTCGGCTTGCGCTACCAGCGCCGCGTCACCCAGCTGCGCCGCGATGGCTTTGGCAATGGCGCACACACGTTGGCTGCGCTCACCCTGGGTGCCCAGCTTGTTGTGGTAGACCACTTTGTCCAGCCCGGCCACGCGCGCTGCCAGCGTTTTCTTGCGATCCTGGTCAAAGAAAAATTTGGCATCGGCCAGGCGCGGGCGCACCACACGTTCGTTGCCACCGATGACCAGGCTGGCATCAGCGGGGCTGATGTTGCTGACCACCAGGAATTTGTTGGTGAGTTTGCTGTGCGCATCCAGTAGCGGAAAGTATTTCTGGTTGGCCTTCATGGTCAGGATCAGGCACTCTTGCGGCACGTCCAGAAACTCGGTCTCAAACGCGCAAGTCAACACATTGGGGCGCTCCACCAGGGCGGTCACCTCGTCCAGCAACGCTTCATCTTCAATAGCATGTGCCCCTTGTCCTACCAGGGCTGCAGCCTGATTTAACTGTTGAACAATGGCGTCACGACGCGCGGCAAAGCTAGCGATCACCGCACCGTCTTGCAGCAGGGTTTGCGCGTAACTGTCAGCATCTTTGAGCAACACCGGCGACTTGGCGGCTTCAAAACGATGGCCTTGGGTGGTGTTGCCTGCCGTCAACCCCAGCACCTTCACCGGCACGACCGCGCTGCCGTGCAAGGCCACTAGGCCATGCGCCGGGCGAACAAAATTCACACTGCTCCAGCCGGGCAGTTCGCAGTCGGTTTCCAGCTGGTAGCTCATCACTTTCGGAATCGGCAGCTTGGTCAGCGCGGCTTCCAGCGCCTGCTGCAAGCCCACGTCCAGCGTGGCTCCGCCCACCAGGCTCTCAAAAAACAAGGCCTCGGCCTTGCCGTCGGGCGCTTTGCGCAGGGCCGCCACCGCAAACACCGGGTCGGACACGTCCGCCCCCAACGCCTGCAATTTTTTCAGCAAGGCTGGCGTGGCCAGGCCATTGGCATCCAGACCCACGCTCACCGGCATCAGCTTTTGCTGCACCGCTTTGTCCGCCGCTTTGGCAGCCACGTGCGTGATGTGCGCGGCCAGGCGGCGGGGCGAGGCAAACGGCGTTACCACCGAGTCGCCAGCGGCCAGACCCAGGCTGCGCAATTGATCCGCCAAGGCAGCGGCAAAAGCCTCGCCCAATTTCTTCAGTGCCTTGGGTGGCAACTCTTCTACAAACAGTTCAACCAGTAAATTTTGATTCGTCATGATCATGCTGCCTTCTTCGTCATCTGGGCCACCCACTCACGCGGTGCCATCGGGAAGCCCAGGCGTTCTCGGCTCTCAAAGTAACTTTGTGCCACGCCGCGCGCCAGGTTGCGGATGCGGCCAATGTAGGCGGCGCGTTCAGTCACCGAAATGGCGCCACGGGCATCGAGCAGGTTGAAACTGTGGGCGCATTTGAGCACCTGCTCGTAAGCCGGCAAGGCCAGTTGCACCGCCATCAAATGCTGGGCCTGCTTTTCGTGGGCGGTGAAGGCTGTGAACAAAAAGTCGGCGTCGCTGTGCTCGAAGTTGTAGGTCGACTGCTCCACCTCGTTTTGTTTGTACACATCGCCGTAGGTGAGCTGTTTGCCGTCGGGCGCGGTAGTCCAGATCAGGTTGTAGACGTTGTCCACGCCCTGCAAGTACATGGCCAGGCGCTCCAGGCCGTAGGTAATCTCACCGGTGATGGGCTTGCAGTCGATGCCGCCCACCTGCTGGAAATAGGTGAATTGGGTCACTTCCATGCCGTTGAGCCATACCTCCCAGCCCAGCCCCCAGGCCCCGAGCGTGGGGTTTTCCCAATCGTCTTCGACAAAGCGGATGTCGTTCTTTTTCAAGTCAAACCCAAGGGCTTCGAGCGAGCCCAGGTACAGCTCCAGAATGTTGCTCGGGGCCGGCTTCAAAACCACCTGGTACTGGTAGTAGTGCTGCAAACGGTTGGGGTTTTCGCCGTAGCGACCGTCTTTGGGGCGGCGGCTGGGTTGCACATAAGCCGCTTTCCAGGGCTCCGGCCCGAGCGCTCTTAAAAACGTAGCAGTATGCGAAGTACCTGCACCCACTTCCATGTCATAAGGCTGCAACAACGCGCAGCCTTGGGCATCCCAATAGGACTGCAGTTTCAAAATGATTTGCTGGAAGGTCAACATGGTGCTTGGTGGCGGCTGGCAAGCCGCTAGGGGAAACGTCAATGGATTCATGCAGACGACTGCATACAGATTGTGATTTTACGGGCATGTCGTTTTTGGCTGATGCGGTACTTTAAATCGTAATTTCTTGTTCTTCCCCCCCTATCTCCCCCGCCTCTTTCCACCCCCGCCGGGGCGGAAAGAGGAGCCAACAGCCCTATTTGGCCGCGTGTTCAAACTGAGGTCTTACCCGCCGCTGGGCAGTGTGTTTAAACGGAGAGGGGACAAAACAATTGGAACAATTGGGGTCAGAGTCACATTATTTCGTGCGCGTTGGCCATATCCAAGCCAACCATCCGCTTGGCTTCCAGCCCACTGCCTCACGGCGTGTAAGACCTCAGTCAACAGCGTCTGCCAAATAGGGCTGTTAGCTCCCTTTCCTGCCCGGCGGGGCGGGAAAGGGCGGGGGGATAGAGTGGGGGAGCGGAAGTTTTGAATTCGGAAGTTTTGAAGTTCGGTACTTGGGAATTTCACTGAACAATTGGGGTCAGTGAACAAGGTGAACAATTGGGGTCAGAGTCACATTATTTCGTGCGCGTTCGCCATATCCAAGCCAACCATCCGCTTGGCTTCCAGCCCACTGCCTCACGGCGGGTAAGACCTCAGTCAACAGCGTCTGCCAAATAGGGCTGTTAGCTCCCTTTCCCGCCCGGCGGGGCGGGAAAGGGCGGGGGGATAGAGTGGGGGAACGGAAATTTTGAATTCGGAAGTTTTGAAGTTCGGTACTTGGGAATTTCACTGAACAATTGGGGTCAGAGTCACATTATTTCGTGCGCGTTCGCCATATCCAAGCCAACCATCCGCTTAGCTTCCAGCCCACTGCCTCACGGCGGGTAAGACCTCATTCAACAGCGTCTGCCAAATAGGGCTGTTAGCTCCCTTTCCTGCCCGGCGGGGCGGGAAAGGGCGGGGGGATAGAGTGGGGGAACGGAAATCTTGAATCCGAAAGTTTTGAAGTTCGGTACTTGGGAATTTCACTGAACAATTGGGGTCAGAGTCACATTATTTCGTGCGCGTTCGCCATATCCAAGCCAACCATCCGCTTGGCTTCCAGCCCACTGCCTCACGGCGGGTAAGACCTCATTCAACAGCGTCTGCCAAATAGGGCTGTTAGCTCCCTTTCCCGCCCGGCGGGGCGGGAAAGGGCGGGGGGATAGAGTGGGGGAACGGAAGTTTTGAATCTTGAATCTTGAATCTTGAATCTTGAATCTTGAATCTTGAATCTTGAATCTTGAATCTTGAATTTATGAATCCGGAAGTTCGGCATCAAGCCTTTTGCCGTTGCCGCAATCCCAGCACAAAAACCAAGATCAACAAACTCAATATCACCAGCGGCCACTGCCCCCAGTGAACAATTGGGGTCAGAGTCACATTATTTCGTGCGCGTTCGCCATATCCAAGCCAACCATCCGCTTGGCTTCCAGCCCACTGCCTCACGGCGGGTAAGACCTCATTCAACAGCGTCTGCCAAATAGGGCTGTTAGCTCCCTTTCCCGCCCGGCGAGGCGGGAAAGGGCGGGGGGATAGAGTGGGGGAACGGAAGTTTTGAATCTTGAATCTTGAATCTTGAATCTTGAATCTTGAATCTTGAATCTTGAATCTTGAATCTTGAATCTTGAATCTTGAATCTTGAATTTATGAATCCGGAAGTTCGGCATCAAGCCTTTTGCCGTTGCCGCAAACCCAGCACAAAAACCAAGATCAACAAACTCAATATCACCAGCGGCCACTGCCCCCAGCGCGAAACCCACCAGGCATACGGCGTGATGCCCTCGCGCCCCTGCACCTGCAGGTGCAAAGCCTGCGCCACATGGTTGGGCAAGGCGGCGGTGACCTGCCCCCGGTGGTCTACCAGCGCGGTGCGCCCAGTGTTGGTGGCCAACAGAAACGGCCGGTCAAATTCAAGCGACCTTAGCCTTGCAATCTGCAGGTGTTGGTCCATCGCCAGACGCTCACCAAACCAGCCCAGGTTGCTGATATTCACCAGCATCGTGGGGGCTTTGGCCGCATCCACAAACGCGGCCCCCAGCTCCTCGCCAAAAAGGTTTTCATAGCAGATGGACGTGGCCAGGCGCTGACCCTGCCAGTCAAACGTGGGCTGGGGCAACGCGCCACGGTTGAAGTCGCCCAGCGGAATCTGCATCAGGTTCGTGAACCAGCGCGCCAGCGGCGGAATGAACTCGCCAAACGGCACCAGGTGGTGTTTGTCATAGCGCCAGGGCGTCGTCTGGCCTGGCTTGAGCCCGACCACCGAATTGGTGTAGCCCGCCTCAAAACTGCCCAGCGGCAAGCCTACCAGCGCGGCTTGATCACCGGCTGCAAAGCGCCTTTGCAACGCGGCCCAATAGCCTTCGGGCAACTGCTCTGGCAACAGCGCCAGCGCGGTCTCAGGGGTGATGATGAGCGAACTTTTGCTGGCGTTGAGTTGCTCGCCATACCAGCGCAGCGCCTTGGGCACGCCACTGCTGGATTCAAACTTTTCCTCCTGGGCAATGTTGCCTTGCAGCAGCGTGACGCTGAGCTTGCCGGTGTCGTGTCCCTGCGGCGCAGGCAACACAGCCACCAGGACCAACAACACCGCCATGGCCAGCACCGAACTCAGGGCTTGCCGCCAACGCGTGGCACGAAAGCTCAACGCCAGCAGCACCGCCAGCCCCGCCGCCAGTGCGCTGACCCCATACAAGCCCACCCATGGCAAGGCTGCCGCCAGCGGCCCGTTGACCTGGGCATAGCCCACCGCACCCCAGCCGAAACCAGTCAGGAGCATGCCACGCGCGGCCTCAGCGAGCAACCAGAGTGATATAAAAACAATAGCTGCTTGCCCACTATTTTCAAGGGCTAGAGCCCTAAAACACCATGAAGCAGCGGCGTAGTACAAGGCCAGCACAGCAGCCAGCAGCAGCACCGCCAAGACTGCCAGCGGTGCGGCCAAGCCGCCATAAGTGTGCATCGAGGTAAACAGCCAGGCAAAGGTGCAAGCCAGCCAGCTGGTGGCAAACAGCCAACCCAGCCAGGCTGCGCGACGCGGGCTGCGGCTTGCCAACAGCAGCTGCACCAACACGGCCAGCGCCAGCGTTTGCCCCCACCACAGCGGCTGCCCCTGCTGCACCCCCAGCGCCGCCAATCCGGCTGGCACTGCGGTAGGCCAAGCCAGGCAAGCGGCTTGCAGCGCCCCGGCCAGCAGCGCCAGCCAGATGCCAGTCGATGCACCCGAGGCGCGCTGCCTCACAAACAGGCTTCGCGGCGGCATGCTGGTTTGATGTGGTGGCCAACTCATTTTCTGCACAGACGCAGCCACCACGGCAGGCACGAATTGGCAATGAAATCAGGCTGGTACATCAGGCATGGGGGTAACTTTAAACCACTTCACAGCCCCACCCTTGGTGTGCATCACCACAAACTTCAAACCCGCCAGCACATGCTGTTCACCGCGTTTGGGCACATGCCCCATCGCGTGCGCAATCAGGCCGCCAATGGTGTCGAAGTCGCCTTCTGCATCGGTGGGCTCGATGCTCACTCCAAACGCGTTGGCCACCCGCTCCACCGTGGTGTCGCCACTGACGCGGTAGCTGTGGTCGGCCAGGCCGAAGATGTCGCCGTCGTCTTCGGCAATGTCAAATTCGTCTTCAATTTCACCGACGATTTCTTCCAGCACGTCTTCAATCGTGACCAGCCCGGCGACACGGCCAAACTCGTCAATCACGATCGCCAGGTGGTTGTGGTTGCTTTGAAAATCACGCAGCAAATCGTTCAGACCTTTGCTCTCGGGCACAAACACCGCCGGGCGCAACAGGGCGCGGATGTTGAGCGCGGGAGCGCGCTGCAATTTAAGCAAATCTTTGGCCATCAGGATGCCAATGATGTTTTCGCGCTCGCCCTCGTACACCGGGAAACGTGAGTGGGCGGTGTCGATCACGCCGTGCATCATGGTGTCATAGGGGTCTTCAATGTTGACCAGTTCCATGCGCGTGCTGGGCACCATCACGTCTCCGGCGCTCATTTCGGCCATGCGGATCACGCCCTCCAGCATCTTGCGCGAATCGGCACCTATGAGCTGGTTGTGCTCGGCCTCCTCCAGGGTGTCGAGCAGCTCGTCGGTGGAGTCCGGCCCGGGGTGGATGAACTCGGCAATTTTCTGAAGAAAAGTACGGGAATCTTCCCGTTCATGGCGCGTAGGGTTGGGGTCTGACACGGCAAAATAATGCAGAACGTGCGGTTGTTGAACACCCCGTAAGGATAGCGGATTGGCAAGTCAGCCCGATGCAACGGGACTTGCCCCCAAATCACACCACCGTTCAAGAGGATACGTGGTCTGATCCCATCCCGCGCCAGCTGGTCTGCATGCGCGCCAGCACGTCACAAAAAAGTTTGGCTTGCAGCTTGATGCGGTAGTTGACCTGCGCCAGTTGCTCTTCCACCAATTCGGTCACCTGCGTATTGAGCGTGGACGCTGGCAGAACCAGATGCGCTTCGGACTCGCTACCATCACGCTCCACGGTAGCCCCGGCTTGACGCGCAATGGCCAGCATCACTTTGTTTTCGCTCAGCACATGCAAAAACAGCATGCGCACGCCCTGGTTACGCGCGTGCATCATGGCGCGCTCAAACAGGCGTTTGCCAAAACCACGGCCACGCGCATGAGCCAGCACCGACACGCCAAACTCGGCGCAGGCGTTGACACGCTCGTCGTCCGCATACGCCAGATGCGCCGTGGCAATCAGCTGCAAGCGGCGGTTGTAGATGCCAAAAATTTCGTCACGCTCAAAGTTCAGACCTGCCACATAGCGGTCAATTTGTGCGTCATTGGCGGCAAAGCCAAAGCGAAAATAACGGTCATGTGCATCCAACGCTTTCAGGTGCACCGCGATCCGGCTGCGGTGGTTTTCACCCAACGAGCGGATTGGCACGATCACATCGGGTGAGTGCTTCACCGGTGGCAAATCTGTTTCCAGTGACGAGCCACCCACTGGCAGGGTTTGTTCAGTCATGCGGTCTTGATGAACGGTAGGTAGGTCATACATGTCCTCAATATAAGGGTTTTCCCTAGACAACAAGCCCTAATGTGATTCGATGGAAGCGCTTGATTGCATTTTTTGATCGCTTTGGTGTCAAACTGCACACACTATGCAAGGTTCTTTGGAGATTCGTCAAGCCCTCACCCGTGTGGCAGCGTTGCGACAAGACGCGGCCAGAACCCCTTTATTGTTAGCGGCCGTGACAACCGTTAAACACCTGCAGGCGCAACGCTTTGCTGGTACTTACCCCGATCTGCTGGCTGACCCCGTCTTTGCACCCAGCGCCCGTTTTTTTCTGGAAGAACTCTACAGCGCCAAAGACTTCAGCGCGCGTGATGCCCAGTTTGCCCGCATTGCTGGTGCCCTGGAGCGCACCTTTCCCGAGGCAGTGCTGGCCACGGTGCGCGCCCTGGCCACGTTGCACCTGCAAACCGAAACCCTGGACCTGGCCATGGCGCAGGCCTGGTGCGACAGCCTGGCAACAGGCGATACAGCACGCTATGTCAGCGCCTGGCGCAGCGTGGGCCAGCGCAGCAGCCGCAACTGGCAGCTGGCCACCGTGCTGGACATTGGTCAGACCTTGGGCCGCCTGACGCGCAAACCCGGCTTGCGGCTGATGCTCAAAATGATGCACCGCCCAGCTGAGATGGCGGGTTTGGGTGCGCTGCAGGCGTTTCTTGAATCCGGCTTTGACCACTTCTCGGGCATGGCCAAGTGCCGCGCCGTGGCGCCATTTTTGGACACCATCCGTAGCCGCGAGTCCGACTGGATCGATCGCCTGTTTGAGGCTGATCCTGTCACGTGTGAGACTGAATTGACCCGCACACTGGGATTTGCCCCAACACCCAGCGCTTAAGTCTTGCCAGACAATGGCCGCACAGGAGACCTTATGGACAACGTGTGGCTAAACAGTTACCCCGATGGCGTGCCGCATGAGGTGCGGCCAGAGCAATACCCCTCACTAGGAGCCCTGCTGGACGAGTCGTTTCGCAAACATGCCGATCGACCTTTTTGCGTCTGCATGGAACACTGGACCCGCTATGGCGAGCTGCACCACCATGCGGATGCGCTCGGCGCCTGGCTGCAGGCGCTGAGCCTGCCAGCCGATGCGCGGGTGGCCATCATGCTGCCCAACATTCCGCAATTTACCGTGACCATGGCGGCAGTGCTGCGCAGCGGCTACACCTGCGTCAACGTCAACCCGCTCTACACCGCCCGCGAGCTCAAGCACCAGTTGACCGACTCGGGCGCCACCGTGATGGTGGTGCTGGAAAACTTTGCCCACACGCTGGCGGAAGTGATCGATGACACCCCCATCCAACACGTGGTACTGGCCAGCATGGGCGACCTGCTGGGCTTTTGGTACGGCCGCTGGCTGACCTTTGCGGTGCGGCATCTGGCCAAGCTGGTGCCGGCCTTCAAACTGCCGCTGAGCAACGGCAGAACCGTCACGCCGTTCAAACAAGCGTTGGCGCAAGGCAGCAGCTTGCGCTTCAAACCCGGCAACAGCACCCTGGACAGCATTGCGTTTTTGCAATACACCGGCGGCACCACGGGCTTGAGCAAGGGCGCGGTGCTGACGCACCGCAACATCGTGGCAGCCATTTTGCAGGCCGAGGCCTGGTTCACCCCGGCACTGGGCAAGGTGGGCGACATCCGCGAGGCCAACAACATTGCCGCGCTGCCGCTGTACCACATCTTTGCGCTGACGCTGTCCTTGCTGAGCATCCGCTGGGGGGCGCACATGACGCTGATTCCCAACCCGCGCGACATCGGCCAATTTGTCGAGGTGCTGAAAAAACGCCCGTTCCATTTGCTGCCCGCGGTCAACACCCTGTTCAACGCGCTGTTGCAGCACCCACAGTTCAAAACCGTGGACTTTTCGCACCTGTGCGTGTCCCAGGCTGGCGGCATGGCAGCCTCCAAAGGCACGGCGCAGCACTGGCTGGAGGTGACCGGTAGCCCGATGATTGAAGGCTGGGGCATGAGCGAAACCTGCGCCATCGGCACCAACAACCCGGTCACCAGCAAAGCATTTACCGGCAGCATCGGCCTGCCCCTGCCCGGCATTCAGATTGCTATCAAAGATGAAGCTGGAACTTCTTTACCTATAGGGGCTAGCGGCGAGATTTGCATCAAAGGCCCGAACGTCATGACAGGCTACTACCAGCAGCCCAGTGAGACCGCCAACGCCTTCACGCCCGATGGTTTCATGCGCACCGGCGACATTGGCATCATGGACGCGCGTGGCTTCACCACCATTGTGGACCGCAAGAAAGACATGATTCTGGTGAGCGGCTTCAACGTGTTCCCCAATGAGCTTGAAAACGTCATCTCGCTGTGCCCCGGCGTGGTGGAATGCGCAGCGGTGGGCGTGCCCGACGAAAAACAGGGCGAGGCCATCAAGGTGTTTGTCATCAAAGACGACCCGACCCTGACCGAAGAAGAGGTGGCGCGCTTTTGCACCGAGAACCTGACCGGCTACAAGCGCCCCAAATACATCGAGTTCCGAGACGAGTTGCCCAAGAGCAATGTGGGCAAAATTTTGCGCCGCGAGTTGCGCAGTGGCAAATAGCGCCAGCCCTTGCACCAGCGCCTGCCCTGCCCTGCGGCATCACCGTGCTGGAACGCGGCTGGTTGTCGTCCAACACCATCCTGATCACCAAGTACAACTACATGCTTGACGACTCATTCATACCACCAGCGCCAGCGCACCAAAATCCCCCACACGCTCACCCAACCCGGCGCTGACTATCTCACAGCCAGCAGTGAGTGCAGGTAATTTGCCTTGCACATAGGCCTGCAAGCGTGGCAACAGGTAGGCACGATGGTGCCAATAGACGCTGCCACCGATACTGATACGTTGCACATCAAGCGTGACAATCAGGTTGTAGAGCATCCGGCCCATGATTTCACACAATTCATCAATTAAGGCTATAGCCTTAGTATCTTTTGAGTAAGCTGCTACAAATAACGCAGCAGCATCGGCATACCCCAGGGCAGAAAAACGACGTGCAATGGCGTTACCTGCAATCAGGCTCTCCACGTCACCCATGTTGCCGCAACCACACAGCGCATCAGAATTGTTACTGACGAATAAATGCCCAGCGTGACCGGCGTTGCCGTTTTTACCGCGCAGCACACGACCATCCACACACAGACCCGTGCCAATACCTGTGCTCCAAGTTACATAGGCACAGTTGGCCATCGGCACACCGTCAACCTGCAGCGCACCCCACCGACGTTCTGCTTCCAGTGCGCCAATGCCATCGTTTTCGACCCGCACATGAGCAAAAGCGGCATGCAAAGGCGCCTCTAGAACAGCCGTTTGCCAGTCGTTCGGCAGCCCACGCGCCTTGCCAGCCAAGCCACCACAAATGTTGGGCGCAGCTAGTTCAACCATGCCATGGTTCAACACAAAGGGACCACATGACGACACACCCACACGAGCAATCCGCTGCACAGGTACGTCAGCTGCATCGCAGCTCTGCCCTACCATGCGAATGATCTGCCGCGCCAGCGCATCGCTGTGACCTGAAGTGGCAGTGGGTTCAGTGATCGTGCCGCGACTGCCATGGTCATCCACCACATTCACAGCCACCTTGGTGCCGCCAATGTCCACACAAGCCACTGGCGCTGAGCCTGCAGGCAACTTAAAGCCATCGATCAAAACGTTGTTAGTCATATTTATCTTGTTGTAAAAGCGAGTGGTAAAAGGGTGGGCTTCGCCATGGTTCGCCTGATACACAGCCGTCATCATCGCTCAGACGAACACTGTCGTCCACGTCCACATCAGCTCCGAACTGTACTTCAACCCAACTAACGACCATGTACAACAAGGACACCCCAAAGTTTGAAACATGCGTGGCCTGCGTAGGGCGGGTTTCAACCCGCCATGGCCGACTGAAGTCGACCCTACAACACGCTATTCTTGTCGGCTGTGGGCGTTGTTTCACGTTAACGACCATGTACAACAAGGACACCCCAAAGTTTGAAACATGTGTGGCCTGCGTAGGGCGGGTTTCAACCCGCCATGGCCGACTGAAGTCGGCCCTACAACACGCTATTCTTGTCGGCTGTGGGCGTTGTTTCACGTTAATCTCCACCAGATTGCGCCTGCGGTTGGCCAGGATGTGCATCTGCCCCAGCGCGATGTCGCCCCAGCGCCAGCTCAAAGCTGCATCCCCACACACCACGGATCATCGTGGTAAATGCTGTTGCGTCCAGCGCACGATGTCATACACCCCCATGGCTCCGGCCTGACGCGCCACCTCACGCCCATTCATAAACAGCGCCAGCGTCGGAATGCTGCGAATGTTGTAGCGCGCGCCCAAACTTTGCTCCGCCTCGGTGTCCACCTTGGCCAGCCGTACCAGGGGCTCCAACTCGGTGGCGGCCTGCTCAAACGCCGGTGCCATCTGGCGACACGGGCCGCACCACGGGGCCCAAAAATCCACCAGCACCGGGATGTGATTGCGGCTGATGTGGCGCTCAAAACTGGCCGCATCCAGCATCACCGGATGCGCGTCAAACAAGGGCTGATGGCAACTGCCACAGTTCGGCGCAGTGTTCAAATTGGAGCGACTGATGCGGTTGGTGGTGTGGCAATGAGGGCAAACGATGTGCAATGAATCGGTCATGGTGAAGCCTTTCTTTGTCATCAGATGCCGCTGCGTTCCTGGAATTCAAGAGGAACGAATCCGGTCTTGACAGCACCTCAGTTCAGCTCACAACAGTTTTGAAATCGCCGCCGCCACCATGCTCAGAATGATCGTAGTGGTCAGTGGAATGAAAAATTCTTTGCCAAACAGCTTAAAGCGCAAATCACCCGGCAGCTTGCCAAAGCCCAGCTTTTGCAGCCACGGTGTGAAGCCGTTGATCAGAATCAACGCCAGCAAGACCACAATCAACCAACGAAACATGGTGCGGCCTTAAAGGGTGTGGGTTTTATCACCCTGCGCAAAGCCGATCGCCTGCCAGGGCTCGCCCTTGTAGAAGCCGATGACCTTGAAGAGTTCGCCCATTTCGTGCTCCATGATGAGTTTTTGCGCCATCACCCGCACCGGCTGGGTGGCCGCTTGCAGGTGCTCCAGAAAGCCGCAGTTCATCAAAAAGCGCGCCTGGTTGCAGTAGCCCAGCACATCCAGTCCCGCCGCGTTGCCAGCCAGCGCCACGCCGGTGAAGTTGACATGCGCGGTGATGTCTTTTTGCCCAACCCGGCTTAACGGGTCGTCGTCCACCTGGTGCGCCTGGTGACACATCACCGTGCCCATGTGACGCTGCGGGTGGTAGTACTCGGCCTCGGGGAAACCGTAGTCGAGCAAAAACACCGCGCCTGCCGTTAATTTCTCGCCCAATGTGCGCACAAAGGATTCGCCTTGCAGGTGCAGCTCGGTCAGGTAATCGTGCACGCCGCCCACTGCCAGCGCTGGGCGCAGGTCGGTGGCGCGGTCTTGCCAGGCAAAGCTAGCCTCGCCATCCACCGCCACGGCGTTCACCACCACACCGCGTTCATGCCAGATGCCGCCCACGCGCGCCAGCAATTTCACTGGCATGGCATCGAGCACCTCATTGCCGAGCACCACGCCGCGCATGGCATCGGGCAGCGCGTCCACCCAACGCACCTGCGCTGAAAATTCGGCCAGCGTGGCCTGCTGGCGCGCGCGCAAGCTGCTTGAAATGTCCACAATGGTGTAGTGCGGCAGCGCCACGCCCTGCGCCTTGAAGGCCTGCAGCACCTGCAGCGCCAGCGCCCCTGAGCCGGCGCCAAATTCCCAAACTTCATCGGTGCCCGTCAGCTCCAGCGCCTGCATCACCTGGCGGGCCAGCGTCCAGCCAAACAGCGGCGTGATCTCGGGCGCGGTGACAAAGTCGCTGCCAGCCACTTTGGCAGCGTCTTTCACGGTGTAGGGCAACACCCCAAATTTGGCGCTGCCGTGGGCGTAGTAACCCAGGCCGGGTGTGTACAGCGCCAAATTTATGTAGGCGTCAAACCCGATCCAACCTTTGGCCTCGCCAATGGACTGTGCAATGTGACGCGAGAGCTCGCTGGTTAAACTTGGTGATGTTGTCATAGCAAGGAATTGTCCCCGAATGTCCTACCATCACGCGCCGCCCTTGTTTTCTGCACCCAATCAACCCACCGTGCTGGTCACTGGCGCGGCCAAACGGCTGGGACGCGAAATTGCCCTGACCCTGGCACGTGCCGGCTGGCGGGTGGCCGTGCATTACCGCGACTCGGTTGAAGACGCTCGTAAAACAGTAGCTGATTGCGCAGAATTGGCGGGGGCTAGCGCCTCATTTCGTGCAAACTTGGGGAATGAAACCGCGGTGCGCAACCTGCTGCCCAACGTGATTGAAAAGCTGGGGCATGTTGATGCCTTGGTCAACAGCGCGTCCACCTTTGAGCATGACACGCCCCAGACCTTTACTTTTGCCGCCATGGAAACCCATTTGCGCGCCAACACCGGAGCCGCCATTTTGCTCAGCCAGGCGCTGTACGACCACCTGGCCGCACGGGGTGAGGCGCGGGGCGCGGTGGTGAACCTGCTGGATCAAAAACTCTGGAACCCGAACCCCGACTTTGTCAGCTACACCCTGTCCAAAGCCGCGCTGGAGTCGGCCAACACCATGCTGGCACTGGCCCTGGCACCGCGTGTGCGGGTGGTGGGCGTGGCACCCGGCTTGACACTTACCAGCCACATGCTCAGCCCCGAAAAGTTTGAAGCGCTGCACAAGCTCTCGCCACTTGGCCGCTCATCTACCGCCGCAGACGTGGCCGCCACGGTGGCATTCGCGTTGGCCAACCAGTCCATCACCGGCACCACGCTGCTGGTGGACGGCGGCCAGCACCTGATGAAATTCGAGCGCGACTTCTCGCTGCTGTAAACCACTCACCTGCGCCTGCACGCGCCAAACCCCATGAACCACCGCACCAGCAGCACCCAGGGGCTGCAAACCCTCACCCTCACCGGCCTGCGCTTTGATGCCAACTTAGGCATTCTTGAAAGTGAAAAAACCGCACCGCAGCCGATCCAGGTCGATGCTGAACTGAGCCTGGGCGCGCAGCCCCTGTTGCCGTCTGACGATGACATCTGCAGCGTGCTGGACTACCGCAAAGTGCGCAAGATCATCATCGACGAATGCACGGCAGAGCACGTCAACCTGCTGGAAACCCTGATTGGCAAACTGGCCAACCGCCTGATGCGATTGCCCGGCGTAAAAGGCGTACGCGTGAAGATTGCCAAGCTGGAAATTTTTGCCGACTGCGAAGTGGCCATCCGCATGGAAACCGGGCAGTGGTAAAAGTATAAAAATATAAAAGTGTGAATCGGTTAGACTTTGCACATGAAAACCTCACTCGACTTTCCTGACCCCTTGTTTCGCCAACTCAAGGCGCAAGCGGCACTGCAGGGCAGTTCCCTGAAAAACTTGGTGGTGAGTTTTGTGGAGCGCGGCCTACGCGACATCCAAACAGCACCTGCCACGCCACCTCAAGATCGCAGTTGGGAAGACCAACTCGACCCTTTCACGAAAAGTCTCTTGGGGGCTGCGTTGCCCACCGACGGTCGCCCGACGCCCACCATGGATGATTACCACGCCTATTTGGAGAAAAAACACCTGGGCCAAGGCGCGTCATGAGTGTGCTGATTGACACCAACATTTTGTTGGACGTGGCGCTCAAACGTGAGCCTTTTTACCAGGCCAGCGCCCTGGCCATGGCCAAAGCCCGCAGCGTGGGCGACACACTGTTGTGCGCCACCAGCGTGACGACCTTGCACTATTTTTTGCGACAAAAACAGGGCGAGGCCGGCGCCCGGCGCTTTCTGGATCAGTGCCTCAACGCCATGACCGTTGCCAGGGTTGAGAAAGCCACGTTGCAAGCCGCATCCAACAGCCCTATGGCCGACTTTGAAGATCGCGTGATCGCTCATGCCGCACAGGCCTGCGCTGCCAGCTTGATCCTGACGCGCAACCCGAAAGATTTCGTCAAAAGCCCCGTACCAGCCGTCACCCCCGAAGCGTATTTAAATCAGCCATGACATCCCCTGAAACCCTGCCAGAAAATTTTGTCGAGCCTGACCAGGCCGAACCCGCCGCAGCACCAAAAATCAACACCGAGCGCGACGCGGCGCTGCGTGCCAAGCGTGAGTCCCACAAGCTTGAAAAGCGCCTGTGTCGCCAAGTAGGTCAAGCCATCATCGACTTCAACATGATCAGCGAGGGCGATCGCGTGATGGTCTGCGTCAGCGGCGGCAAAGACAGCTTTGGCTTGTTGGACATTCTGATCAAAATGCAGCAACGCGCGCCGATCCACTTTGACATCGTGGCCGTCAACCTGGATCAAAAACAGCCCGGCTTTCCGGCGCATATCCTGCCTGACTACTTAAGTAAACTGGGCATTGAGTTCCACATCGAAACCCAGGACACCTACAGCATCGTCAAAAAAGTGGTGCCTGAGGGCAAGACCATGTGCAGCCTGTGCAGCCGCCTGCGCCGGGGCATTTTGTACCGCGTGGCCGACGAGCTGAAGATCACCAAAATCGCCCTGGGCCACCACCGCGACGACATGTTGCACACCTTCTTTTTGAACATGTTTTTTGCCGGCAAACTCAAAGGCATGCCGCCCAAGTTGGTGAGCGACGACGGCGGTCACATCGTCATCCGGCCGCTGGCTTACGTGGCCGAGAAAGACCTGACGGCCTGGGCAGCGCACCGCCAGTTTCCGATCATCCCGTGCAGTCTGTGTGGCAGCCAGGAAAATTTGCAACGCCAGGAAATAAAACGCATGGTGAACCAGTGGGAGCGCCAGTACCCGGGTCGCACCGAGACCATGTTTACCGCCTTGCAAAACGTCGTGCCCTCGCATTTAATGGATGCCTCGCGCTACGACTTCAAAGGCATCCAGCTCACCGGCGTGGCGGATGCCAACGGCGACAAAGCCTTTGATGCCGAGGAATTTCCCCTGCCCAGCCTGTCTGGCTTGCAGCTGGTGCAACTTTGATTTAACGTGAAACAACGGCGCGTATTGACCACAACAGCTGTACGTAGGGCCGACTTCAGTCGGCCATGGCGGGCTGAAGCCCGCCCTACAGCGCAGTCCATGTTTCATGCTTTTAGGTGGCTTTTGGCCATGCCAGTTAGTGAGTAAAATATGCCTCTAACCCATATATATAAAGCGCAAGTAGCTCTACTTTTGATAGTATTGATGCTGACTGGCTGTACCGGTGTGCGTCTGATCGACACCCAGGTCAACAGCTTTGCGCCGCAAGCCGTGGCCCAAGGTTCCCGCTACCGCTTTGAGCGCCTGCCCTCGCAGCAAGCCCAAGGAGCAGGGCAAGACCAGCTGGAGCAGCTGGCCGAGCAGGCGCTGGCCAACGTGGGGCTGCATCGTGCCGATAAGGCTCGCCTGACGGTGCAGGTCAGCGCCCAGCAACGCCAGGAGCCCGCACCGCAACCGACCGGGCTGGGCTTTGGCTGGGGGCTGGGCTGGGGCATCGGCAATGGCGGCATCAGCGTGGGGTCAAGCGGGGCCTTGTTTCCCAACCTTGATACACAGCCCAACTACTGGCGTCAGGTCAGCCTAGTGATGCGTGACGAGCAGGGCAAAGTGGTGTTTGAAAGTCATGCCAGCCACGAAGGGCCATGGGCCGACAGCGCAGCACTGCTGGCCGCCATGCTGGAAGCCGCGCTGCAAGGTTTCCCCTCCCCACCCAGCGGCCCACGCCGGGTGAACATCGAGATTGCGCGATGAATGCCACCCGCCTGATCGTCATCCGCCACGGCGAAACCGACTGGAACCTGGGCACCCGCATCCAGGGCCACACCGACATTGCCCTCAACCCCACCGGGCGCAAACAAGCAGCCCAAGTCGCTGCGGCGCTGCGCGACGAGGCCGTGGAGGCCATCTACGCCAGCGACCTGCAACGTGCCTGGCAAACCGCCAGTTCCATTGCCTGCGCCACCCAAGCGCCCCTGCACGCTGAAACCGGCTTGCGCGAGCGCAGTTTTGGCAGCTTTGAAGGCAAAACCTACGCCGAGCTGGAGGCCGAGTTCCCTGAAGACTCGCTGCGCTGGCGGCAGCGCGACCCCGACTGGACCCCACCCGCAGGTGAGTCCCTGGTCACCATGCGTGAACGCATCGTCAGCACCGCCGCCCGCTTGGCTCAGCAACACTTGGGCGGCCAAATTGTGCTGGTGGCCCATGGCGGCGTGCTCGACCAGCTGTACCGCCTGGCCACCGGGCAGGGTCTGCAGGCACCACGCACCTGGCAGCTGGGCAACGCCGCCATCAATCGCCTGCTCTGGACTCCCGAAGGCTTCACCCTGGTGGGCTGGGCCGATGTGCTGCACCTGGAGGCGGATGCCATCGACGAGGGCAGCGCTTAAAGCATGGAAACCACCTGGCTAGAAGACTTTGTAAGCCTGGCTGAAACGCGCAGTTTCAGCCGCTCGGCGCAGCTGCGCCATGTGACGCAACCCGCGTTCTCGCGCCGCATCCAGTCGCTCGAAGCCTGGGCCGGCTCCGACCTGGTCGACCGAAGCAGCTACCCCACGCGTCTGACCCCTGCCGGCGAAACGCTGCACGCGCAGGCCTTAGAGGTGTTGCAAGCGCTGCAAACCACCCGCGCCATGCTGCGCGGGCACGCCACCGCCGGGCACGACGTGATTGAATTTGCTGTGCCGCACACCCTGGCCTTTACATTTTTCCCGGCCTGGGTATCGGCTCTGCGGGGCAAATTTGGCCCCATCAAAAGCCGCTTGATTGCACTCAACGTGCATGACGCGGTGATGCGCCTGGTAGCAGGCAGCTGCGACCTGCTGATTGCTTACCATCACCCTTCACAGCCTTACCAGCTCGACTCAGACCGCTATGAAATGGTGAGTCTGGGCGAAGAGGTGGTAGCCCCCTACAGCAAGCCCGACGAACACGGCAACCCGCTGTTTGAGATGCCCGGCAAAGCCAACCGGCCGCTGCCCTACCTGGCCTACGCCCAAGGGGCTTACCTGGGGCAGATGGTGGAGCTGATCCTGAAGCACAGCAGCGCCCCAATTCACTTTGACCGGGTTTATGAAACCGACATGGCCGAAGGCCTAAAAGCCATGGCGCTCGAAGGCCACGGCGTGGCTTTTCTGCCGATGAGCGCGGTGCGCAAAGACCTGCGCGCCAAAAAACTCGTCAGCGCCGCGCCGCCCGAACTCAAAGACTTGAGCATCACCATGGAAGTGCGCGCCTACCGCGAGCGTCCCACGCACCCCCTTAAAGCCGCGCTGCGCAGTGCGCGTGGCGCACCCGACACTCCTAAACACAACGCCCATGCACTGTGGAACTTTTTGTTGACACATGGCGGCACGTTTTAATTCCGGCACGTTTTAATTCCGGCACGTTTTAATCCGTCTTTTTGCAACCCATGATCCACACCCTGACCCTCACCCGCCCAGACGACTGGCATCTGCATGTGCGTGACGGCAGCGCACTCGCCACCGTCGTGCCCCACACCGCCGCCCAATTTGGCCGCGCCATCATCATGCCCAATTTGCGCCCGCCGGTGACCACCACGGCACAAGCGTTAGCCTACAAGGCACGCATTCAAGCCGCGGTGCCACAACCTGACAACGGTGGCATTGCGTTCGAGCCCTTGATGACGCTCTACCTCACTGACAAACTACCCGCAGATGAAATCTTGCGCGCGCGTGATGCTGGGATCGTCGCCGTCAAGCTCTACCCGGCCGGTGCCACCACCAACAGCGATGCCGGCGTGACCGAATTGCGCAAGACTTACAAGACGCTCGAAGCCATGCAACGCCAAGGCATGCCGCTGCTGGTGCATGGCGAAGTGACCGCGCCCGAAATTGACCTGTTTGACCGCGAAGCGGTGTTCATCGACACCCAGCTGATGCCGCTGCGCCGCGATTTTCCCGAGCTGAAAATCGTTTTTGAACACATCACCACCCGTGAAGCGACCCAGTATGTGCAAGAGGCGGATCGCTTTCTTGCTGCCACCCTCACCGCCCACCACCTGCTGTTCAACCGCAACGCGCTGTTTACCGGCGGCATCCGCCCGCACTACTACTGCCTGCCGGTCTTGAAGCGTGAAGTCCACCGCCAGGCTTTGCTAACGGCAGCCACCAGCGGCAGCGCCAAATTCTTTTTGGGCACCGACAGCGCGCCTCACCCGGTGCATTTGAAGGAGCACGCCAGCGGTTGCGCCGGTTGCTACACCGCCGCTACGGCGATGGAACTCTACGCGCAGGCCTTTGATTCGGTCGGCAAGCTCGACCAGCTCGAAGCCTTTGCCAGCTTCAACGGCGCTGATTTTTATGGCTTGCCGCGCAACACCGGCACGCTCACCCTGAAGCGCGAGGTGTGGATCGTGCCGGAAAAGTTTGCCTTCGGCCAGGCTGAGCTCAAACCCCTGTGCGCCGGTGAGGCCTTACCCTGGCGCGTGGTGGGGCAATGAATTGAAGTCGTTAGCTGAATTGGGGTCAGACCCCAATTCGGGCTGTGGCGCGCGACGCACCCCACAACGCAGCACCGATTTGGGCTCTGACCCCAATTCAGCGGGGCGAGCCAATCGGGCCATTGGCAACGAACTCACCGCCATCCACTGGGATGCCGCTTGGCTGCAGCCTTGGCGTGACGTTGGTGAACCCGTAGCCCGGCAAGTCATCGCTGGTCAACCCCAGCCCACTGCGCTGAATACCGCAGCAAGCACCCTCTGGCCCGCTCCCAACGCAGCCCCGGTAAAGTTCGTTCCGCAAGCCGATCTGCCCCCCGGCATGGCCTACGAAAAATATATTTTTAAGAGCAAACAATGCCCAACCCGTGAGGGCTTGCACGATTTTTTTAATGGCCTGGCGTGGCTGCATTTTCCCCACACCAAAGCCCGCCTGAACCAACTGCACATGGCGCAAATCACGCGTACCGGCATCGCCCCGGTGCGTGGCCCGGCGCGTGATGCCCTGACTCTGTTTGACGAAAACGCCGCGCTCTTGCGCGCGCCGGATGCACTGTGGCAAGCCTTGTTAGCCAAAGACTGGGCACGCCTGTTTGGCGAGCTGCGACCCCTGTGGGCGCAAGCCCACCTGGTGCTGTTTGGCCACGCCCTGCTGGAAAAACTGGTTTACCCAAGAAAACCCATTACAGCCCATGTATTCAGAGCGCAACCAGCTACAGACTCCATAGCAGACATGGATGCCTGGCTGGCCACCCGCCTGAGCGCCGAATTGCTCGCCAGCAAACCCTTTGCCCACCTGCCGGTGCTGGGCGTGCCGGGTTGGTGGGCGGGCAATGATCTGCCCGGGTTTTATGACGATGCCAGCGTGTTCAGACGGTTGCTTCAGTGATGGAATGACAAATTGTGTACACTCCAGTACACAAAATAGGTATCAATAAAGGGCATCTCAATGGAAGCTACAAAGGTCGGTATTCGGGAGTTTCGCGCTGGCATGGCGGAATTCATTGCTGCCAGCACGCCTGTGGCATTGACACGTCACGGGCAAACCGTGGGTTATTTCATCCCAACCCAAGGCCAGGCTGAGGCTGACGTTGCGGCGCTGAAAAAGGCTAGTCACACCCTGGACAAGTTGCTTGCCGCCCGGAACACGGACGTTGAGTCGGTCGTTGAGTCGGTCGTTGCAGAATTTAAAACGGCACGCAAGCAGAAGGCAACTGCCAAGAGCAAAGATGCCAAGGCATTCATTGCATGAGCCACAAAGCCATCGTCCTGGATGCCAACATCCTGATCAGGGCGGTATTGGGCAGTCGGGTGCGCGAGCTCATTCTTGAGCATGCTGAAGTTGTTAAATTTTTTGCACCAGATGTGGCTTATTTGGATGCCAGAAAGTATTTGCCAGCGCTCTTGACAAAGCGTGGTGTCGATACCGTGCCCGCTTTGGTGGTGCTGGATGCACTTGAATCGATTGTGCAGCCCCTTGAGCTTGAACTCTATGCCGGGTTTCAACAACAAGCTTTACAGCGCATTGCCGTCCGTGATGCCGATGATTGGCCGGTGCTCGCCTGTGCCATGACGATTGGCTGCCCGATATGGACGCAAGATGCCGATTTTTTCGGCACAGGCATTGCCACTTGGACAACGGATCGGGTTGCCTTGTATTTGACAAATTAACGTGAAATAGCGCCCACAGCCGACAAGAATGGCGTGTCGTAGGGTCGACTTCAGTCGGCCATGGCGGGCTGAAGCCCGCCCTACGCAGGCAACGCATGTTTCATGCTGCGGGGTGTCCTTGTTGAACATGGGCGTTAGATCACTACTGTCCGGTGAACGTGGTTTTGGTTTGACGTAAACCCAATAACCACGCGGGTTTGCGGTCGAAAAAGTTTGGTGCCGATTTGAATTTCATGGTCGTTTTTACTGGTAGTTTCCCTAGCTTG
>Ga0210015_1000836_pt1 | contig 31496 bp, 29 predicted proteins | sample CryGeymeta201522_FD_185471 | JGI IMG/M metagenome (GOLD analysis project Ga0210015, IMG submission 185471) | Groundwater microbial communities from Crystal Geyser aquifers in Utah, USA - Crystal Geyser metaG 2015-22 (SPAdes) (version 2) | ecosystem: Environmental > Aquatic > Deep subsurface >... | reverse complement strand
TGCTATCGCCGCAGGACTCAAACGCGGAGTACTGGCTGGGACGGATCCAGCAACTGAAAACCCCACGGGAAACAGCCATCGCTGCCAACCCGGCAAGCCCTCCGCCACCGGCGACGCCGCCGTCGCCATCCGCAACGCCACCATCACCCGATCGCGGCCATAGCTCAGCTCCACGCAGCACAGTGCGTGTCTCCAATGCCAATGCCCGGAACAGTCGAACAAGCATTCCTCCGGTCCCTACTCCCTTTGTGGCCGAACGCAGGGCGCAACCAACAACGACGGAAAAGACCCCGGCGGCCACGCCCCAATCCGTCCCGTTCTCGCCCGTGGAGGATATGGAGAAGGCGAGACCAGCGGTGAATGCGCCACCGAAAGAAACACGTCTGACCTACCGCGTTACGAGCGCAACACCTGTTGATGAGGACGGCGGCGCCCCCCATTCCGGGACCAGCGCCGGAGGCGCGATAGAATTCGATGGACTGAAGTACCAGTTCAAGGGCATGCAGTATCGGCATCAATCCCGGTATGGCGAAGCGAAACAGGAGTTCCAGAAAGCACTCACAGAATACCGCAAGCAGAAAGCGACCAAGACTCGCGTACGGGACGCTGACGAAGGAATTCGCTATTGCGAGAAGGCCATTCAATTCTGCAACGAGAACTTGCGGTAGCAATCTGACAGACCTGATGGAATGCCCATGCACAATCGCACAGTGATGCGCTCATCTTCTCTTCTTCTTTTGCCAACGGCGCTGCTGGCAACATCGCTGCTTCCGGCAGCCCCCTCGCGTGGAACCCAGGCGGAAGAGGCTCCCAGGTTGCTCGTCTACTGCGCCTCGCAGGAGGGGTCAGAGGACGAGACAATTCGCTCATCCCTCGAGACGGCCCTGTCGGCGCGTCTGCAGGCGCTGCGCTCCTCCATCCCTGTGTTTCTTCCCAGAGAAAAGGATAAGCTGAGGTACCTGACAGACCAGGGCGTGCTGGACACCGACCAGGTTGCGCGCGTGAATGGTCTTCGGGAACTTCAGGACATCATCGGTGTTACCGAGGGTGTTGCCGGACTCTTTGTGCAGGTGGATAAGGTCAGCAGTTACGAAGACATCGTGCTCGGGCTGCTCCTTTCCGGTTCTCTTTTCAACGGGAAGGAGTCGGAATCATTCACCGTCGACGCGCGCGCCTCACGCTATGAAGCCAAGTATGCCAAACCGGCGGAGCGGCGCACGGTTTACGACATCGCCTCCGCACTGATCCTTGAGGAAGTACGCAAACGACCTCAAATCCTTAGAGCGCCAACCCGCGTCCCGACGCTCACACCGACGCCAAGCCTCGCCACGGAAGAACCCCCCGCAGGAACTCCCGACATCGCGTCTCTAGTCGCGTCCGACGACATCGACGGGTCACTCCGGAGACTCGCGCAGCTCACGGCCACTTCTCCCCGAAACGCCACTCTCTACGTTGCAGCCGGGGACCTCTACCTCCGTGAGGATCATGTCGACTACGCTGTGCTCGAATACAAGCGTGCGGTCTATGTTGCGCCAAAAAACGCGGAAGCCTTGTACAAGCTTGCCAATGCCTACTTTCTGCGCGGGCAGGCATCCATGGCGCTGGAAACCGCCCAGCGAGCGGTGGCATTGGGAAAGGAGGATGCGAGAGTGCATCGGCTGATGGCACAAGCGCACCTTTCCTTGATGACCTTCCATGAGTCCGACCGTCGAGCGGCTCAGGCAAAGGAGGAATTTGACAAGGCCCTCCTCGATTTCGCGAGCGCGGCAGAACTCGATCCCGGCAACCCAGATATCAAACGCGAGTATGCTGACCAACTCCTGAAGTCTGAAAATTATGAGAAGGCCGCGTCCTGTTTCGCGCAGGTAACCACATTGCTCCCCCAAGATGCGGAAGCGTGGCAATCGCTGGCCACGAGTCTCCTCGGAACTGAAGATTACGCGGGGGGCATCAAAGCATTGCACCAGTCGCTGCAACTCCGCTCATCCCTGCCCCACCCTTTCACTCCGACCCAGTATACCGGCGTCCTTCGGTTAACAGATGGACACGCACGGGAGATCTACCTCCAGACCCGATCGGATCTCAATGAGTACGCCGATGACAAGCTGACCCCGGAGGCACTGCTCCGGCGAGTTCAGAAGCACACCCAGGAAGCCGAGCGCCTTGCCCTGGTCATGGAGAGGATCGATCCTCCTGTCGGTCAACTGAAAACGCACCTCCAGAGGTCTCTGTCATACCAACTCATCAATCAATCCATGGTGGCATTGGTCGCGTTTGTGGAGACCAACGATCCTGCGCTGCAGGAGAAGGCGTCTCTCCTGCTCAGCGAGTTTGTTACCGAGTACGAGGCATCGCGGAAGTCGCATCAATCCGGAAGTGATTCATCTTCTGACCGAGGTTGAGAGAGAAGCATCGTCATGATTGGATCACTGCCATGGACCTGACCCACGTGGGCAAGTGGTTGATTGGATTGGGTATTGCCTTTGCTGCATTCGGAGCGATCCTTGTCGTCTCGGGAAGATTCACTGGGGGACGACCACTCCCCGGAGACATCTCGCTTCACAGGGGAGGCATCATCTTCTACCTCCCGATCACTACCTGCCTTCTCGTCAGCATTATTCTTTCACTGCTACTGTCGGTCATCGTCAGGAAGCATTAGACGGACGTCATCTTGGACGCAGCACTTTTTGATTATGAACTCCCACCGGATCGGATCGCGCAGCACCCGATCCGCCCGCGAGACCATTCTCGACTGCTGGTAGTCGGCAGGACCTCCTGCGAACTGACCGACTGCGTGTTCCGCGACATCCTGCATTTCCTTCGTCCAGGGGACATACTGGTGCTGAACAACACGAAAGTGTTCCGCGCCAAACTCAGCGGGAACCGAGCGGACACCGGTGGCGCCATCGATGTTCTCCTGCTGAAAGAACGCGACGAGGGGGTGTGGGAGGCGCTCGTGAAGCCGGGAAGGAAGGCGAAGGAAGGAGCGGTCGTTTCCTTCGGCAAGGACAGCTTACGGGCGCGTATCGCCGGGAGGACAGATTTCGGGGGACGCGTTTTTGATTTCACCGTGACACCCAATTTCGCCCGCGCGTCGTTCGCCCGGAAGCTCGGGGAAATCGGGGAGGTGCCTCTTCCTCCCTACATCAAGTCGAGCATCACGGATGATGAACTTTATCAGACAGTGTACGCCACTGAAACCGGCTCCGTTGCTGCGCCCACAGCCGGTTTTCATTTCACCGAAGGGCTGCTCGCTCAAGTGAAAGCACTGGGGGTAGACATTGCTCAGATCACTCTCCATGTGGGGCTCGGGACGTTTCGTCCGGTGAAGACGGAACGGATTGAAGACCATGTGATGCACGAGGAACATTTCGCAGTCCCCGAAGCCGCCGCCTGGCAAATGCGGGACGCACGCCGGGGCGGGGGACGCATCGTCGCCGTTGGAACGACAGTGCTCCGCGCTCTCGAGAGCTGTCCCGACAACGGGGGAGCGCCGACGGCAACCAGCGGATGGACATCAGTCTACATCACGCCGGGCTACCGCTTCCGCTTTGCAGATGCACTGGTCACCAACTTCCACCTACCGCGAACATCTCTGCTGATTCTGGTGAGCGCGTTCGCGGGACGCGATTCCATATTGAGCGCCTACCGTCACGCCGTTGACAACGGCTACCGATTCTATAGTTTTGGAGATGCCATGCTAATCGTGTAGAATCAGAGTGACGAGAGACAACGCCGATGATCAGGTCGGGGATCTCCAACGGAGTCTGAATCGCGTCGAGCGAGTCACTACGCCAATAGGAACGAAGGGAGGAATTATCGTGGCAACAAAGGACCTGCGTGAATGGATCAAGTACGTCGACCAAAAGACTGTTCGCGAAGAGGCCGCTGGGGCAGCAGTAACAGACGTAGACAGCTCCTCTGTCACGTCTGCGGCTCAAGAACCGAGTCGCGCTGCTCAACGCATCGGTCTGGAAAAACCCAGGCGCCGTCCGGAGTCGTGGGATTTAGCCCGAGGCAATCGATCACCCGCCTTCAACGGTAGCGGGGCCGGGAAACCGGAGAGCTTACCAGCCGTCAACGCCATCCTGGGCGAGGAGGGCGTCGGCGAACCGCGCCCCAAACCGAGACCGGAGTCCGCTTCCAAGGAGCATCGTCTCGCGTCCCGGGCCGATAAGCCCATTCAGTCTCCGCGCATCAAGAGCACACCGTGTCTGCACCTGCTCATGACAACCTTTTCTCCGGGGGAGCTGCCCTCGCAGATCGAGGCGGAAAACGACGATCTCGCTGCACTGTTGCAGCGGATCGTTAATCCGGAGCTTTCCCTCCATGAAACTGCCCTGGTGCTGGACGTTTGCGCCACCACGATTCGACGTTACACCAACAGCGGAATCCTCCCCCACTTCCGACGGACCGGCAATCACCGCCGTTTCTACCTGAAAGATGTCATTGAGTTTGCCCGCACCTACGGAGACTGGGGAAAGGAGCCCGACTCTGAATCCTGACGAATACCGCCGCATGTTCCAACTGGAGGAGCACTATTGGTGGTTTGTGGGGCGACGGTGCATTATCGACAAGCTCCTTCTCCAGAGAGGTCAGCTACCGCCCGCGGCTCTCGTGCTGGATGTCGGCTGCGGATCAGGCGGTAACATCCGTACCCTTGAGAAGTTTGGAGCGGTTGTCGGGGTCGACATATCCCTTGTTGCGTTAACCTTCTGCCGGCGGCGCCATAGCTGTAATCTGGCGCTCTCCGAAGGAGATTATCTTCCTCTGAGAAGCGATCGGTTCGACCTGGTTACCCTTCTCGACGTCCTCGAGCACACGGAAGACGACAACAGAGCGCTCTGCGAAGTCCACCGTGTACTTAAGCCGGGGGGAAAAGCGCTCATCACCGTTCCAGCCTACCCGACTCTGTGGAGCGAGCACGACGAGGCGCTGCACCACAAACGACGCTACCGGTCAAAGGAATTGCGGGATAAAGCACAAAAAGCGGGGTTCCGGGTTTTGAGGATGTCCCATGCCATCTCAGCAGTCCTCGCTCCGGTCTATCTCTTCCGATGGCTTCAGAGACTCCGTCCGCGTCGCGTGGAGCCTAAGACAGCCTTGGTCAGTCTTCCCGCTCCCGTGAACCGATTGCTGGTGGCATATCTGAAGATGGAGGCGCGGCTGATCCCTCGCGCCTCCATCCCCTTTGGAGTATCCATCATCTGCCTGGTCCAGAAACCCAACCGCAACGAGGATGAGGAATGACGGTTGCGGGGAAGAGGCCGCGTAGATCCCCGAAGCGGCTGAGGCACTTGAGCTTACGCTCTAACCATTGACCATCGCACCACACCAAACGAAAGGATTACTGAAATGAAAGTACTTGTTACAGGAGGCGCGGGTTTTATCGCTTCCCATATTGTCGACGCCTACATCGAGCGTGGAGACGATGTCGTGATTGTCGACAATCTCCGCACGGGTCGCAAGCAAAACATCAACCCCAAGGCCAGGTTCTACGAGGTCGATCTGCGTGAAGCGGCTTTGGAGGACGTGTTCGCGCGAGAGCAGCCCGAATGGGTAAACCACCACGCTGCTCAAATCGACGTCCGGTACTCGCTGGAACACCCGATGGAAGACGCCAACATCAACATTATCGGTGCGCTAAATCTCCTGGAGCAGTGCAGGCGGTACGACGTCCGACACGTCCTCTTCGCATCGACCGGTGGCGCCATCTACGGCGACCCCCAATATCTACCCATCGACGAACGCCACCCGGTACACCCCATTTCCCACTACGGCGCGGCGAAGTTTGCTGTGGAGACGTACCTGTATCTGTACCGATACAACTTTGGACTCGACTACACGATTTTGCGCTATGGGAACGTCTACGGCCCACGACAGGACCCTCTGGGCGAGGCGGGGGTCATCTCCATCTTCGTCAACCGGATGCTGAAAGGCGAGACTCCAACCGTTTTTGGGTCGGGCGAGCAGACGCGAGACTACGTTTTTGTTGGAGATGTTGTCAGAATGAGCATGATGTGCGGAGACCGAACAGCAGGCGAGATCATCAACGTGGGGACAGGCATCCAGACTTCCGTCAACGCACTTCTCGCTCACCTCAAGAACATCACCAACTTCCCGAACGACGCCATGTCTGCGCCTCCCCGGGCGGGCGAACTCGCAGCAAGCGTCCTCAATGCCAGCAAGGCAAAGGAACTCGTCGGCTGGGAGCCTCAAGTAAGCCTCGTCGAGGGACTCACGCGGACGGTGGAACACATCCGGAACGCCGTCTGAAGAGTGGGGGCAATGGGGGTGGGCGAGCCTACGCGGATGACAGGATGACGCCGGAGGATCGGCGCAGGAACGCCCTTAGCGTCTCCAGTGTATTTCAGCGTGGTTCAGTGGTTGTCTCGTTACGCTTCCCGTGCGGGTTCCGTGGATCTTCCCCCAGTTTCCGCAATTCGTCACGGGCCAGCTGGAAGTCTGGGTCGCGGTCGAAGGCGTGCAGAAACTCGGTCCTTGCATCATCTGCTCTGTTGAGGTCTCGGTACACAATGCCGAGATGGTAGTGGATTTCTGCGGTATCGGGATCGAGTTCCTTCGCGCGGGAGAGGAGCTTACTGGCTTCATCAAGGCTTCCCCTGCGATACTGCACCCAACCAAGACTGTCCACAAACGACCCGTCATGCGGACGGGACTTCACGGCCGACCGGATGAGTTCCAGCGCCTCATCCAGCTTGCGGTCGCGATTCGCAAGAAAATAACCCAGGTTGTTCTGCGCCACGGGATTGGTTGGGTTACCTCGGTACGCTTTCCTGTATGTTGCTTCCGCCTCCGCATACTTGCCGGCGCGATCATAGAGGTCAGCCAGCGTGAACAGGACGTCTGGACTATCTTCGGCAACGTGTTTCCGTGCACGCCGAAGGCACTCGCTGGCCTCTGCATATTTCTCATCCCTCAGGTATAGTTGCGCCAGCAGCAGATTCGCCTCGGGGTGAGAGGGATCAAACCGCAGTGACTTCCGCAGCTCTCGCTGGGCGGCTGCGTGTCGATGTTGGATGTACGCCTCCACTGCTCGGTTATAGTGCGACGCGGCAAAAAAGCGCGCTTGGGCGTCCACCAACCGAGAGCAACCGGTGGTGCTTGCGGTAACGAGCAGGGCAAGCCCTGCGTACAGCAGCGACGACCGTCTTCTGCCTGTTGCGGTCATGGTCTATACCTCTCAAGGGTCGATGACGTTGAGCAAAGCCAATACGGGTGCATCCCGAAATTACGCAAAAGCGGATACATCGACTTTGTCGCCGTAGGATAAAGCTCCAGCTTTATCCTACGGCAATCTCCGTAATTTCGGGATGCACCCGCCAATACTGAGACGCTGATCTCATCGGCACACGCGCGGTATACACTCCCGTCCCCGCCATCACAGTTGCTCCGCGTGCGCCATGGTCATGGTGAGAATGAGGTCGGCTTCCCGCATTCGCTCATCTCAACCAAGTCTGGCAGAAACTCCCGCAACGTATTCATGGGTACCGACCCCTCACGCAGGACTACCGGAGGGGTGCGCGTCAAGTCGACGACCGTGGACACCGCGGGTTCTCGACACCCGAACTCACTGTGAGGATCGCCGTCGATGATGACGTCAACCACTTCACCAAACAGCCTGCGCGCCTGTGCTCCCGTCCTCACAGGCGGTTCTCCCGAACGGTTGGCGCTGGACATGATCAGCGGTCCCCCGCACAAATGGAGGAACTCCAATGTTACACGATGATCTGGAATGCGGATTCCCAGCGTCGGGTTCCCCGCCGTGACGACATCTGGAATCACGTCAGATTTCCTCAACACCAGTGTCAGCGGACCCGGCATCAGGCGCCGCATCAGACGCTCCGCGCGATCATCGAGACCAATCACATAACGACACACATCGTCCACACTGGCAACCTGCACCGGCAGCGGAACGTCGGAGGCTCTACCCTTGGCTGAAAAGATCCGGTTGGCTGCCACCTCGTCCAAGGCATTCGCCGCCATGCCATAGACCGTTTCCGTGGGGACGATGACAACGCCACCAACAGCAATGGCTTCCACAGCGGGAGCAAGAACGGACTGCAGATATTCCTGACGGAACGCGTCATCCCAAGGCCCGTCGCGCGGAGGTCGCAGTGCGATGATGGTCGCCATCCCCGTCTCCCTCAACCGTTCGGCCCCGGTTGGTTCCCGGCGACAACCCGGTCGATCCCTGCGAGGTCCTTGACGACCTCCACTGTCGTGAGTTCTGCGCGGTGGAACATGTCTTTCACAACGTGGCTCTGTCCGATGCCAACCTCGACGACAAGCAATCCGTCGTCCACGAGCAACCCCGACGCCTGAGGTATCAACGCCCGATAGAGATCAAGTCCATCGGCGCCTCCGTCCAGTGCCGCTCGCGGTTCGTGATCCCGAACCTCCGCCTGGAGCGTCACGAACTCATCCGAGCGCACGTAAGGGAGGTTAGCCGCAATGACATCAAAACAACCCGTCGCCTCGCGCGTGGAGCGACGCAAGGGACGCAGCAGGTCTCCACAGACAAAACCGACTCGATCGATGACCCCCAGTCGCTGTGCGTTTCGCCGGGCCACGCGCAACGCGTTTGCGGAAATGTCCGTCGCCACCACCGTGGCGTCCGGGAGATCGTGCGCCAAACTCAAGCCAATCGCGCCGCTCCCTGTCCCCACATCCAGCAAGCGTATCCCGCCGGCGCGTCGCGCCTTCCGTCGGCAGTGGGCGAAGCGCAGCGCTGTTTCCACCAGAGACTCCGTTTCCGGGCGGGGGATGAGCGTGGCCGGAGTCACCGCGAAACTCAACCCCATGAACTCCCTAAATCCCGTGATGTAGGGAACCGGAACCCGGAGCGTCCGAAGCTGCACCGCCTCCCAAATTCTCGACGCCAATCCCTCTGTCAACTCCATTTCGGGGTGGGTCAGGAGGCACACACGTCCAATACTTGCAGCATGACAAACAAGGATCTCAGCATCCAGTATTGGGCTGGCAACCCCCGACCGACGCAGCGCGTCAGTGGCCTGCCCTGCAATCTCGCGAATGGTCATGGATTGGCAGTTCCTCAGCGCGAAAAGTCAAGACTGTTGTGTCTGCAACATCAGCTCCCGGTCGTGAGACTGGAGCACGTCGAGCACCTGGTCAATCTCCCCTTCCATAAAGGAGTCCAGCGAATAGAGGGTAAAGCTGACTCGATGGTCGGTCACACGATTCTGGGGGAAATTGTAAGTGCGAATCTTCTCGCTTCGATCACCGCTGCCAACCTGCTGTTTGCGGTCCTGAGCGATCTCGTCCTGCTGTTCTTGCTGGCGGAGCTCCAGCAGCTTTGCGCGGAGGATACGGATGGCCTGCTCCCTGTTTTGGAGTTGTGATCGTTCATTCTGGCAGGCGACAACGATCCCCGTCGGCGTGTGAGTTATCCGCACCGCGGTCTCGTTCTTCTGAACGTGCTGTCCGCCGGCGCCGGAGGCTCGAAAGGTATCCATCTCGAGGTCACCGGGATCAATCTGCACCTCGACGGACTCGGCTTCGGGCAAGACTGCTACGGTTGCAACCGAGGTGTGAATTCTCCCACTCGTCTCCGTGACAGGAACTCGCTGGACGCGATGCGAGCCACTTTCGTATTTCAACCGACTGTAGGCCCCGTGTCCCTTAATCAGCACAACCGCTTCCTTCGTCCCTCCCATCCCCGTCATGTTGTGGCTCAGCAACTCGATCTGCCAATGTTGACGTTCCGTGAAGCGTGAATACATCCTCAGCAGGTCAGCGGCGAAAAGCCCTGCCTCCTCCCCCCCTGTTCCGGCGCGAATTTCCATAATGACATTTTTCTCATCATTGGGGTCCGTCGGCAGCAAGAGCATCCGCAACCGGGACTCCAGCTTGCCCAACTCCGCCGCCAGGCTTGCGGTCTCCAGTCCGGCGAGTTCACGCAACTCGGGATCGCGGTCATCCCGCTGAAGTTCCTGGGTCGCATGGAGTTCCTCTAACACGGACTTGTATTCACGATACGCAGCAACCATCGGTTCCAGGCGGGCGCGTTCTTTTGCCACCGCTTGGAAGCTGAGGTGATTTCCCGCGACCTCGGGATCACTCATGCGTTCCGTCAGATTGCTGAACTGATTCTCCAGTTGCTCAAGTCTATCAATCACGCTTGCATTCTCTCCTGTGCGGTCGGACTCTGTGAGTCCGCTCGGACTCTATGAGTCCGCAAGGATCGGTACAATCAACCGGGATGGGCGCGTGCAGACTCGTGGGACTCTCCGAGTCCGCGGGAGTTATCCTGCGGGAACCGGTTCAGGACTGACCACGGCGGTCAACTCCACCTCAGGCTCCTCTTCCAGGTTCAGCACGGCTTCCATGGCCTTAATGGCCACCTCAATCTGGCTGTCATCGGGACGCCGGGTAGTTAATCGCTGCAGGGAAAGGCCGGGGAACAAAAGGATCCTCCCCCACCAGGTATTGCAGCGACCCGCGACAAACCGAACGAACTCATAGGACACACCTGCAATCACCGGCAACAACGCGATGCGAGACAAAACGCGCAGGACGAGGCGCTCATCCCACCCCAGAAACGTGAACCCGATGATGCTCACGACCAACACGATGAAGATGAAGTTCGTACCGCACCGGGGATGAGCCGTGGAATAACCCCGCGCGACGGCAACGTCGAGCGGTCTCCCTTCCTCAACCGCCCACACGACCTTGTGCTCGGCCCCATGGTACTGGAAGACCCGCCGGATATCCTTCATAAATCCTATGACGACGACGTAAGCGATAAACATTCCCAGGCGAACGATCCCTTCCGCGAAGTTTTGCAGGATCGGTCTATCCTGGATCGGTTGAATGAGATCCGTAAAAAAGTTGGGGACGACCACAAACAGCACCAAGCCGAATGCAAACGCGGCGATCATGGTCAAGGCAATCGCGCCGCTGGTAAGAATGGGTTCGCCCTCACATGGTTGTCGGGGGTTCTTCCTGCGCCGGCCTCGCGCTCTATCCTTTGTCAGATCCCCGTAATCCTTCTCACCGACGTCTGACATCGCGACCTCGGCGGAGAAATTCAGGGAACGCATCCCGAGAATCATCGCCTCGATAAGGGCAAAAATGCCTCGAATCAAAGGGCGATCCAATGCCTTGTGGCGTGACAACAGGGACCGGACGGGCTCGCGGCGGACAACAATCTCTCCAGAGGCGCGCCGAACCGCGACCGATACGTAGTTCGGACTGCGTATCATCACTCCCTCAATCACCGCCTGCCCACCAAGAAAGAAAGGCTTTCCCATTTTGTTTCCCTGATCGAAGCGATAGCACCGCTCTGTGCAATAACTGCACGCGGCAATTGTACCCGAATGCTCTGGTATTGACAATGCAGCATCTATGATCTACAGTCAATTGCGCTTTTGACTTCTCAACCAGAAATGGTTATAATTCGCTGCATCTACAAAATGGCGCTTGATGGAGCCAATGGCTGGCAATCCTTTTTGCACCCAGAAACCAATTGAGCGAGGAGACCGATGAACATCTCCGAGGAAGAAATTTACGAACTCAAGCCCATGTGCAACTGTTGCCGTAAGCGAGTTAGTCGCATTATCCTCCCACACTCCGACTTCAACGAGTCCGGTGACTATCTGTTCCACTGCAAACTGTCCGGGAAAATTACCAAGATCAAGAACATCGATGAAATTGTGAGGACGGGCAGACAGGAGCCAGAAAGTTAAGGTCCCAAGTTCCTCCCCGCGATCAACTCAGCCGGGAACGCAGTCCATAGCAGAACGCCGAGCGACCCATCACTACAGCAACATTCAAGGAAGAGCAGGTGGAGGTTACCGATTGGATTCGCGCATAGAAATCTCGATTGCCATCCGGGACAACCCAGACGTTGTTATGGCCAGAACCGAAGCACGATACTTCGCTGAGGAAATTGGATTTGAGCCTGTCGACCAGTCACGCATCGCCGCGGCCGTGTCAGAACTCGCTGCCAACGTCGTTCGGTTTGCCGACGGCGGCGAGATGTGGGGCGCCCGCATCGATCGTGATGCAACCAAAGGGATTGAGTTCACTTTCCGCGACCGGGGCCCGGGAATCGAGAATGTGGATGAGGTCCTCAACGACGGGAGTGCGGGCAACGGACACTCCCGTTTCGGGATGTCGACGGCACGCGTCCTCGTCGATGAATTTGAGGTGGATACCGAGATCGGTCGCGGGACCACCGTGGTGATCCGCAAGTGGGTCCGGCACTGAACGCTGGCAGCGCCGCCAAGCTACGGGAGGTGTGACTCCTTCGGCTGCATTTTCGGGAAGAGCCGCAAAGCGTTTCCGGTTGTCACCTCTTTCACTTCCTCCACGCTGCTGGACCGGACCTCCGCGATAGTTCGCGCCACTTCCACCACGCGAGAGGGTTCGTTGCGTTGTCCTCTACTTCCTTGCGGAGACAGGTAGGGGCAGTCGGTCTCGATGAGCAGACGTTCCATTGGAACACCGGACACAATCTCCCGTAGTTCGCTGGACTTGGTGAATGTGACGATCCCCGTGAACCCAAGGTAGAAACCCACATCCAGACACCGATGGGCAAAAACGCGATCACTGGTAAAGCAGTGGAAGACTCCCTCAACCTCCCCGTCCGCTTCATCCTGAAGTATCTGCAGTGTGTCGTCGTCCGCCTCACGGTTGTGAATGATCAGCGGCAATCCCGTGACCCGAGCCATGCGGACGTGAGCCCGAAAAACGGTCATCTGCTCCAAGCGCGTAGAAAACTCGTAGTGGTAGTCCAGACCGGTCTCCCCCAGCGCCACGACAGAGATCTTCACGGCCAGTTTCTCCAGTTCTCGAGACGAGTCGTCGCACCAGGTCGCGGCGTCGTGGGGGTGGATTCCCACCGCGGCAAATACTCCAGGATACCGCTCCGCTTGCTCCACCGCACGGCGGCTCGATGCGATATCGAAACCCACGTTGATGATCCCGCTCACTCCGGCTGCGCGCGCGCGTCGAATCGCTTCGCCTCGGTCTTCGTCGAAGTCGGTGTGCACGAGGTGGGCATGGGTATCAACCATTGTCCACGCGCAGTTCCTTCATCACTTGGACGAAAAGGTCCGGACAACACAACGGGGCATCCATCGTCAGGTAGACAGTGTTCCGGCGGCGCACACCCAGCGCGCTGTCCCCTGCTGTTACCAGCGCGTCTTGTGTCGCCATCGGATAGAAGAGACACTCGCCGTTGATCGCCGGATACCGACACCCGTTCATCACAAACTCGTGCCCAGGCGCCATTGCGGTCCGCGCCTCCAGCCGTGCCGTAGTGGCCCCGATGAGCTTACCAAACTGCTCCGCAATTAACCGTCCATCAGTGGTGACCTGAGGACCCGCCCCGTAAAACAGGAGTCTGCCCCCGCTATCAGCAAACGACTCTAGAATCTCCCAATCAATCGGTCGGAGCATCCATCCGTATGGGTACAGAACACAGCCGTATTCACCTTCCCGGCGACGGAAGCCGCCCGTTTCGGTCGGTTCTTCGGCAGTGGTGATGACATCGGGGGGAACAATATCGTATGAAATGGATTCGCGGTCCAGCAGCCTGCAAACTGCACCGAGAGAACGACGATACCGGGCGCGCAGCGTAGCGTCCAGCGCAGCTTCTGCGCCCCAGTTCCAGACAACAGCGACATCCACGGACTCCGACGCTTCGGGTGGGATCGCCTCCAGCCAACCGTCCGGCTGCACCGTCCATCCCAGTCTCCGCGGCAGGTACTTCGCCACTGAACGCGCCACGGCCCGCGATACATTTTCAGGAGGGTTTCCGTCACCAATAATCCCATCGGCAGTGGAGCGCGCCAGTCGGTAAACATCGACAGGCGCGTGCGTCGGGTGGCTGCCATCCATAAACACGATGGGAACACGCGGTCCACGGCGGCAACGGATGGCGCGTGCGACGCTGCTCTGCAGGCGGAACAACATATCGCTCCAAGCGGCATAGTAGTTTCTCCGAGTGATTGCGGTCTCGGGCGTAAGGGCTTGGCGCAGATCGCATTGGAATCGATCGCGGAACTCTCGAAGGAATTTCGGTGAGTAGAACCGGTTGTCCACAGCGAGAACAGCGGGGTCCATCGCCGCTCCCAGCACAAAACCGGCAGCTCCGGGGATGGCATCAATGATACTGTCCACCAGCCTCCGATCAGCGGTCTGACACCGCAGATCGGCGTAATCGGGGAACGGGGACTGGGAGTTGCCCTGTGTAGCCAGCAGCCTCCCGGAGAGGCCGAACTGCGCCCGATGGTTGTCGAGGGCGCGATGATCCAGACACAGCCACAACTGCAATCCCGCCCCCGCCACCGATTCGGCTGCACGGCATATCTTGTGGACTCGCTGTGAATTCACTCCCAGGCAGACATCAGGACCACTCTCAGACGCGTCCCCGCCGCTCGACTCAACGGGCAACAGAACCGCTTCGGCCCCTTCATCCCGGAGAGTGTTGAGGTCGGCCAGCGGATGCGCGGAATCTCCCAACCACGTCTTCATTCTTCGGGGAGACGGAATTGGAGCGCTAAGAGTGTGTCGCAATATGCTTTGAGGAAGTGTTTGCATGAATGGCAGCGGACTCTCTGAGTCCGCGACGATGTCTGTTTCCGCTTCTATGCCTGCAGCAGGTCTTTGATCTTCTCGAAGAACCCCTTCTCCTGACCACGCAACTTGTCACCGCGGGTCTCGGCAAACTCACGGAGCAAGCCTTTCTGCTTCTCATTCAGGTCGGTTGGCGTAACGACTCGGATGACCGCGTGCTGGTCTCCCCTTCCGTAGCCATGGGGGTCCGGGAACCCCTTGCCGCGAATCCGGAAGACCGTGCCCGTTTGAGTTCCCGCCGGAACCTCAAGGTCTTCCTTACCATTCAAGGTGGGGATTGGGATTCTGGTTCCCAGGGACGCCTGAGGAAAAGTGATCGGCACTTCGCAGTAGACATCTCCGTTTCTACGCTCGAAGAAGTCATGAGACTTCAGGTGAACGAAAATGTAGAGGTCCCCGGGCGGGCCTCCGCCGGGCCCATCGTTGCCCTGTCCGGGAACGCGGACGCGCGCGCCGCTGTCAACTCCGGCAGGAATTGCCACCGATAGCTTGCGTTTCTTGCTGGCCCGGCCTTCGCTGTGACACTCCGGACATGGATCCGCTATGACTTGTCCGTCTCCCTGACATCGCGGACACGGAGTCACCGTCTGGAAGTGCCCAAAAAAAGTCGATCGCGACTCTCGGACCTGCCCCTGTCCGGAGCAGTAAGAGCACTTCTCCGGAGACGATCCAGGCTTGGCCCCCGACCCTCCGCACGTATCACAGGTCTCGAACCGTGTCATCTCGACTTCATGCTCGACACCTGTGTATGCTTCCTCATAGGAGAGAGAAAGATCGTATCGAAGGTCATCCCCTCGGTAGACGCGGTCGCGCGGCCGCGAATCCCCAGACCCTCCAAAGAAGACGTCGAAGATGTCGCTGAACGACCCCACGCCAAAGTCCCGGGAGAAATCGAAGTCGTATCCGCCCGGAGCGTTGTGCCCATAGCGGTCGTATCGGGCCCGCTTGTCATCATCGCTGAGAATGGCGTAGGCTTCGCTTAGTTCCTTGAACTCTTCCTCGGCTTCTTCCTTGCGGTCCGGGTTGATGTCCGGATGGTGCTTCCGTGCGAGAGTGCGGTATGCCTTCTTGATTTCGTCTTTCGGGGCGTCTCGGGTTACGCCGAGTACTTCGTAATAGTCGCGTTTGGCTGTTGGGTTTCTCATAGGGTGTATTCGGACTCTTTGAGTCCGCGGCAAAAACAAACCTTCCTTCTTCGCGGACTCAAAGAGTCCGACTGACGTCAACCTCCCGAGGGGCAGGCATTGTCGTCTGCGCAGGGGGCTGAGGCCACGTGGACCTTCGAGGGACGGAGGAGACGATCATGCAACAGGTAACCTTTCTGTAGCTCCTCGACGATCTGACCTTCGGGAACCACCTGGGTCACAATGCTGCCAATCGCCTCGTGCAACGCTGGGTCAAACTGCTGTCCATGCGCGCGTACTGGTTTGAGACCGCTCTGCTCCAGTACTTCCACCAACTGGCGCGCAATCATCTGAACCCCCGCCTTCCACGACCCAATATCTCCGTTCTCACCACCCGACTTAAGGGCACGCTCAAAGTTGTCAATCACTGAAAGCAGATCTGCGATGAGCCGCTCGTTGGCATACTGAAGCTGCTCCATCTGTTGCTGCCGACTACGCTTGCGGAAGTTGTCAAGCTCTGCCTGGGCGCGAAGCGCCCGATCTCTCAACTCGTTCTTTTCAGCTTGAAGCTGCTGGATTTCCTGCAACAGCGCCACCGGGTCGGGAGAAACGTCCTCGATGGCTGGTTCATCGTTCTGTTCCGCAGGTGGATTTGTCTCGTTGACAGTCTCCTCCTCAATCTCTACAACAACGGTCTCTGCGGACTCATAGAGTCCGGGCTGATCGTTGGCGCTGAGAGGATCATTCTTTCTGCTTGACAATGTTTCTTACCCCTTTGTGGCGTTACATCGAAGAAAGGATCGACACGCACTTCTCAAGCCGTCGCGTAAGGTAGTCCACGGCGGACAGGGCGTCCGCGTACTGCATCCGGGTGGGGCCCACCACGCCCACGCCCCCAACCACCTCTCCCTGGATTCTGTAGGGCATCCCCACGAAACTACACGAACGCATCGGCTCCAGTTCGTGTTCGTTACCTATGATCACCATCGGATCGGAAGAATCGAGCTTGGCGCCCAGCATCTTTGCCACCGATCCCGGGTCGTCCAGCGCCTCCACAACCTCTCTGGCCTTCTCAACGTCCGAGAACTCCGGATGCTGCAGAATGTAGACCAACCCCTCAACGATGATTCGCTCGTTGGGATCGTCCGGGATCGTTTGCTGGATGTAATCGAAGGCTGTCTCGAGGAAAGGATCATGAAAATCCTGGGGATTATCGATGTCAGCAAACTTCATTTTTTTGACGGTGCTGAACGTTTTCCCCTGGAGCTTCGCGTTCAAATAGCTGGTGACGGCATTCAGGCGGTCAGGGGACAAGGCAGAAGTTGTTTCGTACAGCTTGTGCTTCACCTGACCCGACGAGCTAATCAACATGATCAACATCCGGTGGGGATTGACATTGTTCATCTGGACGTGCCGCATGGCGTTATGGTCGACCGTTGGCACCAGCACCACCGACGTGTACCGTGTCACATCCGACAGCAGGTGGCACGCCTCGTCCAATATAACCTCCAATTCGGAAAACAGAGGGCTCAATTCCCTGCGGATGCGACTGGAATCGGAGCGCCGGAGAGAACGCGGCTTCATCAATACATTCACATATTGTCGATAGCCGGCGTCTGTTGGGATGCGTCCAGCCGACGTATGAGGCTGCTGAACGAAGCCGAGGTCTTCAAGGGCAGCCAGTTCGTTACGGATGGTCGCCGAACTCACTCGCAGCCCTGAATCACTCAATATGGTCTGGGAACTCACCGGCTGCGCATCCAGAACGTAACGTTCAACGAGCACTCCCAGTATTTTCTGCTGCCTTGAGTTTAGGGCTTCCGCCAACGGCTCACATCCTTCGACATTACATACTGCGGGAACATCACGTACTCCCCTCGGCAGGACGACCTGCCGTTCCCTGGTGACCTGCAACTGTGACTGCTTTGTTAGCGCTCCTGCTGCCGGTGTGCCAATATCTTACCATCAGACCTGCGGTTGGTCAACGAAGGAGACGCCACGAAACAGGGCTTCGGACGAGGAGGACCAGCGCGCGTATCAAGCGGGGGCGATACCGCATGGAGGTCGATGGAGTCAGCGGCAACCACTGCTACGACAGCAACAACTACTCCACAACTTTCAGAGACAGGTTGTCCACGTACACCATGCCCTCCGCGTCGGCGTCGGCAGAGAAGATGAGTCCGGTGAAGGCGGCGAATTCCTGCTTCAGATACGGCGCTTTGCGCTCTGCAGTGGAGCCGTCCGGCAGAGCGACCTGTATTTCCCACTGTTTGAGCTGGCCCGCCCCGACGGAGAACCGTATAAGTACCCGACACCACTCCCCTGCCGGTGCTGTGGTCAGCCGCTCCTTGCCGATCATCACCTGACCATCGGCAAGGAAACCGACCGAAGGTCCGGCGTAGTAGGATCCCGGAGCGTCCTTGTCTGAGTAGTCCCGCAGTTCTACCCACAATCTCCCCGGGAGCGATTTGTCCTGTTTCAGATCGAAGGAAAACTCCACCGGTCCCTCGCGGACGTCCATGTCCATGCGGCTCAGATAGGGATAGAAGATTCTGGGCAGTCCTTTCTGGTCGACAAACTTCAGGCTTCTTCGCCCCAACTTCGCGGTGTCCTCCGAAACCCCAATGGAGGCCTTCCCGCTCACCCCGTTGGCAGCGAACCGCCGCGGACAAAAACCCACCGGAACGTCCTCGAAATCCAGAGTAAAGCTTTTCGGGAGAGGCGGCAACGTGGGCCACTGCATTGCGTGAACCGGATCGGGCAATAGACGCAGGCGATCCAGCAGTTCCCACCGGTAGGCTGACTCCACTCCCGCGCGGGAAGCAACCTCGCGCGGGAAATTGGCGGCATCGGGCGATACTCCCAAGTAGTTGGTGCGAATGTCATGGTCCTTGGCGGTGTTCTTGTTATGCACGATTTCCCTTGGCGTATACGCAACATTGTACTGAATATTGTCTTCCACCAGAAAGCCGGTGCTGCCCTCGTCGAAGTACAACCCACACTGCCCGGGGGAGCAGGCGAACTGGCTGGGCACGCTGTCGTGGAGGAGGTTGCCGCGGATGACCGTTCCCGGTTGCCGTCCCAACGTGTAGATGGCGCCCCCGTCCTGCACCAGTTGCATGATATGGTGGACGTGGTTGCGCTCGATCAGGTTCTCTCCACAGGTAGATGGCCCGTCATCCCAGCACCAACCCACTGCGATCCCGGTGTAGGGATTGTTCCTCACGGTGTTGTGTCGGATGCGCGTGCCCTTCACCACGCCGCACCAGATGCTGTTAGCCGAATAGTGGATTCTACCCGTGTCGGTGATGGTGTTGTTCTCGACCACGTTACCCGTAGGAAGCACCGGATAGACTGAGTTGCGGTTCATCGAGCTTTCCCCGACCTTCACGCCGCCGCCGCCGAGGTCGTACATGAGACATCCGACGACCGAGCACTCCTGGCTGCCGACGCCCAGCCCAATCCCGTAAGCGCCCGTGTTGGCAACGATGCAACGTTCAAACCGAAGGCGCTTCCCCGCGGTCACCTCGATCGCTGAAGAAAGTTGCGGCTGGCCTTGGGAAGTGTCGTAACCATTCAGCGGAAGCGGCCACTCGGTGTGCAGGAAGCCAATGCTCTCGAACGTAATATTCTGCACGAACCGGGGGCCATCAAGTCCACCTTTGACGGCAATCAGCCGCTCCAGCTTCGGCGCGACAAAGGTTGTATTCTGCAGCGTTTCTCCCGGCAGTGGAAGATAGATCAGAGTTCCTGTCGGTCTGTCCAGGTACCACTGCCCGGGTCGCTTCAGCTCTTCCTTCACGTTCTCGACATAGTATGGGTTTCGTTCATCCTTGTACCAACTGCCGATGCGGAAGGTGGGCATCGCCGTGAACTTGACGATGTTCTTTTGCATGTCCGGATTTGCGATCCGCAGCCGGGACGCGCTCCACGAATGCAGGGCCACCACCTCCACGTCGTCCAGGTTCGCCCAGTTCTTCAAGTCGCCGGGGAAGAACACGAAGTCGTCCTGTGCTGCGCGATGGGGAGCGCTCTTGCGCTGAGGCGACCATGTCAGGTCCGCCACCGCCAGCATCCCCTTGCAGGGACGAAAACGACGCGAGTAGAACGGCTCCCCCTTCCGCTGCGCGAACAACTGCCGAAAGTGCCACTGCCCGCCCTTCACGTCGTCAATCACCGTCTCCCATCGCTCCGGTTTGGAGTTCGGGACCTTCCGCCATTCGCCAATCACTCTCCCGCCGCTAAGGAAGGCCCGCTCTCCAGGATAGGACTGGTAGATGACCGGCGCGGTGTCGCTCCCGGAATCCTCCACGCCAAAAACCAGCGTGTCCCGTAGGTGGTAGACACCTTCGCGCAGCAGTACGCGTACCGGACCGGTCGAGTCGCCCTTCTTCCTCAACTCTCGCACGGCATCCCGCGCTCTCTCCAGAGAGGCCAATGGTCCATCGGTGCGCTTGCTGTTGGGTTCAGGCAGCCTTCCCGACCACCGATCATCACCCTGCGTGGAAACGTAGTAACGCGCCGCGTCGCCATCAACACCCACTGCATGGACGCTCGCAGCCATGAGTATCACCCCCATGAGTATCCAAATGGACACCTTCATAGCACTTTCCTCCCGGACGACAATCGCGCTTGCGGCACACGCTAAGCTGGCCAACAATACCACTGGAGAGCACTGGTGTCAAAGAACACCACAAGCCATCGAGAAGCCTTCCGAGATGGTTTGACATCAGCCGATGGGTCGAGTAGAATTCCGTGACTAACAGAACACGGTCAAAAGATACTGATAAGCGGACGCTGCGCGGCGTGAGCGGGGCGAAATCGAGCTTCCGTCCAAATGGGTTGGCTCTGCGCCGCGCAGCGGCTTGAGCAACCCATTGCTATCTGCCCGTGGGCAGAAGGACCAACCCTTCGGGCTATCGCCTTGTCGGCGGGAAGATGCGAACGCTTCGCATTCGCTACCCCAGCCGCCTGCGGTTGCCGCTCAATTTCACCTCGTTGGGGCAGAGATGAACAGGAACACGATGCACTGTCATTTCGGAGCCACATGAGGTACAGTCACCGCAAACAAACCCGAAGAATCGGACGCGAGACAAGGATTTCACCGCCAGACTGAAGTTGTTAGCGAGCAAGTACCCGGACTTGATCACGATGACCCTCAGCAACATCTTCACGATGAGGCTCATCGGAAACAAGACCCACGGTGACCTTGCGGAGATCGCAATCGCCGAGTTCATCAATCAGTACATGTACGATTTCCGATCCATCCATGTGGGTAAGGACCTGTATCGTGCCAAGTCACACGAAGAGGACATCAAGATCATCAATGAAATCACAAAGGCCGAATTTCCTGTCAGTCTAAAAGCGTACGGCGACGGCCCCCTCCAGCTTTCTACCGACAAAGATTTCCAGATGTTCCCGCGTCTTGAACGGGAGAAAGGCGACATCACCGGCAAGGCAAACGTCCGCGCGATCTTTGACGACCCGGCCTTTTCAGTTTTCAGGCAGATCAACGTGCTCCCCTTGATCTATGACGAGAAGAAGCAAAGATGCAACATTCTGGTGTTTGATTACGACAAGGCGCAAGCCCAAACGGCGCGGATTGTTCGTGAAGACGCTGGCCGCGGACGAAAGCATTCAGTCTTTCGGTTCTATGACGAGGCGGATGATTACGTTTGCGAAGTGCGGTACGGTGATGCTGCCGCCAACGCTCTTCAACGCGGGTTGTGGACGCATACCAAGAACGGCTTGAAGTACTTCGACAGCGTCACCAGCGGGTGGATCGACTATTCGCACAACCTCGTATTGGTGAAACTGTTCTCGCACGCCCTCGTCTCTTCAAGTGCTGGCCACGAAACGGCTCTGGAGAAGATCAAGGAAGACATCGTTCGCTTGAAGCAGAAGGCCGGGCTTCGCAAATGAGTCAACCCCTGACACTGTTTCCTGACATCGTTGTTGATGCCCCCACAACTGAGGGGATCAAGTACGCAGGTTCAAAACTCAAACTCCTGCCGCATATCCTGGAACTGGCCAGGAAGGTAGACGCGCACACCATTCTCGATGGGTTCTCAGGCACAACACGTGTCTCACAAGCATTGGCGAAAACAGGTTATCGCGTTGTTGCCAATGATGTGGCGGTGTGGTCGGAGGTCTTCGGTATCTGCTACTTGAAGAACACCAAGCAACGGAGTGAATACGAGGACTTGATCGGACATCTGAACGCCGTGCCGCCGGTTGATGGTTGGTTCACAGAACAGTATGGCGGACTCCCCAACGGAGGATCAGCGGTTCAGACGGACGGACTGAAGAGGCCGTGGCAGATTCATAACACACGCAAGTTGGATGCCATACGAACAGAGATTGACCGGCTCTGTCTTTCCACAGTGGACAAAGCCGTGGCGTTGACCAGTCTCATTCTTGCTCTTGATTCTGTCGATAGCACGCTCGGCCATTATGTTGCTTACCTTCAAGACTGGTCGCCGAGATCATACAAAGACCTTGTCCTTCGGGTGCCGCAGGTGTTTGCCGCAGAGCAGTCTCATGAGGTCTTTCGAGGCGACATCTTCGACCTGGTCGGCAGACTCCCCGTCGATCTCGCGTATTTTGATCCTCCATACGGATCGAACAACGAAAAGATGCCGCCTTCCCGTGTTCGGTACGCATCCTACTACCATTTGTGGACGACGATATGCCTGAACGACACCCCGCCCTTGTTTGGAAAGGCACGCCGACGCGCTGACACCTCAGACACTCTAGCCGGTTCTCTATTCGAGGAGTTTCGACGAAATGGGAGCGGGCGTTTTGTGGCGGTCGAGGCGATTGACCGGCTGATAAGAGAAACGCAGGCGAGATGGATCATTCTTTCGTACAGTTCTGGTGGAAGGGCAACGGCAGAGGAATTGGGGGATGTGTTGTTCGCAAACGGAACGATCCTTGACACCGTGGAGATCGACTACAAACGGAACGTGATGGCAGAGATGAAGTGGACCAATAAATGGTTACGGGATGCCGACGACCCGAATCGTGAGTTCCTCTTCCTGATCGAGAAGACATGAAGAGCCCCAACCATCCGCTGTTGAATACGTGGCTTCGCCCCGGAGCGGGGCGAAATCGAGCTTCCGTCCAATGGGTTGGCTCTGCGCCGCGCAGCGGCCTGAACAACCCATTGCTATCTGCCCGTGGGCAGACGGACCAACCTTCGGGCTATCGCCTTGTCGGTGCTCCAACGCCTGCGGTTGTCTGCCTGCCGCCCCACCTGCCGGAAGTGGCGCGGGCAGATGAGCCGCTCAATTTCGCCCCGTTGGGGCAGCTCATCGCAGTCCGTGGAGGATGTATGAACAATCACGAACTGAATCGCGAGGGCAGAAGGAACGTCGAAGCTGAATTGCTGCGACGCGGCGCAGCCTCCGTAACCTCTCGCGGAACACGGAAGATCTATTTACACGTGACCAACTCGAACCAGAGCCGCACGGTTGAGCTTCAGGTTAAAACGAAACGGAAGGGCAACTGGCACACAAGAACCGATGAAGCCAAGCCAAGCGGAACACCCATGGCATTGGAGGACGTAAGACATTTTTGGGTGTTCGTGGATTTGGGTGGTACACCCAGATACCGGATCGTCCCTAACGGGTGGATCCGCAACGACATTCACGAAGCGCACCAACAATATCTCAACAAACACGGTGGACACCGCGCTCAAAACGATGACTCAAACCACCACTCAATCCATGAGAGCCGCTTAGAAAACTGGCAAAACACCTGGGACATCCTCGGGATCTTCTGACAGCCCGTTGACTCACCAGGCGGTACGGTAGCTTCCGTGCTGCCACATCCTGTTCGACATGGCACTTGCAAGGAGAGGTCCGTGGAAGTGCACGATGGCATCGAGACATACCGACCGCCCACGAAGGCACGACTGGACGTCCTGCGCAGTGCTGCAGCGCGCCGCGTCGCCATCAACACCCACTGCATGGACGCTCGCAGCCATGAGTATCACCCCCATGAGTATCCAAATGGACACCTTCATAGCACTTTCCTCCCGGACGACAATCGCGCTTGCGGCACACGCTAAGCTGGCCAACAATACCACTGGAGAGCACTGGTGTCAAAGAACACCACAAGCCATCGGGAAGCCTTCCGAGATGGTTTGACATCCGTCGATGAGACGAGTAGAATTCCGCAACAGGCTCAACGCGGTCAAGAGACGTCTGATCGACCCACAATAAAATGAAAACACGAGAAAGCGGAATGCCAGCCGAGGAGATGTGGCAGACATTCTTCAGCCCCACCGAGACACTCCAAGCACTCGGCTTGCGCCGAGATATGACAGATATTGTCGACTTCGGCTGTGGGTATGGAACGTTTGCGATTCCGGCAGCCCAGATCGTGACAGGCACCGTCCACGCATTCGATATTGAGCCAGACATGATTGACGTAACAAGGAACAAAGCACATCATCACAACCTCAACAACGTCCGGTTGTATCTGCGCGATTTTGTGACGGAAGGAACAGGGCTACCGGACGCGTCCGTTGACTATGTAATGCTCTACAACATTCTCCATGCGGAAAAACCCACCTACCTTCTTTCTGAGGCATCCCGCATCCTGCGAGATGGCGGAACGGTTGGGATCATGCACTGGAACTATGACCCCAAAACGCCGCGTGGTCCGTCCATGAACATTCGCCCCAGACCAGAACAGTGTGAGAAATGGGCCGAGACGGTAGGGTTTAGCGTCAGAACCCGACACATCGACTTGCCCCCTTACCACTACGGCATTGTGGCAACGAAACCCCACGGCAGATGAAGATCGTGATGCAGTTCACAGGCCCAGAGACCGAATCAAGTGGGTCTCGATTCGCCTATTGCCGCACAGATGCAGTGCACGGAGTAATCGGGCGTAGAGTCAGGGGCACGCATCACTTCACTGCGGCCAAGGGATCATCTCTGGTGGAGCCAGTCGCTGTCGCTGACCTGATTGAGGAGCGGGAGCGAGGGGAGCCGGGGCCACCCGCAGGATTGAGGAAGGAGCCTGATTATTGATTTCCCCGAAAATGTCTGCAACCTCAATTCTCTCGTAAGCTTGGAGACGGTCTCGCATTCCCTTGTGTACAGCGTGCTGATTGATTCGCACTGTCGGCATTGGTCATTCCTTTCGGCATCGACACGTCAAATCCTTCCAACGGTGCTGCATTGCCAACATCAAGAATCAGGGATGTGGCCCTGACTCGCTGACTGAAGACGCGACGCGGGGTGCGGTTCACGATGGTGCGTCCCGTGATTACGGGGGTATCTGATTTGTACACCATTACCTGTACCCGTAGGATAAAGTTCCAGCTTTGTCGCCCTTCGAGGGATGACAGAGATGGTGCATTAACTTTGAGGTTGACAAAGCTGGAGCTTTATCCTACGGATTTGAGCGCGAGTGCGCCGTAATGCCGGGATGCACCCGTTCACTATTCCCTCACCATGTCCCCCATCACCATAATCCACCCGACGCGCAACACGGTGCCATCGTACTTCTTCGGGTCGTAGTTGGGCTGGTCTTTGACACGGTTGGTGACCGGACTGCGATTTGTAATCGAAGCCTCGCGGGGCTCTGTATGCGGGGAAGGGGCACGACGGTCTCGGTGGGATTGGCCCGAATGTCGGTCTGGTAGCGATGGAGTCGTTTCAGGAGTAGTCCTAATCTGACTTGTCCCTCAACACGAATGCGCTGGACTCCGTGTGTTGGCGCACCTTTGCGGCAGCCTGTTGTCCCAGTGTCTCAGGACTGTGCATGACTGGTCCAAGGTGGGGGTGTTCCACCTCCCAGACGCGCAACATCTCCATAAAGCGCCGTGCGTCATAACCGGACTCCATTGCCAGCCTGTCCTTGATCTGCCAGAGTTCCTCAATAATCGGGTCCGGTTTCATACGTATCATCTCCCATCAGTTCCGGGGGCGTGCAGACTTTGGGTAGCTTCCAGCCCAAGCGCAGTGCCTCGGCCTCCAGCCGGCGCAATATCTGGGCGTTTGCCAGATGCCGACAATTCCATGTGAGCAGGTAGTCCACCTTCTCGACAGTGGCGATGGCGAGGTGAGCGGCATCAGGCTGGGCACGCGACGGCAACGCTCCCGTGGCGAGAAGTGCCAGCATAAACTGGTCCGACTCAGGCGCCACCTTGAGAATCGTCAAGTCGCGAAGGATTTCCAGCCTCTTTCGCGCTTGTTCCGGGTCCCCGTGACTGGCTTCCCGCACCACTTCAGACGATATCACACAGTGAAACTGTGAGCGTCGCAGTCGCCACCAGTCCCGCGTGACTTGTTGGTTGGCCGCGACAACCAGATCGCGGCTGGAATCCCCCACAAGCAAGCTGATGAATGAGGTTTCGAGGTATACCTTCTCCATTCCCGCAATTCCTCAGCGTCGCGCCAACGATAAAAAGTAAATCACAGCCGGTGGCGCCAATACACCAACAAATCGCACCGGCTCGTCCATTCGTCCGTAGCGACGACGGTCCGCACTTCCCTCGCTACGACTGCTCTAACGATACCCGTCATCAGCTATCCCGTCAATACCGCGCGGCGGCGATGGGCGGAGGATTCCGTGTGAGCGCCGTTTTCACTCCCTCACGACATCCCCTATCACCATAATCCACCCCACCCGCAACACCGTGCCGTCGTACTTCTTCGGATCGTGGTTGGGCTGGTCTTTGACACGGTTGGTGACCGGACTGCGATCCGGTTGGTCGGGATGGATTTCGACACTCACGGTATGCACCGTGTCGTCGAGACCCTGCCCGACCCCGACCGAGGCAGGGCGCCAGTAAGTACAGTACCAGTCGAACCGCGGGCGCGGCAGACCGGTCTTGCCATCAAGCGTACACACCACCTGAGCGCCGTCGGGGCCCATGAGGTCGTACAGGCTGACCGCGGTTCCCTTGAACTTGAATGAAATTGTCTCACCAGGTCTCGTGGCTTCCCATACCTCCGGCATCAGCTTGTTGAATGAGGCCGCCAGGCCTTCCGTCGGGCTGAGTTTCTTCCATCCCGCGGAGAGCATCCACGGTTCCAAAGGCACAAGCTTGGCGCTCTCCCAGTTGTCCGGCATCATCGGCACCTTTAGCGTGTGCGCTTCCCGCTTCGGGGTTGACTCCCACTGTTCCAGCGCGTCGGTGATAACCTGGGTATAGATAGTATGGCCGGCGTCGAGTGGGTGAACGCCGTCCGTCGAGAACAGAATGGTTCCCTCCGGTGTCGGCAGAGCGTTCCCCTTCTCGTCCTTCATCGGCACGTACAGCAGTTTTTTCTCCCGCGCCAGTTCGGCGGTGCGCATCGCCATGTTGATGGAGGGAATGCCGTAATAGTCCGCAAGAAACTCATCTGCCGACGCGGCCTGCGGGCAATTTCCCTCGTCGAGGTCCTTCTCATAGCCCACGCGGAAGGTGTAGACGTAACAGATGTCGATGCTCGGATCCATCTTCCACGTCTGGCGAATGATGCCTTCCATCGAGCGCCAGATATCCGCCGGAGGCGCCCCCCCGTCATTGACGGAGAATTCCACGAAGATCAAATCCGGCTTGTGCCGCAGCACGTCGTGATAAAAGCGATACACCCCAAATCCAGAACCGGTTCCCCCGATCGCCGCATTGATCTCACTGATGTTTGCTTGCGGGTATTTCTCTTGAAGCCACTTCAGCGTCTTGACCCGCCACCCCGCCTGTGCGGTGATGCTGCCCCCGAAATAGGCGATGCGTATTTCCCGCTGCGACCTGCCCGAGTTCGCCGCCTGCAGCTTTGCGAAGACGTTTCCCAGGCCGTCCCTCGGAACGGACAGTCGTGCGGGAACGAACTTGAAGTCTTTCGGAGATTCAGCGTTTACCACCGCCAGACTGGAGAGAGAGAAAGCCAATGCAACCACCGCGTGTCTCAGGTTCATGTCTACTCCTTATGCAGATGTTTCAGGTATCGGGTTTCAGGTGTCAGTGCTCTGGGCGACGGGCTGCGAGAGTAATGATGCACCGGACCCACTACTCATCATTTGCCGCTCGACCCTCATCCCTCAACATTTATCACTCATCACTTGACCAACGTGATGAACCCCGCGTTGCCGACTTCCCAGGTCCAGGCTCCCGTTCCCTGCCACATCAGCCAGTTTGGCTCTGCGGTCTTGCGCACACTCAGGTTAAATTCCAGCTTTGTCTGCTTCGTAGGATCGACGCCCAAAGAAGTGAAGGGAATTTTCCACTCCGCTGTCCACCGGCCCGCGTCGACGATCTTCGCTGCGTAAGCAACTCCCTCAGCCACGCGCTTCACTATCGCCCCCGGCGCGCCGGCTTCGTCGCTACTTTCCCAATGCCCGTTTGTGAAACCCCGGAGAATGAGAATCGGCGCGTTCTTGCCGGCGCCTGGGTTGCGGAAGGCGACTTCCACGGCATCGTCCTGCCCCCATGTCTGTCCCGTTTGCAGTGGCTTGGATTGAGTGACCGCATTGTCGATGCCGACGTACAGATTGGCGTCGTCCCAAGTCAGCCATGCGAGAGTTCTCGGTGTGATCTTCCCACCGTCAATGCCCTGTTCGACGACCATGGCCTTCGCCGCATCCATGCCGTTCCATTCTTCCGCTTTCAGGTCGCCATCAATCTTTGCCAGAACAACCGCCCGCGGCACGTTGAACACCGGCGCCGGGCCGTTGCGAACAACCGGCTTTGCTGCTGGCGGCGTCTCCATGGGACGCACGCCGTGGGTCACCGGCCACGAAGCGCGACGGTCGTCCTTGTACAGACCAATTTCCTCGATGGGAATGCGCTTGAAGCCTGACTTGTAGGCGGGTGAATCGTCCTTCAATTGAAAGTTTAGCTTCGCCGCGTCGACGAAGTGAGGGTCTTCGTCGATCAGGTTGTTCTCAAACTTGAGCAGCGGCAGCGCCTTGCCTTCGATCTCGTCCCATTTGCCGCCCCAGCAAATATTGCGGGCGATGACGTCGCCCACTGGCGCTTTCGGGTTGTTGTCCAAAATGGTCACCAGTTGCGGGTAACGCTCACTGTAAGGAGGCTTCGTGTAAGCGATGCTTTGCAGCGTGCCTCTTTCCTGCGCCTCCTTGATCCACGCGTCGGCACCCGCGTGCGCCCAGCCCAACGCTCGGGCATCGACGTGGACCGCCGGTTTACAGTCCACGAAGATGTTGTTCTCAATGCTGCAATCTCGACCGCCACCGATAAAGGCCGCTCGTGTGACTTTATAGTAGACATTCCCGATCATATCGGCAGAGGAGAACATATCGTCCAGGTACATGCCCACGCAGCCACGCCCCTCAAAACCGTTGATATGGTGGAGGTAGTTGTGGCGCAGCACGTTGCCACGCATCGTCCAATTGCGGCCGGCGTAGATGGCGCCCGCGTCGTTGGACTCATGGCAGACGCTGTGAATCTCATTGAATTCAATCACGTTGTCGTTTCCACCAAAGCCAATCGCCGTGTGGGGGGAATTGTGGATCAGGTTGTGGGCGATTCGGTTGCCGACTCCACTGATGATGACTGCAGGCCGGTACATGCGATTCCATCTGCTCCAGTGATGGATATGGTTGTTCTCTGCGAGATGATTCGCGGGGGTCAGTGTCTTCCGGTCTCCGCCGTCCATCGAGATGCCGCCGTCGCCGGTCGCGTAGATGTCGCACCCGATGACCGAATGGGAGGTGCCGCCCGACGCTGTAACCGCCCAACTCCCGAGGTTGCGCAACGTGCAGCCAACCACTTGGTTCTGACGGCCTCCGCTGATGGTCACCGCGGTACCCTGCGTGCCTTCCATGGTAAAGCCTCGAAAGGTCACATGTGAAGTGTCCTTCATCGTGACCAACGTCGGTAGAACCGAGACCATGGCCTTTCCATTCTCAATTGGCGTCGGCGGCCAGAAGTAGAGGACCCCGGCTTCCCGGTCCAAGTACCATTCCCCCGGCTGGTCGATTTCACACAGCAGGTTGAATGCGTAAAACCACTGCCCCTTGCGGTAACCATAGCCATGGTAGGGCTTGGCGACGGTGATGATCTTCTTCTCGGTATCGATGGACTCCACCTTGTGTCGCTGATCCGCCCAATCCCAGAACCAGTAGCCGTGCACCCACGCGTCCTTCTCACCGGTCCACCGATTGGGGCGGTCACCATCGTAGATGAACTTCCCCGTCTTGTCGCCTTTGGTGCCCCGAACGTCCACGGGGTCGAGGTTGAGAACATCCACGATTCGCGTGAACCCCGCGTTCGGCCAGCGCGACACGTTCATCGGTTCATCGTTGTAGAACAGCTCCATCCCGGGACCACCGGACAGGCCAAAGCCTCCGCCCACTTTCCCGTAGTCCGTGATGCCCTGCGATTTCAAGTCTGCCTGATACACCATGCCGCGCGCCGATGCGTCGAGACGATTGAGGACGACGGGATCGACGACCCTGTGCCAACCGGTCACTAACCTGCCGCCGAGGAGGTGAACCGCGTCCCCCGGACGCGCACGGTACAGAACGGGCGCGCCCTCGCTGCCCGAGTCCTCTGCAGTCAACTCGAACGTCTTGGACAGTTCGTAGACGCCCCGGCGCACCTCGACGGTGACGCCGCCTTTGGGAAGTCCGCCTTCCTTCTTGAGCTTCCGAATTGCATCGCGTGCTCGGTCCAGTGTGGCAAATGGGCCGTCCGTCTTCTTCCTGTTTGGCAACGACAGTTTCCCCGACCACTTGTCGTTACCATTCGTCCCTACGTAGTACACGGTCTGCGCCTCCGCTACCACAACGTTCCTCGTGCATGGCGAAAACACCGCTAAGATGACCACGCCCAATCCTGCGAGCTCGCTGAATGTTGAGCTTTTCATCAAATACTCCTCTCATTTCAATCAATGGAACATCGTGAAAGGCCTGACTTCGGTCAATTCACGGAAACTCATTTTCCCGGTTTGAATGCAACATTGTCAACGTAGAACACCGTGGGGACCTCCGCTACCGACATGAACACCACGCAGTTGAGCGTCTGGAATTTCTCCGAGCACACTGTCCCCCTGAAATCCTGCGGTGCGGCGTTGGGCAGGGAAACGGTGAGGTCGTACTTCCCGGTTGCCTTGTCGCCGAGCACGCAGTCGATCTCAATATGTGCCCACTGGCCTGCCGGAAGTTGCAGCAGTCGTTTGCCGTTGGCGAGCAACCAGCCGTCAGCAGTAGTCGTCAGGTTCGGTCCCTTGTTGTAGTAGTAGGGATCGTCCCTCCAGTCAAGGGCGAACAACGCGCCGGTCTCCCACCGAAGGTCGAAGCTCATTCTCAGGCTGCCGTCTTCCTGAACCAGCGGGTAAGTGATGTACGGGAAGAAGTTCTGACCCAATCCGGCCGCGTCGGTGAGCTTGAGAGAATGTTTGCCGGACGCGGCGGTTTCGTCCGTCACGAGTGCGGTGCCCTCGCCCTTGTTGCCGACATGGGCGTTGCGCTCGCTCTCGCCCACTGCGTAGTCTTCGTAGTCCCGCAGAGGAGTTTGCGGTCTGTCGGCAACCGCCAACGGGCTATAGTCCATGGCGTCACGAACGACTTTCACTTCGGGGCGCGGCCAGGTGCGCCGGTCGGGACTGGCATAATTGCCGACGGTACTCAGGTCGATCGGCTTGAATCCGAGCTTCAACGCCGGCGAAGTTGGTTTGAGGCGGTAGTCGCGGTTCGCGGGGTCCACGAACTGCGGGTTCGCCACGACACTCCCCTCGTCTTGCCCCAGCTTCAGCCAGGCATCCCACGCGGTCTTGCGCGGCA
>Ga0210015_1000835_pt1 | contig 31515 bp, 32 predicted proteins | sample CryGeymeta201522_FD_185471 | JGI IMG/M metagenome (GOLD analysis project Ga0210015, IMG submission 185471) | Groundwater microbial communities from Crystal Geyser aquifers in Utah, USA - Crystal Geyser metaG 2015-22 (SPAdes) (version 2) | ecosystem: Environmental > Aquatic > Deep subsurface >... | reverse complement strand
CCCGACAGCCTTTCTGAGTCATCCCGCAGCTGTCGAGGTTTTTGCCGGGTAGCGATACTTTGTTACGCAGATGTTAGGATAGTCGCTTACTGCTTTGAATTTTTGAGCGCGCCAGACAATGAATTATCTACTGCCTTTGCCCGTTAAGACAACCAGCACGGTATCAATCAGGATAATGATGTCCAGAAACAGGCTGTTGTTTTTTACATAGTACAAGTCGTATTGCAATTTTTGGAGCGAATCCTCGACTGAGGAGCCGTACTGATAGCGTACCTGAGCCCAACCGGTGATACCGGGTTTGACACTGTGCCTGAGGTTGTAATAGGGTATTTCCACGCAAAGTTGTTTAACGAAAAATTCCCGTTCCGGCCTGGGGCCAACCAAACTCATTTCACCTTTTAGTACATTGAAGATTTGGGGCAATTCGTCTAATCGTAGCTGACGAATAATTTTCCCTACCCGGGTGATACGCGTATCGTTTTCGGCGGCCCATTGTGGCTTGCCGGAACTTTCGGCATCACGACGCATGCTGCGAAACTTGTAGATGGTAAAAGGTTGTCCGTCAAGACCGATGCGTTCCTGACGGTAAAGGATGGGCGCGCGGTCTTCAAGATAAATGCATAGTGCCGTAATCAGCATGAAAGGGAGCGTGAGCATCAAAAGCATCACGCTGGAGGCGAGATCAAAGATGCGTTTGATTGCGGTACGCAAGCCGCTTTGGTCAAAGCCGCCACCAAATACCAGCCAGTTTGGGTTGAGGGAATTCACGCGGATCTGGCTCATTTCGCGCTCAAAAAAAGTAGACACCCCAATTACTGTTATGCCGTTAAGTTTGCATTCCAGCAGCTCCTGCACGGGAAATCGTCCGTTGTCGCGGAATTGCACGGCCACCAGAATCTCGTCTACCTGGCGACTGCTGGCAAGGGCCAGCAAGGACTGATGTGTGGGCAAGATATTTTGGGTGATCAGCGAGGCATCCTCCCCTTGCATGGGGACGAAACCGATCAGGTTGAATTGGTGCTGGCTTTCATTGTGTTCGGCAATGTCGGCACATTCACGCGCCAGTTCTCCGGTTCCCAGTACCATGATTTTAGGTTTCAGGAAATTGAGTTTAGCGGCCCTGCTAAAAACATGGCGCACCAGTAAAACGCCGAGCGTGGCGAATAGCATGACGATGAATAATATTCCACGACCAAAATAGGCACTGGGGGCGATATAAATGATCAGCGTGATGATGCCGAATCCCATTGCAAAGGCGGGCATCAGCCGTAGCAGGGTGTGCCTGAAGTTCTCACGGAAATTCAGTTGATACATGCCCATGGCTTGCATGCTTAAAATCATCACCGCAGAAAAAATAATGCTCTGCGGGAAGACGCTGGAAATTTCCGTAAAAAAATCGTGACTAGGTGTTAAAAAACGCACTGCTACGCCCAGATGAAATGATGCAATCAGGATGCCGGCTTCTATGCATAGCAGGGTGATGCCCAACTTGCGAAAATGGTGATTAAAATGCTGCAACAGGTGTTCCTTTCAAGACTTTTGAATATTTTGTGAATTAAATCATGTAGCGACTATCCGTATTTTGTTAAAGTTGCTTGAGCAGGGCTCGCGCTTGTTCAATCTCTGTGAATGGTTTCTTATCTTTTAGCAGCAATTCCAATTCTTTGCGTGCCTGAACTTTGTCACCCGATTTAACCAGGGCGACGGCAAGGTGGTAGTGAATTTCAGTAAGTTGAGGTGCGATTGCGACCGCCTTTTGCAGTAAGCCCAGCGCGCGCGCCGTTTTGCCCTGTTCAAGCAATATCCAGGCCAGGGTGTCCATTGCGGCTGGATTATCGGCAGTGATCTGGTTCGCCTTCTCGGCATATTCCAGTGCGCGCGGATCCTTCTCCTGCTGGTACAGCCAGGCCAGGTTGTTCAGGGCGGGCAAGTAATTTGGAACCAGTTTCAGGATGCTCAGGTATTGTTCTTTGGCTGCTTGAGTTTGTTGTCTGTCCATATTGATGGCAGCCTGGTACATGTGTGTAGGGATGTCGTCAGGATGATCCGCCAGCCATTGGGTCAGGCGTGCATCGGCTGTTTTGGCGTTGTTGGATTGAGTGAGGGACGCATGTAATTTCACCAGCAATGCACCATTTGGGCTGATGGCTAAAGCTCGTTCAAATGCCTTGACAGCCAGATCAGGTTTTTGGTGCTGCAACAGTAAGTTGCCTTCCAGTTCATAACCTACAGCCGATTTTGGTTCTTTTTTCTGTATTTGTTGTGCGATGGAAAGTGCTTGCTCAGTATTCCCCCTGCCGGCTTCCAGGGATGCCATAGCCAATTGAGCTTCCAGATAATCTGGCTGTAATGACAGTGCTTTTTTAAGTGCTGCCGCTGCTGCGGTAACGTTTTGCATCGCCATGTTTAGGTTGGCAAGGCGCAGTTGGATCGGTGCGGATTCGGGTTTCGCAGCGGCGAGTGTGTTATAGGTTTCCAGGGCGGCTGATTTATCACCGTTGGCAAATTGAGCCTGTGCCAGCATATCCAGAAAATCCGGGTTGCTGGCGTTGGAACCTTGTAGTTTTTTGGCGAGGGTGAGGGCTTGTTGTTTTTCGCCTATGCGCAGGTAATGCGCGATAAGTTGCAAAGAGGGTAACAATGCATCAGGGTTCTCCTTGCTGGCTTTTTCCAGCCAGCTTGTGGCTTCCTTGGTCTGTCCCTGAGAGAGGGCGAGGGTGGCCAGTGCCGTCATGATTTGAGCATTCTTCGGGTCTTTTTTGAGGATGGACTCGAAACGTGTCTTGGCGACTTCCGGCTTCTTGGCTTGTAAATCAAGCTGGGCAAGATTCACCGCCGCAGCAAAATTGGTGGGGTCAACGGAAAGTGCTTGTTCAAAACTGGTGCGGGCACTGGCCATATCCCGCTTGCCCAGATAAGCCGCAGCCTTCAGGTTATGTACAAGCGGGTTTTTGGGCTGTTCTTTTTCGATGGCCTGCGCTGCGGCGAGCGCCTTGTCGTACTGCTTCAGGCGTAGTTGGGTCATGGCCAATAGCACACCAACCTGGGGGGATTTGGTATTCAGCTTCGCCCCTAATTCCATTTCGGATACTGCGCGTTCGCTATCCCCTTGTGCCAGCTTGCTTAATCCCAGCGCGGTATGCAGTTCTGCTGTCTTCGGCGCAAGTTCGCTGGCCTTGGCGAAAGCATCGGTTGATTTTGTGTACTCGCCTGCCTGCATATACGCCTCACCCATCATGGATAGCAGTTGTACATCTTGTTGCGATTTATCATGCGCTTGTGACAGGAGGGTAATTGCAGCTTGTGTCTGACCACTTTTCGTCAGGACGGATGCAAGCAGTTTTTGAGCATAGAGATTGTTCGGGTCGTTTTCCAGATACTTTCTCAAATGTTGTTCGGCTTGGGGCATTGAGCCTAGTGCAAGTTGTACGGCACCCGCCAGCAATATGCTGGGCATGTGTTCGGGTGCTACACGCAACACTTGCTGTAGTGATTCCAGGGCAACTGCGAATTTTTCCTGGCGGAAATCGAGCAATGCCTGGCTGTAGATAGCCATCAGGTTGCGTGGACTCGCCTTGCGCGCAGCGTCTATATGCGTTTTGGCTTCAGCGAATTTATTGCCTGCGATTTGCAGTAAGGCTAAGTTGAGATGCGCCGCAACATTGTCGGGCTCAAATTTGAGAACTTGGGTATAAGCGGCCAGGGCGGCTTCAGTTTTTCCTTGAGCGCGCAACAAATCTCCCTTGAAAATCCATACATCGGCGTTTTGCGGGTTTTGCTTTACAGCTTGCTCGGAGTATTCAGTGGCGGATTCGATATTTTTTTCGGTGAGTGCCAGCCTCGACATGCCGAGGAGGGAGGCTGGGAAGCCGGGAGTGGCTTTGAGTGCCTGCTCGAACGAGGTTTTTGCTTCCTGACCTTTGTTCAATGCCAGGTAGGCGTTGCCGCGCAGGGTTGCTATTTGAGCGGATGGCTGATCGCCAGCAAGCTGCTTTATTTCATCCAGAACCTGCTGAAACTGCCCTTGGGCAAGCAGCGCGCTGGCGAGTTCCGGCAATACCTTGGCGGCAGGTATGCCGAGACTCAAGGCTCTGCGCAGTTCTTTTTCCGCAGATTGTGCATCGCCCGTCTGGTTGTAAATGGTGCCTAGCAGAAAACGCGCTTCGGCATTGTCCGGGCTATTTTGCAGGGCGTTTTTGAGTTGGATAATGGCGGCTTTATTGTCGCCTTTAGTCTGATATTGATGCGCTTCGTTAATCAGCGATTCTGCGGTCTGTGTTTTGCTGCAGGCGGTGATTCCGGCCAACAGGAGTGCGGCTGTCAAAAGGGTGATGGTTGCAGTGCGCTGCTGGTTAGGCTTGGACATGGCTTCTCCTGTCAATTGATATTTTGCGGTATCGCTTCAAATGAACATTAACTTGTTGGCACAAAGCGGTTTTTTACTTTGCTGATGCAAAGTGGGCTACATACCAAACCATGGATTGTTTTAGGCCTTCATCAATTCTGTGGCTAGGCTCGAAGCCCAGCAATTTCCCAGCCTTGGAAATATCAGCCTGGGAATGGCGCACATCGCCTGCACGAAAATCTGTGTATTCCGGGGTGTGTTGGGCGATTTGCGGGAATTGTTCAACGAGCAGGGCACGCAACATTCCATAAAGCTGTGTCAGACTGGTGCGCTCATTCAAGGCGACATTGTAAACCTGATTGACGGCTTTGGGATTGTCGGTCAAAGCCGCCAGTAAATTGGCCTGAACGACATTATCAATGAATGTAAAGTCTCGGCTGGTCTCGCCATCCCCTTTGATATACAAGGGGTCATTTTTGATAAGCGCGGCTATCCATAGCGGGATGACGGCGGCATATGCGCCATGTGGATCCTGCCTCGGTCCGAAGATGTTGAAATAACGCAGCCCGATGGACTCTGTGCCGTAGCAGCGCGCAAAGACATCTGTGTAGAGTTCGTTGACATACTTGGTAACCGCGTAAGGGGAAAGCGGTTTGCCTATTACGGATTCTACCTTGGGTAAATCCGGGTGATCACCATATGTAGAGCTGGATGCGGCATAGATAAAGCGTTTTGCACCCGCATCACGGGTTGCCACCAGCATGTTCAGAAAGCCTGAAATATTGTTGCTGTTAGCCAGGATCGGGTCTTCAATTGAGCGCGGCACGGAACCCAGAGCCGCATGGTGCAGGACGTAATCTGCGCCGACGCAAGCAGTCTTGCAGACTTCGAGGTTACGGATGTCGCCTTCTATAAAGTTGAAATTGCGCCATGCATCTGCGCCGACCAAGGCTTGTACCTCGTCGAGATTATATTGGTAACCGGTCGAGAAATTGTCCAACCCGGTTACTTTTTGGTTCAACTTGAGCAGTGCTTCCAGCAGGTTGGAACCGATAAATCCAGCAACGCCCGTGATCAGCCAGTGGTGTTGATGGCATTGCAAATAGTGTTGTACTTGTTGGTATTTGTGCACAGGATTCTGGACTTTCATAGTTAGTGGTGTCGGGCGCTGTGAGCTGCATTGCGCAGCGCCATCCGGTTACGTTGCGATTTTACATCAATAAAGTGCTCTTTTTGTTTGTTCGGGTACGGAGGTAGGTTACCTGAAATTTAGTTTACTCGTTCTTTATCCCTGAATTGTCGTGGAACGGTTCGATCGGATTGAGTGTGTATATGTTCTGTCTTCGGTGAAATAAAGGCTTTGTGGAATAAATGCCGCGCCAGCAGTAAAGGGGGCATACGCAGCCAGTTGGCTCGTACATATAACAGGCTGCGTGCCGTCCCGGTCAGCAGGTCGGAGCAGCTGGCATGGTTGGGTAATAATGCACGGATAAACAGGCTGTCCATGAGCGCCAGCAGGAGGCGGTTCGGGTGGTCAAAATGGCTGACTGTTGTCGGCGGAACGGGGGTATGTAGCAGCAGCGTGGCATAGCGTAGTGCGTAAAAAAGCGGGCGAGTCAATTCGAGTTCACGGGCGCGTTCGATGAGCTGAGTCCAGAACGATGGGAGACTGCCGAAATGCTGCAGCAGGCTGTCTATATCCAGCAAATCGCGCAGACCCTGCTCAAGCTCGCCGTCATGGAACAGGTGCGTAGCGCTGTGCAGCACCATGTCCACAGGAGCCAAAGTCATTATCTGGCCGGATGCGTCGAGCCTGACTGCGGCTGCCCGTAGCTGTGCCGGATCAGGATGGATGGCCGTTGTTTCCGGCAGAATCGCATGGTGTACGTCAAGCACGGTCATGCGTTTGATGTGTTGCATGGGCGGTAATTCATGCATCCAGGTACGGTAATAATGCTGGTCATAGGTATCATGGTGGGTGGTCGCCCAGCCATGCAGCATCAGGGCGGCTTCCACTTCGTTCAGGCGGTCTTTGGGTACCATGATGTCTATGTCGGAAAAAATCCGCCCGCGTGCTGTGGGCAGTTTGGCCATGACATATGCCGCCCCCTTGAGCAGGATGAGCGGTATGCCAGTTGGTGACAGAGCCTGACGTATCTGTGCGACTTCCCACTGCACGGCCAGCGTGTGTCTTGCGGCGATGGTGTTTGCCCACACCAAGTGTCTGCGTGGTTGTGCGGGCACTTCTTCCAGCAGATCCAGCTCCTCCAGCAAAGCGTGCAGCCGTGCCAGTAATCCGCCCCGTCGTGCCTGACGCAGCAACACATCCCACTCAGCAAGACTTAGCCGGGTTAAGCTGGTTGGGTTTTGAAAAGCTATTAAAATCAAATGGTTGCAAATCATATCGGTGGGGTATGGCTAAATCTTATCGGCTGGCAGCGGCAGTGCGGCAAAGGCTGCCATGGCTTCGTCCAGCTTGCTATAGGTGAAATCGTAGCATAGGCAGTGACCGATCAACGCCGACAGGGTCTCAAATCCCCGCACTCCGAGCAGGCTGTAATTAAAGGCATTATCTGCAACCCGCATAAAGGCGCGGGATTGCGGCAGCGGATCCAGGCGAGTTGTCGAGTCAGCCTGGTATTTCGGGAAAATTACCCAAGTGGCAGATGCGGCTTCTGTCGCACGGTTAATGCTGTCGGTGGGCGCTTTCATATGGGCGATGGTACCCTTTAGGGTGTCTTTTACCGGGCGACTGAAGACCGCATTGGGCGCGTAGCTCCGGATTACCGCTATGGACTGATTTTTCAAGCTGACAGGGCGGGGCAAGGGGATCATTTTGCCGTCGCTGACACGGATCAAAGCCAACTCGTCTGAAAGCAGTCGCCAGCCGCGATTTACCAGGGCAGCGCACAGTGTACTTTTACCCGATCCGGGGGGGGCGGGCAAAATGATTGCATGGCCAGCTTTTTCGACTACCGCAGCGTGGATAATCAGATAGTCGTTGGCGTGGCTGGATATGCACCAGTTAAGCCCCCATTCCAACATGGGTAATGCCTGATTCCGTGGCAGCGGTTTGAAGGTGGGAATGCCATCAACCAAAAACAACACCTGGGGTTTGAACCAGCACCGCAAATTGCTGGGTGAGGTCAGGCAAACATGGAAATCTGCAAAAAAATTTTGCCTCGCCCCATTTTCATTTGCCAATGGATAGTCGGCATAAAGCTGACTGATGCCGTCGGCTACGCTGGGGAAAACTGTTTTAATACAAGTAACGAATGGGCCGGTTTGCAGAAACAAGCCAACCCCTTTAAGTCGGCATTTGAGTTCTGCGGAGGTGAGTGTCGAAACATTCAAGATTATTTGCGCTCTATGAGTGCAAGTTTGTTGAGGTCAGCCAGAATTTTGTTCATCTCTAGCATGAATTCCGAGCTGGTTCTGACTGCCAGCATGGATGCGAGGGATTTGCTTAAGGAAAGCGTATCCGTTGTAGCTTGTTGCAATGCAAGCAGTAAATGAGCTGCCGCCTTACCCAGCAGATGAGTGTCGCCAGACAGGGGGTGGTAAACAACGTATTCGTCTCCCCATGAACGTAAGTGTAGCGAATCGGCGATACGCCACATGCTGTTTGCATCCAGCAGCGGGGTAAAAGAGGCAGAAAACCCCCAGCTCTGCAGGGACTGTTGATTGGGTGTCATGATAGTGTGGATTGGAAGTAAGCAACGATATCCGGGGCATACCATTTCACGCCTGCGGTAGGTTCAAAAAACCCTTTGCGATTCCACTCATTAAAGATGTTCACGATCTCGGTATCGCTCAAAATGGGGGTAACCCCCATTCTCGTGTTGAGTATGGCAGCGACGAAGTGAGCGCCTAACTGGTACGGATCCTGGTTTCCATTCAGCCATAACACTTGCATCATGGAATATTGTGAGTAGATGGAACCGTTGCCATAGCAATCAAATACGCTGCAAAAGCGTGTTCCTTCCTCCCAGCGTGTTCCTTCCTCCCAGTCCGATGCTTTGGTACAGGAATTCCAAGCTGATGGTTGCGAGGATGAATTCGAACCCGAAGAACCCGAAGAACCCGAAGAACCCGAAGAAGAGTCCTTACTTGAAGAGTTTGAAGAAGAGCCCTTACTTGAAGAGTTTGAAGAAGAGTCAGAGCCTTGAGAGGATTGGCAGTTATTCACGCATTTTCCTGGTTCGTAGGGCATAGGCCACTGATCAGGCCGGGTACCCCAGTACCCCGGGGAGCGGCCACTGCAAGTCGTGGGTGTACCATGAACACTGGTATTGCCTGAAAGAAAGCCGGAAGGAGATTTGCAGACCAGATCGCCACCCACTGCCGAACGACTGGCGAGGGTGAGCAAGACACCCGAAACGGCCAAGCTGGATTTGGTGAAATTTCTACGCGAAATACTGACGGAACTTGCTGATTCAACAGCGACTTGAGGTAATTCCGTATTTCTCAGATCAATATCACGTTGTTCATTTGTGTTCATCATCTTCTCGCTTCGATATCTATATCGTAAGTTCTTTCTGCGTCAGCTCGATAGATGGCAAAGTCAGAGCGGATACAAACCAGGTGCTTGCGAAAATATCTGGACTATTATTGATTCATATTCAAATTGATTACGTTCTTGTTAACTGTTATCGGCGGGTATTGAATATCCTTTAGCGGTATTTCCAGGATTGTGGTTATTGGCTCGGGCTGACAATTCTAACATCTAATGATCAATAAATCAGAAGCGTTCTATTACCCTTTAAAACCAAAGTTTGGCGGCGGAAGCGACGCGAAAAACAGATGGGTCGGCTATAATCGGCACTGGGAAAAGTTTGACCTGTGGCTGGATGATAGATGACTAGGATTTTGCAGCGTCACCTCCGGCAGTGGTAACACACCAGAAAAACCTGATCCTGGACAGTAAACGGTGCAGAGATCACATGATAAAAGGAGCGATGTATGTCAGTAAATAAAGTAATTTTGATCGGACGATTGGGCAAAGACCCTGAAACTCGCTATATGCCCAATGGTGAAGCGGTCACCAATGCTACCTTGGCGACTTCTGAAAACTGGAAGGACAAGAGTGGTGTCAAGCAGGAAAAAACCGAATGGCACAATCTGGTGTTTTATCGCCGCCTTGCGGAAATTGCAGGTGAGTACCTGAAAAAAGGTTCGATGATTTACGTTGAAGGGAAATTGCAGACGCGTAAATGGCAAACCAAGGAAGGCCAGGATCGTTACAGCACTGAAATTATCGTTAATGAAATGACCATGCTGGGAGGCAAGCCTTCGGGTGCGGGTAGTTTTGAGGTGGAAGATAAGCAGGCTGCACCGGTACGAGCTGCTGCACCTGCCGCCAGACCGGCATCCGCACCCGCTAAAAGTAACTTCGATAACTTTGACGACGATATTCCCTTCTGAGATATACCAAGTGTAGATAGGTAAACAAAAAGCCCCTGATTTCAGGGGCTTTTGCGTTGGGGGACGGTTAAAACGCTAGGATTAAACGCGTTCCAGCACTGCGGCAAAGAAGCCGTCGGTGGCGTGCAGGTTGGGGCGCAGCTCCAGATAGTCACCCATTTCCAGCGGAATTTTCTGTTGTTGCAATACTTCGCCAGCTGGCAACAGTTTGAAATCGGGATGCGCGGCCAAAAAGGCTTGCACGATGTGCTGGTTTTCTTCCGGCAAGATGCTGCAAGTCGCATACACCAGCCGCCCGCCCTTTTTCAGCAAACGGCTGGCCGAGGCCAAAATGGCGGCTTGTTTCTGATTCAATTCTGCGATGCTTTGTGCCGATTGGCGGAATTTCAGGTCGGGGTTGCGGCGCAGAGTGCCCAGGCCGCTGCACGGCGCATCTACCAGCACGCGGTCTATTTTCCCCGCCAGACGTTTTACCTTGAGGTCGTTTTCGTGGGCGATCAGCATCGGCTGGATGTTGGAAGCACCGGAACGTTTCAGGCGCGGTTTGAGATTGGTCAGGCGTTTTTCGGAAACGTCCATCGCGTACAAGCGGCCTTGCGAATTCATCAGGGCGGAGAGCATCAGTGTCTTGCCGCCCGCGCCCGCGCAGAAATCCACCACCATATCGTTGCGTTTTGGCGCTAACAAAAAACCCAGTAGCTGGCTGCCCTCGTCTTGCACCTCGACCTTGCCTTCGGTGAACAACGCGTCCTTGTTGAGCGGAATCTTCTCTTTGAGGCGGATGCCGACGGGGGAATAGGGGGTGGGGGTCGCATCTATATTTTGCGCGTGTAGTTGTAGCAGCACTTCGTCGCGTTTCGCCAGCAGGGTGTTGACGCGTATATCCAATGGCGCGCCTTGCTGCATGGCGCGACCCAGTGTCAGGATTTCCTCGTCAGAGTAGGAGGCGCGCATTTTTTCTACCAGCCATTCAGGCAATTCGGCTTGCACCGACAGCGGCAAATTTTCGGCCTTGACCCCTTTGACGGTCGCCAGCCATTCTTTTTCTTCGCGTTTCAAAACTGGTTCGATTTCGCGCAAGTTATAGCCGCCATATCTGACCATATGGGCGAGCGCCATGCGGCGCGGCGTGGCCTTTTCGACACAGGCGTGTTCCAGCAACAAGCGGTGGCGCAATACGCCAAACACGGTCTCGGCGATCAAGGCGCGTTCGTTTGAACCCAGCCGTTCGTTCTTGAAGAAATAGCGCAGCGTGGTGTCGGCGGGATGTTCCAGCGGCAAAATGGTACGCAGCGCGAGGGTGACCAGTTCCAAACGGTATTCGGTGATAAGCATGATGAGATAAGCGACTTAAAATTCAGGCGCGCAGTTTAACAGGAATAGGGGGCAGGGTAATGAGGAATGCGTTCGCAATGCCGCAAGACCGCAGGGGTCTTGCCACGAAACAAAAGGCGATAAATCGCCTATTTCAGCCGGATCGGATTGTAACAGGGGGCGCAAAATCGGCTTGTGGCTAAAACGGTAATACTTTTTTTGTTGCCCGCACCTCAATCCTCCGATACTCGTATCTCGGAAATCACCAGCTCCCCGGCAATCTCGCCGTTGCGGTCTATTTGCCGCACTTTGACGGGCAGCAGGCGGTATTCCAGCCCCAGCCAGATTTCCAGCCCTTCTTCGCCGGGGGCGTGAATTTTGCGTAGCGGCAGGACGTGCAGCTTGCCGAGGCGGGTTTGAATGTCTTCTGCTGCGCCAGTTTCAAATTGGTAGCTTTCCAGCTTTCGGCCATTGCTGACGTGCATGTCCAGCGTAGCCTGATCCAGCGGCATTTGTGAAAATTGGTAGAGAAAACTCAGCATGTCCTGCGTCTGTTCGGGCAGGGGCGTGTGGTTGCCTGACGAGAATTCCAGTTGTTTGTTTGTCCAGTCAAAGTGCGCGGTTAATTCCTGTTTGCCTTTGGCGGTAAGACGGTTTTCGCTGAATTCGTCGGGTTGCAGCCCCTGTGCGCCCACCGTACCCCTGCTTTGCTGGTTCATCTCGAACGTCTTGAACAGGCTGGCAAGACCCGTGGTGTTGATACCCACCTGCAAGGTGTAGCTGTGGTCGTCGCCGATTTCCAGATGATGCCGCGCCTCGCCGATCTGGAAACGCGTGCCCTTGTAGGCGAGAAAAGTCAGCTGCGCGTGTTTGGGCAAGGGGTGAGCAGGCGCTGCGACGGGTACGGGTTCTGCGGGTTTTTCTGCAACGGGCGTGGGTGTCTCAGCAACGGGCAGCGCGCTTTCTGTAACGGAGGCGGCGGGTTCGGCGGGGAGGTTGGGTTCTGGAGGGAGGGCGGGCTTGGGCACTGGGTGTGGTTTGGGCTTTTTTGCCTTGTGTGGCTTGGCGACGGGTTTGATGGCGGGCAGCGGTTCCAGTTTGGCCATCAGCGGCGGCAACGGGGTTTCCAGGGGGGCGAGTTTGATCAGGTTGGGGCCGAACACCAGCACGGCGTGAGCCAGTAGCGATAGGGCAATGGCCAGGGCAATTCTGCCAGTAGGATGATTAAGCAGGCGCGCGCGTAGCGAGACTGTTGCCCGGGCTTTCGCTTGCCTGAGCGCGCGAGGAGAGGAGGGAGAGTCTGTTACTTCCCGCGCGCGCGTCACGGTACGATTTTCAGGCTGCTCAGCACTTGGGTGAGCTGTTCGCCCCTAGGGTCGGTGACAATCATCCTGCAAGGCAGGTTGTGGTGTCGGGTGGCGAGCCAGAGTTCGGTGCGGTGTTCGCCGGGTTTGGCCTGGCTGTCGAGATACCGGCAGTCGAATGGTCCGGCTGGCGTATTGAGCTTCTGTGTATCACCGATCGCGTAATGGTAGTTGTCCAGCTTGCTGCCATTGGTCATGGCGAAGTCCAGCGAAGTGACGTTTTCAAGATTCAGGAACATGAATTGGTACATTGCGCTCAGGCGGTCTTGCGTGCCGTCAGGTAAGGGCAGTTGGGCGCGCTGGGTTGAAGTCGTCAGGGTGAGTTGCCGTGTAGCCCAATCCAGTTCTGCGCTGACTGATTTGCCAGCATCCCCCTCGCGCTGATACGCGTAATGCACGGGTCGCAACCCCTGTTGCGTGATCAGCCCATTGCTGCTGGCGAAAACCTTTTCTGGCTTGAAGATTGCCAATAGACCGAGCGGTGTGGTGGTGCTGGTCAGAGTGTAGTGATCTTTGTCGCGGCTATAAACTTCATCCACCTGGCCGATTTTCATGCCATTGCTGAACACTTCATAATTGGCGTTGACGCTGGCGGGGGGCGCGGCTAAAGCCGGCACACACAGCACCAGCCAGGTAATAATGATCGTCAGCCCCTTCATATTCATTCCAGACTGGGTGAAATCAGCGCGAAACCGGGTTGCTTGTGGCGGTGGTTTACGACCTTGCCAAATTCATTGAGTTCGACCTGACCCGCACATAACCAGCGCACCGCCTGCGGGAAAATACGATGTTCTTCATGCAACACCCGTGCGCCCAGCGTTTCTTCGGTATCGTCTTGCAGCACTGGCACGGCAGCCTGAATGATAATGGGACCGTGGTCGAGATCGGCAGTGACGAAATGCACGGTGCAGCCATGTATCTTCACGCCGTCGTGCAGCGCGCTCGCATGGGTATGCAAGCCCTTGTAAGACGGCAGCAGCGAGGGATGGATGTTGATCAACCTGCCCTGGTAATGCTTGACGAACGGCATGGTGAGGATGCGCATAAAGCCGGCAAGGATGACAAAATCTGGCTGGTAGCCCTCTATCACTTCAGTGAGCGCGGCATCGAAACTTTCGCGGTCGGGGTGGTCGCGGTGTGCGACGACAGCGGTGGGAATGCCGTGCGCCTGCGCAAAAGCCAGCCCGCCTGCATCCGCTTTGTTGCTGATGACGGCGGCGATGCAATAGTCGTGTTTGGCTGTCAGCAGGGCTTGCATATTGCTGCCGTGCCCAGAGATAAGGATGACGATGGTTTTCATGGTGATCAATGCCTGATGTGGAGTGCGGCGACATGACGCAGCCGGGAGTGCAGCGATGTATCGCTGCCTTGCACAGACGAGTCTGTGTACTCCAAATTATTTCACCTGCGTCTGGTGTTCGTCGCCATTTCTCGCACGGATCACGCCGATTTTGCTGACGGTCTCGTCCGCTGCTTGCAACTGGCTGATGGCCGCATCAGCATCGCTTGCTGCGACGATCACTACCATGCCGATGCCGCAGTTGAAGGTACGGTACATCTCCTGTTGCGCCACGCCGCCTTCTTTTTGTAACCATTTGAATAATTTAGGTAATTCCCATGATGTGCTGGCGATGTCGGCAACCACGTTTTCCGGCAGCACACGCGGCACATTTTCGGTGATGCCGCCGCCGGTGATGTGCGCCATGCCCTTGATGGTGAGGCTTTGCATCAGCGCCAAGAGCGGTTTCACATAGATGCGGGTGGGTGCCATGATGACTTCACTCAGGCTGCGTTCGCCGTCGAATTTTGCAGCCAGGTCAGGCTGGCTGCGTTCGAGAATTTTGCGCACCAGCGAGTAGCCGTTGGAGTGTGCGCCGTTGGAAGCCAGCCCCAGCACCACGTCGCCGGGCGCGATGTCGGCGCCGGTGATGATGTGGGCTTTTTCCACTACGCCGACGGCGAAACCCGCCAGGTCGTATTCGCCGACCGGATACATGCCGGGCATTTCGGCGGTTTCGCCGCCGATCAGCGCGCAACCGGCTTGTTCGCAGCCAGCGGCGATACCCTTGATCACTTCGGTGGCGGCGGCCACATCGAGCTTGCCGCAGGCAAAATAATCGAGGAAAAACAAGGGTTCAGCGCCTTGCACCAGAATGTCGTTGACGCTCATGCCGACCAGATCAATGCCGACGGTATCGTGGATGTCGAGTTCAAAGGCCAGCTTGAGCTTGGTGCCGACGCCATCGGTGCCGGAGACCAGCACGGGTTCTTTGTATTTTTTGGAGATTTCCACCAAACCGCCGAAGCCGCCAATGCCGGACAGCACTTCGGGGCGCAGGGTTCTCTTGGCAAACGGCTTGATATTTTCGACCAACTGGTCGCCCGCAACGATGTCCACACCGGCATCGCGGTAAGAAAGTCCTGCGCTTTGCGCGGCAGTTGCGGGGGTATTTTGGGTGTTCAAGTTGAGTTCTCGCTTTCTTCAGGATAAAGTGCTGGGCAATTTTGCCGCGAATTTTACCTTAAATGACTTCTTCCCGCTTTGTTGCCTTGCAATGGTCGCTGCTGATAGCGGTTGCCGGACTGGTGTTTTACCTGCTTGCGCCCATTCTCACGCCGTTCGTGGCGGCAGGCATACTCGCCTATATCTGCAATCCGCTGGTGTCGCGCCTGTGCGCGTTGAAGCTGCCGCGCGCCCTTGCGGTGGTCGCGGTGATGCTCGCCTTACTGCTCATTTTTGCCGGGCTGTTGTTGATTATGTTGCCCTTGCTGGAGAAGGAAAGCAGCCTGTTGGTCGCGCGCCTGCCGGAATGGATTGAAGCTGGGCGGGTGCGTTTTCTGCCTTTGCTGCAACAGTGGTTTGGTGCGGCACTGCAATGGGACAGCGCCGCGCTGAAAAATCTGTTGATGAACCACTGGCAAAGCGCGGGTGGGGTGGCCGGAAAATTGCTGCCTTGGCTGTCGAGCGGCGGTGGCGCGATTATCGGCATTTTCGTAAATTTAATGCTGATCCCGGTGGCGATGTTCTATCTGCTGCGCGATTGGGACGAGTTGCTGGCGCATCTGGACGCACTGATTCCCCGCCATTGGCACGATAAAGTGCGTGAAATAGGCGGCGAGGTGGATGGCGTGCTGGCGGAATTTTTGCGCGGCCAGATTGCCGTGATGCTGCTGATGAGCGCCTTTTATAGCCTGGTGTTATGGCTGGTCGGACTGGAATTTGCCTTGCCCATCGGCATCGTCGCCGGGATGTTGGTGTTTATTCCTTACCTGGGCATGATTACCGGACTGACGCTGGCTACCTTGGCGGCTGCGATGCAGTTCACCGAATTTTCCAGCGTGTTGTGGGTGTGGGCGGCGTTTGCTGCCGGGCAGTTGCTCGAAGGCACGCTAATCACGCCCTGGCTGGTGGGCGAGCGCATCGGCTTGCATCCGCTGGCGGTGATCTTCGCCTTGCTGGCGGCAGGTCAAGTATTCGGCTTCTTTGGTGTGTTGCTGGCCTTGCCGCTCTCCGCCACCCTGCTGGTCGGCCTGCGTCACGGCAAAGCCAGTTATCTGTCGAGCAGCATGTACCGCAAACCATGAGTCAACTGTTGCTCGACATCACGCCGGACTGGTGGCCGACCTTCGAAAACTTTGTCGCGGGCGGCAATCAGGAATTGTTGTCCGTGCTGCACGATGCCCTGACGGGCGATAGCCGCGAACGCCGCCTCTACATCTGGGGGCAAACGGGAAGCGGCAAGAGCCATCTGCTGCAAGCCTGTATTGGTGCTGCGCAAAATGCAGGCCTTTCTGCCGTGTATGCGCGAGGCGCTGTGCCTGAACCCGCCGAGGTTGTCGCGGTGGATGATGCCGATGCGCTGGACGATGCGGCTCAGATAGAATTATTCAATGTTTACAATAGGATACGCGATAATGGCGGAATGCTGCTGGTCAGCGGCAAGCAGGCACCGCTCAATCTCGCGTTGCGCCCCGACCTGCGCACTCGCCTGGGCTGGGGGCTGGTGTATCAGGTGCAAGGGCTTTCCGACACCGAAAAAGCGCAGGCGCTTGCGCAACACGCCAAGGCCAGAGGCTTTACCCTGACCCATGAAGTCACCCAATATCTGCTGCGCCACGGGCGGCGCGACCTGCCCAGCTTGCTGGGGCTACTCGACGCGCTGGACGAACACACGCTGCGCCTGCACCGCACCCCTTCAGTGCCGCTGCTCAAGGAAGTCTTACAACAAACCCTGGAACTGAAATGAATCAAGAATTCCCGTTGGAAACCCCCATCCCCCCTCCTGCTCCCCCCTTGAAGGGGGGAGCGCGTACCGCAGCCCGCCACCCTCCCCTTCAAGGGGAGGGATGGGGTGGGGATGGGGTGAAACCTTCGGACTTGAATCTAGCCTTATTCGATCTGGACAACACCCTGCTCAATGGCGACAGCGATTTCGAGTGGTCGCAATTTTTAATCCGCATGGGTATTCTCGACCGCGAACTGTTCGAGGTAAAAAATCAGGCGTTTTACGACCAGTACAAGGCGGGTACGCTGGACATCCACGAATTTCTGGATTTCCAGCTCAAACCCTTGTCGCGCCACCCGCATACCACGCTGGACGAATGGCACGGCCAATTCATGCGTGAAGCCATTCTGCCGATGATAGGCCAGCCCGCGCGCGACCTGGTGCGGCAGCATCAGGCGGCAGGCGACCTGTGCGTCATCATCACCGCCACCAATAGCTTTGTCACCGCACCGATCGCCCGCGAATTCGGCATTGAACACCTGATCGCCACCGATCCGGAACAGCGTGACGGCGAATTCACGGGTGCCGTCGCGGGGATACCCAGCTTCAAGGAAGGCAAAATTATCCGTCTGGAAAACTGGCTGAGCGATCGCGGCTGGACGCTGGAGGGCTTCAATGAGAGCACTTTTTACAGTGATTCGATGAACGACCTGCCGCTGCTGCGCAAGGTCAGCCACCCCGTCGCCGCGAACCCCGACGACACCTTGCGCCGCCATGCAGAACAGCATGGCTGGCCTATCATCAGCCTGCGTTGATTACATGCGCCAGACCAGCAGGGTGGAGTGGTGCAGGTCGTTCACCGTGATGCGTTCATTCGGTGTGTGATCGGGTACGTTGAAAGTGCTGCTGACCAACACCGTGCCCGGGCGCATTTCCCTGCTGGCCTTGTGCCAGAGCTGCTCCATCGGTACGGGCGACAGATAGGCGAACACCACGTCGTATTGGCCGAGGTGGCAGGCGGGCAGACGTTCATCCCAGATGCTGCCCCAGTGGACCTGGCAATTGCGATAGGGCTTGCAGCGCAGCCAGCTCCACAGCAGCGGCAGGGGCGCGGATTCCACCCCCGTGTATTCACCGTCCGGCCTGACCCGCGCCAGATGGGTCAACACGCCGCCCAGGCCTGAGCCCAGATCAATGAAGCGGAAGTGATTGCCTTCAGCGGGGGAGGGGAGCAGCCCTTCCAGTGCCTGCCACACCTTGTTGCTGGAAAGATACAGTGGAACCTGGGTCTGATAGGTGCTCCAGTAAACCGCCAGCATGAGCAGAAAGGCCGCAAGGAAGTAGCCGGGCGGAATGTCTAGGGTGAGTACCAGCACCAGCGCGGGTGCGAAGGCCAGTTGAATCGCCAGCCACCAGCGCGCCAGCCCCGCCAGATAGCTGAAACTCGCGGCAAACAGACCGCATAGCAGCGCGAAAGTCAGTAGCTCCGGCTGAAAACCCAGCAGCCGCACGCCCGTCAAGGCGAGCGCTGCTGCTGCGAACTGCAACAGCAGCGCAATGACGGAGGGCGGGAGTTTGTCGAATAGTGGATGCAAGGAAGTCTTGTTTTTCCAAGAAAATAGTGAGGGTCGTCATTCCCGCGAAGGCGGGAATCCAGAGTTACGGTTACTACGCACGACAACATGCTGAATACATAGGGAAGTGTGCGATTATACCTCCACCCTAACCCTTCCCCTTGGAAGGGGGAGGGAACATTAACGTGAAACTCGCGCAGCGATTCGTTTGCCTCCTCGCCCGCTTGCGGGAGAGGATTGAGGAGAGGGGAACGGGCATGGCGAGTTTCATTATCAGGGGTGGTCACTTTTCCATGCCCGTTAGCCTAGCGCACTAAGGTCGCTTCGACTTCGTCTCTTTTGGCTTTGCCGACCAGGCGTTCCGCCAGCGTCAGCGCGAAATCCATCGCCGTGCCGGGGCCGCGCGAGGTGGTGAGGTTGCCATCCTGTACGACGGCACCCGCTTGAACTTGCACTTTAGGGAATTCGTCCAGGCAAGTCGGGTAGCTGGTCGCGCGTTTACCATCGAGCAAGCCAGCGGCGGCCAGTACCGAGGGGGCGGCACAGATCGCGGCGACCTGTTTGCCTTGTTGCGCCATATCCTGCACCAGTTTGATGACGCGCGCATCGTTACGCAAATGGGTGGCACCCGGCAATCCGCCGGGCAGCACTACCATATCGAATGGGTCATGCAGCACGGCATCCAGCGTGGTGTCGGGCAGTAGCTGGATGTTGCGGCTGCCGCGCAACGCGCCTGCGCCCAAACCCGCCAGCGTGACGCTGATTCCGGCGCGGCGCAGGATGTTGACGATGGTGACTGTTTCCAGTTCTTCACTGCCTGCCGCGAATAACACCAATACTTTGCTCATTGTTCGGCTCCCAGTTGGTATGCGTGCAACAGCGCGCTTTTAAGTTGAGGATGTTGCTCCAAATCAGCGATGCCCATCTCGCGCAAGGCGATCGCCTGCAACGGGGCGAACAGGGACTCGTTTTGATGGTCGCGCAGATAGGCGGCGTAATCAAACACGCCGTCCTGCCAATACATAAGCGCGTCACCCTGCGGATGGTCGAAGGTAATCTCTTCTTCCAGCATGACCTCGAACTGGTAAGAGTAGGTGTCTATGCCGTGCGCTACGGCGAGCGCCCGGTGCAAAGAGCTCAGTTCGATGTGCTGTGCCAGCGTCTCGTCGAGATCAAACACCTTGTGCAGGTGAAAGGTCTCTCCGCGAAACGAGAATTCCAGGCTGGCCGTGATGCGGTTGGACATGGGGCAATCCTAGTCGCGGAAGTTCTGGTATTGCAGGGGAAAATCGGTGATGGTCTTCTTCACAAAGGCGATGGCATCCTGCAAATCGTCGCGGTTCTTGCCGGTAATGCGCACGGTGTCACCCTGGATGCTGGCCTGAACTTTCATCTTGCTGTCCTTGATGTGTTTGACGATTTTCTTCGCCAGTTCGGTTTCCACGCCGACTTTGACATCGCAACTGCGTTTGACTTTGTTGCCGCTGACTTTTTCAACTTTGTCGCTGATTTCCAGACATTTGATGTCCACGCCGCGCTTGATTAAACGGTTGTTGAGAATGTCCTGCGCCTGACCTAGCTGAAATTCGTTATCGGCCCACACCGTCAGTTTGAGTTCGGCTTGCTCTACATGCGCGTCAGAACCCTTGAAATCGAAGCGGTTGCCGATTTCCTTGTTGGCCTGTTCGACCGCATTTTTGACTTCTTCCTTGTTTACTTCTGAAACGATATCGAAAGAGGGCATGATTTACTCCTGTGAGTTGCGGCCTTTCCGCTTGCGAGGGAAGGCTGGCATTTTTTAACCGAAACTGCAAACGTAATTGACCACTTCATCGGCTTCGATGACGAAGCGGCCATTGGCGGGAACCGAAAACTGGCTGCCTGCCGCGTAAGTCGTGAATTCAGTCTCGTTGCCGATTTTGACGCGGCAAGTCCCGTCGGTGATTTCCATCACTTCGGGTGCGCCGACGTTAAAAGTCAGCGTGCTGGGCAGAATCAGGCCCACGGTCTTGCGCGTGCCATCGGCAAACAACACGGAGTGTGAGACGCATTTACCGTCGAAGAAGACATTGCCTTTTTTGACGACGCTGACATTATTGAATTGAGTCATGTTTTTCCTTTTAGAGGGGTTCAGAGGCTTTAACGCCTTTTTGATAGTTTGTATAGACATACACCGGGATTTTGAGATCGCCCAGATGATGTTCGATGAGCGGCCTGACTTCGTCCCAATCGAGACCGTTTATGCCGCAGGCGAGACGAGGAAGCGCCAGGCTGGCGGGCTTTTCCTTGACGACAAAGCCGTGCAGGGCATGCAAGGCATGGTTGACGTGGTTGAGCGCCGCCGCACCGGGCTTGCTGCCCGGATCGTAAGCGGCATCCTGGGTAAACAGGTTGACGAGGTAGCGACCATCGCTGCTCATCCATGCCCACAAGCCGCCGGACTTGGGATGTTGGGTATGGCAGTAGTGGCGAAAATCCTTGTACATCGCAGGCATCCGCTCGCGCAGTTGCAAGGCCAGTCCGTGATGAAAGTCATCGTTGGGCGCGACACCCTGCACGATGGCCTTCGCCCCGCTCAACAGAATATCGCCGCTCAACTCATAGATCATGCGGATACCCCTAAGCGATCAATTAAGTCACCACGCCTGAAAGTGGCAGAGAGTTGCTGTAATGAAACTTCCTGCCCGCCATATAAGCCATTTAGTGCAGTTTGAATGTCTGTGATGGCTTGCGTGAAATATGTCTCTGCTTGAGTCTCGATGAGTTGCTTGGCTTGTTCAAAATTACGGTGATCCAAGTTGGCTAGAGTGATATTCATTGCGCTGAGCAAATGTTTACCCATTTGCATTGCGATAAAGCAAGAGGCATAGCGCACAAAAGCAGGATCACTGTCGGTAGGACGTTTGCGACGATTTTCGGCGATACGGTAGAGCAACACCGCGATGACGGTTTGTGAGCCATTAAGCGTGTCGCTAAAAATGCTGTCGTATAACTTGCCAAAATGTTCGCGGGTCAAAAATTTAGCCTGATGAGGGGTGGTTCGCCACACCGACAAAATGGCTTCTGCCGCCACGCCTGAACTGATGTCGCTGGCTCTTAACGGTGTATCCATACGTTTACGGCGATAGCTAAAACCTAACTCTGCGATGCTGGTTTGCAAACGTTGTTGTTTTTCATCGTTGGATTTTAGGTCTTTCAAATCGACTGGATTTTGGCTGTTGGTGGCATGGGTGATTTGCAACACCATGTCTTCGCTGTCTTTGGGGAGCTTATAGATACGCACCAATACATGAGCTGACGAGGGTAATTGTTTGCCTTGTGCGGAGAGCAATTCCTGGGTTTTGAAAATGGTCATGCAAGTCTGCCCACCATTGACGATTTGCAGGTTTTCTACTTTGATTTGGTAATCACTACCTTGCAGCGCGTTATAAGAAAAATCGTTACAAACCAGCGTTAGTCCATTGTTGAAGAAATAAAAATCTGACGGCTTGTCGGATTGCAAAGTGGTGCGGATGCCTTCATTTACCCGGTTGCCGTGTAGTCCCAAATAACTGCGGATGTTGCGTTGCAACAACTTTTCTCCATGGGTTTTCATCAACGCGGCGATTTCGCTTACCTGAATGCGACCAATGCACACACGGCTGAAATCCATGTCTTCAATGATTGCCTTGCCAGTCAAGCGTAAGGTTTCATCCACGGGCTTGATTTTTTGCAGGATGTTAATCAGCACATCGTGATTGACGTGTTCCCAACTAACTTGCTCACCAAAACCAGCGAGTTCGATTGCTGCTTGCCCTTTGTCGTTCCATTTGCTACCGTTATTGCAAGCAATGGCACGCACACGCGGAATATAGCCATCACGAATCATGGAGCGAGCGGTTTCAACTTTAGTTTTCAAACGTTCGTTGATCGTGCCTAGTTCGGCGGCAGGATCGAAAATGTGGCGAATCGCGTTAATCAGTGCGTTGATGGCGTTTTCACCAAACTCGCTGTCACCATCAAGTTTAGTTTTGTATTTTCCTTGAAACAAGGTGACAGAAAACTCACCATCAACCTCCTCCGTGAGATGCATTGCATCCACACCAAAATCGTCTCCCCCATCTGTTAGGCAGTCAAACGCAGCCTCTGCGTCCAAATCCAGCATGGTTTTGACGCAAAGGTAAACAAAAGCTAAAGACTTCAACTTATTTCCATCGTTGCATATATTTAATTCGTCCGCTGCTTGCGAACGAATTTCATCCTGAACGCCCGCTAGACGTTGGCCAATGATGGATGCGTTGATGTCCATAGCTGGCTGCCTATTTGCGGTTTTGCAGCTTTGCCGCGATACGCAGGCGCAAGGCGTTTAATTTAATAAATCCTGCCGCATCTTTCTGGTCGTAAGCGCCCTTGTCATCCTCGAAAGTGGCGATGCTGGAATCGAACAGCGAATCGGTCTTGGAATCGCGTCCCACCACAATTACATTGCCCTTGTACAGCTTGACGCGCACCCAGCCATTGACGCTGGCTTGGGTATGGTCTATCAGGGTTTGAAGCGCGCGGCGTTCAGGGCTCCACCAGTAGCCGTTGTATATCATGCTGGCGTAGCGCGGCATCAAATCATCTTTCAAGTGCGCGACTTCACGATCCAGGGTGATGGATTCGATGGCGCGGTGCGCCTTGAGAATAATCGTGCCGCCGGGGGTTTCGTAGCAGCCGCGCGACTTCATGCCGACGTAGCGGTTTTCCACCAGGTCAAGCCGACCGATGCCATGCTTGCCGCCCAGTTCATTCAATTTAGCCAGTACAGCGGCAGGTGTCATCTTGTTGCCGTTCAAGGCCACGATGTCGCCGTGAGCAAATTCGATGTCCAGGTATTCGGCGGCATCAGGGGCGGCTTCAGGTGCGACCGTCCAGCGCCACATACTCTCTTCGGCTTCCGCAGCGGGGTCTTCCAGATGGCGGCCTTCGTAGCTGATATGCAGCAGGTTGGCATCCATCGAATAGGGCGAGCCGCCTTGCTTGTGCTTCATCTCGACCGGAATGCCGTGCTTCTCGGCATAGGCCATGAGCTTTTCACGGCTCAATAAATCCCATTCGCGCCACGGTGCGATGATTTTGATGTTGGGGTTGAGCGCATAGGCACCCAGTTCAAAACGCACCTGGTCATTGCCCTTGCCCGTTGCGCCGTGCGAGATGGCTTGTGCGCCAGTCAGGGCGGCGATTTCGATTAGCCGCTTGGCGATCAGTGGACGGGCGATGGACGTGCCGAGCAGGTATTCGCCTTCATAAATGGTGTTGGCGCGGAACATCGGGAACACGAAATCCCGCACGAATTCTTCGCGCAAGTCGTCAATATAAATATTTTCTGGCGTAATGCCCATTTGCAACGCTTTAGCGCGCGCGGGTTCCAGTTCTTCGCCCTGCCCCACATCAGCGGTAAAAGTGACGACTTCGCATTGATAAGTGTCTTGCAGCCATTTCAAAATGACGGAGGTGTCCAAACCGCCCGAATAGGCGAGGACTGCTTTTTTGATGTCGCTCATTAAATTTTCTCACTCGTAGGGTGGGTTAAGGTAACCCACCGATTTAGGATGGTGGGTTACCTTAACCCACCCTACATTTATTCTGCTATTTGATCTTCCCCAGCAGCAGATATTCCATCAAGGCTTTTTGTACATGCAGCCTGTTCTCGGCTTCCTCCCACACCACGCTCTGCGGGCTGGACATGACACCTGCGGAAACTTCTTCGCCACGATGGGCGGGCAGGCAATGCATGAACAGTGCATCGGGGGCGGCAACCGCCATCATGTCTTCATCCACCTGCCAGTCGGCAAAGTCTTTCAGACGTTCATCATTCTCGGCTTCCCAGCCCATCGAGGTCCACACGTCGGTGGTGACCAGATCTGCATTGCGTGCGGCTTCCATTGGATCTTTGAATTCTTCGTAATGTTCGTGGCCGTATAAGCCCGCACGTTCCGGTTCGACTTCATAGCCCGGCGGGGTCGAGACATGGACGTTGAAATCCAGAATCTCGGCGGCTTGCAGCCAGGTGTTGCACATATTGTTGGAGTCGCCGATCCACGCCACCGTCTTGCCTTGTATCGAGCCGCGCTGTTCGATGTAGGTATAGATGTCGGCGAGTATCTGGCAGGGATGATATTCGTTGGTCAGGCCGTTGATGACTGGCACGCGCGAATTCGCGGCAAAGCGTTCGATGATGGATTGCTCGAAGGTGCGGATCATCACGATGTCGCTCATGCGTGAAATCACTTGGCCTGCGTCTTCCACCGGCTCGCCGCGCCCCAGTTGCGAATCGCGGGTATTGAGGTAAATGGCCGAGCCGCCCAGCTGTTGCATCCCCGCCTCGAAAGACAGGCGGGTGCGGGTGCTGGCCTTCTCGAAAATCATCACCAGGGTGCGGTCGGTGAGTGGCCAGTATTGCTGGTAGGACTTGAATTTTTGCTTGATCAGGCGCGTGCGCTCGAACAGGTATTCCAGTTCATCCTTGCTTAAGTCATTGAATTGTAAGAAATGTTTCACTTTCATGATAGCTTCCCGATCAGGATTGCAAAAAATCCTTGATGAGTGGACAGAGTATGTCCACGAGTTGTTGTGCTTCGTCTTGCGACATCACCAGCGGCGGCAGCAAGCGAACCACGCTGTCCGCTGTTACGTTAATCAACAGGCCACGCGCCAGTGCCAGTTTAACCAGTTCCGCACAGGGCTTGTCCAGCACGATGCCGATCATCAAGCCCTGCCCGCGAATTTCCTGGAATCCTTTGACACCCTGTAAGGCGGCGGTGATGCCATTCCTGATGAACTGCCCCAGTTGCCCGGCATAGGCTGGCAAGCTGTCTTGTTCCATTACGTTCAGCGTGGTCAGCCCGGCGACGCAAGCCAGCGGGTTGCCGCCGAAAGTTGAGCCGTGATTACCCGGCCCGAAAGTTCCTGTCGCAGCCCCCGCCGCGAGGCAAGCACCGATGGGTACGCCAGAGCCGAGTCCTTTGGCGAGCGTCATCACATCCGGCACAATCGCTGCATGTTGATGGGCGAACCAGCAACCGGTGCGTCCGATGCCGGTTTGTACTTCATCCAGCATCATCAGCCAGTTGTTTTCGCTGCAAATTCGACGCAATTCTTGCAGGTAGGAGGCATCGGGGGTGCGGATGCCGCCTTCGCCCTGAATCGGCTCGACCAGCACGGCAACCACGTCGCGGTTGTTGGTGGCGAGATGGCGCACGGCTGCCAGATCGTCGTAAGGGACGCGCACAAAGCCTTTAACCAGCGGCTCAAAACCGGCTTGCACACGGCGGTTGCCCGTGGCGGAAAGGGTGGCCAGAGTGCGCCCGTGGAATGATTTTTCCATCACGATGATGGCGGGAGCTTCGATGCCGCGCTTATGCCCGTACAGACGCGCCAGTTTGATGGCGGCTTCGTTTGCCTCGCAGCCGGAATTGCTGAAGAACACTTCATCCATGCCGGACAGGGCGCATAGCTTGTCTGCCAGCGATTCCTGTGCGGGTATCTGATAGACGTTGGAGCAATGAATCAGCTTGCCGATTTGCTCGCTGAGCGCAGCGGTCAGGCGTGGATGGGCGTGGCCCAAAGTGTTTACGGCGATACCGGCCAGTCCGTCCAGATAACGCTTGCCTCCACTGTCCCACAACCAAACGCCTTCGCCGCGTACAAACGCGACCGGCTGGCGAGAATATGTATTCATTACATGCGACATACCGTACCTTTTTTAACAGTCATTTCAGCGAATTTACTTTGTTAAATTTATATTATTCGGTAAAAACAGACGGCGGGATTAGCCGCCGTTAGCTCTGATTCTTCTCGAAGGGGCATATAGTGAGCCAAACAGCCCCGTCTAGGCAAGTGAAACAAGCAATTTTGAGAGCCTTTAAAGCAAACAAGCCGACATTGCTGTCGGCTTGTTTGAACTACCATTCACGCTAACCAGCCGTCGAAATATTGTCGGTGTGGCGTTTAATCAATTTTCGTGCACAGTAAAAAATCTGTACACGAACTGACTATTAAGCCATTGCCTTGATCGCGGCGGACAGGCGGCTCTTATGGCGAGCTGCTTTGTTCTTGTGGATGATTTTCTTGTCGGCGATGCTGTCAACTGTGCTGACAGATGCTTGATAAACCGCCTGAGCAGCTGTTTTGTCGCCTTCTTTGATAGCCTTGATCACTTTTTTGATTGCAGTGCGCAATTCAGAACGCAGGCCGCTGTTGTGGGCGTTTTGGTTATCTGCTTGACGTGCACGCTTGCGGGCTTGTGCTGTATTTGCCATTTCTTACTACTCCTTGAGAATTCGGTTTTGCTGGAAAGTCGGGCATTCTAGTGGCTTGTCTCCGATTGTGCAAATTTTTTTGCATATCAAGTCGCTTGAAGGCGTGTTCGTGCAGTGGGCAATGGTATTATGCGGCGCATTGTTAACGTGAAATACGCGCAGCGACGAATCGTACCTCTCGCCCTCTGGGATAACCAGCCACTTGCCAGCTTGCTGGCTTAGTGGATTGGCTAGTTGTTCCATCAGAGGGGGGACGGGGGTGAGGGAACGGGCATGGCGTGTTTCATTATCAGGGGTGGCAATATGCCATGCCCGTTTGGATGGATGACCGCTCTGATGAGGACGGGATGCTGTGTCCGCATTGAATTGATTGTTAAGGGAGGGTTGTATGTTTCGCAAGCAGGAAGAATGGGTGATTCTGGGTGTCACCGTAGAGGGTGAAGTGTTTGATTATCCGGGCTGGTCGGATCGGCTGTGCGGGATGCTCTCGCAGCAATCCGGCAGCAATCGCCTGAGTTATTCCGACTTTCTTCATCCTGTGCAGATAGATGGCCTGGCGGCGGTGGTGATGGATGCCAAGCTGGAACAGGCCGATGCCCAAGCCTATCAGCTGGTACGCAAGTTTGCCGAGGATAACAACCTGAAAGTGCGTACCGGCAGAACCGCGCAGCAACTGGCGGCGACCATCAAACATCCGAAATTTGGCACAGAGCGTCGCGATCAATATGCTAATACGCGCGCTTAAATGTGTCGTTTTGAACGCCTGATTCCATGAATCTACTTCGTTCTCTGGCGACCGTCAGCGGCCTGACGCTGGTGTCGCGCATTCTGGCTTTTGCGCGCGACGTGCTGATCGCGCGCGTGTTTGGCGCGGGCATGGCGACCGATGCCTTCTTTGTCGCCTTCAAGCTGCCTAATTTGTTACGCCGCATGTTTGCCGAAGGTGCTTTCTCGCAGGCATTTGTGCCGATTTTCGGTGAATATCGCAACCGGCGCGGCCACGAGGAAACCCGGCTGCTGGTGGATCATGTCACCACCATGCTGGCGCTGATTCTGTTCGTGGTCACGCTGATCGGCATCATTGCCGCACCGATTCTGGTGTATATCAGTGCCCCCGGTTTCGTCAAGGATGCCGAGAAATTCGACCTCACCGTACAACTGCTGCGCTTCACTTCGCCTTATATTTTCTTCATCTCGCTGGTGGCGGTAGCGGCGGCGATCCTCAACACTTATAACAAATTCTGGGTGCCGGCCTTCGCGCCCATCCTGCTGAATATCTGTTTCATCGGCGGCGCGCTGTGGTTAGCCCCCTATTGCCATCCGCCCATCATGGCGCTGGCCTGGGCGGTGTTTGTCGCGGGCATCGTGCAACTTGCCTTCCAACTGCCTTTCCTGAAGAAAATAGACCTGTTGCCGACCTTGCGTTTCAGTTGGCAAGACGAGGGCATGTGGCGCGTCATCAAACAGATGGGGCCGGCCATGTTCGGTGTCTCTATCTCACAGATTAGCTTGATTATTAACACTATTTTTGCATCGTTTCTGGTTGCGGGCAGTGTCTCCTGGCTGTATTACGCCGACCGCCTGATGGAGTTTCCCTCCGGCATGTTGGGCGCGGCACTGGGGACGATATTGCTGCCCTCGCTTTCCAAATGCCATGCCAACAACGATACGGCTGAATATTCCAGGCTGCTGGATTGGGGCTTGCGCCTGACCTTCATGCTGGCGCTGCCGTCCGCGTTGGCGCTAGGGTTGATGGCCGTGCCGCTGTTGTCCACCTTTTTCCAGCGTGGCGCATTCGTCGCAAACGATGTATTGATGACCAGTCAGGCGCTGGTCGGCTACAGCGTCGGGCTAATCGGACTGATACTGGTGAAAATCCTCGCCCCCGGTTTTTACGCCAGACAGAACATCAAGACCCCGGTCAAGATTGGTATCGTCACGCTGATTGCGACGCAAGCGATGAACGCGCTATTCATCGGCTGGATAGCCCACGCGGGTCTGGCCTTGTCCATCGGCCTCGGCGCTTGCCTGAACTCCGCCATCCTGTTTTATTACCTGCGCAAGAGCGGCATCTACCAACCCGAACCCGGCTGGGCGAAATTTTTCGCCAAAATCGCGCTGGCGATGCTGGCGCTGGGCTTGCTGCTGTGGTTCGGCATGGGAACGCAGGATAGCTGGTTAGTCAGCAACCCGTGGTCGCGTGTCAGCCGATTGGCGGCGCTGGTGGCCGGCGGGGTGGTGGTCTATTTCGCCGTACTCGCCGCCCTGGGCTTCCGCCCCAAGGATTTTTCCAAGCGTGCTATTTTCTGAACGCGATTATTTGTCGTTCAACAAGCCTTGTTTCGCCGCCACGGGTTTGACTTCGGGAAAATAGACCTGTTTCAGGCTGTTGCCCAGATTCTGCGACCAAGTGATGCCATCACTGCGGCCAAGTTGTTGCCAGTATGCCATGATGGTTTCGTCGTAAGCGTCAATCGCGGCGGCGTAAGCACTGTCATCGTAGCGCTCAAAGTGGCAGAAGGTGCGGATGTCCATGCGCGGTTTTTGGGGCGCGTCAACGGCGATGTGACCGAGACACAAGCCGACCAGCGGGAAGGTGAGCGGTGGGAGTTCGAGCAGGTCTATCATCGCTTGCGGGTTGCGGCGTATGCCGCCTATCGGCACGATGCCGAGGCCTTGCGAACGTGCGGCGGTCATCAGATTGGCCAGCGTGATGCCCGCGTCCACTGCCGCCACGCCAAAACCTTCCATACTTTCCTGGATGATCTGCGTCTGTCCGGCTTTCCCAACGCCGAGGCAGGTCTTGTGGAAATCAATCACCAGTGTGATAAAAACGGGCGCTTGCGCGATCCACGCTTGACCGCCGGCAATCTCGGCGATACGCGCGCGTTTCGCGGCATCGCGTACCACCACCAGTGAAATTTCCTGCGCGTTCATCGAAGTCGGTCCGCGCCAGGCGGCACGGATGATCTCGTCCAGCATGGCAGCGCTGACGGCCTGGTCGGTATAGCTGCGGATACTGCGGTGAGACTGGATGAGCTTGAGGGTATCGTTCATTGTTTTTCTCGGGTTAATTTTTTGCTGGGGAAGCGTTGATTTATTTGCCATGCCCACACGGGATTAAATGTAACTGTTTGATTTTATTGTATTTTTAATTAAAATCAGCGACAAGGAGAATAAATCAGCACTCCTGTCATCAATCTTGTTCGGGTAAATTCGCCAGATGCATGGCACGGTTGACGACTTCGGCGGTCAGGTGCGGTGCAAACAGTGCGATGAAGTCGTAAGTATAACCGCGCAGGTATTCGTTTTTGCGTATTGCGATGCGGGTGGTGCTGGGCTTGAACAGATGCCGGGCATTCATGCGGCGCAGATGCGGTTCGCGATCCGGGATGAAGGCGATTTCCGCGAGTATGCCTATCCCCAAACCCAGTTCTACATAGGTTTTAATCACGTCGGCATCAATCGCGGTGAGCGCGATGTCGGGAACGATGCCCGCTTTTTCAAAGGCATCATTGATTTTGCTGCGCCCTGAGAAGGCGTGGTCGTAGGTGATGATGGGATAGCGCGCGATGGCATCCAGCGTGAGTTCCGGTTCTTGCAAGAGCGGATGATCCGGCGGGGTAATCACGCAGTGATGCCATTCGTAGCAGGGCAGCGTGACCAGTCCGTCGTACAGCGTCAGGCTCTCGGTGGCGATGCAGATGTCCGCCTCGCCGTTCAATACCTGCTGGGCGATTTGCGTCGGGTTGCCCTGGTGTAAGCCCAGTTTGACCTTGGGGTAACGCTCGATAAACTGTTTTACGACGGGCGGCAAAGCATAGCGAGCCTGGGTGTGGGTGGTGGCGAGGGTCAGGTGACCGCTATCTTTGGAATGGAATTCATCGGCAAACTGTTTGAAGTTTTCCGCGTCCAGCAACATGCGCCGCGCGATGGCAAGCAAGCCTTTGCCGGGCTCAGTCAGGGCGGTGATGCGTTTCCCGTTGCGCAGAAAAATCTGGATGCCCAGTTCCTCTTCCAAGAGCTTGATCTGTTTGCTGATAGCGGGTTGCGAGGTAAACAGTGACGCAGCCGCAGCGGAGATATTCAGGTCGCGCCTGACGATTTCATTGAAATAACGCAGTTGTTGAAGGTTCATGGCGAGGCCGGGTTTCCTGTCGGGTAGGTTGTATTTCGGTCTATATGCTATTTGGTTATAAAATCTTAACAGAAAACCATTAAGATTATTGATGCCGTTAGGATAAGATGCGCGCCTGAATTAGAAAACAGGAAGCTCGCGCAGCGATTCGTTGGTTTTTTCCTTTGTATGCGGGGAAGGGCAGGGGAGAGGGAAGTGGGTATGATAAGGTTTAATTATTTGGCTTGGCATATTTGTCATGCCCGTTGGGGTGGTTTTTGATGGATTGGCTGTACACGGTATCGGGTTTTGGCGTGGGTTTGATTGTCGGGGTGACGGGGGTGGGCGGCGGCTCGCTGATGACACCTTTGCTGGTATTGTTCTTTGGGGTATCTCCCGCAACTGCCGTAGGCACTGACTTGTTATACGCTTCGCTGACCAAGACAATGGGCGCGTGGGTACACAGCAAGCGTGGCACGGTGGACTGGAAAGTGGTCGGGCTGTTGGCGATGGGCAGTTTGCCCTCCGCGCTGGTGACCATCCTGATGCTGAAATATCTGGCGTTGGACGAGAAGACCTTGCGCAGCGTGGTGACTAGCGTGTTGAGCGTCGCCTTGCTGCTGACAGCGGTGGTGCTGTTGTTCAAGGAGCAAATCATGAAAATTGGCCGTCGCCGCGATGGCACAATGTACGAGTTGCACCATCGTTATCTGCCCACTGCAACCATTGCGACGGGCGTGGTGGTGGGTGCGCTGGTGACGGTGTCTTCGATAGGGGCAGGCGTGTTGGGCACGGTTGCGCTGTTATTTTTATACCCGCGTCTGCCTGCGGTTAAAATCGTCGGCACCGACATTGCCCACGCCGTGCCG
>Ga0210015_1000829_pt1 | contig 31639 bp, 31 predicted proteins | sample CryGeymeta201522_FD_185471 | JGI IMG/M metagenome (GOLD analysis project Ga0210015, IMG submission 185471) | Groundwater microbial communities from Crystal Geyser aquifers in Utah, USA - Crystal Geyser metaG 2015-22 (SPAdes) (version 2) | ecosystem: Environmental > Aquatic > Deep subsurface >... | reverse complement strand
GATGAGCGACGCAGTCGCAGCCCAAAAGCGGCCTGGCCCTTTGGGGAGTCCCATCTTTAAAGCATTGCGGCGTTGCTCCTCGGCTATGTGCCACCGGCACAAAGCCTTCGTCGCGCCTTGCACTGACATTAAATCTGGGACTCCAAATAGTCAATATTATTTTGAGGCAACCCCAAAGAAGGGGAATATCCAAAGGCTTAATTTTGGATGACCTTATTTATTTAAAGAGACTGGAAGGGATAAAAAATATATCCCCGGAAATAAGCGTCGCCAGCTTTCTCTCGGCAGGGAAAGAGGAATCAGAAGCAAATGTTTACGGGGTAGATTTTGCCTATCCGGAGATTCGCAATTTGGAGCTCGAAAAAGGCAAATTTTTTACCTCTTCAGACACTGCCCGCTGGTTGAAAGTAGCGGTCTTGGGAAGTAACGTAGCTGGCGAACTCTTCCCCGGGCAAGAAGCGATAGGAAAAAAAATAAATATAAACAGCCACTACTTTACGGTCTGTGGCGTTCTTTCTCCGAAGGGAGAAATGTTTCATTATGATTTTGACCAGCAGGTCTATATTCCCGATTCTACGGCCTATAAAAGATTAACCGGGAGTGAAAGAGTCCGCACAATAATTATCCAGACTGCTGATGCGGAAAAGGCTAAGAGTTTAGTACCCCTGATCGAAAAGGGTCTTTTACAAAGACATCAAGGCGTGGAAGATTTTCGGGTAAGAAGCCAGGAAGAGATGCTGGAAACAATGAACCAGGTAAGTAGAACATTTACTATCCTTTTAGCCGCCATTGCGGGAATCTCTCTTTTAGTGGGGGGGATTGGCATTATGAATATTATGCTGGTTTCGGTGACCGAAAGGTATCGGGAGATAGGAATCAGGAAGGCGGTAGGAGCAAGAAAGAAAGATATCCTGGCTCAATTTTTAGTAGAATCCGTAGTTTTAAGTTTGGTGGGGGGATTTTGCGGGATTATTTTCGGAATCTTAATCGCTAAAATTATCTCTATTTTGGGCAAATGGGTCTTCACCATCCCGATTAGCGCAGTTATCCTTCCTTTTCTTTTCTCCTCAATTATCGGGCTGTTTTTCGGACTATACCCGGCTCAAAAAGCCTCTTCTCTTGACCCGGTGGAAGCTCTGCGCTATCAGTAATTAAAAATATTCCCCGCTTTGATTCGTCAGAAATAAGGGACTGGTCCAGGCTTTCCTTCCTCTATTATCCGCACATTCTATCCGGATATATTTTTCTCCACCTCTAATTTCGTATTCCGCCTGAGTTAGAGTAGAGGAGGTGCTTATTCTTCCTCCCTGAGATGCAGAAGCGATAAAAGTAATGGAGGAGACGGGTGATGTCTCGACTTTAATTATCTCTTTTTCTATCGAGAGATTTTTGATACCGGGACCGCAGGAGGCATAAAATAACCCCTTCTTAATTGAGTCCATTATTGTTTCTCTGTTTAATGAAATTGCCTTTACCATTATCCAGCCTTTTCCCATATCCATCGGATGATATTGTTGCTCAGAGTAACCGTGAGTATCATCGGTTGCAAAGCCAGAAATTCGTTTACCTTTGGCTAAAAGATTATCCCAATGCACCGAGGATTCACCCTTGCCGATACTATTAAGGCAAGTACTGTTAAAAACTTCTATTCCTAAATATCCTTCAAGAGGCAGGATATCGTGAAGGGTTAGTCCTGACCAATAGGGATGAGCGATAAGAGCTTCTCCGTTTTCTGCTTTGATACGATTAATAATTTCCTGGGCGGTTATTTCCTCTTTATTGGCAAATGTTATTTCCTTGGTTATGTTCAATGCAACTATGTGAAATGAAGTGCCTGCGGCAGACTGCCCGCCGTCTATTTCCTCCCCGGGTATTAAACAGATACCTTCTTTTTTTAGTTCTTCTCCGTAAGTCAACTTATAATGGTCGGTAAGAGAAAGGATCTTATATCCTCTCCGGTGATATAGAGAAATTACTTCTCGGGGAGAAAGTTCTCCATCAGAATTGTCAGTGTGAGTATGCAGGTTGCCTTTATACCAGTTGCCTTCGGCGGAAAAAGGATTATTAAATTCTATCTTTATTGCCATTTTGTTCTTAACGATAAAATATAACTTAAATAGTGGGAATTGTCAATTTACGTTTTTGTTTAACTCTTTTAAAAAAAGAAAATTTGTAGTATAATAATAAAATTCTGGGCCGCTAGCTCATCAGGCAGAGCACCGCCCTTTTAAGGCGGGCGTAGGGAGTTCGAGTCTCCCGCGGCCTACTTCCGCCATTATATAGTGACGGATTGGGGCGTTGGTCCAGCGGTTAAGACAGCGGGCCTTCAATCCGCTAACAGGAGTTCAACTCTCCTACGCCCCGCGAAAGGCAGTTTAAAGTTAAGGATAACCGATAAGTTTTCTCTTAAATGGGAGGAGATTATGCGGACAAAGAAATTAGGCAATACCGAGCTTAATCTATCCGCTGTTGGATTTGGTAGTTGGGCGATTGGGGGAGGTGGTTGGAAATATAGCTGGGGTCCCCAGGATGACCGGGAATCGATTGCAGCTATCCTGCATGCTATAGAGAAGGGAATAAACTGGATTGATACCGCTGCCGTTTATGGTCTGGGACATTCGGAAGATGTGGTCGGTAAAGCTATCAGGGAACTGCCCGCTAAACCCATTATTGCTACTAAATGCAGTCGAATCTGGGACAGAAACGGTAATCTTTCAGGTTGTTTGAAAGAAAAAAGTATCCGCTGGGAAGTTGAGGCAAGTTTGAAGCGGCTCAACATTGATGTAATTGACCTTTACCAGATTCATTGGCCAGAACCAGAGAAAGATATTGAAGAAGCCTGGCGCGCCATCGCAGATTTAATAAAAGAAGGGAAGATTCGCTATGGAGGAGTTTCCAATTTTAGCGTAGAGCAACTTAAACGTATTCAGCCGATTCATCCCGTAGCCTCTTTGCAACCGCCATATAGTATGCTGAAGCGCGGTATAGAGGATGAATTATTGGACTATTGTGCCGCCAATAAAATCGGGGTGATTGTATATAGCCCGATGCAAAAAGGATTACTCGCCGGAAAATTCAGTAGAAAACGGGTAGAAAAATTGCCCGCAGATGACCATCGACGCGGGGACCCTTCCTTTCAAGAGCCCCGGTTAGGCATCCACCTTCAATTGGTTGAAGGCTTGCGTCCAATCGCCGAAAGAAATGGTAAAACGCTTGCCCAGTTGGCAATTGCCTGGGTCCTGCGGCGTCCGGAAATAACGGCGGCTATTGTGGGCACCAGAAATCCATCTCAAATTGAGGAAACTGCTATTGCCGGAGATTGGGTTCTTTCGGAAAAGGATATTTCAGATATTGAACTTTTGCTCAAAAAACACGATAAAGCCTTAGAAGAAATTAGATGAATATAATCCTTTCTATTTTTTTCTTTCTCATCGGAACCTGTCTGGGAAGTTTTGCCAATGTTTGTATTTATCGGCTTCCTAAAGGGAAATCAATTGCCTGGCCTCCGTCTTTCTGCCCTAAATGCCATCATAGAATTTCCTGGCATGACAATATTCCTCTTTTCAGTTTTTTTCTTTTGCGAGGAAAATGCCGTTCTTGCCAGGGGAGAATTTCTCCCGGTTATTTCATTGTAGAATTCCTTGCCGGCATTATAACCTTCTTTCTTTTTTTAAGGTTTAATGTCTCTCCGGAGTTTTTCATCTATCTCATCTTTATCCTTGCTCTGATTATCGTCTCTTTTATTGATATAGAGAATTTCCTTATTCCGGATTGCATTGTCTATTCAGGGATAGTTTTAGGATTGTTTCTCTCCTTTTTATATCCGGAATTGCAGAGCCAAACTTTTTCCCGTCTTCTGGCGATTAAAGCATCTTTCATGGGAACTCTTTTAGGGGGAGGTTCTTTATTCATTATTGGCCTAATTGGAGGGATAATATTTAAAAAAGAAGCAATGGGGGGAGGGGACGTAAAACTTTTAGCGATGATTGGAGCATTTTTAGGGGTAAAATCTGTTCTTTTAACCATCTTCTTTTCCTCTCTTGCAGGGAGCGTTATTGGCCTGACCCTGATTCTTTTAAAAGTTAAAAAGAGAAGCGATTATATTCCCTACGGACCATATTTAGCGTTGGGAGCAATAATCTCCCTCTTCTGGAAAGGCTATTATTTTATCGGCTTTCTGATAAATTGAAAAATAATAGCAACCACGAATAAACACGAATGAACACTAAAAGAGTAGTAAATAATATAGCAGCGGTGCGATTCATCGCACTATTTATAATAGCAGAGTCCACTCTGCCACTACATTCTATAGTTCTTTATTCGTGTCCATTCGTGGCTAAAGATTAAAAAAGGGATTTCTATACTATTAAAAATTAATGGAAGAAAAAATTGCCGTTCTTATTCCTGCCTATAATGAAGAACTTACCATTGGAAAATTAGTGAAGGATTTGAAAAACAAAGCTGATAAAATTATTGTGGTAAATGATGGCTCCACAGACTCTACGGCAGAAGAAGCAGAGAAGAATGGAGCAATAGTTTTGCATCATCAGAAAAGAAAAGGCAAGGGAGAAACTCTTAAAACCGGATTTGACTATATTTTGAAAAATGATTATCAAGCGGTGCTTACGATGGACGGCGATGGCCAGCACCTGCCTTTAGAGGTTGGCAAGTTTATTGAAACCTTTAAAAAAAGTTCTGATAATATCGGCATGATTATTGGTTTTAGGAGAAGAAACATCAGAAAAATGCCCCTGGACCGGCTGTTAACTAATTGGTTTACCTCGACGGTTGTTTCTCTTTTTTGCCATCAGAGAATTCCGGATACCCAATGCGGTTTTCGTCTTATTAGAACATCTGCATTGCAGAGAATTAAATTGCTTACTTCTCACTTTGACACCGAATCCGAAATTTTAGTCAAAATCGCCAAAAGAGGATTCAAGATTTCAAGTATTCCCATAAAAATAATTTATCAGGAAGAAAAGAGCAAAATAGACCCTTTCTCCGATACCCTGCGATTTTTTAAATTTGTTTTCAATACTCTCTTGAGAAAAGGAATAAATTAATCGGACGCAGATTAACGCAGATAGCACATTTTGTCATTGCGAGCGACTGAAAGGAGCATGGCAATCCAGTTTTGAGATTGCGGAGCCTGTCCTGAGCATAAGCGAAGGAGCTCCAGTTCCCTCGTTGCACTCGGGACCTACGCCTCGCAATGACTTATTAATCCTGATTTTATCCTGAAGTTATCTGCGTCCAAAAGAAGGATTTACAATGAATTTTGTTCAGGAAAGAAAAAGAATGGTGGAAGAGCAACTTATTCCCCGGGGCATTAAAGACTCTTTAGTATTAGCTGCTTTTCGGAAAGTTCCCCGGGAAAGATTTATTCCTCGTGAGCATTGGTATGAAACTTATGGTGATTTCCCTCTTCCCATTGGCGAAGAGCAAACCATCAGCCAGCCTTATATTGTTGCTTTAATGACGGAAAATTTAAAATTAAAAGGAGAAGAGAGGGTTTTAGAGATTGGGACCGGCTCTGGCTATCAAACCGCAATTATCGCTGAAATTGTGAAAGAAATTTATACCGTCGAGAGAATAGTTTCTCTGGCGCAAAGGGCAAAGAAAACTCTGGAAGAATTAGGTTATACCAACGTTGAGACGAAGATTGGAGATGGCACTGAAGGTTGGGAGAAATTCTCTCCTTATGACGCCATTATGGTGACTGCAGCAGCTGCCCGGGTGCCGGAATCTTTGCTTAAACAGTTGGCTATAAACGGAAGGCTTATTATTCCTATTGGCAATCTTTATTCCCAGGAACTTATTCTTTATCAAAAGAAAAAAAGAGGATTAAAAACCACCAATTACGGGGGTTGCCGTTTTGTACCATTGAAAGGAAAAGAAGGATGGAGATAAATCCAAAATTAATGACACTTTTGCTTGCCATTGCTCCGGTCTCAGAATTGCGGGGAGCAATTCCCTATGGAATTTTAGTGGCAAAATTATCCGTAGCAGAGGTCTTTACACTCGCTTTTCTGGGCAATCTTTTGCCGGTAATTCCTCTCTTTTTTGGAATTCAATCTTTCCTTTCCTGGTTAGGCCATTTTCGCTGGACCAGAAAATTTAGCCTCTGGTTTGTAGAAAGAACAAAAAGGAAAGCCGTGATTATAGAGTATTATAAAGCAATTGGCTTAGCCCTTTTTGTTGCTATTCCCCTGCCCTTAACCGGCGTCTGGACCGGGACAATTGCAGCCAATCTTTTTAAGATGAAATTCAAGTATATGTTTTTAGGAACTGTCCTGGGGGTTCTCATTGCGGGGATAATCGTAACCATACTTACTCTCAGCGGCTCGGAACTCTTTCACATTTTAAAATACCAATGAGAAGAGTGAGCCGCCAAGAAATGGTTCAGATTGACCGGCGTGTCATTGAAGAATATGGGATTCCTTCTTCAATTCTTATGGAAAATGCCGGCCGGTCCGCAGCTGAACTAACCTTGAAAATGTTAAAAGGAAAAATAAAAAAAATTTCTCTCTTTTCCGGCAAAGGAAATAATGGCGGGGATGGGATGGTGGCTGCCCGCCACCTTCTCAATAAAGGTTGCCGGGTAACCTGCTATCTTCTGGGGAAAAAGAAACAAATAACCTCTGAAGAGGTGAAAACAAACCTTGAAATTTTGACGAGAATGAAAACGGTAATCAGGGAGATTCCCAATTTAAATTATCTGATGAAATTTAAAAAAAAGATTAAAGAAAGCGCTCTTTTTTTAGATGCCATTTTCGGTATTGGACTAAAAGGAGAAGTAAAAAGTCCTTATCGGGAGATTATCCAATTTCTTAATAGTTTTAAAAAGCCGGTATTGTCCCTGGATATTCCTTCCGGATTGGACGCCGATACCGGGCTTGTGCTGGGAAGCGCTATTGTTGCCAGGAGAACAATTACTTTTGCTCTTCCCAAAAAAGGATTATTCCTTAATGACGGTCCCAAACACAGCGGTAAAATAACCGTTGCCGAAATCAGCATCCCCAAAGAACTTTTAAAAAGAACGAAGAAAATTTGACAAAGATAATTTTTTTTGATATTATATTAATAACAAGTAATAAGGAGGGATATTATGGGAAGAACAACAGAAATAGTGAGCTTGTCTTTTCCTAAAAAAATGGTGGAGCAAATAGATAAGATGACTCAAGAAGAAGGAAAAACCAGAAGTGAATTTTTTAGAGAGACGGTCAGACAATACATAGAGGACAGGGAATGGAAAAAAATTTTTAGATATGGGGAAATAAAAGCAAGAGAGCTAAATATTACTGATGAGAATGATGTAGAGTGTCTTATTGATGAATACCGTACCGAAAGAAAAAAAAGTTAAAGTCGTGTTAGATACCAACATCATTATTTCTGGTTTAATCTTCCAGGGAAAACAAAGACAAGTTTTGAATCTATTCTACAAGGGAAGTATAACGGTTTGTATTTCTTCTCCTATACTCAAAGAGTTAAGCGGTGTTCTTTATAAAAAGTTTAACTGGGATAGGAAAAGAATTCATAATATAATTGTTAAAATTGGAAATAAAGCCATTTTAGTCAACCCTCGTGAAAAAATATCAGCAGTTAAGGAAGATGCCGACAATAGAATTTTAGAGTGTGCCCTTGAATCCCATTGCCAGTTTATCCTCTCCGGGGATAAGAAACATCTTCTCCCCTTAAAGCAATACAAAGGGATAAGAATTTTGTCTACAGCAGAATTTCTAAAAATTATTTGATACAGATAAAAATCATCTTTTTCGGACTTTTTTATGAAAAGAATCCGTCTTTTTATCTCCGGTTACGTGCAGGGAGTGGGATTTCGCTGGTATGTACAAAGGTTAGCCAAAAGGATAAATGTCTATGGGTTTGTTAGAAATTTGAGGGATGGAAGAGTTGAGGCACTTGTAGAAGGAAAGGATGAGTTAGTCGAACAATTTCTGCAAAACTTAAAAGAAGGTTCCTTTAAAGACCAGCTTGAGGAAATCAAAAAGAGTGAAGAAGAATACCAGGAGGAATATTCGGATTTCACAATCAAATTTTAGTTTATGAAACCAAAAATCAGTAGCAATAAAAGAATAAAGGAACTAACCGATTTGATTAATAAGCATAATAGGAAATATTACCTTGACGATAACCCTGAAATCAGCGATTATGAATATGACCTCCTGGTCAGGGAATTGCTGGAACTGGAGAAGAAATATCCTCAGTACAAAAGGCCTGATTCTCCGACCCGGAGAATTGGCGGAGAACCGCTAAAAGAATTCAAAACAATAAAACATCAGTTTCCCATGCTTTCCATTGACAATACCTATTCTCCGGAAGAAATTCTTGATTTTGATAAAAGGGTAATAAAACTTCTGGCAGAAAAACCCGAATACGTAGTGGAGCCAAAGGTTGACGGGATAGCGGTATCCCTCATCTACCAGGACGGTCTTTTTTTCCGGGGAGTTAGCCGGGGAGATGGATGGCAAGGCGATGAAATTACCGCTAATCTTCGCACGATTAAAAGTTTGCCGCTCTCGGTTCCCTTTTCGTTTCCTCTGGAGGCAAGAGGAGAGATATATTTCAAAAAAGAAGATTTCAGGTTTCTCAATTCAGAAAGAAAGAGGAGGGGAGAGGTTCTTTTTGCCAATCCCCGTAATGCCGCTGCCGGTTCTCTAAAACTGCTTGATTCAAGCCTCGTCGCTCAAAGACCATTAAATTTTTTTGCCTATACCGGCTATTTTAAAAATGGCCCGAAAGAGCATTATCGGGTTCTTCAATTTTTGAAAAAAATCGGTTTTCCGGTAAATTCTCATATTAAATTATTTTCCGGAATTGAAGAAGTGATTGAATACTGCCAAAATTTTCAGAAAGAAAGAAATAAATTGCCTTATGATATCGACGGGATGGTTATCAAGGTGAATTCTCTTCTTGACCAGGAAAAATTAGGGAGAACCACCAAGAGTCCTCGCTGGCTTATCGCTTATAAATTTCCTGCTGTCCAGGCAACCACCAGGCTAAAGGATATTATTCTTCAGGTTGGCCGCACCGGGATTCTTACTCCGGTAGCTTTGTTGGAACCGGTAGAACTTGCCGGAAGTACTGTTTCCAGGGCCACTTTGCACAATAAAGATGAAATTCAAAGGTTAGACGTCAGAATTGGGGATAAAGTCTTTATCGAGAAGGGCGGCGATATTATTCCGAAAGTCTTAAAAGCGGTAAAAGAAGTTAGGAACGGAAAAGAAAGAATTTTTAAAATGCCGGGGGAATGTCCGGTTTGCGGAGGAAAACTATACCAGGATGCCGGGGAGGTAGCAGTTAGATGCGAGAATGTCAGATGTCCGGCTCAAGTAAAAGAAAGAATCAAACATTTTGCTTCCCGGGACGCGATGGATATTGAAGGATTGGGAGAGGCAATGGTTAATCTATTGGTGGAGAAGAAATTACTTGCCGACTATGGCGATCTCTATTCCCTGAAACTGAAACTTGCAGAGCTTATTTCTCTGGAAAGGATGGGAGAAAAATCAAGCCGGAACCTTCTGGACGCTATTGAAAAAAGCAAGGGAAAACCCTTATCCAATTTTATTTTTGCTCTCGGTATCAGGCATATCGGGATTCACAGTGCCGAAATTCTTGCCGAGAAATTTCCTTCCCTTTCAGAGATAAGAAATAGCAGTTTGGAAACTTTTTCCTCTATTCCGGAAATTGGCCCGGTTATGGCGCAAAGCATCTTTAATTTTTTCCGGGACAAGGAAATTATTTTTGTCTTAGAAAAATTAAGAGGGGCAGGAGTAAAAACAGTTGAGCGACCCACTTTCGTGGGTGCCCCGAAGCAACGAAATCATTCTGAAGCGTTAGATGAAGAATCTATCTTTTCGGAGAAAAATATATTCTCTGAAAAAAGAATTGTTCTTACCGGAACCTTAAAAGATTTTACCAGAAACCAGGTTACCGGATTAATCAAACACCTTGGAGGGAGGGTTACGTCCTCGGTTTCCCCGAAGACAAGTTTTGTCCTTGCCGGGGAAGAACCCGGCTCAAAATTGGAAAAAGCAAAAACTTTAGGGATAAAAATTATTAATGAGAAAGAATTCAAAAGCCTAATCCATGCAGGATAAAATTAAAGAATTTTTCAATTACCTTAAAATAGAAAGGGGGCTTTCTGCAAACACCGTCGTCTCTTATGGCTATGATTTAAGCAAATATAAAAAATTTCTTGAGAAGAAGGGGATTTCCTTTAAAAGAATTTCCGAAGATAGCTTTTTCTCATTTCTTGAAGAATTGAAAAAGGAAAGTCTTTCCGAAGTTTCAATCTCCAGAACTTTAGCCGCGATAAAGAGTTTCTACAAATTTCTCTTCTCCGAAGATTATATTTCCTCTAATCCTCTGATTAACGTTGCTTCTCCGAAACTCTGGAAGAAATTACCTGCAGTTTTAAGCAAAAAAGAGGTAGAGGATTTATTGTCCCTTTTTGAAAAGAGGAAGGATTTATTTGCGGCACGCAACCTGACTATCTTAGAATTACTCTACGCTACCGGAATGCGTGCCTCGGAGATCGTAAACTTAAAAGTCTCCGACCTCCACTTAGAGGGCAGTTATGTCAGAATCATTGGTAAGGGAAGAAAAGAACGCATTGTTCCGTTTGGAGATACCGCAAAAACTATACTTTCCTCGTATCTTAAATATTGGAGAGAAAGATTTATAAGAAAGGATAGGCCGACAAATATTCTCTTTTTAACCAGATTAGGAAAAGGACTGTCTCGGCAAATTCTCTGGAAGATGGTCAAAAAATATGGAACTCTTACTGGACTTTCAAAAATAAAACCCCACACCCTGCGGCATTCATTTGCCACCCATCTTTTAGAGGGGGGAGCAGATTTAAGAGCAATTCAGGAACTATTGGGGCATAGTTCTATCTCCACTACTCAAATTTATACGCACATTGAAAAAAGTAGATTAAAAGAGATTCACCATCGCTACCACCCGAGGGGATAAAAAAACAGTCTAAAGTTAAAAGTTTAAAGTAAAAAAATGAAAAAGATTCTGATTACGGCCGGTCCAACCAGAGAAAAAATTGACCCGGTAAGATTTATTAGCAATTTTTCTACCGGAAGACTCGGTTATCTCTTAGCTGAACTGGCTAAGAAAAAGGGATTCGGCGTGATTCTAATTACTGGGCCTACCTCTTTAAAACCGCCGAAGGGAATAAAGATAATTTATATTGAATCGGCAAAGGAATTAAAAAAAGAGGTTCTTAAGTATATCGGCCGGGTTGATTGCCTGATTATGGCGGCAGCGGTCGGGGATTACCGTCCGAGGAAAATTGAAAGGAATAAAATCAAGAGTAAGAAGAAACTTCTCCTTTCTCTTGTTCGCAATCCCGATATCCTTAAACAGGCCGGCAAAAAAAAGAGAAAAAACCAAGTCTTTGTTGGTTTTGCCCTGGAGACAGAAAATTTCCTTCCGAACGGTTTGAAGAAAATGACCGAAAAGAATCTTGATTTTCTGGTGCTCAATAATCCCGGCTTTTTTGGTGAAGCAAAAGAAAGGAAAATGGTAAAACTTATTGATAAAAAAGGAAACTTGATTAACCTTTCTTCCCTTTCCAAAAAACAAATCGCCAAAAAAATATTGGATGAAGTCGAAAATTATCTTGGTAAGTAGTTATCCTCCGAGACAATGCGGCATTGCCGCCTTCACCGCGGATTTGGTGAACAGTTTAGGGAGAATAGATTCAGAACTAAACTGCCGGATCGTCGCAATTGGGGATAAAAAGTATCATTATGATAAGAAAGTAAAATTCTGTATCAGCCAAAGAAAAAAAGAGAGTTTTTTAAAGGCGGCGGACTGGATTAATGACTCTAAAGCAAACATTATTAATATTCAGCACCAGTTCCTTCTTTACGGAGAAGAAGGAGAATTTACCGCATCTTTTCTTAATCGAATAAAATTACCCGTCATCACTACCATCCATACACTTCCGAGTCAACCTGCGAGAAGAGAAAAAGAGGCAATTAAAGCCATTGTTGATAAAAGCGAAAAGGTGACGGTAATGATTAATTACGCCAAAGAGATTTTAAGGAAGGTTTATCACGCTTCCGGGGAGAAAATCAAGGTTATTCCGCATCCGGTTCCAAAAATAGAGAAAATTGGCCGGGAAAGAGCAAAGTTAAAATTAGGTTTGAAAGGAAACATTATTTCTACTTTCGGATTTATCCGCAGAGACAAAGGAATTGAATATGGCCTTGCAGCTCTTCCTGAAATTCTTAAACAAACCCCCGATACTTTTTATCTGATTATCGGCAAGACCCAGCCCAGCCATCGGGCAGAGGAGGGGGAATCATACCGAAAATCTCTAATAAATAGAGCGGAGAAATTAGGAGTAAGAAAAAATGTTAAGTTGGTCAATCGCTTTCTTCCTTTAAAGGAATTAACCGATTATCTCTGCGCTACGGATATTTTCCTTACTCCCTACTTAGGAAAAAGCCAGGTTTCCAGCGGCGCTCTTATCTATGGACTCTCTTTGGGCAGAATTTGCATCTCCACGCCTTTTTCCTATGCTAAAGAGGTTTTATCCTCCGGCCGGGGAATTCTGGTGGAATTCCGCAAAAGCGGCTGTATTGCCAAAGCGGTAACTAAAATCCTAAGGGATGGAAAATTGCGGAAAGATATGGAGAAAAAGGCTTACCAATACGGGAAGAATCTTCTCTGGGATAAGGTGGCAAAGGATTATTTAAAATTATTCAGGAGAAACGCAAAATGAAAATAGCGGTGGGAATTAGCACGAGGAATTGTGAGAAGACAATTGGAAATGTGGTAAGAGTAGTTGATGAAGGGTTAAAGAAATATTTCCTCAATCAGGAGAGTTTAATTATTGTCTCTGATGGTTATTCAAAAGATAAGACCAGGGAAACCGCAAAAAAGATTAAAACGAAAAACGAAAAGATAGTAAAGCGGCAGGAAGGTTCGTTAGGCAAAGGGAATGGCGTAAAGACCATTCTCTCTTTAAGCAAGAAAAAAAAGGTTAAGGCCATTGCCCTAGTGGACGGAGATTTAACCAGCATCAAACCGGACTGGATTAAGAGACTGCTTCTTCCCATCCTGGAAGGAAACGACCTGGTTGTCCCGTTTTATCTTAGGGACCGCTATGACGGGGTAATCACCAACCAGATTGCCTTCCCTTTAACCAAAACCCTTTACGGGGTAGATATCCGCCAGCCAATCGGAGGAGAATACGGGCTTTCCTCCCGGTATAGCCGGATTGCTCTTTCTCATAAACTTTTCCCGGGAAAGTTTGGCATCGACATTTTTCTCACTACGGTAGCCTGTTGCGAAGGAATGAATATTGCGGAATCCGTATTGGGAATAAAAGAGCATGAATCAACCAAAGAATACCAGGACCCGGAGAAACTTTTGGTCCCGATGTTTTATGACGTAGTAGGCACAATCTTCGAATTAATCGGCTACTACGAAAAATATATCAAAGAAGTAAAAGGAATGAGGAAGATTAAAAGGATTGGCGCGATTCCTTCTGCGGCGCCATCCCGCATCCCAACTGACAAAAAAGCGCTTTTGTCTAAATTTAAAGCGAAATACGGGGAGTTTATTCGGGGAAGGGAAGAATCATCCTTCTTAGGTGATTTATTGCCCTTATTTAATCAAATTGCTCAAAAACCTTTAAAAGAGTATTCTTTTCCGCTTGAATTGTGGGTAAAAGCGGTATATCGTTCGATTAATGCTTTCCTTGAAGGAGAAAAGGTGATTGATGTTCTTCGCGTTCTCTGGCAGGGAAGATTTATCGGTTTAATCCGGGAAACCGAGAAAATGAAAAATCAGGAAGCAGAAGCTTATATCCGAAAACAGGTAAAAATATTTGCAAAATATAAATGTCTCTTGAAATAAATTGTTTTTTGCCGTTTTTCGCTTAAAATATTACTTAAGGTGAAAGAGATTAACTAATGAAAAAATAAGAAGTTATGGCTGGTGGAACGAAAAAATTCCTAAGAGGGCTTAACCTGGAACAAAAACAGGCAATTACCCATAAAAACGGACCCCTTCTTATTGTCGCCGGTGCAGGTACCGGAAAAACCAGGGTAATCACCGACCGCATTGCCTATCTGATCCTTTCGAAATCAGCAAAATCTTCGGAGATTTTGGCTTTGACCTTTACGGAAAAGGCAGCCAACGAAATGTTGGAGAGAGTAGATACGGCAATGCCTTTGGGTTATGAAGAAATATGGATTTCTACCTTTCATTCCTTCTGTGATAGAATTCTACGGGAGGAGGGGCTTGCTATCGGATTAAATACCGCTTATAAAATTCTCTCTCAAATAGAGCAATGGCATTTCATTCGCAAAAATTTCTTCCGATTTAGTCTGGAATACTACCGGCCGTTATCTAACCCAACCCAATTTATCCATGCTCTCTTAAGCCTTTTTAACCGCGCCAAAGACAACGATGTCACCCCGGAAGAATTTTTAACCTATAGCAGAGAATTAGAAGCCAATTCTCCGGACGAAGAAGAGACCAGGAGGATTAAAGAATTAGCATCTGCTTATCAAAGCTACCAGGATATGCTCTTAGAAGAAAACTGTCTTGATTTCGGGGACCTGCAGAGTTTTGCCCTCCGTCTTTTCAGAACCAGGAAAAACATACGCAGGAAGTATCAAGAAAAATTCAAATATATTCTGGTGGACGAATTCCAGGATACCAACTATGCCCAGAACGAACTCTTGAAATTGCTGGTTAATCCGAAAAAAAATATTGCCGTTTGCGGGGACGACGACCAGAGTATCTATAAATTCCGGGGGGCATCCATCGCCAATATCAACCAATTTACGAAGATGTATCCCGAAAGGAAAAGAGTGGTGCTGATAAAAAATTATCGCAGCCCTCAGGTCCTTTTGAACCACGCCTATCGATTAATCAAAAATAACAATCCCGAGCGATTGGAAGTGAAGGAAAAAATTGATAAAAAATTGATTAGTGCTTCCACGCAAGGAAATAAAGATACCGTAGAATTTAAAAGGTTTGAGACGCCTGAGAACGAAGCGGAATGGGTAAGCGATAAAATTATCTCTCTTCACAAAAAAGGCATTTTTTATCAGGATATCGCTGTTCTTGCCAGAAATAATAATTACCTTAACTCTATTATAACTTCATTTCGCTTTCACGACATTCCTTATCGGTTTGTTGGCAACCGGGGCCTTTACGACCAGGAAGAAATACGCGACTTAATTGCTTACTTGAAATTTCTAATGAACCCCCAGGACGACATCGCTTTTTTTGCTCTTCTGTCTTTGCCCTTATTTAAAATTGAAATGGAGAGCTTGCTTTTGCTTTTAAATTTTGCCAGGCGTTATAACGAACATCTCTATTCCGTCGTCAAGAATATTGCCCACCTGAAAGAAAATTTAACTATTGCGCCCGAGACAATAAAAAAGATTGAACAAATTACTAATTTTTTGGAATCCGAAATTAACCTGATTAAAAAAAAGAGCGCCTCGCAAATTTTAAAAGAGTTCCTTGAGGAAAGCGGTTATCTTAAAGAACTTCTTACTGTAGAGACAATAGAAAATGTGCGCAAAATCCAGAACATCAATCTCTTCTTCAAAAAAATTCTTCAGTTTGAAACCGGTAACCCCGATAAATCAGTTCTTGCTTTTGGGGAATATTTGGATTTAATGCAGGAAGCCGGGGATAATCCGGCCCAGGCAGAGGTAGAAGATATTGAGGTGGTAAATCTCTCTACGGTCCACAGCGCCAAGGGATTGGAATTCTCCTTTGTCTTTATGGTGGATTTGGCGGAAGGAAGATTTCCTTTCTATTTTAGAAGAGAAGAAATCCCTCTTCCCGACCCTTTGATTAAGGAAGAAATTTCTCCCGAAGATATGCATATCCAGGAAGAAAGAAGATTATTCTATGTAGGAATGACCCGGGCAAAAAAAAGGTTATGGCTTACCGCAAGCAGCAGTTATACAATAGCGAAAAATTGGCGGATATCCCGTTTTGTAAAGGAATCTTTAGAAAAAGTAGCCGCAGAAATTCAAACAAAATTACCTTTAAGAACTCTTTCTCTCTCTCCCAAAGAAAAGAAAAAATATTTCTTTGACCTTCCCATTACCCTTAAAAATTTCTCTTATACCCAATTCAAGGATTACGAGCGCTGCCCTTTTTTCTATAAATTAAAGCATATCATCGGTGTTCCCGAACTTCCTAACTCTTCCTATTCTTTCGGACAGACCATTCATCTTACCTTAAAAGAATTCTATTCTTTGATTAAAAACAAAGAAAAGGTGAATGTTGAAAAACTATTATCCTTTTATGAAAAAAATTGGATTAACGAAGGTTACCTGAGCAAGGAGCAGGAAACCGAGCAAAAGATAAAGGGGAGGGTGGCGCTGGAAGATTTTTACTGCATCAATAATTCCAATTTTGGAGAACCGGTCTATCTGGAGCAATTTTTCAAAGTGAACCTTGACCAGGATGTTTTTCTCCGGGGCAGGATTGACCGGATTGATAAATTGCCCGGCGGGAAATATGAAGTGATTGATTATAAAAGCGGAAATCCCCCGGCCAGAAAAAATATTGACCGGGAGGAGCAACTAAGCATCTACGCCCTTGCCTGCGAAGAAGTGCTTAAATTTTTTCCGGAAATTTTAAGTTTTTATTACTTAGGGACGAATGAAAAAATTTCTACCGAGCGTAAATCTTCTGATTTGAAAGCGATAAAAGAAAAACTTCTCTCGGTCATTTCCCAGATTAAAAGAAAAGAATTTCCTCCTATCGGTAATCAAAGAGATTGCAAAAAATGCAGTTATCGCCTTATCTGTCCAAAAAGTATAGCTTAATGACATTAACGTTAGAAGAATTAACGTTTGTTGCTTTTGATACGGAAACCACGTCTCTTTCCCCTGATTCCGGTAGAATAATTGAACTTTCGGGAATAAAATTCAGACTAAGAGAGGATAAAATAGAACTATTTAATAAACTTATAAATCCCGGCGAATCTATTCCCGAAGAAATAACCCAAATCAACGGAATAACCAATGCGATGGTAAAGGATAAACCGAAAGCAGAAGAGATAATTCCTGAATTCTTTAAATTTATTGAGCAGCCCGAAACAGTCCTTTTGGCGCACAATGCCTGCTTTGATATGTCATTTATGAATATGGAGGTTAGGCGTTTAAGAATAACTAAGCCTTCTCATCGGTGCCTAGATACACTTATTCTTGCCCGCAAGGTCTATCCCGGATTGGAAAAATACAGTCTTCCCGAGTTGGTTGCCTGCCTCGGTATCAAACAGGAAAAATTCCATCGCGCTTTAGCCGATAGTTTCTCCGTGAAAGAACTGTTTCTTAAGATAGCCTCCAAAACCAATATCAAGACCCTTGAGAAGTTAATCAACTTAACAAAGGTCTTTACCTTTTAAGGTTTAATAACTATAACCCGTTGCAGACCTCCATAAAGAGCAAAGTTTGTTAAGCCGGATTTAATTAAAGAGTGTAAATCTATCAACTCCTGTTAGAAGAGAAAGGCTACCGGTTAGGAGTTATTCGAGGGTAAAAATGCATTTTGGAAAGTTTCTAAAGAGAGTAGGGTGGATTGTAATAATCCCTGAATCTGTGGTAAAATAAATGGTAATCACAATTAAGCATAAACGGATAATTGATTATATATCATGGGCGTGACAAATTGATCAGAGGAAAGCGATGCTAACCATAAAGGACATTGAGTCAGAATATAAAAAAGCTATTCTTGAGTCCCAGAAACTATATGCTGGCAGAAGGGTTAAAGATACTGCTGGTGCTGTAAGATATACCAAAGGTAAAATAGTTGAAGAGATTACAAAAGACATTATAAAAATCGCCTGGTCAAAAATATCCTCTGATGAAACTCGGTTAAGAATGGACAAAAAGAAGGTTATTATCAAAACAAATGACGAGGTATATAAATTATCACAGGACATACATATTTATATTGATGGCATATTTAGAATTAGCGTGGAGTGTAAATCTTACACTGAGGTTGCTATGTATAAGAGGATTCTAATTGATGCAGCTTTACTGAAGAGGGCTGTTCCTACCATAACTTCTTTCTTTATAGTGCAATTGGAAAATTTTTTGGGCGGTGATTATGGCCGAAAAGTTAAAACAAAAGGAAGCGAATCTGTAATAACTTTGGATAGACTCTTTCCGGAAATGGAAATGAATGTAATAACTTTGTTAGATGGAAACAGAGATATCAATAGACCCTTACACAAATCCGAATATTTTAAACCGTTAAGAGACGAGAGACTTAATTATGCGATTGAACAGTTCAGAAAAGCAATGCTTATAAACCAAAATGTTAAAAAGAGAATTATTGGGGAACCTCTCATTGAATATAAGAAAGGTCTAATGACTTATCCTGATTCCAAAATTTTGAAGCGAGAAAGAAAAGTTATTGACCGGGTTCAGAAAGAGAAAATACGGAAGGGAACGAAGGATTTAACCGTAATAAAATCAAAAGTCAATGAAATTGATGTCTCTGACATAGTAGATAAGATTATCTGTGGAAATAGTGAGGATATATTGAGAAAATTTCCGGATAATTTTGTTGACATTATTGTTACCTCACCGCCATATAATTTTGGTCTGGAATATGAGAATGATAAAAATAAAGATGCTATCTACTGGCAAGATTATTTTGATAAATTAAATAGAATCTGGAAGGAGTGTTACCGTGTTCTAAAACCTGCCGGGAGAATTTGCGTTAATGTTCAACCCTTGTTTTCGGACTATATGCCTACCCACCATGTTATTTCAAGACAATTATTAGAACTGGGACTACTCTGGAAAGGCGAAATCCTCTGGGAAAAACATAATTACAATTGTAAATATACCGCATGGGGTAGTTGGCAAAGTCCGAGTATGCCATATTTGAAATACACCTGGGAATTTGTTGAGGTCTTTTGCAAAGAATCACACAAAAAGGTAGGTGATTCCAGTAAGATAGATATTACAGGAGATGAGTTTAAAAAGTGGGTTTACGCAAAGTGGGATATTGCACCAGAAGGTAATATGAGAAAATACAACCATCCCGCAATGTTTCCGGAAGAATTGGTAGTAAGATTATTAAAATTATTCAGTTATCAAGATGACATTGTTCTGGATCCATTCAGTGGTGTTGGAACTACTACCTTGGTAGCATACAAATCAAAGAGAAGATATATCGGTATAGATATTTCAAAGGAATATTGCAAAACCGCAGAGGAAAGACTGAAAGAGGAACAAAAGCAGATGAGATTATTTTAATAGTTGTTACACCATAATTATCTATATTTTCTAATCTTAGATACCTAACAACCCGTAAACCTTCCGATTCAGGAGCAATAAAGAGAAAAATTCTAATATTCATGATGTAAAATGAGGTGATTACTTAAAAACGGAATTGTGGTAATTAAAATTATGGATGAATGTTATAAATATCTCTACAGGGCATTAAGAAAAGAAGAAGTCAATGCAGGAAATATATTAATTCCTAAATCACAAGGGCCATTTCGAAGTCATCCTCGACTTAGTATTGACACAAACCTTCCGTTTTGGTTAGGAGAGAGAAAAGAATATGCAATTAGACAACATCAATGGCAGCAGAGTGGATTTCCAACATCTGGGATTTCAACTACTCCTCATTTTGAGAGAGCAAAGTTTTATGCTCAAGATGGTGTAATTGTAAAAATAGATCGCCAATTATTCGGTAAGTATAGCATCAAAGAATATGTTGTTAAAGAATATTTAGAGAAATTCCCAGAAGACATTGCTGCTCCTGAAGATGACGAGATAATCCTTGTGAAGGAAGATGATGGCCCATTTCCAAAGGAAGTTATAAAAGAAGTTATAAGATTATAGTATAAAAGACTTGCCAAGCCCAACCAAGATTTTCCATGTTAATAGAGCATCAATTCCCTGATAAATAGGCCTTAAATGAAGAAATATTGCGTTATTTGGGTTTTAAGGTAAATTTAGGGGTTAATTTTAAGAAAAGTTAAGATATTTAAGTATTTATAAATAAAAGAGTTATGGCTATTGACTTGATATATTACTCTAAATCGCCCAAAGACTGCTTTTCTTCCCCGTGAAGTTAACATAAGATATCTTATCTTAACAAGTATAACATTAAAAGAACAAAAAAATAAGGGCTCAATCCGTTAAACCTTTGCAGTGCCTCACTATTATTGTCATTGCGAACGAAGTGAAGCAATCTCATAACTCCCTCTTTTTCTCCAGATATTTCCTGATTTTTCTCAACTTCTTAATATTTGGTTTATTTCGCCCTTTCAACCATCTCCAAACCGTCATTTTGCTCACCCCAACATATTTTGCTATCTCTCCAGTCTTGTAATCGGAGTAAAGATAAAATTGATGCAGTTTCTTCAATTCCTCCAATTCTTCTTCCATTTGTCATTGCGAGTCCGCCAAAAGTTCAATGGCGGATGTGGCAATCTCAAATACAGTTTGTCATTGCGAGTGAGGTCCCTACGAATAGTCATTGCGAGCCGAAGGCGAAGCCCCGAAGGGGTCCCATTGGGACAATCTCGGTCGGGATAAACTCCGCAATCTCTCATTTCAGCCCTTTTTTCAACCCTACTGGCATAAAACTACCTTTTTTTCTCCTTTTTGCCCTTAAAATGAAGCCTTTAATCTTTTTTGGTTGCTCTCAGGGCATCAGGAAGAGCAATTATTCCCTGGGCGCTCTTTTTTACTCCGTCTTCCCGAAGAGTCTGCATTCCTGCTTTTCGCGCCGCTTCCTTAATTCTTTCGGTAGGCGCCTTTTCCATAATTAATTTTCTAATCTCCTCATCAGGAAGCATTAATTCAAAAAGACCGGTTCTTCCTTGGTATCCGGTGCCGTTGCATTGGTTGCATCCTTTCCCGCGGCAGAAAAAAGACGGCTTCGGTTCTTCCTGCAAATTAATTCCTTCAAGGGCTTCCGAGGAAGGTTGATACTCTTTTCTGCAGGATTCACAAAGGGTACGCACCAAAGTTTGGGAAAGAACGGCAATAACCGAGGAAGCGACTAAAAAAGGCTCAATTTTCATATCCAGTAATCTGGTAGCCGCTCCCGGGGCGGTATTGCTATGCAAAGTGGCAAAAACCAATTGTCCGGTTTGAGCCACCTGAAAAGAAATGGAGGCCGTCTCCGCATCTCTGATTTCGCCAACCATAACTACGTCGGGGTCCTGGCGTAAGATGGAGCGCAGTCCGGTAGCAAAAGTCATTCCCGCCTTGGGATTAATCTGCGCCTGGACGAGACTGGGAATGTGATACTCTACCGGGTCCTCGATGGTAATAATGTGGATTCGGGCGGATTTAATCTTGTTAAGGGAACTATAAAGAGTGGTACTTTTCCCCCCGCCGGTAGGGCCGGTAACTAAAATAATACCGTAAGGCTCCTGCAGAATTTTATTGTAGCGGGCCAAAGTCTCCGGCTGAAATCCTAACTGCTCAAAACCTAAAAGCAGATTCCGTTTATCCAGGATTCTGATGGCTACCGCTTCCCCAAATATTGTGGGGTAAGTGGATACGCGAACGTTTACCTCTCCTCCCTTGATTACTGCTTTATAAGCTCCGCTCTGAGGAATACGCCTTTCGGCAATATCCAGATTCGCCAAGACTTTAATCCGGGTCACCGCCGCCGAGTAAAGTTCTTTCTCCGGAGCCGGGAAATTATAAAGCAGTCCGTTGATTCTAAAACGAAGGGACGTGGTCTCTTCAATTTCCAGATGAATATCCGTAGCCCTTTGCTCTAATGCCTGCGCAAAAATAGAATCTACAGCCGCGCTGGCGGATGAATATTCTGTTTCCGAAATTTTAGCTTTAACAAAATCAGGTTTCTCCATAATCTCTTCCCCCCTCCCCTATTTTTATCTTCTTTATTTTAATGAATTCTTGGCCTCATTATACCATAATTCTTTCGCTATTACATATTAAAAACGCGAAAGAGAAATTTGCTTTTTCCTTTATTCCGTGATATTCTTTCTCTAAGAGAAGAAAGGAGAAAAATTGTCCCTCTATCCCTGGTTGCCACTCTCAAGACAATACCATAGAGGAAGCAATAGAGAACATCAAAACCCTTATTGAATACCTCCAAAATTGTGGATTTTTCTCCAACCTAATTCTTGAAGGACCTCTTTAAAGATAGAAATCGGCAACTTAACTTTCAAAGTGGAATTTCTTCCTTTTTTTCATAACCCCTCTTATCTTCCACAACACTTCTTGTATTTCTTGCCGCTTCCGCAGGGACAGGGGTCATTACGGCCAACCTTAGAATGTGTTCTTATCCCTGCTTGTTCTTTTAGCCACTCAATTGCCCCTGGAACCCTCCTCCAAGCAGAAAGAGAATCTGCTGCATAGCACATTGCCTCATCTTCACCTCCAACCCTTACCGTATCGGGAAGAATCCGCGGGATAGACCTTTTACCAGTTATATATTCGGGAACATACGGATTCCATTTTGCCGCAGCTTTAAACTTCGCTCTTGATTGAGCCGAATCACCATCTCTAACAAAACTTAGAAGTGCTTTCGTATAAAGCCAGTCTGGGGCACAATCATCTTTATATTCTTTTGAATTTAGATGTTCTTCCAATTCATTATACCTTCCCAATTCCGCTAAATAACAGGCAAGGACATAACGGATACCTTGATTGTCATTGGGATTTAATTCCAGCATCTCACGATATTGTGCAATTGCCTCATCATATTCACCCATTTCATATAAACACTGAGCAAGCCCAGCTCTTGCGCGCATATACGGCCTGGTTTCAGTCACTCCCCAAAAATGCCCTCTATCTTCGTCAAATGTTTTCTCACCCAATGCCCGCTCTCCGGCCTCAACACCTTTTTGATAGAATTCCTTTGCTTCCTCAAGCGTCTCAGCCTCTTCCTCTGCTAAAAGCACATAGGCATCAGCACAGTCAGGTGAGATAGAAAGTGCCTCACGGGCTAATTTTATCCTTTCTTTCGCATCATCCGTATCCCAGGCTTCATACATTATATCTTGAGCAAAATCTACGGCGCTCTTAGGTGGAGCATCTGGCACTTTACCCTTATTGAGTATTTGATTCAAGTAATTGTCTAATTCTTTTTTTGAGCTAAAATGCTTCCTTTTTAACAATCTCGTTAAATCCGATGTCGTTTTCTCTAGCGCTCTGCGGTCAGGTATTTTTTCTGCCATTTCTCTTATTCCTCCCCTATTTTGTCTCTAATTCCTTTTCTTTAACATCCTCGGATGTTTCGAGAAAACCAAGCATATAGGTATCTTTTATAGCAGGTTCGACTTTTTTTCAACAATAGATTTCCCTATCCTGTTGCCAGGGGAAAAATAGTATGGTATAATCTTTCGGTGGAGATTAATGAGATACGCCAAGCTTTTACAGAAAAGCGATTTCGTTATACCAAACACAGTCTTGAACAAAGAATTAATAGACATATTAGTTCGGAAGAGATTGAGCAGGCAATACTTAACGGAGAAATAATAGAAGATTATCCTTCTGATAAATATGGACCAAGTTGTCTTGTGTATGGAAAGACAAAAGAAGATAGGTCGTTGCATATCCAAGTTGCATTCTTCCCAATAATAAGTATTGTGACGGTATATGAACCCAATGCAGATAGATGGATTAATAACAAAATCAGGAGGTGAAAAATTATGAATAGATGTTCTGTCTGTCATGGTGAAACTACCTCTAAGACTATCACTTACACTCAATGGTATGAGGGCAAATTAATTGCTGTTCAAAATGTACCTGCTGAAGTTTGTCCGACTTGCGGTGAGGAGTATTTTTCGCCTGAGGTGACTGACAAAATTCAGAAAGTGATTGAATTGCACAATAGCATCGCAACTCTTGAAGTTCCTGTTTATCAACTCGCTTAATTTCATTGTACCCTTCTTTACTTCCCATCCCATCCAACAACTTTTGCCATCATCCACCATTACCAACCCTATCCCTATTTCCCCCTTGCCTTTATTAAACCACTATTTCTTTTCATTCAGCTCGATCATTTTCTCAGTCAAGAAAGCCAATCAGTAATGTCCAAATAAAATTTTCTTCTTTAAAATAGATTTAGCTGACAGCAAATCTTAAAGACTTTTTTTAACTTTCTCAAGACTCAAATGCGATTTTTCGGCGTTTAGCGGGGTCATCAAATTTAATCTCTTTCACATCAAAATATTCTGGATCAAATTCACCACCAGCCCATTCTATTGTTTCTTCATATTCTTCATGATCGGGATTGTTTATGATTTTCAGAAAATCTTCATATCCCCAAACTCCTCCGCAATCCTCATGTGGAGATGCCCGCTTTCCACCAATACACACCGGGTAATTAATATTTTTATCTCGAGGAAGAACCTTTTCCAATTTTATTATATGTTCCCAGTTATCCCCAAAATCATATGTGTACTTTGCCAACCTATTTTCCATAGAAAAGTAATCAGCGATTTTTTGTTTCCATTCCAGAAGAATTTCTTTACCAAAGTCTTCATCACCCGGAATTCCTACGCTCGTTTTTATTCCAGTAGAGGGATTAACTATTTCAAATTCATGAAGATGATAATCTAACCAATGCATTGCGTCTTGAATGGCAACATGTAAATCCCAAAATGAATAAGTTTCTGGGACCTGTATTCGTCGCCAAATAGATGGTCTAACATCCATTAGGGTAATCTTAAATTGATATACCCGATCAAATTTCTTTTTCATTATGACTCCCCCTTATCAAAACAGTCAATGACTGTCTTCAAGTAAATCACTATAATTCCTTTATTTTTGTCTCTTATCAAACAGCCTTCTTCTCTTTCCTCCATCAGTGCTTCAAGAACATATCTTAAAACCTCTGGCTGATGATAATTTTTAACTATTCTTTTTACAGTCTCTATAAAACCGGTCTCCGTCTCACTCTCAAGATATTCAAGCATCTTCATATTTGGCCCTTCCACCTTATCTAAAGTCTTCTCTGTAATTTTAGGTAGCGGCGTGGTGCCCTGGGACATTATTTGCCAAACTACCACTCCGATATAAAGTAACAATTCCCGCTCGTCTTGATTTAAGGTATCACCACCCACTGCCATAAGGTAGGCAAGGACAAGCGGTTGTTGCTTACCCATAAGGTTAATCATTTTTGGTGCTTCTTGTGGAGACATTCCCCCTGCTCTTTTCCATGTTTTTTCAACAATGTCTGAAGATATTGGATTCATTTGTAATCCCTATTTAATATTACCTTGTCATACCGAAATGATGTCCGAGCCTCGGCCACAAGTTTTTCAAATCTTTTCTTTTCCAATGTAATTTTACAATTTATTAAACCGGGTGATTGTTTTCTTTAAGCATTACCCCTTTTATTACCCTATTCAGACACTTATTACCCCATTCGCTTCCACTTTGCAGATTGCCCCTTGCCAAAGCACATAATCTTTTTCTCTTTTTGTAACTGTCTGAATACAACCCGAATCATATCTCTACTTATGCCAGAACATAATCTTTCTATCTCAGATATGGAAAATTCGCCCAATTGACTATTGATTGCCTGAGTAACGATCTCTCTCTTTGCTCCCCGGGGAGGTTTAACGCTACTCGCCCTCTGCTCAAATTCTCTGTAAGCAGAATTTATCGTTCCTAAAAAATAACCTACCCATGGCTCAACATCATGCCTGGATTCATGCCAACCTTTAGAACTTTTCTGTAATGCTTCATAATAAGTTTCTTTTGATTGTTCTATTATTCGCTCAAGGCTGATATATTTTCCTACGCCGTATCCATGGTGGTATAAAGCCAGGAGTGTAAGTAGTCTTGAGACTCTGCCATTGCCATCCCTGAAAGGATGAATACAGAGAAAATCTAAAATAAGACAAGCGATTGCATAAAGCACAGGATACTTCATCTGCTCTATGCTATATCTATAGGTCAAGCACAATTGTTTTATTGCTTCAGGTGTTAAGGCCGCTGAGGTAGGTTTAAAGATTACCTCTATAATACCCTCGGGCTCTCTTTTAATAATTTCATTGTCTTTTCTCTTCCATCCACCGGCATCCCCTGCCCCAGTGTGACTTAAACGATGTAATTCTTGAATTGTCTGCGGAGAAATATCTAAACTCTCATGTTTTTTGTGAATTAAATCAAGTGCCCTGCGATATCCTGCTATCTCTTCCTCTGACCTATCTCGAGGTTTGCTATGGCCAAGGATAAGAGGCTTAAGCCTTCTTCTTTCTACGGTTACTCCTTCAATACGATTTGACGATTCTGCACTTTCTATCAATGCCATCTCAATAAGTGCCTTGAGGACTTGAGGAGATTGTCTAACATATAATTCCTCTTTGCCTTTATACTCAGATATGGAATTCATTAACCAAACTGCTCCCAGAGGCAGTTGTAAATCCTTTCCTGTTTTTCTAAATGACTTCATCGTTGACCTTCTATAAACTTGCTCGCTCTGGTTCATCTAACTCAGCTTCAATCTTTGACTTGAATGCTTTGTATTTTCCTTCTCTTAGAGCATGAAAGAAAAGATCGTAACTTGTGGGAGAAAGAAATTTAAAATAATAGTTGTATTCAGACTGTAATTTATTTATCCTATTGAAATGTTCTCTTGCATATCTGAGTTTTGCTCTATTTTCATTAGATATATCCGCATCCGCCTTTATCTCTATTACTAATATGTCTCGTCCAATTTTTATAAAGAAGTCCGGATTGAAACTACCCTGTTTTGGATGCTCTCCCTTTCTCCAAGAATATTCCACCCTGTAAAATCCTACGTCCAGAGATTTTATCCAGGCATCTATTTTCTTCGCATTTTCTTCATTAACCAATCTCTTAACAAAACCCCTTTCTGGTTTGTAGGAGGCAAGAACAATATTTAAAGGTGTCTTGAAATTAAAAACATTTCCAACTTTTACTAACGAAGCACTATGCAATTCTCCGTCCTCAAACATCTCAATGATCTCTTTTAATACCTTCTTGTCGTCATCTTCCCCATTTTTCAAAGAATAATCATCGTAAAAAATACTGCTCTCTCTTCTCAAAGCTCCAATTCCCAGAGGATTTTTATTAATATCCGATGTATTAATCAAAAAAAGGTTCTCAGGTTCAATTTTATATCTCGGGCTTTTACTTCCCTTCCTTTTCACCACCCCGAATGCTTTTAATATTTTCTGTCTACCTTCCTCATTAATCAAATTTTTCTTATCTCTGAGAGAGTTTTTTATGATTGAGAAAATTTTATCAAAAGGATACTTCTGCACATAATCAGTGCCCTCATCCATATCCCAACTTTTATATCTATTGTGAACAATTTGGGCAACTTCTTCAGCTGAATATATTTTGAATTCAATGAGAGTTTTCTTTTCACGCTGTTTCTCTGTAATTACCCTTTCGTAAATAGTTTCTTCTTCTATTTTCTGTACTTGGTCTTCGGTGCTTAAAGAAATAAATCCCTTACTGAATTTATACTCTGAAACCATTGGAGTTTCTACAATTTCCTCTGATTTTTTGTAATCTACATTGTGAATCTGAAAATTGTAATTTCTATCTTTGGGTATAACATAGCTATAAATTCTCTTCTCTATCTCGAGAACTTCATTGACCAAGTGCTTGATGCTACTTGACCATTTATCGTGATTGAATACAGTCACTACAGGCTGTTCCCCTCTATATTTTGGTGGTATTCTCAAGCCCCTTCCCAGCACCTGTGCAATAAGCAGTTTAGAATTGAAAGCCCTTTCCTCATGGGGAACAATCTGACATACATTCTGTACATCCCATCCTTCAGAAAGCATGCTAACCGATGTAATCCATTCTACTGGGTCATCTCCATCGTCAACATTCTTAAGCTTGGGTATGTTATCCTTATGCTCATTTGCTGAGGTTACTATCAAAACCTTATTTGACGCAGCATCTTTGCTTATTCTCTCTTTATCTGCTATAAATTTGATTAAATCTTCTTTCAGCCTCTTACAAGCACTAATGTCTTTTGTAACCAAAATAGTAAGAGGTTTAATCAATCGATATTTCGCTGTTTTATTTTGGATGTGATTATCGTAAATTTTCTGGAACTTCTCTTCCTTTGAGTGAGAAACGTCTTCGGCGACATAATCGATCGTTTTTATAAACCTATTCTCTATTGAATCTCTTAAAGAGAAACGATAAATCACATCTGCAAAATAGTCGTTGTTGACATAACAAGTTCCAGAATCACCGACTATATACCTGAAATTATATTTGGGATTAAGCAGAAATTCTTTCCATTTCTTTATAGCCATATCACGAGCAGGAGGATTAGCCATGTGGTGAACTTCATCATTCAACACCAGCGTTCTTTCACCTTTCCCTATAAGACTATCTTCTATGGCAGATTTAGTTCGCTCATAAGTAGCATGAATATTCTCGATGCAAATATCGCCTTTTCTTATAGTCTGGGTAGCATTAATTGATTCTTGGATTTAGAATCTGTGCAGAATTTGGAAGCAAATCCTTTAGAGTTCCATCGGCTGATAATGAGCGGAATTTTTCTGTAAGACCAGTTTCAATAGTATTAGAGGGACAAAGAACCAATACTTGATCTATGGCTTCCTCGGCAAGCATGATTCGGGCAATTCCATAAAGAACATAGCTTTTACCGGTAGCAGTAGCTAAATCTATTGTGCAGGAGAGTTTGTCAGGCAACTGCAGGTGCTTATAAAAATCTTTTAAGGAATCATATCTTTCTTGCAGAACTGGATTCTGGTGAAAATTCTCTTCCGCCAATTCTTTAAGATTATTATATTGACCTCCCAGAAGATATCGCAAGGCAACCCTTATAGTCTCTTTCTGATACTCCCTTTCTCCACAGAGGGCATCAAGAAAGGCTTCATACTTATTTATATCAAACTTTTCAGGGTCAATATTCGGAGAAACCTTAAGAACCAAGTCTTTGTTTTGAAAAACCTGACGGTCAAGCATAGATATACTATTCTTTAAATTAGATAATCAATTAATTGGGAAAAGTTTCTTCTAAAATATCTTTCCTTCTTGCTTTATCTTTCTCTATTTCCTTTTCTACTTCTCTATACAGTAGGCTTATGTTCTGTATATTTTTTAAATACCGGGGAAGATTCCTTTCAGCAGTTATCCTCTCGCTAAATTCCAATACGGCAACAATATAATCAAATAATTGTTGAACTCTGTCGTCCAATTGATTATTCAAAAGTTTGTTCACAACTTTGGGAGTATAATCACCATACCTCTTGCGAATCAACAGGTGAAAGAAGTAAAGAAACAAGAGGTTTGAATATATAAGAAACTCTCGCCTTAGAATTTTGTTTCTATTCTCTTCATCAAATTGACTTGGATTTCTTTTCATCTTGTTAAAATCATCCATTCTAAACATTCTAATGTTGTTATCAACTACTTGTAATATTCTCCAAGGAAGAAGAACTTCTTCAATTTTTATATCTTTCTTAAATATTTCATGGTATTTCTTCGAAAACAACTCAATTCTATACCTACGAGCAAAGGCTGGATCCTTCAAAAAAGCATAGAGTACCTGTGCTGCTTGAATCATATTAATTACTCTATTCTCGTATTTCTGTTTTTCGTCCCTAGATAGAATTCTCCAATCTCCTTCCTTAATAGAGTAAAAATAGGGAGGAGAATAATTATCGAAATCTCTTTTCAACCTTTTTTGTATTGAATCATTTGCCTTTAGTTGCGCTTCAGAGACTGGATTTTGAGAGTTTGTATATAAAGTAATAAGTTCCACGTCGGTAATGGGAGCTTTAATAAACCTCACTAAAACCTCAACATCATCCGAAATATCCGTCGGGTCTTCTAATGCATCCTTTGCCTCCTTCAAACATGCAGTTGTTTGGCATCCATTTATAACTTGAGGACCACTTATAATTAATGCGCGGGGTACTTCGTCGTTGTCAAATTTAAAATCGGAACAAACAAAACTAATCCCATTATTAAAATACCAAAATTTACTTGTGGCATTTTTGTCTAAAATCGTGCTGATTATCCCAGCATTGATACTTCCCTTCCTTACCCCTCTGAATAGTCTTATATTCCTCTCAAATAATCTATCACCATACTTGGCATACAGTGGGGAATTAAATCCTTGCCTTTAATTGTAGCAACAACAGAAGGGAAATCTCCTTCTTTTCTCAAAAAGAACTGTTTAGGAATCAGTTCAAGATTAATAGTTTCGGAGGATAGGGGGTTTGCCAATTGGAGGTTCGCTTGATACAAATTTAATATATCATCTATCTCATGGAAATACATTTGAATCCTATCACGGTATTCTGAATTATTAAACACCCTTCTCTCACGATTTGCAGCATCAGAAAACTTCCCGAATGCAAAATAATGCAGTTCAACATTTGCTCCTTCATTCCATCTTTCTTCAAAAGTTTTGGATGCATCATATAGTTTTGAAAGATTTAATTGTTGGACTTCATCAGGTTGCTTCAGCCAGTCAATACAGCCCTTAAAAGTAGATACTTCTTTTTCGCCAATCTCTTTATTCTCATCGTCAAAATACTTACATTGAATTATTATAATAGTGTCCTCTCTTTCTATTAAAGCGTCAACTCTTTTGTCACCACTACTATCTGTCATAACGTTAATTGCCTCCTCTCTTGGCATAGCATAATATTGTTCTATTACCCAAAGAGTAAATCCTTTGCCTATTTCAGTAAGACTTTCCTCCTTCGAAACCATATCTATCTCCTCTCTAATTTTTTCAATAAGCTCTTGTACCATAGCGCCCTCCTTATTTTTTGAATTTACAAAAATCTTTTATCGCCTTAACTTCCCTCTTTTCATTCCCGAAAATATCTATATAGATAATCATCATTTGATCCTCTATTTTATCAACATCAAAACGAATTTCCCATTTATTCTTTTTTAAATCCTCAGCATAAAAGACATCATCAAAGTCAAAAACCTCACCATTATAATCATAATCAACCATTACCATTGACAGAGTTTCTCTATTCTCAAATTTAAGAGGTTTCTTTGATAGAATATTGCTTTTAAATTTTTTAATTTTGATCACCGCCTCGTTGAAAAGTTCTCCTTCGGGTTTAGCGATAAAATAATCGCATTCAGCATTGGGAGTCTGAATAAAATCAAATCCTACCGCATCAATTGTGTCATTTACATCTGCTTCTCTGATGGGTTGCTTAATATGGGTAAATCCTTTACGATGAAGTTCATCAATTATTGAATAGGGAATCCTCAGAGCAAAATATTTTGTCTTTCCCTTTTCAATATAATCCTCAAAAAACATCACGCTTGCAGCGGGAGCAATAATAAAGAATTTATAGCCTATCTTATCACCAAGGATTTTATGAAGGTCATCAATAAATCCTCTGTCTAAAATCACATCTTTATGTTTTTTATAGTTGAAAACCATCACCGAATCTCGACCAAGATAGCCGTCCAATTCTACACCAGCAATTCTATGTGGCTCATCCCGGCATTGGAAAAGTTTAAGCACAAATTCCCGGTATTTGTTCCAGGGTAAATCTTTGACCATTTTATAGTCATATAGACCAGCATTATAGAGTGTGAAAGATTTTGGCTTTAGGGGTTTTCCACGGTTTCCAATTTCTTATCTGAGATTG
>Ga0210015_1000826_pt1 | contig 31698 bp, 31 predicted proteins | sample CryGeymeta201522_FD_185471 | JGI IMG/M metagenome (GOLD analysis project Ga0210015, IMG submission 185471) | Groundwater microbial communities from Crystal Geyser aquifers in Utah, USA - Crystal Geyser metaG 2015-22 (SPAdes) (version 2) | ecosystem: Environmental > Aquatic > Deep subsurface >... | reverse complement strand
ACTCGGCCTTACAGAGGAAATCTTTGTAACCTCCCAACCCCCTTCCCTGATCCAAATAAATTTACCCGACACAACTTAAAAGGGGTGTGGAATGTGGGCCCCAACATGGCATGAGGCTTCATTAACAGGATCGCTATTTTATGGTCTGAAGTTTTCTTTTGGCTATGGAGGCCTCGCTCGATGTGGGATATTTCTCTATCAGCCTTCTCAAAAGGACCTTGGCGCTCACACTGTCCTTAATCTCACTGAAGGCAAAGGCCTGATGCAGCATCGCGTTGGGCACCTTGTTTCCATTAGGATACTTCTTTATCACTTCCTGATACGCCAGAATGGCCCGCTCATACTCCTTGGCGCCGAAGTAGGACTCACCCAGCCAGAAATGGGCGTTGTCGCCGAGCGAAGATGACGGATATTTAACCGTAAAGGACTTAAAGGAGGCAATAGCCTCCTTGTACATCTTTCTTTTATATAGAGAGTAAGCGTCGTCATAGGCTTTCTTTTCAGCCGGATCAACCTTAACCCCGTCAGGCGCCTGCTGAGGAGTGGCAACCGCTCGAGCGCCCTCATTAGCCACCCCGGAGACCTGCGAAGAGACCTTTTTGGCGGGACTTACTGTGGAGGCCCCCTGCCTGCTCTCCATCTCAGCGATCTTGGCCTCTAATTTTGCAACCCGGTTTGTGAGGTCAATTAAACCGGCCTTGGATGTATCCTCGCCGGTCGTGTCTCTTTCCACGGCCCTCTTTACGATGGTACGGTTATCCTCCACCTTGCCGGAGAGATCCATTATCTCCGCCTTGAGAGACAAGAGTTCAGCCTTCAATTCTTTTCTCAGGGCGGCCACATCTGACCCTGCACTGCTTGAGGCCCTTCTGTCAATGGATTCCTGCGCGCTTTGAACCGCGCTGACCCTCTCATTGGCCCTCGCCATCTGATCATTGAGGGCCTTTATCTGGTCATTGAGGTACATGTAATCCTGCTGGGTGGTTACGCAGGATGACAAAAGCGCAATGCATAAAACTGCCGCCAGGCAGCATAAGAGACTTGTCTTTTTACTAAAAAACGACATCTTTCCGGTCCCTCCGGGATACAAAGGCCGACCACGGAGAGGGTCGGCCAAAACTCGTCTGTTGAAGAATTACCGACCGGGTCTCGGTAGCGTCGCCCAGCCGGTTTATCTGGTCTAAACTAATAGATGAGCTTGAATTCATCTCGGCGGTTCTTTGACCAGGCATCCTCATTGGAGCCCTCCACCGCCGGTCTCTCCTCGCCGTAAGAGATGGTCGTTATTCTTGCCGGCGCAATTCCCAGCGCAACCAGGAATTCCTTGGCCGAATTGGCTCTTCTCTCGCCAAGGGCCAGGTTGTATTCGTTTGTGCCTCTCTCATCGCAATGACCCTCTATGCGAAGACTATAGCGGGTATTGGCTGCCAGAAAATCGGCCTTTTTCTGAAGGGTTGTCTTGGCATCCGCCTTGATTTCATACTTGTCGAAATCAAAATAAATGCTTTCATCCTCAAAAGCCTTCCTCATCTTTTCAAGCTGCTTTTCTTTTTCGGCACGAAGCTTTGCCTCTTTTGCAGCGGCGTCCTCAACCGGGGCAGGAGCCTCTTTCTTTACCTCCTGCACCGGTGCCGCTTTAGGAGGTTCAGATACCTGAACCTGCTTCTTGGCGCAGGAAGAGCCCAAAAATAAAAACAACCCCATAAAAGCCAGCGTCATACACACATTTGAAAATCGTCTCGACATACCCTTTTCCTCCCCACTTTCCATCACCTAAAATAGTCAATATGTTCTTCCACCAATAATTGGAAGATCCGTTTCCCTAAAGGAAATATTTCTTTTATAACACACTTTATCCTATTTATCAAGAGGTATCCTCCCAGTAATCAGCGCGTCCATGATGGAGCCGTCTGATTACCTGGCAGGTTGGTGATCATCCTCTGATTGTCCCCCGTCTCATTGGTCAGGAAGAGTCGGTAGCGCCCTGTCCTGTTGCTGCTGAATACAATATACCTGCCGTCAGGGGACCAGCATGGGTCTTCATTGTCTCTTGTTCCGGATGTGACGCGGCGCATCTGGCTTCCGTCAGGGGCTATCGTATAGATGTCAAGAGCACCGTTGGACTGAGAGGCAAAGGCTATTCGATTGCGCGAAGACCATGAAGGAGATGTGCAGTATTTGCTTTCAAAGGTTATTCTTTCAACGCTGCCGTCGGAGATGGTCATCACGTATATCTGAGGCGTACCTCCGGCCCTGTTCGATACGAAGGCCATCTTTGAGCCGTCAGGGGAAAAGGAAGGGGAGACATCTATTGCCCAGTGATCAGTCAGTTGTTTAACAATGTTTCCATTAAGATCAATAAGAAAGATGTCGGAATTGCCCTTTTCAGTAAGGGTCAGAGCCACCCTGTTCCCCTCCGGCGACCATGTTGCACCTATATTGAGTCCAGGCCTGCCTGATATCGTCTTCACAGCGCCGGCACGAAGATCCCTCATGTAAAGCCTGGGGCCTTTATTGTCCTTATAGGAATTATAGATAATCCTCTTTCCGTCCGGCGACCACCTGGGAGAAAGCACAATGCTCTTGTCCGAAGTGAGCTGCTTAGCCTTCTGCCCGTCGTAGTCGCTGATGTAGATCTCCTTGTTTTTGGTTGCGTCCCCAACAAAGGCAAGCCTTGTCATCGCGATGCCGTCCGAACCGGTGAGAAGACGTATTATGTCATTTGATAACCTGTGCATGAGTTCTCTGTGGTTGCGTGTCTCGCCGAGGACCCTTTTCCCTAAGATTTGTCTCCCCCAGTAAACATCGTAGAGCTTCAGATCAAGCTCAAGACTCTGACCCACACAGGCGTATGAAGCCTTTACAAGAAGTTCAGTCCCTATCACCGACCAGTTCTTGAAGTTCACGGAGTCTTCCCCCGTATTGCCGCCTTCAAGAAAAGCCCCCTTGTCCATGGGGCTGAAATATCCGCTCAGATCCAGATCATTGCTGATTATCTGAGCAAGTCCTGCCGCAAACTCTGGGGAGCCCGACTGAGGACTTTCGTTTCGAAAGTCAGGGATAGCCACGGCAAATTTCTTTGCGGAAGGGGAATTTATATCAATAAAGATGCGGGCATGGCCATTAACGCCTCCCAGCAAAATCAAAACAAGAAAAATGAGAGAAAATAACGACCCTCTCATACGATATGATTCCTCCCTCAATTGTTGTCAAGTTCTTCAAGATTAAACCTTATTTCAAATTCGTCCATGGTCATTTGATAACCCTCAGGGAATGGAGGAAGAGGATTTGATCTATCAATGGCACGCATGGTAGATTCGTCGAAAGCCGGGCTCGGAGATCGCTTGGAGAAACGGGAACTGACAATGGTACCATCGCTTTTGACTGTAACCATGACAACCGCCTCCAGTTCCTTTTTTGTCCCCGGGTCAAGGTGCGCGGCCGGAAAAGACCAGTTTCGCTTTATAAAGTTGGCAACCTGCACCTGATAAATCCTCATGGCAACACCCTGTAGCGCTCCTCCGGCAGCACCGCCTTCCGGAACTCCTTCACCCTCTTTGCGCGCCGCTTCCCCTATTTTGGATACGGCCCTTGAAAGCGCCTCTTTTTCTTTTGCCCTCTTCTGGTCTTCCTCAACCTTCTTTTCGATCCTGGTGAGCGCATCATCAATCAACTTGGAAGGAGCAACCTTCGGTTTTTCCGTTTTTGGGGGCTCGATCACCTTCTTGGCCAATGTAACGGGCTTTTCCTTTACGGCTATCGGCGGAGCGATTCTCTTTGCCTGCTCTTCCGGACGGACAGTGGATGACTGCTTCACGGGTTGCGCAGAGGACTGCCCCGATGACGCCCTGGCAGGAACTGAAGAAAAATCAACCAGGTTTACCTCATATATCTGGCCTGAGATAGTCCGTGAGGGCCCATGACCTGGGGCGCTCATAAGCACCAGGAAGGCAGCCGCGTGGAAGGCCGCTGAAAGGCCTATCATCCTTCCTAAACGGATTTCCCCTGCGGCGGGACTTCGCGATCTATTCATAATCCTTACTCAACAGGTTCGGTGACCATCCCCAGCTTGTCTATTCCAGCCTGCTTGATCCTTGATACCACCTTGATGACCAACCCGTAGGGAACAGTTTCGTCCGCTCTCAGAAGCACCTCCTTTTCCCTCCGGTATTCAAAGATTTTGCGAATCTTAGCCTCCAGGTCCTTCATCTCTATGGCCTGGTTTTCAAGGAATATCTCCTGTTTCTTGCTCACCGTAACGACAAGCGGGTCTTCCCGGGTCTTGAGATGCTTTGTGGCGGTCTTGGGCAGGGTTACTTCGACCCCCTGGAGCATCATGGGGGCCGTGACCATGAATATAATCAGGAGCACCAGCATCACGTCCACAAAAGGAGTGACATTGATATCCGACATCAATCTCTTATTTCCACCTAACTGTTGCATTAAGCCCTCTCTAGGCACCCTTTCCGGTAAGATGCCTCTTGTACAACTGCCTCTCCGCGGTACTCAGGAAATCGGAGGCGAAGATATCCATCTCAGCGCGCAGCCCTGTGGCCTTGTGACTGAAATAATTAAACGCAACAACGGCCGGGATGGCAGCCGCCAGTCCGGCGGCAGTGGCCACCAGTGCCTCTGATATGCCCGGAGCAACTACTGCAAGGCTTGCGGTCCCCTTCACCCCAATACCCCTGAAGGCATCCATGATGCCCCACACGGTTCCGAAGAGGCCGATAAAAGGAGCCGTATTGCCTGTCGTCGCTAGGAAACTGAGAGATCTCTCCAGCCGGTCCACCTGGTCTATTGTCGCCTTTCGCATGGATCTTTCCAGGTTTTCCATAAAGGCCTGCTGAGACCAGGTATCCTTTTCGGCCTCCCCGCCAGGTTTTACGGCCTGGTCCGTCGAGGATTGAATGCTCTTTAGCCTGAGGAATTCGGTGTTGCCTGATCTAAAGAGATTTGCCACCGGGCTGAAACGAAGGCTCTGGCTGCTGTCGCTCAACTGTTTCAGATCGCGCGTCTGAGAAAAGAGTTCCAAAAAGGTGGCATTTTCCCTGCCGGCCCTTCGATACAACCTCAACTTCATGAATATTATGGCCCATGACACTACCGAAAAACCCATGAGTATCAAAAGGATAAACTTGACCATAGGCCCGGCATGAAATAGAAGTTGAAGTATATCGTTTCCAAAGAAGAAGGATCCAAAAAGATCCGATGAAAAAGAAGATGACGTCATCTAGCTCCCTCTCAAAATAAAAAGTGGGCATTAATGCCCTTATCTCCCAATTACCCCCCCTCACAAGGCTTCCCTAAAAATGCCCTTGCCTTCAATCGGGTCGAAGACTTTCAATATGATCAGCAAGAAAGCGGGCCAACCCCTGCGAGTCATGGGTTGAAAAGCGCGGAATCCCCCACTCCTCTTCCGAGTCTGTCACAAGTGCTACCAGGAAATCATCTCCTTTGCAAGTAGGCAGGCGTGACAAATCCCTCCTGAAAACCTCTATCTTGGGATATGCGGTGTTCCTGTAGCCCTCGCACAAGACAAAATCAACACACTTGACCATGGGTATAAGACCATCCAGGCCGGGGTCCCCGTCAACACTCATGACCAGTCCGATTTCACCGGGAGTCGCGATAATGCTCGCATCCGCCCCTGCCTTTCTGTGCCTGAAGCTGTCCTTTCCCGGCTGATCAAGCACCAGCTTGCCGAGGTGGTGCTTAACGGTAGCCACTTTAAATCCGAGATTCTTGAGAGCCGGGATAAGCTGTTCAAGAAACGTCGTCTTTCCTGAGCCGGAAGAACCGACAAAACAGACAACCGCCGGCCTTTTCTCAAGTTGTTCTTTTGAATCCATGAATCCTATCTATCCCCAACCTCTTTCCAGAGTTCTCCGCTTTTCGAAGCGTCATAGCCGCCCAGTGCTTCCACCCTGGCCCTGAAACTTTCAGAACGTATGATCTCAAGGACAGTTTTTACAAATCCCTCTTCAAGCACCTCCCTGGTCATCACCAAATCGTACTGTTCCTGGACCACGGGAATAAAATCCAGATCGAGCGCTTTAGCCGCTGCAAGTATCCCCATGCCGCAGTCCGCAGCGCCGCTCATTACATCCACGGCTACCGCCATGTGGGTGAATTCCTCATGGCCATAGCCCCTCACTGAGGCCGGATCACTGCCCGCCTGCTTAAGCTTGTGATCGAAGAGCACCCTTGTGCCGCTTCCGGCCTGGCGGTTTACGAATGTGATATCATTTCGCTTGAGATCATCTATACCACTGATACCTTTGGGATTACCCCGTGCAATTATCAGTCCCTGATCCCTCAGGACAAGGTGGAATATCAATGCCGAGCGCAGATACTTTCTTACATAAGAGACGTTGTATTCACCCGTTTCCGTGTCGAGCAGATGGGAGCCGGCAATGTGGCAGGCCCTCTTTCTCAGCGCAAGCAGTCCTCCAAGACTTCCCACGTTCCCTGAAGAAACCCGCAGATGAGGGGCCGTTCTTCTTATTTCATCCCCGAGGATGTCGAGAGTGATGTCGTGACTTCCCACAATGACGATGGTATTCTTGAGTTCCTCTTCCGCCACCAGGAGTTCGGCCTCGACCTCTTCGTCCTGCGATATACCCTCCGAGAGGGATGAAATCCTGATAATGCCCTCTGCCCTTGTAAGGGAAGTTATTGATCCAGCGGCCCTTGGAAGGGGGGTGGCGACGTATCTTCCTCCCACCATTCCTATATTGACCCGCACAAACTCCTCAATTCCTAGTCTTGAGGCGATATCCCTTGTCGGCTTGACCTTTACCGAGGCGACGGCGGGAGCCCGGAGGCCCTGCATCATCCAGAGGAGCGGGCGAGCAAACTGATTGAAAGATATCGTGGAGGATACCGGATAGCCGGGATTTCCTATGACCGGTATGCCCTGAATCAGCGAAAGTATGGTCGGCTTCCCCGGCATTATGGCAACACCGTGCACCAGTACCTGACCAAGTTCGCCAAGGATGTGGACGGTATAATCTCTTGAGCCAGCCGATGATCCGGCGTTGACTATTATCAAATCAGGCTCTGAGCTGAGAATTTCCATAATGGAGTTTCTTATACTTACTTCATTGTCGGGAACTATTCCCATGACCTCCGGAACCCCCCCGCACGCAGTTACAAGCCCTGCCAGCATGAGGGAATTATATTCTATTATTCTTCCCGTACCCGGATGGAAACCTTCTCTGACTTGATCCCTTGAGACCAGTTCGGAGCCCGTCGGGACGATCACTACGCGGGGCCTCTTCCTCACCGCCAGCTCAAAGACACCTGCTCCGGCAAGCGCTCCAAGGTCAAAAGGCCTCACTCTGTGATTCTGAGGCAGAAGAAGCTGGGTCGCAACGATATCTTCTCCTACCTTTCTCACATTTTGCCAAGGATAGACAGGCGCCCTTATCTCGAGCTGGTCCTCTCCTATTGGCTGAACCTTCTCTACCATCACAACGGCATCAAAGGTATCGGGCATGGGCTGTCCCGTATTGACCCACAGAAAATCCTTTTCGATCTTCAGCAGTTTCGGCCGCCGCTCGGTTGTCCCGAATGTTTCATCCGCCTTCACAGCTATGCCGTCCATTGCCGCGCAGTGGTAGGAAGGCGAAGAAAAGCGCGCGAAAACCGGTTCGGCGGTCACGCGGCCTAAGGCATCTTCTATCCTGACTCTTTCCGAACCCGTAAGCCGCCTTTTCCTCGGAGCTTCAAGGAACAGACTCCTTGCCTCCTCAAGGGACTTCATGGACAAGTATACGTTTCTTTTCATCTTTATCTCATTATAAAGCCGCTCAAACAAAGCGCATCAGCTTATTGCCGCAAGGTCATAGTAACTCTAGCTTAGTGTCCATCCGGAAATGAGATAGTTTCGTCGAGGTCAAGGCGGGCGATAATTTTAACCACAGGAATACATTGACGTATTTCGAGGATTAAAATTTGAGCCCAACGCCCAAATCGGTGAAAATAGCCATTTACGGATGGGCACTAGCTTACTTGTGAGCAAGCTTGATTCTCCTAAACTTCCAGGCCGTTACAACCGGCAATATTTGCTCAGCCTGTCCAAAGCCCGTTTTTCATCGAGCTGTTAGGCCCGCGTCAGGCAGGATCATATCTCTCCGTCCACCCAGAGCCGTGGTGAAAGGATATACAAGCACCTTTTCACCCTCATAAAGACCCTCACAATTCATCTCTATCCTCACAAGGCCGTCCGATACGACAAGGCTTGATATCAGCCCCGATTTTCCGAAGACCGGCTCGGCAATCCTCCGGCCTTCCTTTTCAGTGAGTCTTACCCTTATATAGTCTTCCCTCCCCGGTGCCGATTCCACGTTTCTGGAAAGGACGGCTTCAAGAGGCCCGGCAAGTTCTCCCTCACCGGTCCCTCCGGATAATCGTGCAATGAGCCTTCCCATAAAGATCTCCGCCACCACCAGAGCGGAGGCTACGTGACCGGGCAGCCCTACAAGGGCTTTGGCTCCTGATCTGGCTATGATGGTGGGCTTCCCTGGGCTTATGGATATCCCGTGCACAAGCAGTTCGAAATCAGGCATTGATTCAAAGACCTTCAGGGTCAGATCCCTGACTCCCACAGAGCTTCCGCCCGAAATCCATACCATGTCGGCCGCAGTGATTGAGGCTTGTACCGCTTTGAGCAGATTCTCCAATCGGTCCGGGATGATGCCCATTGTAATAGGTTCAGCCCCCGAGCTAAGACAAAAGGAGCAAAGGGTTATCCCGTTTATGTCACGAACCTGGCCAGGCCCCGGAGTCTTGCCGATAGGGACTATCTCATCACCTGTTGAGATCACCGCCACCCTGGGCCTTCTTACAACCGGGACCCTCAAAAACCCCACGCCGGCCAGCACTCCAAGGTCCTGGCTCCTCAGCCTCTTCCCTTTCTCCAATACCAGGGAACCCTTTGAGAAGTCATCCCCCGGCAATATAATGTTTTCAAGTGGAGAGACGGGGCGGGATATCTCGATAGTCCTTGCGTCCAATCTGTGCGAATGCTCAAGCATGACCACAGCGTCGGCGCCTTCCGGGAGCATTCCTCCCGTAGGTATCTTCCAAGCGGCGCCCGACCAGACCATACCCTCAGGCGCCTCTCCCATCAATACTTCTCCCGTTATCTCACACAAAGAAGGCATGGCCTCTGTTGCCCCGAATGTATCTTTAGCCCGAACGGCGAAACCATCCACAGAGGACCTCGAAAACGAAGGCAAATCCTCGGGAGAAAACATGTCCCTGCTCAAAACCCTTCCTAGGGCCTGCTCCAGAGCCACAAACTCCTCGTCAAGCGAATGGAAGCCCTCCAGAATGGATATTACCTGCTCCGTAGTCTTGACCTTAAAAAATCTTCCTTCCATTTGCTTTCTTGCCTCGTCGTCATCGCCCCGCCAAACGCCCATGACGCTATTTACATTACCTCAGCAGATGAAAATCCCCCTTTCCATCTCTTCTCTATTCCAATCTTCTTTCGGGGTCGGGGTGGAGGGGTGTATTTTCACGGTAAATATTAAGGAAGTTAACATCCTTCTCCTTTACCTGTCAACATGACTACTGATTTATCAGCGGGTCGCAATAGAGCTGCCCGGCGCTCGGATCACCCCTTTCATTTTCTTGGTGCATAAAGCAAGGGCCTATTAGGACTTGACACCTCAGGGCCGCTTACCTACATTCGAATGTGTGAGAAAATCCTAATAACCCGTCCTATTTTCAAGGAGGTCGTCATGAAAAAAACTCTTCCAGGTTTATTATTGCTGTCATTTTTTTCCCTTGCCTCAATTGCAGGGGCGGAAGACCTCAAGGTTACCTTTACGGGTGGAGATGCCACAGCAACATACCAGTACCTTGAAGAAAACAAGATTCTTCTCTCAGTCAAGGATTCTCAGGGAAATCCGATCAAAGGAATAATTCCCCAGGACCTTCAGTTGACCTCAGGGCTTAAGCGCGCAAAGATCATCTCAGTAGAACCACTTGAGATAAATAAAGAAGTTCCGCTTAACCTCTTCATGGTGTTTGATAATTCTTATTCCATGAAGCAAAGGCAGGCTGTAGAGCCTTTGCTTTCCGCTTTGAAGGAGTTTTTCGGCCTGCTCAGGCCAATTGACGACGTTTATCTGGTTATTTTCAGTAATAAATCAGAAATGGCTCTTGATGGACGCCCCCTCCATGTAAAGACCTTCCGGTCAAATGACAAAAACGCCCTTATGAACTTTATAAAGGCCGGTTATGGCAAGGGCCTGACAGACAGCACCTATCTGTATGAGGCACTTGCTGCAGGGATAAATCTTGCTGGAGAGGCTTCTGAAAAGCAGAATAAGTTTTTGATGGTTTTTTCAGATGGTGAAGATATCAACAGCAAGATGGGAAAAGAGGATGTGTTTAGGATGCTTGAAGAATCGGCGGAACTCTCCGCTTTCGCGGTTGACTATATGCCGCAGGAGAGCACCGATCCGTTTCTGACCGACCTGACCGGTCGGCTTGGGGGATCCATCTGGAAGGCCCGGTCGGCGGCAGAGCTGGTACCGATATTCAAGGCCTTCTCCTCGACATTGCTTCAGCGCTATGTCGTAAACTACAGGCTATCGGATCCTCCCACAGGGGAGTTATCCGTGGAGCCGGCAAAAATAGAGCTTGAGGCCCTGACGCTGCTTGACGGGACGCTGCTTCCTCTCTATGTCTTTTTCGGCCCCGGTAAAAGCGACCTTCCATCCATGTATAAGGTTTTTCCCACCAAGGCCCATACGGCCTTTTTTGATGAAAAAGCCATAAAAAATCTTAAAGATCGTCATCTTAATACATTAAATATTGTCGGCAGCCTCCTGAGGAAGAATCCTTCTTACAGCCTGCGTATTGTGGGATGCACATCGGGAGAAAAATATGAAAAGGGTATGGAGTCACTTTCTCTTGCCCGGGCCGAAGCAATAAGGGCTTATCTGAAAGACATCTGGGAAATAGACCCCGCCCGTTTGAGAATAGAGGCTAGGGGCCTGCCGCAGAATCCCGCCCAGGAGGTGCTTCTGGAGGGTCCGGCTGAGAATCAGAGGGTGGAAATTACCATCGAATCAGGCGGACAGGCCGTAGCGATGCCCGCTCTGAGCGTGCGTGAGAAAAACGGCGCGGACGTCCTTGAAGTAAGACCCAAGGTGGCTGCGCCCAACGGGATTTCGGCCTGGGAGATATCAATCAGGGCAGAGGAGAGGGTTCTTGCCACACAAAAGGGCACCGGCGACTTGCAGTCCTTTTACCTCTTTGCCCTTGCTGACCTGGGATGGGACCAATTGGTTTATCTGCCGGAGCTTGATGCCAGGATCAAAATAACCGATGGTAACGATGATATATTTGAAGCGCCGGCGCCTGTTATTGAGATTTCATCTTCGAGAAACGAAGCGGTCAAGAACTTCATAGAAGCCCCGGCCGCAGCCGCCGCGTTTGAGCCCTCGGAGATCACCGTTGAGGAGATCACCACGATAGAGAGTTCTCCCATGCTTAACTATGTATTCTTTGGAGAGGGTCAAAGCCGAATACCTGACCGCTACATCCTTTTCAAAGACCGCGCGGAAACCCGGTCCTTTTCTTTTGACAAAATAGAGGGAGCCATGGAAAAACACCGGCATCTGCTCAATATAATGGGTAAGCGGCTTAAGGCGAACCCTCAGGCATCCATCAGGGTAGTAGGGTGCAACGCCGATTCTCTGGAGGAAAAGGGCAGGGTGGATATATCAAGGGAGCGTGCCTCGGCTGTGAAAGATTATCTTGAGGTCGTTTGGGGTATTGCGCCCTCCAGGATCACCATCGAGGCAAGAGGACTTCCCGCTTTTCCCAGCCCAAGCAGGCACGAAGAAGGCAGGGCCGAAAACAGGAGGGTTGAGATTCTCTCTGATTTTCCTGAAATCCTGGACAGCATAGCAAGCACTTATGTGGAATATGTCTCGCCTTCAAAGGAGATTAAGGTCATTCCTCAAATGGCCGCCGGCTACGGCATAGAAAGGTGGAAGATCGCTATAAACGGAGAGGATGGAACCGGCTTTACATCGCTATCAGGCGCAGGTGATCCGCCCGATAATCTGATCCTGAATCTGAAAGAGCTGGGCCTCAAAAAGATAGCGGCCCAGAAGGCAATAGTGGCGGATGTTGAACTTGTTGACAGAAAGGGAAACATATACAAACACAGCGCCGCCGCAAGGTGCAATGTCAACTTCACTGCAACCGAGAGCCGAAAAGCTCAGAAAATAGGATACAGGGTTCAGGAGAGCTATGCCCTTATACTCTTTGACTTTGGAAGCGACAAGATATCTGGAAGAAACAGGGTGTTATCGGAGCGCGTAGTGGGAAGGTTCAATTCGCTCCCCGGGGCCGAGGTCAAGATAATAGGTCATACGGACACCACCGGTCCCGAGGAGGTGAATCTCGCCCTGTCGGAGCGCAGGGCCAAAGCGGTTCATTCACAGTTGAAAAAGCTTGGCATGAAACCGGCAGAGGCAATAACGGTTACGGGTGTCGGGCCCTATGATCCACTTTATGATAATGCCCTTCCCGAAGGCAGGGCGCTGAACAGGACGGTAAGCATTTACATCGAATACGCCGCGATGGATTAAAGGGCTTTTTTGGCCCAGGCAATTATCTTGGAGGAATATGTCGGAGCATAATATTTCTCTTTGACAAGGCTTACCTCTCTCACTATATTTCTTTCCAGCAATATAAGCCCCTTTGCCTCCGAATAAAAAACCTTGCGAAGGCTTGCTGGGCTTATAATAATCCTAGTCATAACGGAGGATGAATATGTCTGACAGTTGTTGCAATGGAGGACCAGATCTGATGATTCTCTCGTGTTCCGGCGGATCCAATGTGGGGCAGCTCGCCAATCAGGCAGCCGCTGAGCTTACGCAGGAGGGCTTCGGAAAGATGTTTTGCCTTGCCGGTATAGGAGGGCATCTTTCAGGTTTTGTTCAGTCAGCCAAAGATGTTCCGGCCATGGTAGCCATAGACGGCTGCTCGGTCGGATGCGCCAAGGCGATGCTTGAGCACGCGGAGATTTCGCCCAGCAGTTATCTTGTCCTGACAGATGAAGGAATTGAAAAAAACAAGAATTTCAAGCTCGAAAGAACTGATATAGAAAAGGTTAAAAACGCCGTTAAAAGAGTGGTTTCAGATGGCCCCGGATCTAACGGCAACTCGGCCAAGGCTTCATGCGGCTGCTCATGCTGTTAGATAGTGTCCATCCGGAAATGAGATAGTTTCGTCGAGTTCAAGGCGGGCGATAATTTTAACCACAGGAATACATTGACGTATTTCGAGGATTAAAATTTGAGCCCAACGCCGAAATCGGTGAAAATAGCCATTTCCGGATGGGCACTAGATAATAAACAGAAATTCGGCTCCAACCGCTCCCTAATCCTCTTTACCGAAGATATCTCCGACGCCCCCGAAAGCGAACTCGTATGTTACTGCTCCGGGGTGACGAAAGGTGATATTCTCTCAGCGAAGAGGGGAGGCGCGGTAACATTGGAGGATATCAAAAAGGCAACCGGGGCATGCACCCTCGGCCGCTGCCGGGAGACAAATCCAAGGGGCAGGTGATGCTCGCGGGAGATCATTACCCTCCTTGGACAGGGGGATGCGGGCGCAGCAGCAGGCATTGTGAAGGAGGTTTAGAGATGTTGCTTTCCGGGTTCAGTAAGAAAGAAATCTTCAGGCCTGAGTGCAATCCGAGCTTTCAATCGGTTCATTGCATAGCAAGTCTCAACGATGATGTTCGGGAGGCTCTCCCCTATCTAAATAGCGTTTTGGGAGGCACCCAGTTTTTCATGGATCCGCCTCAGGTAATGTTTCACCACCAGGGAAAGATTATCAAGGTCGGCGCCAAAGAGATAGCGGTAAACGCCCTTCGGGATGCAGAGGAAGCCGATCGCATTCTCGAATGGCTTAGAAACGAGATAAATGACGCCTGGGAAAAGAGAGATTCCATAACGCCTTCCTACAAAGGAAAGACCAAGCCAAAGCTTATTGAAATCCTTAAACTCTTACCCAGGACAAACTGCAGGAAGTGCGGGCTTCCAACATGCATGGTATTTGCGGCTCAGGTCGTGGAAGGCGGAAGGGGGCCCGAGCAGTGTCCGGAATTGAAAGATGAGGACAGGCAGAAGCTCGATGGTTATCTGGCTGGATTTGAATTCGACTAACCCTCATGCCCATGTAGGGCACAATGAAAGATGAAAATGGTCAATAGGTTGGAAGCATTTTCATATAAATCGCCATCCCCTGAAAGGGGTGCAACGAAGCATGAAAATCACCCCCACCGCTCCCTCCCCCGTCGAGGGGGAAGGAATAATGGCGCTGAATCCGGACGTTTCTACGGTATAGGAGGAGGGATAAAGGGAAGGGGAATTTTTATATAAACAATGATTTTTCAAACCGATTAGCAACGGTAAACGCTCATGACAGCAATATTTTGTCGCCCCCGCTAATGAAAATCCTCCTGCGGCTTTACACTTTGCGAGGTCGAGGATTTCCCTCCCCCCGCGCGGGGGAGGGTTGGGGTGGGGGTGTATTTTCACGGTAAATATTACCTCGATATCAACAGATAGACAGCGCTACTGTCATACATAAGGATTACAATGAAAAATATGCTTACTTGTTCACTGCTTCTGCTGCTCGCTCCATTCTGGCTTTCGACTAGCTTAGCTCTGGACCAGGGAACAGAATTAGAAACCTATCTTGCTGGTTTTGACTATGCTGCCAGAAAAGAGATGAAGATAAACAGCCCGGCCCTGATAAAGGGGGTCATTGAAGGAAAGGTCCAGCTGGTGGATATCCGATTCAGGGAAGAGACTGCCGCCTGGCGCATGGGCTTCGGACTTCACATCCCTCTAAATGAGCTGCCGGCGCGCCTTAAAGAGATTCCAAAAGATAAGATCATAGTAACCGCCTGTCCTCACAAGGACAGGGCCATACTTGCCATGGCCTATCTGAGGGAAAAGGGATTCAGCGCAAGGTACCTGGAAGACGGGCTTGTAGGCCTTGCAGAATACCTGAGGGGAGACTTGGCAAGAGACTTTTTTTTCAAACTTGCAAAATGAATTCACTGAGCAGTCGCCCTCGATGTCTTACATGGCAGGCGCCGTTGCTTGCCCTTGCCGCTATAGCACTCGGCGTCGTATGCAATATCCTGAGGGCCGACGGTGTAGCATTCATAGGAGACTGGTCGCCTGAAAGCCGGCTCACCGACAAGGAAGGCATTAGCCTTATTGTCGCATTTGAAGAGGCAAGAGTACTTTTTGAGAAAGATTCCGCCTTGTTTGTTGACGCCAGATCGAAGCAGCAATATGAAGAGGGTCATATCAAGGGAGCGCTCAGCCTCCCTTGGCAGGAAGTGGAAGCCGCATTTGCAGAGGTATCCGGCCGCCTGGAATCAGGAAAGACCGTCGTCACCTACTGTGATGGAGAGGCCTGTGATCTAAGTCGCAGTCTTGCTTTTTTCCTGAAGGAAATGGGCTTTCCTGATGTGCGGGTGCTGGTAAACGGTTGGACCCTGTGGCAGCGCGCTCAGCTTCCGGTTGAAAGGGCAGGTTGAAAGATGGAATCCAAGCTTTTCAAGTTGTGCAGGATATTTCTCGGAGCAGTATTTCTTTATGCATGCTACGACAAGATACTCCATCCTCAGGCGTTTGCCGAAGCTGTTTATAATTACAGGATACTGCCTGACGGCCTCGTAAACATAACCGCGATAACACTGCCGTGGCTGGAGCTGCTGATAGGGATATGCCTCGTTGCGGGCATCCTGCTTCCCGGCGCCTCGACCTTGAGCACGATTCTACTCCTTACCTTCATGAGCACCCTTATATTCAACCTCATGCGAGGGCTTGATGTTAGTTGCGGGTGTTTTTCTACCGACGCATCTGAAGGCCCGGCCGGTATATGGACTGTGGCAAGGGATTTTTCTTTCCTCGCCCTCTCCGTGTATGTCTCCTGGAAGGTCCTTCTTGGTTCAGCAAAGCCTCATGATAAGAGTGAGGGCCTGCAGCCCTTCTGCAACCGGGCAAGCTCATCGTGACAGGTAAGGTCGTAGAAGATAGGGGTGATACTTACGTTGTTTTCCCTCAGGGCTGCGGAATCGGTGTCAGATCCGCCGTTTTCCACTGGTGTTTCACCGGTAAGCCAGTAATAGACCTTTCCCCTGGGATCGGTACGCCTCTCAAAATGCTCCTCAAAACGGGCCGTCCCCTGGCGGGTGAAACATATACCCCTGATCTTATCGGCTGAAACGGCAGGTATGTTGACATTAAGGGCGGTACCCTTTTTGAGGCCTTTATCCAGCATGAAACGAACAAGCGATCTTGAGAACTCAGCCGCGAATGTAAAGTCCGGATCTCTAAGGGTTGCAAGGGAAATAGCCGCTGAGGGAACCCCCAGAAAGGCCCCTTCGGTGGCCGCTGAAACAGTCCCTGAATAAAGCACATTCACACCTAAGTTCGCCCCCAGGTTTATGCCGGAGAGCACCACATCCGGGACCTGCGGAAGAAGTTCCTGGATGGCGATTTTGACACAGTCGGCAGGAGTTCCCGCTACCGCGTAACCGAAGAAGGCCCCCTCCTTTCGCACCTCGTGAACTCTAAGAGGCGAACTCAGGGTTATGGCGTGCCCCACTGCGCTCATCTCCGCCTCAGGGGCTACGACATGCACTTCATAGTCGGACTTCAGTGCCCTCGCCAGAATAAGAATGCCCTCTGCATGAATACCGTCATCATTAGTTATAAGAATAGTCGCCTTTGTTTTCATTACCCCGGTAAATGAAGTTTGAAGTTTGAAGTTTGAACTTTTAACATTGAACTTTTAATCTTAAACTTTTAACATTGAACTGTGAAGTTTTAATATTGAACTTTAAATTTTAAACTTTAAACTTGTATTGTCAAACCATATCGGAGGCCGGCATGAGGCAGATTTCAACAAAGGTCATAACAGCCGCGGTAAAGGAGGCAGCCGTCAGGGCCAACTACGAACTTGGCTCAGACGTCACGGATGCCTTCAGGGCCGCCCTAGAAAAAGAGCAATCCCCTGTGGGAAAAGAGATAATTAACAAACTGATTGAAAACGCAGAGATCGCAAGGAGGGAAAGGATACCTATCTGTCAGGATACGGGGCTTGCGATAATCTTTGCTGAAATCGGGCAGGATGTGAATATTGTCGGAGGGAGCTTCCGGGATGCCGTGGAGCAGGGCATACGGGAAGGCTATAAGGAAGGTTATCTGCGAAAGAGCGTCTGTGATCCCTTCACAAGAAAAAATACCGGAGACAATACCCCTGTCATCATACACCTGGAGTTGGTGCCCGGCGAACGGCTTACCCTGTGGGTGGTTCCCAAGGGCGGCGGAAGCGAAAACATGAGCCGCCTGTTCATGCTGCCTCCCTCAGCGGGATGGAAGGGCATCAAAGAAAAAGTGCTTCAAACCGTGCTGGAGGCTGGCCCCAACCCTTGTCCTCCGACTATAATCGGTGTCGGCATAGGCGGAAATTTTGAGGAATCGGCAATCCTTGCAAAAAAATCCCTTCTGCGGCACCTTGGCGCGCCGAATCCCGATCCGGAACTCGCCTCCAAGGAGCAAGAACTCATTGAGGAGATCAACAAGACAGGTGTAGGCCCCCAGGGGCTTGGGGGTAGAATCACCTCTCTTGCCGTCCACATGCTTGTTATGCCATGCCATATAGCGAGCCTCCCTCTGGCAGTAAATATCCAGTGTCACGCAAGCCGCCACGAAGAGATCGCGATCTAATCAAGGAGGAAAACCATGGGTGATTCAATCCGACTCAAAACTCCCCTCTCAGGCGGTGACGTATCCGGCTTGAGGTCGGGTGATCGTGTTACCATAAGCGGCATTCTTTATACCGCCAGGGATGCCGCTCACAAAAGGCTGATTGATCTTCTGGACCAGGGAAAGGCCCTGCCTATACCCCTTGAAGGGCAGGTTATTTATTATGTCGGCCCGTCGCCTGCTCCCCCCGGACGGGTCATAGGAGCTGCCGGCCCCACCACAAGCTACCGCATGGATGCCTACGCCCCGCGGCTCATGGAGCTTGGCCTCAAGGGCATGATAGGAAAGGGCAAGAGGTCTCAGGAAGTAAAAGATGCGATGACGAAATACAAGGCCGTTTACATGGCCGCCATAGGAGGTGCAGGCGCGCTTATGGCACAGGCAATCAAGGAGGTAGAAATAGTGGCCTACGAAGACCTCGGCCCGGAGGCAATAAGAAGGATAAGGGTAGATAATCTGCCCGTAATCGTCGTAAACGACACCCTCGGAAATGACCTCTACGTAGAGGGGCAGAAGCTCTATCAGATCCCCTGATTATTTTAGATTATGGTCGCTTCGAGAGGCTACAGGGGCCTGGCAGGCGATCTCCGCTCCAGTCGCATTACCGAGAGGAGAAAAGACTGTGGGAGCAGCAATGGATAATACAGAGACCAGGAGAAAAGGATTCAGCGGCTGGTTGATCCTTCTAGCACTTGTAGTAGGACTTTCAGCAGGATACCTCGGGGGATACATCACTAAAAGGCCCTTGGATGAAGGTGCGGTCATCCAGAAGATTGCCCCTGAAGCCCCCGGGCAGTCCGTCTCTACTTCAACTCCATCGGAAGCAGCCAATATTAAGCCGGCCGAAGGAGCACCGGAAGAAAGGCATTCTTCTCCCAGCGGCCAAAATCCCTACGAAGGGCTTACCCGCAAGCAGTACTGCTACAGGGTTCAATCGGAGATATCCGATTTTTTCAGTTACGTGGAAAATCAACCTTACTACAAGCATCTGGCCGGCGACAAAAAGGCTCAAGAGCTTTTCAAGGAAACCATGCGGCGGCTAGCATCCAGATTGCCCATCCCCGGAGGGGAGGGAGTGGATGCATCAATCATCATAAACAATATCTACTATATATTCAGATCGATGGATCGTAATGCCATCCGCGTCATCAAGGAATTCATATCGGGTGAGGGGGAAAGCCTCGAGTTTGACATGGCGCTTTTCTATCGCTGGATTATGCTGGGAGATGAATGCGGCGAGGGGGCCGACATCAGGCCTTCATTCCAGGAACTCTACCATTTTGCCGGTTTTTTTCTAAACACGATCGGAGGGAGAGCATATCTTCTGAGGCGGCCCGCGGCGGCAGGAGCACTTACAGGCTATTATTGCCTGCTTATTCTACATGAGGCTAACCTCAAGGGACGCAACAACTACGGGATTGATATACTGCCATATATCGCCACCATAAAAGAGGAGATAGCATCCGCCAGGAACCTCGCCCAGAGCGAAGATTACCTCATCGAACTGGCATCCATGGAGAGCTACTATCAGCAAAGAAGATAAGTTTTTTTTATTGGACGCCGGAGGGTTATAAAAGAACCGCTAGTCTTGAAAGAGCGGCCTCAATCCTTCCCCTGACATCCGAGAGCCTCTGAGGATCACATCCGGTCCTATCCCTGGCTATGTAAAGATCCTGGTTGATCTCCACCTGGACGGCAAATTTTCCTTTTTCTCTTAGAATTCTCCCGTAGTGGGTCGTAATAAACCCTCCCGGATAAGGATCATTCAGTGATACGGAAAACCCCTCTTTGCAAAACTCCGATGCCAGCGCAGAAATAATATCCTCTGGGCAGGTAAGGGGTCCTGCCCCGGGTCTTCTTTGGCCATTTGAATCACCCTTGTTTCCCAGCACTAAATCCTTTCTCTTCCTACCGGCATCAGGCGCCTCCGGAGGGCCGAATCCGTTCAGGGAGTGGCAGTCAATAAGCCCTGCGACGTCTTCCATCCTGAGAGTATCTTCGAGCAGCCTGTGATAGGGGAGATAGTATCTTTCTATTCTTGCCTGAATTTCCTCATGTGCCGGAGCCATCCCATGCCTGTAAACGGGTCTTCCATGATAGTCCGTCAATGCGATCAGTCCCTTGACATCCCTCTGGTGCAAGCCGCGGTTGAGATCAACAACCAGCCTGTTCACCTTCGCGCAGATCACCGCCCGGACCGGCATGGCACCGAAAAGTTCCATAGTTCCCATATCAACTGCTTCCATGACCTCATCCTTATTTAATAACAGGGACGGGAGAAGGTAATCAGGGACTATACCCTCGCAGTGAGGAAGGGAAATCACAAACGGCAGGCTCAATCTTTTTTTACCCTACAATCGCCTTGTAGGCCCACCTTGCCGCAGCAGTGGCCTCCTGTGAAAGTCTGCCGCGGGCATCCGTTATCGGAGAGGAAAACATCAATCTGCAAAGGCGGGCGAGGTTGTCATTAAACACTAGTTCACGGCCTTCAAAGTTAGGCGGACCCTCCAGCACAACGAACTGCCCCAACCCTTCGGGCCCGTTAAAAGAAGCGCACTCCCTTAGAAACGCGGCATTTCCGTTTTGCCCGGAAAGCTCATAGAGCCCTGAATTGATGGGCTTGAGTGAAAGGGGGCGTCCGGCGGCTGTTAGGACAAAGACAATCAGATGCCCCCCTCTCAGAGGCTCCATGTAGGCTTCGTTCAGCGCCTCGATATCAATTGAGTATGGCACCGAGAGCAATTCCAGCAAATGAACGGCCTCCATCGGTAAGATGCCCCTATCCATCTGCAGGAGCGAAAGCATCGGAAATGCTCCTGTATATCTTGGGTTTAGTTCAAGGACAAATACGGACTCATTAAATCCGTCAACTAAAATGTCAATACCGCAGATACCCCTGTATCCGAGTCCAGCCAGGTAATTGCCTATGGCAAGAGACTGTCTCTTTGCTTCTGAATTTACCCTGTCACCCCAGGACATATCATCCCATGAGTGCCCGCAGAATATTCCTGACTCCACGAACCCATCACAGTAAGGAGCATCTATCACCTGCCTCTGAATCCTTGAGACCAGAATGCCGTTTTTGGTTACGCAAAGTGCAATGCTTGCAGCCTCTCCCTCAATAAAACTTCTCAGTGAGACATAGTTGATAGTTACTCCTCTCCAGACCTTCTCTTCCAGCCTCCGGCACAGCGAAAGATGTGAATCAGGGTCAGTGACAAAAAAGGTGCCTCTTCCCCCTCCTTGTATTATATCAACAAGCTGGACTACATATCTTTTCCCGAAGAGACCCGACCAGTATCCATAACTGCCCGAAAGAAACTCCCCAAGGGGTATTACTGCCCCCGGCACTGCCGGAAGCGCCAGTTTTTCTATCATTTCCCTGAAAAAACGCCGGTCAGCCAGCTTAAGCCTCAAGGCCGACGGATTGGCAGCAAGCCTCCAGCCCATCTCCCCTTTAATGCTCTCAAGGGCGGGATAGTTCTGATACAATATGAGATGCACGGGACCCGCCAGGCCGGCCAGCAGCTCCCTAACCATGGGATGGCTGATAAGCGAGACGGACTCCAGGCCTTCGTTCACAGGTTCGCCAACCAGCTCTTCCAGGGAAAAAACCGGCACGGTTTTTTTCAGGAGATCAAGATCACAGCTCTTCTTGTGGCAGACGATCCTGTAGGAGGGTATGAAGTGCGCGGGTGTAATGCGGGAGAAGGCGGTCATACCCACCCCCACGAAGCTCCCATTGATGGAGCCGAAGAGCGCCCTTGCGTCGGCTATATCCCGTAATGGCATGTCTTGCTCGCAGTGAGGTTCTTCCCCTGTTCCTCGGCAAAGAAGCAGGCCACGCGGCGACCCGGAGAGACGGTCTTGAAAGGGGGCACTTCCTGACTGCAAAGGATACGGTTGGCTATGGAACATCGGCCGAAAAACGCACAACCCACAGTAGAGGAAGACTCCCGCTCCGCCTTGAGAAAGGTGTTAAAGCGCTCCGTCTCCCCGCACTGCCCGAATTTTGGAAGGGCATCAATAAGGGCCCGCGTATAAGGGTGTCTCGACCTCTGTATCACATCGTCCGCCGGCCCCAGCTCCATAAGGTTTCCCCTGTATATCACTGCAATACGGTCGCAGAGATATCTTGCTGCAGCCAGGCTGTGGGTAATGAAGAGGAGCGTAATGCCTAAGCTTTTCTGCATTTCAAGCAGTATATTGAATATCTGGGCAGATATGGAGGCATCCAGCATGGAGGTAGGCTCGTCGGCCACTACAAAGTCAGGCCTCAAGACCATAGCCCGTGCTATCGCAACTCTCTGCCTCTGTCCCCCGCTCATCTGGTGAGGAAAGCGATGAACGAAATCCCCGGGGGGAGACAGCCCTACAGACTGCAGGGCGTTCATAACCATCTCAGCTCTTGACAGCCTGTCTCCCACGCGATGTATCAGCAGGGGCTCCGAAACCGTATCCAAGACTGAAAGCTGTGGATTAAGCGACTGATAAGGGTCCTGGAAGATCATCTGCACCCTTTTTCGGAAGTCCTTGAGCCTCTTTCCCTTCAGATGCGTGACGTCTTGACCTTCAACCGAAATAATTCCCCGGTCCGCCTCTTCAAGCCTTACTATCAATCGCCCGGCGGTGGTCTTCCCGCTTCCGCTTTCACCGACGAGGCCGAATATTTCCCCCTTCCTTATGTCCAGGGTAAGACGATTCAACGCCACAACCTGCCTGCCACTTCCTCCCAACATGCGGCCTCTGGAAAGATAAAACTTGCTCACCCCATCAAATGAAAGAAAAGAAGTGCCGGTTTCCTCTTTCATTGCGGCCCTTTCTTCCTCTCGAACCGAATGCAGCGAACCTTATGCCGGGGAAAAAGCTCGGTCCAAGCGGGAGATATTAACGAACATTCATGTGATGCCTCTTGGCATCTTTCACGGAAGCGGCATCCTTTGGGCGGATCCACCAGATTCGGGGGCTCGCCGGGGATCGGCTTAAGCATCTCCCTGTTGCCTGTCAGAGTGGGAAACGAGGAAAGAAGAGCCCTTGTATAGGGGTGCGCGGGAGAGTCGAATACCTCCTCTCGGCTACCGTATTCCACCAGTTCTCCGGCATACATAATGCCTATGTCATGGCATACGTCGGCAACAATTGAGATGTCGTGCGATATGAATATGATGCTTATTCCCAGTTGCTCCTGGAGTAATCGTGTCTCCTCAAGAATCTGGGCCTGCACTATCACGTCAAGGGCGGTTGTGGGCTCATCGGCTATTATAAGTCTGGGTTTGCAGGCCAGCGCCATAGCGATAACAGCCCGCTGCTTCATCCCGCCGCTGTATTGGTGAGGATAATCTCTCATCCGCTCCTTCGGCACCCCTACAAGCTGAAAGAGACCTTCCACCTGTCGCGATGCTTCAGCCTTGGGAACGGAGGAGGAATGGGCAAGTATAGCTTCAGAAATTTGATCCGCCACCTTCTTTACCGGATTAAGTGCGTTCATAGCTGCCTGGAAAATCATGGATATCTTTTTCCACCTGAGCAACCGAAGCTCCTCTTCAGAAATCGAAAGAATATCCCTCCCCTCAAAAAGTACCCTTCCCCTTAAGACCTCCCCGTTACGGGGAAGAAGGCCCATAAGCGACATCCCGACGGTTGTCTTGCCGCATCCAGACTCACCGACAAAGCCGAGGGATTTCCCCTCTTCCAGAGAGAAGCTCACACCCTCGACAGCCCTGTGGAGCCCAAGCCTGGTTCTGTAACCTATGCTAAGATCCTCTACCTCAAGAAGGGCCATATCAGCGAGCCGTCTCCTCCCTCCTGAGCCTGGGGTCAAGCACCTCATCCATTGCTCTGCCTATCATGTAGAATGACAGGGTAATCAGTGAAATGCATATACCGGGAGGCAGGAGCCAATAGAGGGCCTTGAACATATGCCCTGTCTTCCATACCCACTGAAGCATCATTCCCCAGCTTACCGTTCCAGGGTCCCCGAAGCCAAGAAAGGCAAGTGCTGCCTCTATTATTATCGCAGCCGTGACCCTGAATGTCATATACAGAAAAGCCAGAGGCAGCACATTCGGCATGATGTGCCTGAAGATTATCCTGATGTGCGATGCACCGGCAACCCTCGCAGCCTCTATGAAAGGCCTTTGTTTAAGGGTAAGGGCCTGGCTTCTGATGACCCTTGAAACACCGGGCCAGCGAAAAAGGGCTATAATGAGAACAATGGTCCATATGTTCAACTGCCCGAAAAGGGATGCCAGAATCAAGACCACCAGAAGTGTTGGAAGTACCATGATAACATCTGCCAGGCGCATAAGAAGCGTGTCAACAAACCCGCCCATGTATCCCGCGATCATTCCAAAGGCGGTTCCAAGGAATATGCTCATGAAGGCCGCAGAAACCCCTACCATAAAGGCTATCCTTGCCCCGGCCAGAAGCTGACTGAATATATCTCTTCCCATAAAATCGGTCCCCAGCCAGTGCCTTGCGCTCGGTCCGACCGAGGAGTAGATTTCCGGATCTACGCCCGTCATTGGATGATACATGGGATTCACCAGGGGCGGAATAAAGCTGGAAAACGCCATAAGGGCAAATATCCCAAGAAGCGTCACCCCTATTTTGCCGAGGGGATTTTGCCAGAATACCGACCAGCCCTCAAGGAACTGCTCAAACCAGTGCGGGCGATGACGAATCTCTTTATCTCCTTTCATTTTCTCTCCTCCCATCTTCGCCTCTCAATATCTTATTCTGGGATCGAGATAGGCATAAAGAATATCCACCACCAAATTGGCTGCCAGCACTACCAGGGCTATCAGTAGGAAAGATGCCTGGGCAAGCGGATAGTCGTTCTGACTGACAGCAAAGACAAGCTCTCTGCCGATGCCGGGCCAGGTAAAGACAGTTTCGGTCAAAGCCCCTCCATTTATGGAAAAGGCAAGGCTCAGCCCTACACTCGTAACCACCGGGAGAGCCGCATTCGGGGCTGCATGTCTGTCCCGGATAACACTCTCCCTTAAACCCTTTGCCCTTGCCGTAAGGATATAATCCTCCTTCAAGGTTTCAAGCATACTGCTTCTCATTATCAGGAGGTAGCTACCAAAATGTATGCAGAAGAGCGTAGCCATTGGGAGCACCATATGGTGGCCCACATCGAGAGCCTTGGCAAGAGCGCCTGCGTCCGGGTCAAGCCATATCTCCTCGGAGATAATGCCGGTTATGGGAAACCACCCGAGCTTGTAGGCAAACACCCAGATCAGAATCAAAGCAAGCCAGGGAAGGAATACCGTATGAGTAACAAGAGCACCTATGGTCATCCAGGAATCCAGCGGCTTTCCCTTGTTCCACGCCGCAATCTTTCCCAGGAATATCCCCACAAGGGCGGATAGGATTATGGATGATGTAAAAAGGAGAAGGGTATTGGGAAGCTTCTCCCATATTACTTTAAGCACAGGGCGCCCGTAGTGGAAGGAATAGCCGAAATCTCCGGTAAAAAAGTTTTTTACGTAAACAAGATACTGCCTCCATATAGGCTCTCTGAGTCCAAGCTGCGCTATCAGATGTTCGGCATCCTCCGGACTCATCGAAGGGTCTATCATCCTCGATACGGGATCTCCCGGTGCAAGCCGAAACAAAAGAAACAGCACCGTCAGGATCACAAAGAAGCTCACGAGTATCTGTATAATCCTTCTTGTCAGGTATCTCTTGATTTCCATTCCTGGGCCTATTGCTGTAATCCGGCACGCATGGTCTTAACTCTTTCTGAATGCACTAAAAGGCTACCTTGGCTTCAATTCACAGAAAGACCAGGTATTTCCCACGCCTTCCACCATAGATACCCATCCAGTGAAGCGATCAGTCCGCACCGCCTCAAGCAGCATGGGATTGTAAAGGGGTATGTATGGCAGATCGTCAACAACCATCCTCTGCATCTGCATGACAAGTTCTCTTCTTTTTTCCAGATCCATCTCCTTGACCGACTGTTCTGCGACGCGATCAAACTCCTTATTGTTGTAGCCGCTCATGTTCCAACCCTGGGGTTTGTCGTTTGCGGATACGAAAAAATTTCTCACATAATCGGGATCCAGCGAGAGCTTCCCGTATCCGAGCACAAAGGCATCGAAATCACGTCTTCCCTTTACCTGCTCGGTGAGGGAGCCGAAGGCCATCGGCTTTGCGCTTGCCGGCATCCCGATTTCCCTGAGCCACTCCTGCACCATTGTTCCCACCATGGCCCGCTGCGGATCATAATCGGCAGGAGGAGTAAGAATGGTAAATGCCGCCATCGGAGTTCCATCGGGAAGCCTGATACCTTTTCCCTTGACCACCTTTCCCGATCCGTCCACAGGAGGTTCATCCCACTTATAGCCCGCCTCGCTCAGAATTCCAAAGGCCTTCTTTATTCTTTGCTCCTTGTTTAGACCCTCGCAGTACTTTTCCACTTCCGTGCAGCACCAAAGGCGGTTTGCGGGAGGTACTACCGTATCCATTTTCACTCCGAAGCCCTGAAGTATCCTGTCCACTATAAAATCTTTATCTATAAGGGTTGCTACAGATTTTCTCAAGGCCTTATCATTAAACGGCGCCTTTCTAAGATTGAAACCCATATAGTAGAGGCCGCTTTTTTCGTTTGTGATTATTCGGATATTCTTATCTTTCTGAAGATCATCAACATAGCCTGCCTGCAAGCCCCACCAGAATATGTCAATAGACCCCTTCTTGAGGTCCAGGATAGCGGCATCTGAAGTGCCGTAGTTCTTGAAGACGATTCCGCCTATGAAAGGCCCCAAATCCCTGCCGGCAATCCTTTTACCCGTTCCGAAGAAGTTCGGGTTTGTCTCAAGAAAGATATATGCTCCCTGCCTCCACTCCTTCAGCCTGAAAGGCCCTGTTCCTACCGGGTAATCCACCTTTTGATTGAGAAGCGCCGCCAGGGACTTTTCTTTCTTGCGTGCGTACTCAACTATAGGTTTCCACTGCTTCTCCTGTACTATTGGAGTGGTAAGGGTCCTCGTCAAAAAGGTGGCCATGGGCTCTTCAAGGTAGAATATTACTGTTCTTGGATCAGGGGTCGCTATCTCCTTTACAAAGCTCCAATTAGAGAGGAATCGAGGCACCCTGAACTCTTTTACGAGCCTCGCTGTAAAAGCCACATCAGAGGAGGTAAAGGGTGTGCCGTCCGACCATTTGGCTTCCCTCAAATAGATCGTGTATGAGAGGTTTGCCGGGTCGTAAACCGGATCCTTTTCGGCAAGCCATGGAACAAGGGCAAGCTTGGAAGGTTCGCGCGTAAATAGAGGCTGGTATATCTCTGAAAGCACCCTGCTCGACCAGGCATCGCTCGCAAGCCAGATATTCAGGCTTTTCGGTTCTTCAAGAACCCCTACCTTGAGAAGAGGAGCGCCATTGGACATCGCAGGCAGAGCAAGGAAAACAACCAAGATTATCAGCGCAAACCGCAAAAAGCCGCATCCGGAAAAAGACCTAGATGATCCGTAACCCATGACACATCTACCTCCTGTTTTCATTGAGTTAATCTTCCTGGAGATTTATCTCTTTAACTTTTCTTTCAACGAAATCAATTACCTTAACTTCGAGCTTTGTCTTATTCAGTCTATTTATCCGGGGGATGCCGCCGGGGCTTACGCAGTTGACTTCGATAAGCTTATCCCCGATAACATCAATGCCTACAAAATAAAGTCCGTCTCTAACAAGGCGGTTCTTTATGGCCGAGCATATCCGCCTCTCATTATCGGTCAATTCATGTCTGAGCGCCTTGGCCCCGGCGTGTATGTTGGTCCTGAAATCTCCCTTATGCGGCATTCTTCTCATGGCTCCCAAGACTTCCCCGTTCAAGAGAAGTATCCTTACGTCTCCTTCCCGCTGTACCTGATTGAGATACTCCTGCACCATTATGGGCTCTCTTTCGGGATAGGGCTGATAGGCCCTCACATAATAATTAATAAGGGAAACCAGATTGTCACGGTCTTTGACGCTTACCTTTATAACTCCCTCCCCGCCATAACGCTGCAGAGGCTTTACCACCATAGCCCCTCCGAATTCGTCAATTATCTTTTTTAAGCGGGCCGGATCCCTTGATACGTGTGTCTCGGGAATTATCGCAGGAAAGTTGAGAGTGTAGAGCTTGCTGTTACCTATGATTTGTCCTGTCGTGCTGTTTATCATGAAGACCCTGTCACTCACCGAGCCCAGGAACTCCATAGTCTGATATATCAGGGGAGGGTTTTTCCTTAGAAAAAGCGCGTCCAGATCGGTAACCGTTTCAAATATTAGTTCATCCTTCTTGAGGCATCCTATAAGCGCCCGCCAGTATCTCTTCATGGAGAGGTCTTTCGGGGCCGTTATATTTCTCATTCTCGCAACCACTGTATTCTTTCTTATATAGACGTCATGCGGTTCGAGAAAATAGACGGTATGGCCCCTCTGGTTGCACTCATACATGAGATGGCTTGTGGTCTCGTTTTCAGGATTTATGGAATCCAGCCTGTCCATGAGAAAGGCTATCCTCACACTAATTGCCTCCTGTTTTATATCCCGCCGCGTGTTCTATAATTTTAAGCGCGATATCCAGACCCGTTGAGGCCTCGAGTCCCCTGAATCCAGGCGAATAGTTCACCTCAATCACTGAGGCGTGCCCTGTCGAGTCAACCAGTATATCAGTGCCGGATATCTCCAAACCCAGAACGCGGGTGGCATTCAATGCCAGTTCCGCCAGGCGCGGCTCTATTTTTATGGGTGTCGCCTTCCCTCCCACATGGACATTTGCTCTGAAATCACCCCTTGGAGGAAGGAGTTCCACGGCCGCTATCACATCCTCTCCAAGCACAAACGCCCGGATGTCCCTTCTTCCTTTGGCCGGTATATACCTCTGTACTATAAGCCCGGTCACGGAAAGCGTCAGGTTGCTGGCCAGGAATTCAACAACCGGCCTTCTTTCAAGAACCATCACGCCTGACCCCTGCCTTCCGCTTGGGGTCTTTACCACAACGGGGAAACCACCAAGTTTTTCAATGGCTGTCTCAAGATTCTTAAGATTACTCACAAACAGGGAATCCGGCACGCTCACTCCGAGGGATGCAAGGGTCTGCATGCAGCAGAACTTGTTCCTGGCAAGCAGGATGCTCTCGAAGCGATTTACCACCCTGACGCCCGCCTGCTGGAAATGCCGAACTGCAGCAAGGGCATACTCGTTGATTGAAGCCCCTATCCTCGGTATAAGGATACTCACATCAGGCTTGCGACCGGAAAAGCCTATCCTTTCTGATAAGATAGATGCAATGCACTGGCCCGGATGAATAAGTCGGACCTTGTGGCCGAGTTTCGATCCGGCCTCAATAAGCCTTCTATTAGGATGATACCGTTGACTTCTCGCACTGAGTATCCCAATATGCATCTTCTACCTGGCGGATTTTTGGATGATAGCCGGGGCATTAAATCCCACGGGGAGTCCACGGAACAGATGACTTTTTCCCAGCAGGAAAAACCCTTCAAGACGCTTCTTATCTTTCCCCCTGTATGGACTCCCGTAACCCCTTATCTGGCCCTTCCTTTGCTGTCAGCCTACTTGCGGGGCAGGGGATTGTCAATAAGGCAGTACGACGCGAGCCTTGAATTCTTCCTTGGCTACCTTTTCAAAGAAGAAACGCTTAAAGGATTCATGCTCAGGGCGGATCAAAGGGCCCGGGACGGCCTTTATAAAAGCGCCGGAGAAAGGCTTAAGGCCGCGGCCGAGGAACTGATTTCCGATCCCTCCGCCTGGAAGACCCGCATACGAAGCGCCCAGGGCTTCATATCAACCCTTCGCGACGAGAAAACATTCTACGATCCCCAACCCTGCGTTTCGGCTCAGGATGGATTATACGCGCTTCTGCGGCTTGCCTCCCTTGCCTATTATCCGATAACCTTTACCTTTACCACCTTAAAGTCCCCTTTGATAAAGGACTTTGACGACCTGCTCAAGCTCTGCGACGACCCTGAAAAAAATCCTTTTCTTCCGTTTTATCTTGAAAGAATCCCCCCTCTGATGGAGGCCTGCAAGCCGGAACTTGTCGGGATTTCGATCACAACAGCAAGCCAGATGGTGGGAGGACTTACCCTCTCAAGGATGCTCCGAAGGCTATATCCTACAATACACTTGACCCTGGGGGGAAGGCACATGTTGCGGCTCGGCCAGTCCCTTAGAGAACTTCCCGGATATTTTGAAGCATTCTGCAACAGTATTGTAATGGGAAGCGGCGAACTTGCTCTTGAGGCACTCATATCGGGACTGAAAGAAGGGCGCTCGCTTGAATCGGTCCCCAACCTTCTGAGGGTTGATGCCGGTAAGGTTATGGAGTCGGATCGTGAGGAAAACATCCCGATAACAGAAGTGCCGGCACCGGATTTTTCGGATCTTCCCCTGGAACAATATCTTTCTCCCACGCCTATCGTCCCTTTGCGCCTTTCGGAGGGATGCTACTGGGGTAAGTGCACCTTCTGCTCGAGATACGACACGCGCCGTTTTGCAACCATCACCCCGAAGACTGCCGTTGATCAGATGGAAGATGTGCAGAGGAAATTTGCTGTATCTGCTTTTGCGATCAATGACGATTGCCTTACGCCTGTTTATCTGGAGGCCGTTGCAAAAGAGATACTGGCGCGAGGACTTCATGTCGGTATATCTCTCTGGTGTAAACCGGTCGCTCAGTTTACAGCGGACCGTCTCCAGTTGCTTGCCAGGGCAGGGGTGAGGCTTGTGAGATGGGGTGTGGAGACAGGACACCCCCGAATACTGAAACTTATGAATAAGGGAACCGATCTTGAGGAAACCAGGGAAGTGCTTCTGGCCTCAAGCCGTGCGGGGATATGGAACCATGCCACAATGATCCTTGGATTCCCAACGGAAACTCTGGAGGAGGCAAGAGAGACCATCGCCTTCCTTGATCGTAACCAGGACCGCATACATTCATCAATCCTTTTTCAATTTTCTCTGTTGAGCCACTCATACATAGTAAGAAATCCAGGGGACTTTGATATAGTAAATATTGATGAGCCATTGACGCCCTTTTCCTATGAGCATCCTTTTGAGTGTAGGAGCGGCATGAACAGAGATCGCTTTGATGATTTCTGGAGGTGGGCCGCGCGTCACAGGGTAGATACCATTTACGGCCATCCTCTCTGGTATTACCTTCGCAACCGTGAGTATCTGCTTCTTTATGCCGCCCGGTACGGTAGAAAGCACACCGCTCAGTGGAAAGTATGTGTCAAGGGCCACATCGTCTTCAAGGCCGGAGACAGATTGGAGATAATGGTAAAACGGCCTGAAGAAATCCCAGCCCAACTGCTCGATATGATATCAGGACTTATTGAGGCAGGAGGAGAGGTAGGGCTTTCATGGATCAGGGAAAATCTCAGGGATGCCTTTCTTATAGGTTTTGCCCTTGAGGAAGGTCGTGTTGTTGGGACACTCACCCACAAAAGGCCTAAAGAAAAATACCTTAAACCTACATTCCACACCCCTTCTTTAATCTGAAGGGATAATTTTTCAAACGACTGCATTTTTGCTGGACTCTGATTCCATAATATGGCAGATTGGTTGGCCATGAAGATTCCAAGTCTTATCCAGGGTCGTTTGATTACCGACGGGGACATCGTCACCGTGCGGAAACTCATAGAACACAATCCATCATGGAGCCGATACCGGGTGAGCCGGGAACTTGCCCAACGCTGGAATTGGCGTAACGGCAGTGGGAAGCTCAAGGACATTGCCTGCCGAAGCCTGCTGCGAAAGCTTGCTGACCGGGGGATGATCGATCTGCCCGCTCCGCGGATGGTTTCGCCCAACCGTTTCCGCCACCTGCCGGTCAAGCCGGTTGAG
>Ga0210015_1000817_pt1 | contig 31828 bp, 32 predicted proteins | sample CryGeymeta201522_FD_185471 | JGI IMG/M metagenome (GOLD analysis project Ga0210015, IMG submission 185471) | Groundwater microbial communities from Crystal Geyser aquifers in Utah, USA - Crystal Geyser metaG 2015-22 (SPAdes) (version 2) | ecosystem: Environmental > Aquatic > Deep subsurface >... | reverse complement strand
CGCACCATCAAAATCAGTTTTCGACGCTCCTTGAGCGTGACGTCTGCGGCGCGCGTGATCAGGTTGTCGGACAGGCCCAAGGCCACGGCTGCCAGGGTGCGCATGGAGCACGGCGCGATCACCATGCCGTCGCAGCGGAACGAACCGCTGGCGATGGCGCTTCCAATGTCGCGCACCGGGTACATCACATCGGCCAGGGCTTCGACCTCGGCACAGGGCATGCCAAGTTCCTGTTGCACATTGAGCCAGCCGGCGTCAGACACCACCAGATGGGTTTGCACATCGGCCAGGCCGCGCAAGCGTTGCAGCAGGCGCACGCCATAAACGGCACCGCTGGCGCCCGAAATGGCGACGATGACGCGTTTGGACATCAGGCCCTTGGCCGCAAACTGCGCAAGCGCGCCTCGAAGTGATCCCGCGCTTGCGCCAGCACATGGCGCGGGTGCAATTGCGCCAGGTTTATGACCGGCAATTCGATCGAATCGATGGTGTTTTTCACCAGCAGGCCGAGTTCGGTGTCGCCCTCCATGGCCAGGCGGCGGTTGAAGAACAGCGTGTCGGGGTCTTCCTGGCGCCGCGCCAGTTTGACAAAATCATGCGCGCTGGCGCTGATGGTGAGGTCGGCGGCGCCCGCGTTTTTGCAGGCGGTAAAGCGGTTGTTGCGCCATGCAAAATCAAAGGTCCATTGCGCGTCAAGCACACGCAGGCGCAGTTTTTTGCCGACCAGCATCTGCGTGACGTCGGCGTTGAGTTGTTTGGCCAGCGCCAGGTTCAGTGCTGTGACAAACAGCAGCGACCCCGGGTAGGGCGGCAAACGCCCCAGCATCGCCCCCAGCGGCCGCGGGATCTGCAAAGTTTGAGAAGTCATGCTGATATCCTTTCGGTTTGGGTCACCAGTTCCAGCCCGGGCTTGCCGTACCAGTAGCCATTGCATGGCTTCTCGGGCATCAGGCCCGGCAATTCGGCATTGGCAATGGCGGCAGCGGTGCGCCCCTGGATCACATCCTGAAACAATTCGATGATACGCACCGTGTGCTCTGACTGCGGGCTGATGCGCGCCACCGCCACGCCCATGTCGCGCATGGCGGCCAGCTCGGGCAGAAGGTTGTGCACGCGCGCCGATTGGGTTTGAATGCCGTTGAGCACCAAAAATTCTTCGTTTTCGCGGGTGCGCATCATCAGGCCATCAGGGTGCTCGATGCACTTGAACTGGCAGTCGTCCTTGGGCAGATTGCAGTGCCGTGCGGTAAAGCAGCGCGCCGAAAACGCCAGCGGCATGCGGCCATAGGCAAACACCTCAGTCTGCAAACCTGCTGGGCAACCCGCCAGCAACAAGGCCAGGTCATCGCGCCCCATTTCCAGCGGCATCACCCAGCGGTGCAACCCAAGAGCGGCCATCCATTGCAGTGTGGGCAGGTTGTAAATGTTGAGGTGCGGCCCGGCCACAAACGGCACTTTGTCCTCCAGACAATGCACCGCGCCCATGTCGTTGGCCTCGACCAAATATGTGCCGTTGGCGCAAATCTTGTGCAGCACTGTGACGTCGGCGCCCGATTCGATCAGCACCTGGGTGGACAACACCACCTCTTTGCCGGCCTCGCGCAGCACGGCCGCAATGTCGAGCCAGTCGCTCAAGCGCACCTCGTGGCGACGCGAACACACCGCTTCGCCCAGATAAACAATGTCCACGGGCGACTGCGCCACGGCTTCATAAAAAGCCAGCACGTCGTTGCGCGGCCAGTAGTATTGGATGGGGCCTAGCGAGAGCTTCATTTCCATGGCCGGTGGTAGGCACCCAAAGTATGTTGCTGGCCTTCGGCAACCTTGTCGAGGTCGCTGAACCAGGTCGGTTTGGCGTTGTAGTGTGCCGGGTTGTCGCGGCAGCTGTCGATGGCGGCGCGCCAGACTTTGGTGACTTGCGCCACGTAAGCCGGGCTGCGCTGGCGGCCTTCGATTTTGATGGCGCGCACGCCGATCTTCATCAGGTCGGGCAACAGCGACAGTGTGTTCAAGCTGGTGGGTTCTTCGATGGCGTAGTAGTTTTTTTCGTCGCCTACGTCAAAGCGGCCCTTGCACAGCGTCGGGTAACCGGCGTTTTCACCGGGGGCGTAGCGGTCGATCAGCACACCGTTCAGGCGCGACTCGCGGCCCTGTGGCGTCTCGACCCAGCGCACTGCCTTGGGTGGCGAACAGACGCCGTTGGTGTTGGGCGCCTCCCCGGTGGCGTAGCTTGACAGCGCACAACGCCCTTCGACCATCACGCACAGGCTGCCAAAGCCGAACACCTCGATTTCGACCGGCGTCTTGTCAATCACCTGCGCCACCTGGGTGAGCGACAGCACGCGCGGCAGCACGGCGCGGGCAATGCCAAAGTGCTGGTAATAAAAGTCCAGCGCCTCGTAGTTGGTGGCCGAGCCCTGCACCGATAAATGCAGGCGCAGTTGCGGCTGGTGGCGGGCGGCATAGGCCATCATGCCGGGGTCGGCCAGTATCACGGCATCGACGCCGCTGTGGGCGGCGCGGTCCACGGCGCGCTGCCACAGATCGGCCTTGGCCGCCTGCGGGTAGGTGTTGAGGGCCACAAACACCTTGCGGTGGCGGTCATGGGCGTAGCGAATGCCGACCTCGATGGCGGCCTCGTCAAAGTTCAGGCCGGCAAAATTGCGCGCGTTGGTGGCGTCGCGAAAGCCCAGGTAGACGCAGTCGGCACCGTTGTCCACGGCGGCCTTGAGCGCGGGCAGGCTGCCGGCTGGGCAGACAAGCTCCATGGGGGCCGCCACCGGCGTACCAGCTAGCTTCTGAAGCGTGGAATCATTCACTGAATTCATAAGTTTTGAAAACGCGCCGGGCAAGGCGCTGTCAAAGTCAAGCCGCCGAGGGTAACCACGCTGGGATATTTGGTAAATGATGCAAGTCAACCAATTTGCACAAAGTCAAATTAGCGACAATCGCCCACCGCTTATATTTCCGGCACACTCCATGAACCGACACCTCTGGCTACTGGCCATCTGCCAAGGCCTTTTTCTGACCAACAATGTCACGTTCATCGCCATCAATGGCCTGGTCGGATTCAGCCTTGCGCCGCTGGGCTGGATGGCCACCCTGCCGGTGATGGGCTACGTGGTGGGTGGGGCGTTTTCGACCGGGCTGGTGGCCAAAAGCCAGCAACGTTTTGGCCGCAAGGTGGCGTTTCAAATGGGGTTGGTGGTGGCGTTTTTCAGTGCGCTGCTGTGCGCCTATGCCGCCTGGAGCCAAAACTTCTGGCTGCTCTGCGCGGCCACGGTGATCGCCGGTTATTACAACGCCAATGCCAACCTGTACCGCTTTGCCGCCGCCGAACTGGCCAAGGTCGGCTACAAGGAGAAAGCGGTGTCGATGGTGATGGCCGGTGGCCTGATTGGTGCGGTGGCCGGGCCCAACCTGGCGGCGCAAACGCGCACCCTGACCGATGTGCCTTTCATGGGCGCTTACCTGGCGCTGGCTGGCGTCGCGCTGCTGTCAATGGCGGTGTTGGCGTTCATTACCTTTCCCCTTTCGCCAGCAAAGCAGCACAACCACGAAGGCCGCCCGTTGCGCGAGATCATGCGCCAGCCGGTCTTTATGGTGGCCGCGGCTTGCGGTGCCCTGGGTTTTGGCGTGATGAACTTGCTGATGGCCGCCACACCGCTGGCCATGCAGCAGTGCAGCCTGCCGTTTTCTGATGTGGCGCTGGTGCTGGAATGGCATGTGATCGGCATGTTTGCGCCGGGCTTTTTCACTGGTCACCTGATCAAGCGTTTTGGCGTGCTGCCGATCATGGGCATCGGCGTGGCGCTCAATGCGCTGTGCATCGTGATTGCGCTGTCGGGCGTGAATCTGCATCAGTTTTTGATCGCGCTGTTCTTGTTGGGTGTTGGCTGGAACTTTTTGTTCACCGGCAGCACCACCTTGTCGCTGCAAACCTATACCCCGGCTGAGAAAGACCGGGCCCAGGGCGCGCTGAACTTCTTTGTGTTTGCCACCACCGCTTTAAGCTCGTTTGCCTCGGGCGTGCTGGTCACCACCCAGGGCTGGCAGCTGCTCAACGCGGGCTCGCTGATTCCGGTGGCCCTGACGGGCGCGGCCATTGTCTGGCTTAGGACACGGCCCCAGGCAGTGCCTGCCCAGGCGCTATAAAGACCAGGCTTATTGGGCCTGCAAAATCCGCTCGCTCTTCCAGTACACGTCATCGCCGGCCGTGCCGTCGGTGCGGTAGCGGTTGAGCACACGGGCCAGCACGAACATCAAATCGGACAAGCGATTGAGGTAATGCCGCGGTGTGTCTTTCAAGGCTTCCTGGCCTTCCAAGGCCACCACCGCGCGCTCGGCGCGGCGCGCCACGGTGCGGCACACATGGGCCAGGGCAGCGGCGCGGGTGCCTGCTGGCAAGATGAATTCTTGCAAGCGCGGCAGCGCCTCGTTGTACTGCGCCAGGGCGTTGTCGAGGTCCAGCACCGATTCAGCCTTGAGCAACTCGAAGCCCGGAATCGACAGCTCGCCGCCCAGATTGAACAATTGGTGCTGGATTTCGACCAGCAGGGTGCGCACATCGTCGGGCATGGCCTCGCACAGCAGCACGCCGATGTTGGAATTGAGCTCGTCAACGTCGCCCATGGCATGCACGCGCAGGCTGTTTTTAGAGACGCGGGTGTTGTCGCCCAGGCCGGTGGTGCCGTTGTCTCCGGTGCGGGTGGCGATTTGTGTCAGTCGGTTGCCCATGGGTGAATTCTCAAAAAGTGTAAAACGCTTGGCTTGGTGCGCGGGCGAAGGCGCATTTCAGCATAATGAACGATTATCACGGAGACCTCCAGTGAACGCCCCAACTCTCCCATTGCACCCAGAAATCCTCAGCTATCCCGCACCCGCCGCGCTGTTGCAAGCCTTGTCCGAACGCTTTGGCGCGCAGTATTCGGCCGCCCTGGTGGCGCGCGAGCAGCATGGCCGTGACGAATCAGCTTTTACGGTGCCGCCCCCCGCAGCGGTGGTGTTTGCCGAGCGCACCCAGGATGTGGCGGATGCCGTCAAGCTGGCCGCGCAGTTCAAGGTGCCGGTGATTGCGTTTGGCGTGGGCTCGTCACTCGAAGGCCATTTGCTGGCGGTGCAGGGCGGCATCAGCATTGATGTAAGCCGCATGAACGCGGTGCTGGCCATCAACGCCGAAGACCTGACGGTGACGGTGCAAGCCGGTGTGACGCGCAAGCAGCTCAACGAAGCGGTCAAGTCCACCGGCCTGTTTTTCCCGGTGGACCCGGGTGCAGACGCCACGCTGGGCGGCATGGCGGCCACGCGCGCCAGCGGCACCAACGCGGTGCGCTACGGCACCATGCGCGAAAACGTGCTGGCGCTGGAAGTGGTCACTGCGCAGGGCGAGGTCGTTCGCACCGGCACCCGCGCCAAAAAGTCCAGCGCTGGCTATGACCTGACGCGCCTCATGGTGGGCAGCGAGGGCACGCTTGGGGTGATCACCGAAGTCACCGTCAGGCTCTACCCGCTGCCCGAGGCGGTGATGGCGGCGACTTGCTCGTTCGACAGCCTGGCGTCGGCAGTCATTGGGCGGCACCTGCACCGGCGAACACGGCGTTGGCCTTCACAAGATGGACTTTCTAGTGCAGGAGGCCGGCGCCGGGGCCATCGCCATGATGCGCGCCATCAAACAGGCGCTGGACCCCGACAACCTCATGAATCCGGGCAAGATATTTGCCCGCCAGCCAATGCCTTCCTGATCCCGATCGGCCTTGATGCGCCTGTGGCTACCGATAACGCGTCGGCATCAGGGGCTGCGCTGCGGCCCTTACACTGAGCTGTCTTATATTTTTGAGCCCACCATGGAATTTTTGACTGACCCGAACATCTGGATCGCTTTCTTCATGCTTTCAGCGCTGGAGATCGTGCTGGGCATTGACAACATCATTTTCATCAGCATCCTGGTGGGCCGTTTGCCGGCTGAGAACCGGGATCTGGCGCGCCGCCTGGGCCTGGGGTTTGCCATGTTCTCGCGCATCGCGCTGCTGTTCAGCCTGGCTTGGGTCATGACACTGACCGGTCCGCTTTTCACCGTGATGGGCCAGGAGATCAGTGGACGCGACCTGATCTTGCTTGGCGGCGGCATATTCCTGCTCTACAAAGCCTCGCACGAGATTTTTCTGGAAGTCGAGGCGCACCAGCCCAAGGAAGTCAGCGCCGGGGTCGATACCGTCAAGACCGGGGCCACCCTGTTTTGGGGAACCATTGTGCAAATTGGCATTGTTGACATCGTTTTTTCGCTGGACTCAGTGATCACGGCAGTGGGCATGGTGGACCAGATCGGCGTGATGGTGGCCGCCGTGGTGGCCTCGGTCGCCGTCATGATGTTTGCCGCCAAGCCGATTGGTGAATTTGTCGACCAACACCCGTCCATCAAGGTGCTGGCACTGGCCTTCCTGACCATGGTTGGAACCCTGCTGGTGGCCGAGGCGTTCGACGTGCATGTGCCCAAAGCCTATGTGTACACGGCCATGCTTTTCTCGCTCGGGGTGGAGTCGCTCAACATCCGGGCGCGCACCAAGCGCATGGCAGCGCGAATGATGGACGCCTGAAAAAAAGTGGCCAGTCACCCCGTCGGGGTCACTGGCCGAGCCCGGCACGACCGCTCGCTTATTCGATGGTCAGGCGCTGGGCGCCACTCATGGCCTGCTTCTTCGGCAGCGTGAGGGTCAGCACACCGTGGTCGTATTTGGCTTTGGCCTGAGTCTGGTCAATGTCAGAGGCCAACTGGAAGCTGCGTGACACCGCGCCGTAATAGCGCTCGCTGCGCAGTGTTTTTTCATCCTGGCTGGTGCTGTCCTGCTGCTTGATCTCGGCGCGCAGACTCACCACATTGCCGTCCACCGCCACCTGGATGTCTTCTTTAGGAACGCCCGGAATTTCAGCCTGGACGGTATAGGCGTCGCCGTTTTCCTTCACGTCAACCTTGATCTGGGCCGGTGTCGGCAGGGCGTCGCCATGCAGCGGTTTGATGTAAAAACCAGGGGCCACATCGCGGAAAAATTCGTCGAACAAACCACCGCGTGTCATCAGTGCATTCATGAGAATCTCCTTATTCAACAGTGCGTTGGGTAAGCGGCCCGCAACCCCCGTGGCTGCGCAGCCTCACTGCTGAAAATAGGGTTGCACGCGCAGATTTCAAGCCCGCAAGTGAGCGCGTAGCCCGGATGAAGCGAAGCGCAATCCTGGGCGTCTGCCCCGATGTACTGCTTATTGGCCGTTAATGCCCAGCAACTCCACCTCGAACAACAGCGTCGCGTTGGGGGGAATGGCACTGCCAGCGCCGCGCGGGCCGTAGGCGATGGCAGAGGGGCAAGTCAGCTTGGCCTTGCCGCCAACCTTCATGAGTTGCACGCCCTCAGTCCAGCAGGGGATGACGTTGCGCAGTGGGAATTCAATGGCCTGGTTGCGCTTGTAGGAGCTGTCAAACTCACGGCCATCGGGAAACGTGCCGCGGTAGTTGACCTTGACTGTGTCGCTGGCCTTGGGGCTGGCGCCCGTGCCCTCTTTCATGGACAGGTACACCAGACCGCTGGCGGTGACGACTGCGCCGGGCTCTTTGGCGGCAGCCTCCAGGGTGGCATCTGCCGCATGTGAGGCAATGGAAAAAGTCAGGGCAGTGGCGAGGATGACGTTGGGAAGCATCGTTTTCATAGTTTCAAGGTTGAGTAAAGTGAATCAAGGAATGGGCGGAGGGAGCTTGGCCGACATTATGACAAAGCGTCTGTTTTTTGACAAAAGACATGTTATCTGGCCCCTTGTCGATGTCAAAATGGCATGGCTTGTGCTTCATGTTTGATGTTTGGTCGTCTCATCAAGGAAAAGGATATCCGCAGTGAAAAGTATGGTGCTACGGGGGCATGAAAACGCGGAAGGTGCGCAGCACAAGGCGTGGGGTTCGCTGCACCTCTTCGCTATCGCCAGCCTGTTCGCCTTTGTGGCGGTCGGATTCCTGATGATTTACTTGTTCCGCACGCTGGCCATTGACGGCATGCTCAAGGTTGCCGAAGTTGAACACGTCAAACTGGCTCAACTCATTGGTAACGAGACCTGGGACGACGTTTTTGGACCCTGGATTCAGGTGACTCAAGGCAAGTCGGTCGAGGAGGTTCGAACGTCATCGGAACTGCTGGCCATTGAACGCAAAATAAGCTTGTTGCTCAAGGGCACGCGTGTCTGCAAGATCAAGGCCTACGACTTGAAAGGCATGACGATCTATTCCACCGACCCCAGTCAGATCGGCCAGAGCAAGTTCGACAGCCCTGGCGTCAAGGCCGGTTTGCTCGGGTTCAGCAGTGCCAAGCTGGTTCATCGAGATCAGGCCAGCTACCTGGAGTGCGAGACGTATACCCGCGATCTGGTCGAAAGCTATGTGCCGCACTTTTCTGGTGCGACCGGCAAGGTGACCGGCGTCTTTGAGATTTATGGCGACGCCACCGGGGTACTGGCCGAAATCGACAAGCGCGAGTGGTTTCTCTTCGTTGTCGTGATCGGTCCGCTGGCGCTGCTTTACCTGGTGCTGTTTTTCATCTTCAAGCGAACCGACGATGCATTGGCGCGGTGCAACCAGGCACGCAAGGCCGCCTGATCAAAGCAGCAGGGCGTTCACCCGCTTGACATAAGCCGCCGGGTCAGCGGGCAGGCCGCCTTCGGCCAGCAGGGCCTGGTCGAACAAGATGTGCGCCAGGTCGTTGAAGTGCACCGAGCCGTCGAGCATTTTCACCAGCGGGTGCTCGGCGTTCACTTCCAAGACCGGTTTCACGTCAGGCGCAGCTTGGCCGGCTTGCTTGAGCATGCGCGCCAGTTGCGTGCTCATGCCGTCGTCTTGCACCACCAGGCAGGCCGGGCTGTCGACGAGGCGGGTGGTCACGCGCACGTCTTCGGCCTTGTCCTTCAGGGCTTCCTTGAGTTTGGCCAGCAGCGGCTTGAAGGTTTCAGCGGCTTCTTCAGCGGCTTTTTTCTCGGTTTCGTCTTGCAGCTTGCCCAGGTCAACCGCGCCCTTGGCCACACTTTGCAGCGGCGTGCCGTCAAAGTCCTGCAGGTAATTGAGCGCCCACTCGTCCACGCGGTCGGTCATCAATAGCACTTCAATGCCCTTTTTCTTGAACACTTCCAGTTGTGGGCTGTTTTTGGCGGCGGCCGCGTTGTCTGCGGTAATAAAGTAGATGGCTTCCTGGCCCTCTTTCATGCGCGCCTTGTAGTCGGCAAAGCTGACGCTTAGCGTGTCGGTGGTGCTGCTGGCAAAGCGCAGCAGCTTGGCGATGCGGTCTTTGTTGGCGTAGTCTTCGCCCAGGCCTTCCTTGAGCACGGCGCCAAATTCGTTGTAGAACTTGGTGAACTTGCCAGCATTGGTAGCCGCCTCGGTTTTTTCTTCTTCAGTGACCACGTCCGTCACGCCTTCAGCCGATATGGTGGCCTCTGGCAACTTGTCGTGTTTGGCCAGGTCTTCGAGCATGCCCAGCACGCGCTTGGTGCAGCCTTCGCGGATGGCTTTCACGTCGCGGCTTTCTTGCAGTAGTTCGCGGCTCACATTGAGCGGCAAATCGCTGGAATCGACCACGCCCTTGACAAAGCGCAGGTAGGTGGGCAACAGCGCTTCGGCGTCATCCATGATGAAGACGCGCTTCACATAAAGCTTGACGCCGGCCGACTTTTCTCGGTTGTACAGATCAAACGGTGCTTTGCCGGGGATGTACAAGAGCTGCGTGTACTCGGTGCTGCCTTCGACGCGGTTGTGGGTGTAGGCCAGCGGGGCTTCGAAGTCGTGGCTGATCTGTTTGTAAAACTCGGCGTACTCGTCGGCCGTGATGTCTTTCTTGGCGCGTGCCCAGATGGCGTTGGCCTTGTTGACGGTTTCCCATTCGCCGGTTTTGACCATGCCACCGGGCTGGCGGCCGCCCTGCTCGTCGCTGGGGTTGATCAACTCGCCGTCTTTCCACTCTTCCTTTTCCATGCATATTGGCAGGCTGATGTGGTCAGAGTATTTGTTGATGATACCTTTGACTTTCCAGGCGGAAGCGTAGTCCATGGCGTCGTCGCGCAGGTGCAAGATGACGCTGGTGCCGCGCGCTGGGCGGGTGATGTTTTCTACCTCGAAGTCGCCGGCGCCACCGCTGATCCAGCGCACGCCTTCTTCAGCCTTCATGCCGGCGCGGCGCGATTCCACCGTGATTTTGTCGGCCACGATGAAGCCGCTGTAAAAGCCCACGCCAAACTGGCCAATGAGCTGTGAGTCGGCTTTTTGATCGCCGCTCAACTTGCTGACGAAGTCTTTGGTGCCGCTCTTGGCGATGGTGCCGAGGTGGTCAATGGCCTCTTGCGTGCTCATGCCGATGCCGTTGTCGGTGATGGTGAGCGTTTTGGCGTCTTGGTCAAAAGTGACCTTGACTTTGAGCTCAGCGTCGTTTTCGTACAGGCCGCCATCGTTGATGGCCTCAAAGCGCAGCTTGTCGCACGCGTCTGAGGCGTTGCTGATGAGTTCGCGCAGAAAAATTTCTTTGTTGGAATACAGCGAGTGGGTCACGAGGTGCAGCAGTTGCGCTACTTCGGCCTGGAAGGAGAGGGTTTGTTTGGTCATGGGGGTGCGTTGTGTCAAAGCATTAAAAAAACCAGCGGCAGATGTTGCGCTGGCGCTCAAGCTTATGACAGATAGGGGTGATGCAGACTATTTCAAGGGCCAGCACACATCGATGGGCCAGACCCGCGATGCACGCGCCGCTTTAAAACGCTGTGCAATGTTGGATAACGAACAGATAACGGCAGCATGGCGCGGCATCATGGTCGTTGTCGGTTCCCCTGAGCGGGCGCCATAGCCCCATCGCGCTGCAACTGAGACCACCAATGCCCGAAATATTTCACCAAGCCGTTATGTCCGACCACGTTGTCGGCGAGGCGGCGTGCGTCACCGAGGTCTGCCGTCAGGAGACGTGTGATGGTGAGTGACGACGACATTCTCGATGCCAATATCCTGATCGTTGACGACCAGGTGGCCAATGTGCAGTTGCTGGAAAGCATCTTGCAACAGGTAGGCTACCGGCACGTCACTTCGACCATGAGCCCGCATGCGGTGTGCGAGTTGCATCGTGCCAATTCCTATGACTTGATTCTGCTCGATCTGCAGATGCCGGGCATGGATGGCTTCGAGGTGATGGCAGGCCTGAAGGAAATCGAGCCCACGGGCTACGTGCCGATTCTCGTGATCACGGCCCAGCCGGGCCACAAACAGCGGGCGCTGGCCGCGGGGGCGAGGGATTTCATCGCCAAACCGTTTGATCTGATCGAGCTCAAGATACGCATCCACAACATGCTGGAAGTGCGCTTGCTCTACAAGCGGCTCGCCGAGCGAAACGCTGAGCTGGCGTCTATGGCGCTGCATGACATGCTGACCGGGCTGCCGAACAGGCGCCTGTTGATGGACCGACTGTCATTGGCCATTGTCCATGCGCGCAGAAACCAACGCACGATGGCAGTCATGTTTCTGGACCTGGACGGTTTCAAGCAGATCAACGACACCATGGGTCACGATGCCGGCGACATGCTGCTGCGCATGGTTGCGGACCGCCTGGTGGCGACCGTCCGGCAAGAAGACACCGTGGCGCGTTTGGGGGGCGACGAATTCGTGATTGCTTTGTACGAGGCCATTGATGTCGAACAAGTGGCCAAGCTGGGGTCTAAAGTGATCAGCGCGGTGTCTCAACCCTACAGCATTCAGGGTGTTGATGTGCGCATGACGGTAAGCGTTGGTGTCAGCGTTTATCCCATGCATGGGGAAGACGCAGAGACGCTAATGAAGCGCGCCGATGTCGCCTTGTACGAGGCCAAACAGGCTGGTAAAAACGACTACCGAGTTTCAGCCTACGCTGACCTGTAGGCGCGGGCACTGAAAGCCCGCCCGCATCAATTTGGTGCCGGTGTTAACCAGAGCAACACTTGCCGAGTCACGTCCGGGCTGGCCAGCAGCGCCATATGGCCGGTGCGGTAAACGATCAGCCGGTTCACGTCGGCGAACAGCAAGGTGCGCGCGGCGTCGTCGTGTTCACCCAGTGCGCTGCGCAGCGGCACCAGGCCATCGCCGACCAGGCGGTCAGCCATGTGACTGCGTTTGGCGGCCAGCGTGGCAGCCACCGCAAAGCACGCCACGCGTTCGGGCAGTGGCAGGTGAGCGCGGCTGTCTGGCTTGCGTTGAAATCGGTCATGGCCCAGCCAGTCAGCATCCAGCACATGGCCATAACGCAGGTCGGTGACGCCCGCGCTGCGCAACTGGCCGAGCTTGGCAAACGGGCGACTGTAGGGGGTGCTGCCAAGCAGCACATCAATCCAGTTACCCGCACGCTCGAGCGGCGAGCCGTGGTGCGGTGTGCCGAGGAAAACGATGTTTTTGAGTGCCGCAGGCCAGTTCATGGCCGCCTGGCCCGCATCAAATAACGCGCTGCGCGTCACCAACCCGCCCATGCTGTGCGCCAACACGCTGAGCTCGGTCACGGGCACCGGCCAGCAGCGCACCAGGGCTTCCAACTGCTGCGCCAGCAGGCGGCCATTTTCTGAGACATGCAGGCCGGAGTTGTAACGCACATAGACCGGGGTGTAACCCAGGGTGGCGCTTAAGCACTCGGCGTGATTGACGGGCTTGCCCGCATGCCGACTGGTCCATTGCCGCTCGTTCATGCACAGGCCGTGGATGACGACCAGTATCTTGCCGCTGACTTGTGTGGCGTTTGGCGGCGCAGCGCAGTCCAGAACCTTGTTGTGCAAGCGCAGCGTCATCGGTGTTGCCAGCGGGTTGCCCGCCGCTTGCAGGCGGTCGCCCATGACGCCATTGAGTATGGCGAGCAAGGCAGCGCGCTCCACCGACTCGTCGCCCTGGCCTTCCAGGCGCTGCAGCAAGGGCTCCAGCCGGGTCAGGGCCGCTGCCACGCCGTGGCCGACTTGCTGGGTCACGCCGGTGATGCTTTTGTAAATCAGCCCGGTCAGGCCGCGCGCCTGCTCTGGGGTGGCGCCGCTGGGCGCGCCCAGCGTGCGCCAGACCGATTGGTGCACGCCCTCGGCCATGGCGGTGACGGCAGTGGTGGCTTCGGTGGCCAGCAGCGCAATGGCGCGCAGGTCCGAAGCTCGCAAATGGTGCCCGGTATTTTTAGAAGTGCTCATGCGGTGCCAGGTAGCGCCACTGCCCCACCGGTAAATTGCCCAGCATCACCTTGCCAATACGCACGCGTTTGAGACCCACCACTTTCAGGCCGACCTGCTCACACATGCGGCGAATCTGGCGCTTTTTGCCCTCGGTAAGCACAAAGCGCAGTTGCTCGGGGTTTTGCCACTCCACCTTGGCCGGTTTCAACGCCTGGCCGTCCAGACTCAAGCCGTGGTGCAGCAGCGCCAGCTTGTCTGCCGGAAAGCTTGAGCGCACGTCCTGACTCACCGGATCGTCGTCATCAATGCGGCTGAGCTGGGTGATCTGGCCGGGTTGCGCAGACCTTGCTTTTGCACCCGGTGCGGCGTAAGTGGCTGCCGCCGAGTTGGCCGCTGCCGTGTTGAGCACGCCGGTGTACATCACGCGCACCAGGTATTCCTTTTCCATCACCGCGTCTTCGCCAATCAACTGGCGCGCCACCCGGCCGTCCTGCGTCAGCACCAAGAGGCCGGTCGAATCGATGTCGAGCCTTCCCGCGGGCACCAGGCTTTTAAGTTGGCTCGGGTGAAAGAAAAAGCGCGCGTTGTCTTCGCGCCAGCGGTTTTGCGGCTGCACCAGCGTGATGGCGGGCTCGTGGCCGTCCTCGGCCTGGCCGCTGACCAGGCCGAGCGGCTTGTTGATCAGCACCGTGACCTGTTTGGCCTGCTGGCCTTGCGCCTGTTTGTCGATCTCGATGCGCACGTCGGGTGTCACCTGCATGCCCATCTCGGCGACCCGGCCATTGACCTTGACCCAGCCCTTGCCAATCCATTCGTCGGCTTCGCGGCGTGATGCCAGGCCCAACTCGGCCATGCGTTTGTTCAGGCGCAGCGTGCCGCCCGCGCCATGGGCGGCGGTGTTGCTTTGGCCGGCGGGAATAGGGGCCTTGGCGGCAGGGCGCGCGGCCCGTTGGAAAACAGGGGCTTTTGGAGTGTTGGACATATGCTATTTAAGTTGTAGCTAATGGTGCTTATTTTAGTTGGGTGGCATGCGTGTCATTGCGAGTCCGGTGGCTCAAAAGATATGGCTGCGCAGCGCCTGCAGATCGGTCACGCGCAGGCCGCCGTATTCGACCCTGATCGCCTCCTGCGCGGCCAGCGTGTTCAGGGCTTCATTGACACGCTGGCGTGACAGACCCACCAGATACGCCAGCTCCTGCTGGGTGATGCGCAGCACCGCGCCCAGGCCCGGGTAAAGCACCGGGTTGAACAGCGCGGCCAGGCTGCGCGCCACGCGGATGTTGGGGTTGGTCATGCGGTCAATTTCGCGCGCCGCAATGAACTGGCCCAGGCGCTCGTTGAGCTGGTTCATAACGAAGCGGTTAAAGCCAATCGAATGGTCGAGCAGCCAGTGAAAGGTGTCGACGTGCAGGCCGGCCACCAGGCTTTTACGCAGCGCCTGGATGTTGTAGCGGTAGTCCTCGCGCTTGAGCGCCGTGCCCTCGCCAAACCAGCCGCCGGGCGGGATGCCGGTGAAGGTCATGGTCTGGCCGTCGATGTTGTCGGTGCTCATCTTGAGCAAACCATCGACCACGCCGAACCAGTAGGTCACCGGGCGGCCGGTGCGGCATAAAAAGTCGCCCGCTGCGGCATCGGTGATTTTGAGGTCTTCCACGGCGCGCTCGCGGTCGGCCTCAGAGAGCAATTTGAGCCACGGAATCACATCAAGCTCAGCCGTTGTCAGGGGGCGGCGGCGTTGAAACAGGGTGATTTCGGTTTTCATGGTGGCGAGCTGGGTGGGCGAAAGGCGGAGCGGTCGGTGCAGGGAAAACACCTAGGTGTTAACGTCTGAATTGTCGTCCAAACGACAACATAACGTCAAACCGGGTCTTATCATTCGCCCACTCCAGCAGCATGGGCATACAGCCCGGGCCGCGATGATTCAGAAACAAGGTGTAGCGATGCAAACGACGTTTCCCCGATTACTGTTAGACCACGCCGCCCAGCGCCCCGGGGACGCGGCCATGCGTGAAAAAGAGTACGGCATCTGGCAAGCCATCAGCTGGGCCGACCTGGCCGTGATGGTGGCGCATCTGGCTTGCGGTTTGCACCAGGCCGGTTTGCGCCAGCATAACCACATGGTGGTGATCGGCGCCAATCGCCCGCGCCTGTATGCCACCATGCTGGCAGTGCAGGCGCTGGGTGCAGTGCCAATTGCGTTGTACCAGGATGCCGCCGCCCAAGAGTGCGTGTTCCCGATCAACAACGCCGACGTGGCCTTTGCCTTTGCCGAAGACCAGGAGCAGGTGGACAAGCTGCTCGAAATCCGCGACCAATGTCCGCAGATGTCCAGGCTTTATTTCGACGATCCGCGCGGCCTGCGCAATTACGACGAGCCGGGTTTGCAGTCGCTCGACGACCTGATCGCCGAGGGCAAAAATTTTGTCGCGCAAAACCCGGGGTTTTTCAAGGCGGCGGTGGACGCCGTCAAGCCTGACGACGTGGCATCGCTGTTTTTTACCTCGGGCACCACCGGCAATCCCAAGGGCGTGGTGCACACGCATGACACCTTGCTCAACCGCGCCCGCGCCGGTGCCGAGTTCGACAAGCTGACCAACAAGGAAGACGTGCTGGCCTACCTGCCACCGGCCTGGATCGGGCAAAACATTTTTAGCTATGCGCAGTGGCTGAGCTGCGGCTACGTGGTGAACTGCCCCGAAGATGCCGCCACCGTCAGCATCGACCTGAAGGAAATCGGCCCCACCTATTACTTTGCGCCGCCGCGCGTGTTCGAGGGTTTGCTCACCAGCGTGATGATCCGCATGGAAGACGCGGGCGCCCTCAAGCGCAAGATGTTTCACTACTTCATGAGCGTGGCCAAGCGCGTCGGCCCGACGCTGATGGACGGCAAAACGGTGGGCCTGGCCGACCGCGTGCTGTATGCGCTGGGCAACTTCATGGTCTATGGCCCGCTGCGCAACAACCTGGGTTTCAGCCGGGTGCGTGTGGCCTACACCGCCGGTGAAGCCATTGGCCCGGACCTGTTCAGTTTTTACCGCTCGATTGGTGTCAACCTGAAGCAGTTGTATGGCTCCACGGAAACGGCGGTGTTTGTCTGCCTGCAGCCCGACCACGAAGCGCGTGCCGACACTGTGGGCGTGCCATGCAAGGGCGTCGAGATCAAGGTGGCCGACAACGGCGAGATTCTGGTTAAGTCGCCGGGCCTGCTCAAGGGCTATTTCAAAAATCCAGAGGCAACGGCTGAAGTGCTGACCGCAGATGGCTGGTACCACACCAGCGACGCCGGTTTTCTGGATGCGCACGGCCACCTCAAGATCATCGACCGCGTCAAAGACGTGGGCCGCATTAAGGGCGGCGCGAATGACGGCGCCATGTTTGCGCCCAAGTACGTGGAGAACAAGCTCAAGTTCTTCCAGCATATCAAAGAGGTGGTGGCCTATGGCGACGGCCGCGAAAAGGTGTGTGTGATGATCAATATCGACTTTGACGCGGTCGGCAACTGGGCCGAGCGGCGCAACCTGCCGTATGCTGGCTACACCGACCTGGCGCAAAAGCCCGAGGTCTACCAGCTCATCAAGGAATGCGTGGAACAGGTCAACGCCGACCTGAGCGTCGACACCCTGCTGGCCGGTAGCCAGGTCAGCCGTTTCCTGGTGCTGCACAAGGAGCTCGATGCTGACGACGGCGAGCTGACGCGGACCAACAAGGTGCGGCGCGGCTTTATCGCCGAAAAATACGATGTGCTGATCGACGCGCTGTACGGCGGCAAAACCAGCCAGTACATCGAAACGCAGGTCAAGTTCGAGGACGGCCGCACCGGTAGCGTCAGCGCAACACTGCGCATTGACGATACCAAGACCTTTGTTCCCGTCAAGGCGGCTGCATAAGCAAATACCATGGCAACTAAACAAATTGGCGACATCATTCTTGATGTCAAAAACATCTCTTTAGGTTTTGGCGGTGTCAAGGCGCTGACCGACATTTCGTTCGACGTGCGCGAGCACGAGGTTCGCGCCATCATCGGCCCCAACGGCGCTGGCAAGAGCTCCATGCTCAACTGCATCAATGGCGTGTACCGGCCGCAAGAGGGGGCCATCACCTTCAAGGGCAAAACCTTTAGCCACATGGACAGCTACCAGGTGGCCAGCCTGGGCATTGGGCGCACCTTTCAGAACCTGGCCTTGTTCAAGGGCATGAGCGTCATCGACAACATCATGACCGGGCGCAACCTCAAGATCAAAAGCAATTTGTTCATGCAAGCGCTACGCATCGGCCCGGCCCAGCGCGAAGAAGAGCTACACCGCGAGTTTGTCGAGCACATCATCGACTTCCTGGAAATTCAGGCGCACCGCAAAACCCCGGTGGGCCAGTTGCCCTACGGTTTGCAAAAGCGCGTGGACCTGGGCCGCGCCCTGGCCATGGAGCCGCAGCTGCTTTTGCTGGACGAGCCCATGGCCGGCATGAACGTGGAAGAAAAGCAGGACATGAGCCGCTTTGTGCTCGACGTGAACGAAGAATTCGGCACCACCATCGTGCTCATCGAGCACGACATGGGTGTGGTGATGGACATCAGCGACCGCGTGGTGGTGCTCGACTACGGCAAGAAAATTGGCGACGGCACGCCCGAAGAAGTTCGCAACAACGAAGAAGTGATCAGCGCGTATCTTGGAACAGGACATTGAATATGCAACAACACACGAATGATTTGCAGGTGCAGTGCTTGCGTTCTGGCGCGGCCAAGCCAGGGATGCCGTGGAACTGGCTTTGCCAGGCCACAGGCATCGCACCCTTGAGGGGGGAGGCTGCTACACGAAGTGAGCAAGCAACAGGGGGGAGCCAATAACCATGGCATTTTTTCTTGAAACTTTGCTGGGCGGCCTGATGGCCGGCATGCTTTATTCGCTGGTCGCCTTGGGCTTTGTGCTGATCTACAAGGCCAGTGGCGTGTTCAACTTTGCCCAGGGTGCGATGGTGCTGTTTGCGGCGCTGGCGATGGCGCGGTTCTCAGAGTGGATTCCGCTCTACACCGGTCTGGACAACCTCTTCGTGGCCAATCTGCTGGCCTTCATTGGCGCTGGTGCCGTGATGTTCGTGGTGGCCTGGCTGATCGAGCGACTGGCCTTGCGTCACTTGGTCAATCAGGAAGGCACCACGCTGCTGATGGCCACCTTGGGCATCAGCTACTTTCTGGATGGCATGGGCCAAACCATCTTTGGCAGCGATATTTACAAGATCGACATTGGCATGCCCAAGGAGCCGATCTTTGCCTTTGAGAATGTCTTTGAAGGCGGCATCATGATCAACAAGGAAGACTTGTACGCGGCATTGATTGCTGCCTTGCTGGTGGGTTTGTTGACACTGTTTTTCCAGAAGACCGTGACGGGTCGGGCTCTGCGCGCGGTGGCAGATGACCACCAGGCGGCACAGAGCGTGGGTATTCCGCTCAACCGCATCTGGTTCATTGTCTGGTGCGTGGCGGGCGTGGTGGCGCTGGTGGCCGGCATGATCTGGGGCAGCAAGCTCGGCGTTCAGTTTTCGCTCACCACGGTGGCGCTGCGCGCCTTGCCGGTGGTCATTTTGGGCGGATTGACATCGGTTCCGGGCGCCATCGTGGGCGGCCTGATCATCGGTGTTGGCGAGAAGTTGTCCGAAGTGTTTTTGGGACCGTACGTGGGCGGTGGCATCGAGATTTGGTTTGCTTACGTGCTGGCGCTGTTGTTCCTGCTGGTGCGCCCGCAAGGCCTGTTCGGCGAGAAGATCATTGACCGAGTCTGATGCCACCAACGACATAGATGAATTTGAGGAAGAAGAATGTTCTACAGAGAAAACGGCCAATTCAAAACCACTTACCGGGCAGATCAGCAGATATTCGCCATCACGCAAGACCGGGTGGCAGTGCTGTTGCTGATCGCGGCGGCGTTTTTGGTGGTGCCCATGGTCACCAGCGAGTACATGTTCCGGGCCATTTTGATTCCGTTCGTCATCATGTCGCTGGCCGCCCTCGGGGTGAATATTCTGGTGGGTTACTGTGGCCAGATTTCGCTCGGTTCGGGTGCTTTTATGGCGGTAGGGGCTTATGCCGCTTTCAACTTCTTTGTGCGGGTTGACGGCATGCCGGTGCTGCTGGCGCTGCTGTTGGGCGGCATCTGTGCGTCGGCATTCGGCATTTTGTTCGGCCTGCCCAGCCTGCGCGTCAAGGGACTGTACCTGGCGGTGGCCACGCTGGCGGCGCAGTTCTTCAGCGACTGGATGTTTTTGCGCATCAACTGGTTCACCAACAACAGCACCTCGGGTTCGGTGTCGGTGTCCAACCTGCAGGTGCTGGGCTACCCAATTGCCAGTCCGATTTCCAAGTACCTGTTTTGCCTGACGATTCTGGTGGTGTTGGCGTTGCTGGCCAAGAACCTGGTGCGCAGTGCCATCGGCCGCGAATGGATGGCCATTCGCGACATGGACGTGGCTGCCGCGGTGATCGGCATTCGCCCGATGTATGCCAAGCTCAGCGCGTTCGCCGTGAGCTCGTTCATCATTGGCGTGGCCGGCGCCTTGTGGGGCTTTGTGCATCTGGGTTCTTGGGAACCCGCGGCGTTCTCGGTCGATCTCTCTTTCAAGCTGCTTTTCATGGTGATCATTGGTGGCATGGGCTCCATCATGGGCAGTTTTTTTGGTGCCGGGTTCATTGTGGTGCTGCCGATTTTTCTGAACCGCTTTTTGCCTTTTTTGGGCAGTCTCCTTGGCGTTGAGATATCAACCACAGCCATTGCGCACAGCGAACTGATCATCTTTGGCACATTGATTGTCTGGTTCCTCATTGCGGAGCCTCACGGCCTGGCCAAACTTTGGTCAATTGGCAAGCAGAAGCTGCGCCTTTGGCCGTTTCCTCACTGATTTGTTTTCGTTAACCCAAAGCACTGCGGTGCATCACTACCAGGAGACTTGTATGAAAATTAAACATATTGCGTTAGCGGCTCTCATGGCCTCAGTCGGCGCTGGCGCGTTTGCTCAGGTCAAAGAACAATTTTTTCCGGTCTTGACCGGGCGCACTGGACCTGTTGCGCCCAATGCAACGCCATGGGCAAATGGTCATAACGACTACATGAAACTGGTCAACGCGCGCGGCGGAATCAACGGTGTCAAGACTTTGCTTGAAGAATGTGAAACAGCCTACGCGACAGATCGTGGCGTGGAGTGCTACGAACGACTCAAGGGAAAACATGGAGGTGCGACTGTATTTCAGCCTCTTTCGACTGGAATTACTTTTGCACTGACCGAGAAGATTCCGACAGACAAAATCCCCATCATTACCTCTGGATACGGTCGCAGCGATACAGCTGACGGAGGCATATTCAAATGGAACTTCCCATTGGTCGGACATTATTGGGTTGCAGGTGACACGGTGTTGCAACATATTGCCAACAAGGCGGGTGGATGGGATAAGTTGAAAGGCAAAAAAATTGCGGTGATTTATCACGACAGCCCATTTGGCAAAGAGCTGTTACCAATCGTTGAAGAGCGCAGCAAGATGCACGGTTTCTCGCTGCAACTATTGCCAGTTCCTGCGCCAGGGGTGGAACAAAAAGCAGTCTGGCTCCAAGTGCGCAAGGAGCGCCCTGACTATGTGGTGATGCAAACCTGGGGGGTTATGACTGCGACTGCAATCAAAGAAGCGGTGGCCACGGGTTATCCACGAGAGAAAATGTTTGGTACTTGGTGGTCGGGTGCAGAGCCTGATCTAAAAGACGTTGGACCCAGTGCCAAAGGCTACAGCGCGGTCATGATGCAACATGGGGCGGAGCCACAGTCAGACGTTGTAAAAGAAATTTTGGCCAAAGTGCATGACAAGGGGCAGGGCACAGGCCCCAAAGACGAAGTGGGCTCGGTGCTCTACATGCGTGGCGTGATGGGGGCCATGCTGGCTGTAGAGGGAGTCCGTTCTGCCCAGGAACGATTTGGCAAGGGTAATGTGATGACTGGAGAGCAAGCGCGCTGGGGTTATGAGAATTTGAATCTGACGCAGGCCAAGCTCGATGCATTGGGCTTCAAAGGCGTGATGAGACCCATCTCTACCAGTTGTAGTGACCACTTGGGTGCTAACTGGGCACGTGTTCACACTTGGGACGGAAGCAAGTTTGTCTGGAGCTCGGATTGGCTGCATGCAGATGAGCAAATTATTCTTCCATTGGTAAAGGCCTCCGCAAACAAATTTGCAGAGCAAAAGAAACTGACTCGTCGCAGCGGTCAAGACTGCCAGTCCTGATTCTTGCGCGACTAGCTGTCATGGCGAGCGCGGTGAAGCAATCCATGACTTCAGGACGGCATGGCCTGCCGCTCTTCGCTCGCAGTGACGCGGCAATCCATGTGCGGTATCTGGCATGGCGCCGAGCGCTTGTGATCTTGGGAAAGAAAAATGGCTAGCCTTTCGCCTTGCCGGGGCACACCAAGTTACGTGGAAACAGCACTATGAGTGAATCAAAAAACATCGTTCTCAACGTCAATGGCATTGAGGTCATTTACAACCACGTCATCCTGGTGCTCAAAGGGGTGTCGCTGAATGTGCCCGAGGGCATGATCGTGGCTATTCTGGGCGGCAACGGCGCGGGCAAAACCACCACCCTGCGCGCCATTTCCAACCTGCTGCGCGGCGAGCGCGGTGAGGTCACCAAGGGCAGCATCGAACTGCGCGGCGAGCGCATCGAAAATTTGTCGCCCGCTGATCTGGTGCAGCGCGGCGTGGTGCAGGTGATGGAGGGGCGGCATTGTTTTGCCCACCTCACCATCGAAGAAAACCTGCTCACCGGCAGCTACACGCGCAAAGACAAAGGAGAAATTGCCGCCAACCTCGAGAAGGTCTACACCTATTTCCCGCGCCTGAAAACCCGCCGCACCAGCCAGGCGGCTTACACCTCGGGCGGCGAACAGCAAATGTGTGCCATCGGCCGCGCGCTCATGACCAACCCCAGCATGGTGCTGCTCGACGAGCCGTCCATGGGGTTGGCGCCGCAGATCGTGCAGGAGGTGTTCGAGATTGTGAAAGACCTCAACGTCCGCGAAAAGGTCACCTTTTTGCTGGCCGAGCAGAACACCAACATGGCCCTCAAATACGCCGACTACGGCTACATCATGGAGTCGGGCCGGGTCGTGATGGACGGCATTGCCAGCGATCTGGCCAACAACGAGGACGTGAAAGAGTTTTACCTGGGTGTGGGTGGCGGCGAGCGCAAGAGCTTCAAGGATGTCAAGAGCTACAAGCGCCGCAAGCGCTGGCTGGCTTGATGGGAGGCTCAGTTTTTTTGTGGGGGCTTCTTTGGGGTCTTCTGTGGGGCAGACTGAAGTCTGCCCCACAGGGGTCAACTGTCATCGTGAATTTGTTTTGAATGGATCATTTTTATGTCTGATTTTTTTGATGCCTTGGAAACGCGCGAACCCGCGGTGCGCGAAGCGGCGCTGCTATCGGCCTTGCCGCTACAGGTGGCGCACGCCAAACTGGCTTCACCGGCTTTTGCCGAGATTTTCAGGGACGTCAACCCCGCCGTGATCACCAGCCGGGCGGCACTGGCCCGCCTGCCAGTCACGCGCAAGCATGAATTGCTCGAATTGCAGCTGCGCAGTCGCAGCCGGGGTGGTAGCGTGTTTGGCGGTTTTAGCGCCAGCGGTTTCGGTACAGAGTTGCCGCGCGTGTTTGCCAGCCCAGGTCCCATTTACGAGCCCGAAGGCACGGCCAAAGACTACTGGCGTATGGCGCGCGCCATTTTTGCCGCCGGCTTTCGCCCGGGCGAGCTGATTCACAACAGCTTCAGCTACCACTTTGTGCCCGCTGGCTCAATGATGGAAACCGGCGCCCATGCGCTGGGCTGCACCGTGTTTCCGGGCGGCACCGGCCAGACCGAGCAGCAGGTGCAGGCCATGGCCGAACTCAAGCCGGCAGGCTACATCGGCACGCCGAGCTTCCTGAAAATCATCGTCGAAAAAGCCGCCGAGATGGGCGTGGCGCTGCCCAGCCTGACCAAAGCAATGTTCGGCGGCGAAGCCTTTCCGCCGAGCTTGCGCGACTGGTTTACCACGCATGGCATTGCCGGCTACCAATGCTATGCCACGGCCGATCTGGGCTCCATCGCCTACGAGACATCATCACGCGAAGGCCTGGTGATTGACGAAGGCGTGCTGCTGGAAATTGTGCGCCCCGGCACCGGCGACCCGGTGGCTGAGGGCGAAGTGGGCGAGGTGGTGGTGACCACGCTCAACCCCACCTATCCGCTGATCCGTTTTGGCACTGGCGACCTGTCGGCGGTGCTGCCGGGCCATTGCCCGAGCGGGCGCACCAATGTGCGCATCAAGGGCTGGCTGGGCCGGGCCGACCAGACCACCAAGATCCGCGGCATGTTTGTGCACCCCGGTCAGGTCGACACCATCGCCAAGCGCTTCCCCGAGATCACCAAAGCCCGCCTGGTGGTGAGTGGCGAAATGGCCAACGACCAGATGACACTCAAGGTTGAAACGGCGTGTAGTGGCCCGGACAGCCTGGCCGCCAAAGTGATGGAAGCGATTCGCGACGTGACCAAGCTGCGCGGCCAGGTCGAGGTGGTGTTGCCCGGCAGCCTGCCCAACGACGGCAAGGTGATCGAGGACGCGCGCAGCTACCAGTAGCGGGTCAAACGCCCCAGGTGATGGCCTCTTTGGCCTTGAGGCACTGGTCAATCATGTCGATGAAGGGCAGTGTGCGCTGGCGCAGGCTGATGGCCTCGAAGCGCGGCGCTGGCAGCTTGTCGGCCAGGGCTTGAGCAATGGCCTCTTTTTGTTGGGCTTCCTCAAGCAGCACCGCATTTTTCAGCGCCTCCAGCGCACCGGGCATCTGTTCGGGCAGCAAGATGCCCTTGATGCTGGGCTCTGAGGCCGAGTGCTTGCCGATGATCTCCAGCAGCCGCTGGCCATTGGCCTGCAACATAATCACATCCCCGGTCACTTTGGATTTGAACTTGTAAAGCATGCGTTTCCTTGCTGTGATGATGGACCGAAAAGGACTCATGTTAGTCCCATGCCTGCTGCTGGCCTTGTTGTTCAGTGGCTGCGCCGACTCGCGCTACTACGGGCAGTCGGTCGCCGGGCATCTGCATTTGATGCAGGCGGCGCGCCCCATCGACGACTGGCTGGCTGACGCTGCGGCCCCCGTCGCCCTGAAGCAACGCCTCAACCGGGTCCAGCAAATGCGTCGCTTTGCGGTCACCGAACTGCATCTGCCTGACAACGCCAGTTACCACCGCTATGCCGACCTGGAGCGCCGCCACGCGGTGTGGAACGTGGTGGCTGCGCCCGAGTTGTCGCTGACCTTGAAAACCTGGTGTTTTCCGGTGGCGGGCTGCGTTGGCTACCGGGGTTATTTTGCAGAAAGTGATGCGCAGGCCGAGGCCCAGGCACAACGCGCCGCAGGGCTGGAGGCCAGTGTCTATGGCGTGCCAGCCTACTCCACGCTGGGCTGGATGAACTGGCTGGGCGGCGACCCGTTGCTCAACACCTTCATCCATTACCCCGAGGGCGAGGTGGCGCGCCTGCTCTTTCATGAGCTCTCGCACCAGGTGCTGTATGTGTCGGGTGACACGGTGTTCAACGAATCATTTGCCACGGCGGTGGAGCGTCTGGGCGGCGCCCTCTGGCTGACGCAGCAGGCCAGCCCGCAGGCGCGCTTGGCCTATGTCGAATTCGATGCGCGCCGCCAGCAGTTCAGGCGGCTTGCCCGCAGCACACGTGAGCAGCTTGAAACCATTTATCAGGACAACAGCCCGCTGGCACCTGACTTGGCAACCAAAAGAGCCATGAAAGCCAGGGCGCTGCAGGACTTCCGCGCCGCCTACGCCGAACTCAAAATCCACTGGGGCGGCTACAGCGGCTACGACGCCTGGGTGGCGCAAGCCAACAATGCCGCTTTTGGCGCGCAAGCGGCTTACGATGAACTGGTGCCCGGCTTCGAGGCGCTTTTTGAACGCGCGGGGCGCCAGTGGCCGGCGTTTTATGACGCGGTCAGGCAACTGGCCAGGCGCCCAAAAGAAGAGCGGACACAGCACTTGAAACAATTGGCAGCAGAACCGCCTGGATTGCAGCGCGTCGCTTTCCATGAACAGTCCCGTCGCTAACGCAAACTGCCGTCATTGCGAACGCAGTAACGCAATTTAGGCCCCCATCGCTGTTGACCGGGTGCCAACCATACAATCCCGAACATGTCCCTTGACGACGACGACGCCTCCTACAAACTGCTCTTCTCCGCGCCTGAAATGGTGCGTGATTTGGTGCTGGGTTTTATTCCTGACGAGTGGCTGCACAGCCTGGACTACACCACGCTGGAAAAGGTGCCCGGCAGCTATGTGACTGACGACTTGCGCCACCGCGCTGATGACGTCATCTGGCGCGTGCGGGCTGACGGCGAGTGGATGTATTTGTACCTGCTGATCGAATTCCAGAGCACCGTTGACCCGTGGATGGCAGTGCGCATCATGACCTACGTCGGCCTGCTGTACCAAGACCTGATCCGCCGCGGCGACGTCCTCAAAGACCGCAAACTGCCGCCAGTGCTGCCCATCGTGCTGTACAACGGCGATGCCAAATGGACAGCAGCCACCGACATTGCGGCGCTGATCCCCAAGGCGCCCGGCCTGGTGGCAAAGCAAACGCAGCTTGGTGCTACCCAAGGTGCAAGACCTGAAGGAGTTGAAAATGACACTAGCCGAACGATTTGACACATGGGCCCAGCAGCATCAGCAAAAGGGCGAGGAGAAGGGCATCGAGAAGGGCGGAGGGCTCTTGCTACAGCGCCAATTAGTCCGTCGCTTCGGTGCCTTGCCCAGCGAGATCACTGCGCAAATTGCTGCTGCGACGTCGGTGCAGTTGGAGCTGTGGGCTGACCGGGTGCTAGACGCGGCCAGTCTGGAGGAAATTTTTCGCCCGTAAAACTGAGGCTGGCAATGCGAGCGCAGCAGTCCATGCCGCCCGAAAGTCATGGATTGCCGCGCTACCCGCCACGGCCACACCGGCCTCGCGGCTGATGGCTTTTTTCAGTAACGAGGCCCCTATACAAGGTCCGTGTGCGGTGTCGGGCCGATACGGCAGGCCCGCAATCACACCAATTTCTCACACTCATGCAATATGGCTGAATTAAATATCGTTCGCGAACATACGCTGGGCCTGGCCAAGGCACGCAAGATCGCCTATCAATGGGCCGAGCAAGCTGAGCAGGAATTCGCCATGCAGTGCAGTTACGCGCAAGGCCAGCATGTTGACGAAGTCGATTTTGTGCGCTCGGGCGTCAAGGGCAGCCTGATGGTGACCAAGACACACTTTGAGCTGCGCGCTCAGCTGGGTTTTTTGTTGGGTGCCTTCAAGGGCACGATCGAGGCCGAGATTGTGAAAAATCTCGACGCGCTGCTGGCTGCGCCGGCGAAAAAAAAGACAGGGCATGCGGTCAAAAAAGAGACGCATGAATCTTGACTTGCCATGCCTCGTTGAATGGTTGTGGGGTCGACTTTAGTCGACCATGGTGGACTAAAGTCCACCTAACAGGGCGTCGTTCAGCTCAGCGACTCGATCAGGTCGATGTACTGCTGCATTGCGTCGGCGCTGGGGGTGCCTTTGAGGGTGCTCCAGGCATCCCACTTGGCGCGGCCCACCATGTCGGTGAAGCCGGGTTTCTTCTCGGTGTTGTCGCCCGCGCTGCCTTGCTTGTACAGCGCATAGAGCTTGAGCAGGGTCATGTTGTCGGGGCGCTCGCTCAGGTTTTTGGAGTTGGCCACGGCGGCTTCGAATTTGGTTTGCAAGTCAGACATGAAAAAATCCCTATGGATTAAAAATGAAATTGGGAAAGCCAAACAAGATGCATCTTAATGGCCGTTTTGCTCGCAAAATAGAGAACCTTCCCGAAAGCATTGCCATGGTCACACGTCTGCATCGTCCCAGTAGTTTCCCCACCCCGGCCGACCCGGTGCATGAGCGCATGAGCAAGGTGGACACGGCCTGGTTGCGTATGGACAGCCCGAGCAATTTGATGATGATCGTGGGCGTGTGGATTCTCAAGCCTACGGTCAGCTACGTTGACGCCTGCCAGCGCATTGAAGAGCGCCTGCTGAAGTACCCGCGCTTTGGCCAAAAGGTGGTGCAGGACGCCACCGGCGCGAGCTGGGTCACAGACACCGACTTTGATATCAAGCGCCATGTGCTGCGCGAAAAACTGCCACCCTCGGCCAAGGTCCATCCACAGCAGGCACTACAGGCGCGCCTGGCCGAACTGGCGCTCAAGCCCCTGGACCCGCGCCACCCGTTGTGGGATTTCCGGCTGGTTGAGCATTACCAGGGCGGCTCGGCGCTGCTGGTGCGCATTCACCACTGCATTGCTGACGGCCTGGCCTTGATCGCCGTGATTCAGTCGCTGGTCGATGGTGGCACCGAGCCGCCGCAACGCAAACCCAAACCGGCACAGGATTCGGCCTGGGAAGCCGCCGAAGACTGGATGGCGCACACGCTGATCGAACCGCTGACGGGCGCCACGGTTCGGGCACTGACAGCGGCGGGTGAAGGTGCCGCACACGCTTTTAGCGCCCTGGGTGACCCCAGGAATCGGCTCGACAAGCTGGTCGAAAAGGGACTCGCCAAGGGCATGAGCGGTTCTGCCGACATGGCCAAAATGGCCTACCAGGTGCTGCGTGACGGCGCCGCGCTGGCGCTGATGCCCGATGATTCGCCCACTCGGCTCAAAGGCACGCCGGGGCATGCCAAACGGGTGGCGTGGTGCCAGCCGATTCCGCTCGACGACGTGCGCGCGGTGAGCAAAGCGCTGCATTGCTCGATCAACGACGTGTTGTTGGCGTGCGTGGCCGGCGCTATTGGGCAGTACCTCAAGGCGCGGGGCGACTCAGTGGCGGGCAAGGAAATTCGCGCCATGGTGCCCGTCAATCTGCGGCCCGTGGCGCCAAGCTACGACTTGGGCAACAAGTTTGGTCTGGCGCCGGTGGTGCTGCCGATTGGCATGGACAACCCGCTGGAGCGGGTGTTTGAAGTGCGCCGGCGCATGTGCGCGCTCAAGGGCAGCATGCAGCCGCTGTTGACTTTTGCCCTGCTGGCGGTGGCCGGCATGGTGGTCAAGCCGGCGCAGGATGCCATGCTAAGCCTGTTTTCCAAAAAGACCACGGCAGTCATGACCAATGTGCCGGGGCCGCGTGACAAGCTCACATTTTGTGGCGCCACCCTGGAGCAGCCGCTGGTTTGGGTGCCGCAGTCAGGCACGGTGGGTTTGGGTGTGTCGATTTTGAGCTATGGCGGCGGCGTGCAGTTTGGCCTCATCAGCGACACCACGTTGTGCCCCGACCCGCAGGCCATCATTGACCAGTTCGAGCCCGAGTTTGCCAAACTGACACTGCTGACGCTGATGTTGCCCTGGGGGGAATAACTGTCCGGCATTCATGGATCGCCACGTCGCTGGCGCCCCTTTTCATGAATACTGCATTTGGGCTGGCTGTGGGGTCGACTTCAGTCGACCTGGCGGACGCCTCGCGATGACGGTTTAGTCTTCCAGCTCGGTCTTGGCCAGTTCGACGTCCAGACGTTCCATGGCGTCGATGGGTTGAGCGTGGGCGGCCATTTTGTACAAGCGGGTGGCCTCGCTGACGACAGTATCGCCTTCGAGCATCAGCATGGCGTGGGCGTATTCGACCATGCCAATGGCCGACTGCATGTTGAACTTGAGCGCCTGCTGAAACAGCGTCAGCCCGATGTGTTTGTGGGCGCCATAGGCCATTGCGCCGATGAGTTCACCCACCTTGTCAATCACCTCGGCATGAAAGGCGCCCAGCGCAATATGGGCATCAGTGTGCTTGGGTTGCTCGCGGATGACGTGCTCTAGGTCGGTCTTGATTTTGGTGCCCAGGCCTTGCGCCAGCGCCTTGGCCACGCTGATGCCCTGGCTGTAGCGCCCCAGCGCGTAGGCGTGGAGGTAATAGGCATTGATGTTGTCGGGCTGATCGTTGATTTGGGCTTCAGCGCGCTCGGCCACTTCGGCAAACAAGGCCTGCCGTGTTGCCTCCTGCTTCTCTAGGTAGGTGGCGTACACGCAAACTGCCTTGTTGGCCACGTTCAGGCCGGCCAGGCCCATGTCGAGCCCCAGCGTCATCGACTTGTAAAACTCGCCATTGTGAAAATGCGCCCAGGCCTGTAGCAACTGGGGCTCTTGGGGCAAGGGCTCCAGATCGCCCATGTGCAACCTGGTCCACTTCTGTTTGACGCTTTCGACGTCGAAGTTGTAATCTCCCGCGAACGGGAATTTTGTCCATTTCGTCATTTTTATCTCCTGTGCCCTGCCGCTTTGCGCCTTGTTTTCCGTCTTTCTACTTGACCTCCCTATTGTAGGCATCGGCTAGTTTCAGCAAGTGGCTGCGCTGGCCTGGTTCCAGATAAGGTGACAGCAGGTTGAGCACATGCTGGGCGCCACGCAGCAGGGCGGCCTGGGCGTTTTGTTCTTCCAAAGCGTTGCGCGGGTCGCGCACGTATTCATAACTGAGCCAGTAGGTCAGCACCACGACCATGTTGGTGGCGGTGGCGTCGATTTCGCGCGAGTCAATCTGCAGCGAGCCGCCACGGCGCATGCCGTCGAGCAGCGCCTTAATGGCGCGAGTCTTGTTTTTCAGGATCGACTGAAAGTGCATTTCCAGACGCCGGTTTTTGCTCAGCAGGTCGTTCAGGTCGCGGTACAAAAACCGGTATTGCCAGATCAGCTCGAACAGCGTGTGCATGAAAAACCAGGCGTCTTCCACGTCACGCACATCGTCGCCTGCGCCTAGCAGTTCGTTCAAGGGGCGCTCAAAGCGGTCGAACAATGCGTTGATGAGCTCGTCTTTGGCCGGGTAGTGGTAGTACAGGTTGCCGGGGCTGATATTGAGCTCGGCCGAGATCAGCGTGGTCGACACGTTGGGCTCGCCAAAGCGGTTGAACAGCGCCAGCGTGACTTCCAGAATGCGCTCTGCCGTGCGCCGGGGGGCTTTTTTCACCATGACGAATTGCCTTGCGCGGGCTCGGCCGCTTGCACCACCTGGTTCAGGTTGTTCATGATGTTATGCAGCTTGGTCAGGGCGTGGCTGATGCGCGTGGGCGCGCGCCGGGGTGGGCACAGGTGGCGGCTGCTGTCGTCGAGCACCGCATGGTTGAGGGTGATGCCGTGGTAGCCCAGTTTGGTGCTCAGACCGGTCTGGCGCGAGCGCAACAACTGGCGCGTTTGCTGGTAGGCGTGCTCGGCCAAGTGGCGGCGCTGGCTGTAGCTGAAGGTGTTGGCCAGGTACAGCTCGGGGTCGCGGTGGTCGGGCTCGAACAACACGATGTCGGTATTGGGGTAGGCCTGCTCGTAGCTTTTGAGCCCCAACACCAGGCGCGAGTGGATGAGCGAGCGGAAGGTCTGGCTTAGCACGGCGGGCAGGCCACCATCGGCAATGCGCGGAATTGGCTCGGGCGCGGCCCAGGGGGTGGCGGCGTCCGTGGCGGTTTGCCGTGCTGAAGCATCAAACGGCACCAGCGGGTTGATGCACAGCATCAGGTCCACGCCTTCGTCCAGCGCAATCGAGGCGTGCATGGTTTTGATCAAGGCGCCATCGACAAAATGCTGGCCGTCGATGTCCACCGGCGGAAACAGCCCGGGCAGCGCGGCGCTGGCTTGCACCGCTTTGGAAATGGGCACATGGTCCCAGCCCGGGCGGCCAAACGACACCGTCTGACAGCTGTCCAGATGCGTGGCGACCAGTGTCAGGCGGCTCTTGAGCTTGCGGAAATCGTTGCTGCGCCCCGGCCTGGCAAAGAGCTTGGCCAGTTCCGAGTGGATGCGGGCGTTGGAGAACACCCCGGTGGGCAGGCTCGGGCTCAGATATTCCAGCGTGCGCAGCAAAGACTTGCGCCCCAGCGTGCCTTGCAGGGTGCCAGCCGCCAACAAACCCGGCAGCAGAAGGCTGCGTGAGAAAAATTCGGAAAAAGCAGGCCGCAACAGCCAGGCCGGGTCAAAGGCTTCGGTCTGGCGTTTGCGGTCTTCGATGAACAGCGAGAACAACTGGTGCGGCGTGATGCCGTTGGCCAGTCCTGCCGCAATAAAACTGCCGGCTGACACTCCCACGTAATGCTGCAGCCGGTTGAAGTCGATCCCCTCAAGCGACTCCTGTAGCGCACACAGGGCACCGATCTCAAAAATGGCACCCAACGGACCGCCACCGGCCATGGCCAGGGCGATCCTGGGTGCGTTGGGTTGTTGTCGCGTCATACCGGCGCAGTGTAGGGCGCTTCAAGTCCCTTTTTATTCAGGGTTTACCTGGGCAGCCAGGGCTGATGGCGTTGCTTTTTTGGCGGCTGGCGTCTTACGCGGCGCCGCTTTTTTGGCAACCGGTTTGGCTGCCACTTCGGCTACTGGCTTTGTGGCCGCCTTACGGGCGGGCTTGGCCCGCACAGCCGCGGTTTTGGCTGGGGTGAGCTTTTGCACGCTGGCGTTGAGCGCGTTGATGCGGGCTATCAGGGCGTCGATGTCCTTGGACGACGGCACGCCCAGCTTGTTGAGCGCCTTGGCCACACGGTCTTCAAAAATGTTTTCCAGCTTGTCCCATTGGCCCGAGGCCTTGCTCGTGATGTCGGTGGCCATGGTGGTCATTTTGTGCGTGGC
>Ga0210015_1000803_pt1 | contig 32053 bp, 22 predicted proteins | sample CryGeymeta201522_FD_185471 | JGI IMG/M metagenome (GOLD analysis project Ga0210015, IMG submission 185471) | Groundwater microbial communities from Crystal Geyser aquifers in Utah, USA - Crystal Geyser metaG 2015-22 (SPAdes) (version 2) | ecosystem: Environmental > Aquatic > Deep subsurface >... | reverse complement strand
GCACGCCTCCTCAACCCGTCGAGCTGCAGCGCCAGCTGCGGGTTTCGGGTAGTCGTGCCTGCAGGGGTCCCCTGAGGTTTGGTTTTGGGGATTTGGACTTTGGGGGTCTGGGGGCAAAGCCCCCAGTCGCTACAAATGGTCTTGAACGCGCATGAGAAACCGAGCGGAGTTCCCAATCCTGGAGAAGTGCTTGGACTTGGTGGTGTGGCTGCACGGGAGAACGCAGCGCTTCCCGCGAACGCTCCGGAGCGGGCTTGGTCTGCGAGTGGAGAACGAAGTGATGGAGCTGTACCAATGCCTGGGGGAGGCGACCACCGTGAAGGACCGGTCGGCGCTTCTCCGGTCCGCCTCCCGGCAGTTGGACGGCCTGCGACGAACACTGCGAGTGTGCTTGGGGCTGAAGCTGCTGACCTTCAAGCAGTTTGGCTACGCTTCCGGTCTGATCGACGAGATCGGTCGGATGCTTGGAGGCTGGCTGCGGAAAGAGAGCGGCCAGCCGAAGAAGGAGGGAAGAGCAAAGGCATCGATCCCTCGGCGCGGAGTTGGCGAACCCGCGCTCGAGCCGGTGTAGGGGGAAGCCTGACAACGGCGCCCGGGTGCTGCGCGGCGGTTCGTTCAACAACAACGATACCAACCTCCGCGCCGCCAACCGCAACAACAACAACCCGTCGAACTGCAACAACAACAACGGGTTTCGGGTAGTCGTGCCTGCAGCAGTCCTCCGGGAGGGCTTCGGCGCCTCCCGGGCGAGGTTCTCCGCCCCGGTCACAAGCCGCGGCGCCCCGAGGTTTCGGGGGAACGAGACTGGACGTTGGGACTCCATCCGGCTTCGCCCTTCCTCGTGCGCGGGGAGAAGAACAACCCGCCCGGGCGGGGCTGGTAGGCTGTCCCACTCCGTGGGCCTTGGCTCGAACGTCCCGCCCGGGCATCGCCACGAGCCTGGCCTTCGTAGTAGGATAAAGTTCCAGCTTTGTCGCCAACGTGATACGCAACGCCAAGGTCAAGGGCGACAAAGCTGGAGCTTTATCCTACGGAAGCCTTCCGCGCATGACACGTCACTTCCACCTCTTCGACCGGATCGCCTCCTTCGAGAACCTCCTCGCCGCGGCACTCCGGGCTGCCAGGGGGAAGCGGTCACGCCCCAACGTCGCCGAGTTCCTGGCGGACCTGGGTAGCAATTGCCTGCGCCTCCACCGAGAGCTATCGGACGGGACTTGGCGGCCGGGCGCGTACCGGACGTTCTGGATCCACCAGCCCAAGCGGCGCCTGATCTCCGCTGCCCCGTTCTGCGACCGGGTCGTTCACCACGCCGTCTGCCGGGTGATCGAGCCGGTCTTTGAGCCGACGTTCATCCACGATTCCTACGCCTGCCGCGTTGGCAAGGGCACGCACGCCGCCGTGGACCGGTACACGGAGTTCTGCCGGCGGGTCCTTCGCCTTGGCGGCGAAGGCTACGTGCTCAAGTGCGACCTGCGCAAGTTCTTCCCCAGCCTGGACCACGAGATCCTGCTGGACATCCTGGCGCGGAAGATTGGCTGCCGGCGGACGCTTGATCTGCTGCGGCTGATCGTGGAGTCCAGCAACCCGCAGGAACCGGTGGCGGCGTACTTCCCCGGAGACGACCTGTTCACCCCGCACGAGCGCCGCCGCGGCCTCCCCATCGGCAACTTGACAAGTCAGTTCTTCGCCAACGCCTACCTGAACCCGTTCGACCACTTCGTGAAGGAGGAGTTGGGGTGCCGGTTCTACATTCGGTACTGCGATGACTTCGTGATCTTCGGGAGTGACAAGCGGGCGCTTGCAGCGTTGGTGCCGGAATTGGCGGACAGGCTGTCCGCCCTACGGCTGCGGCTGCACGAGCGAAAGTGTCAGGTGCGCCGGGTGGACGAGGGCGTCGACTTCCTCGGCGACCGCATTTGGCCGACGCACCGGCGGCTGCGGCGGGAGAGCGTCCTGCGGTTCAAACGGCGTCGGCGCCACCTGCGGGACGCCCGGCGGGCGGGCCAGACCGACTTGGCGCACGTGCGGGCCTCGCTGGCGAGTTGGAGCGGTCACGCCGGGCACGCCGACACGTGGCGGCTGAGGGAACAGTTGGCACAGACGTTCGTATGGTAGCGCGCGGCCGGTCGGGACACGGTGCCACTCTCGCGGACGAAGCGCCTCGCTGCGGGGGAATCGCCAGCTCATGGAGATGGGCGCCGAGTCAGAACTCCTCCCACCCCACCGCTACCACCCGCTCCGTCAACTGCTGTCGCCGCAGGCACCGGCAGGCCACGTAACCTCGGTGACTCAGATCGCTGTGCAGGTCCAGAAAGGTCTCCACGTGCCGGGCATCGCGGGGGGAAGGGCTGTCGGTCCACTTGACCTCGAGGGGGATGGCTTCCGCCGGCGTCTCGACGAGGGCGTCGACTTCGGCGCCGGCGGGGGTGCGCCAGGTGGAGAGCTTGTAGCCGCGGCCGAGGTAGCGGCAGCGGCACTACAGCTCGGAGAGCACCCACTGCTTGAACAGATGGTCGGCATCGAGCGCGGCGTTGTCACGGGACAGCGGCGCCGCTACAATGGGCAGACAGTGACAAGCCCTCGCTTGCCGTGTGGGGACCGTGAGCCGCCATGACGCGAGAGTTCATCGAGCTGCCGGCGTTCACCAGAAGCATCCGGCAGGGAGCCCTGTCGGACGAGGAGTTGGCGGCCGTCCAGATGGCGATCATGAAGCGCTCGGGGCGCCTCGACAAGGTGGTCGGCGTTCCCAACCTGTGGAAAATGCGCTGGCAGAATCCGCGGCGGCAGAAGGGCGCGCGAGGCGGCTTGCGGATCTACTTCGCGGACTTCGCGCACTGGGAAGTCTGCGTTCTCGTGCTCCTCACAGACAAGGGACTGACCGAGAACCTGAGCCCGGAGCAGACGAAGCAGTTGGCCCGGTTGATGACAGCACTGGAGACGGAGGTGCATGACTATGCCAAGCGACGCCTTCAACGAACTGGCTGAGGCGCTGGCGGAGGGAGTCGAGGCTCTCCGCGGCGGCGCGCCGTTGGTGCGTCGGCGCGTGGAGGTCGCTGACCCGAAGCGCTACGGTCGGTCGGAGATCCGGTCTGTGCGCCGGAGGCTGGGGGCGACACAGGCGGTGTTCGCCGAGGTGCTTGGCGTGAGTCCACGCACCGTGCAGGCGTGGGAACAAGGGCAGAAGAAGCCGTCGTCTCTGGCGTGCCGCATGCTCCAGGTGGTCGAGGAGCGGCCCGAGGTCGCCGGGCAATGGGTGTCGGTGGAGACGTGAGGTGAAGTCAGAAAGCACCGGGGTAACGCAGGAGACTCCGGCGTCCGTCGGGCGCCAAGCAGCAGAATCACCTTGCGTCGGCTCGCGCCCTCCCCCTCGCCCCCACCAAACGAGAGCCGTATCTCGAGGTGTCGCGAGTAGTACGGAGCAGCCATATCCATCACCTCGCTACATACTTACCTTGTAAATATGCAACAGGCTAATCAATCTGTCAAGCATGGCACCCACGGGCGGCCGGCGAGGCAGGGGGTTCCGTTTGTGGACGGTTCCGTGCGGAGGGGGGGGGTCGGCGACCCAGTGGTCGGCGATCTGCTTCGTCGCGACCCCGGCTTCGCTCCTCCCGGCCTTGTTCGGCGGCTCAGGGAGCCTCTGCGGCGTTCAGCCTCCACACATCGTTCATCAACGGCCACGAGTTGCCAGCCACCACCCACAGGCTGTTGTCGAACACGTAGCAGGTCGGCTCGTGCCTGGGCGACCACGCCGGCTTGGGCAGGCACTCGTGCCAGGTCGCCCCGTCCTCCGTGTACCAGGCGTCGGCGTAGTTGATGCTCTGGCGGTTGCTGAAGCCGCTGATGATCCACAGGCGGTTGGCGTAGACCTTGGCGACGAACCACATCCGTTCCGCCCACGGGGCGTGCTCAAGCACCCGGGTCCAGTTCGTCCCGTCGGCTGAGCACCAGACGTCGTTGTAGGTGGTGTACGCCTTGTAGTGCTTCTCCGGCGGATCGCTGGCCTTCTCGACGGCGCCTCCCATCAGCCACAGCTTGCCGCCGAACGCCGCGACGGCGGACCCATAGCGCTTGCCGAAGGGCGCGTCTTGCAGCGCGCAGGTCCAGTTGATGCCGTCGGTCGTCCACCACACATCGGTCCCGCTGCCGAGCTGCCACAGCTTGCCGTCGTGCACGACGACTTCGCCGTAGCCGCGGGCGCCGAACGGCGTCTTCCCCGCGACCTGGGTCCAGTGCACGCCGTCGGCCGAGCGCCACACGCTCCCCTTGATCGCCCACAGGCTGCCGTCGTAGACCACCAGCTCGCTGTAGCCGTCGTAGGGGGTCTCGTCCAACACCTCCTCCCACTTGGCGCCGTCCTTGGAGCACCACAGGTCCCGGACGAGGACGTTGCCGGCGTGGTAGGCGTTGCTGATCCACAGCTTGCCGTCGAAGACCACGTCTTCGGCCGTGTCGCGCGGGCTGAAGTCGGCGTGCTCCGTCACGCGGGTCCACGTGCCCTTGAGCGGGCCGGGCTGCCCCGCTGCTGGTGGATTCCCTTCGGCGTTGCCGGCGGCAGAAAGTCCGAACAGCATGACGGTCACGCTCCAGGGAAGCAGTGCACGCGCCAGCACATTGGCGGAGTCCGAGGTGTCGTCGGCGTCAGCTCTCACGTTGGGGCTCCTCTCCAGACGCCTGGATTGCCGCCGGAAGACGCTCGGTCGCAACGTGTCCCGCCGGTAGTGGTCGGCGCATGGCGCGGAGCCGGTCGTACTGGTAGTGATACTGGCCGTCGTTCCTCCGGTAGCCGATCTGAGTCGCGTAGAAGAGGTAGAGCCACTGCTTGCCGTCGACCTCAGCGACCAGTGCCTGCGGCACGTGGCAGGCGTCGGCATCGTCATCCGGCGGGATGAACGGGAGCTTCTGCCACGTGAGTCCGTCGTCCGACACGGCTTCGCGGAGCTGCCGACTCATCCAGTGCGAGGCTCCTTCCCGAGTCGGGTGCCCTGGCGGATCGCCGAAGGCGTGGTAGCGGCCGTCCACCTTGATGACCTCCGGGTTGGGCCACTGGGCGAGCACCGGCTGGGTGAGGTCGTGGGTGATCCGGAAACCTCCCGGTGCCGTGAACTCGCCGACGTTCTCGGCGTGCCCCATGCACACCCCCTGTCCGGGCAGCCAGTAGTCGAACCACAGCCGCCACTTGCCGCCGTCCCGGCGCAGGCACGGCCGGTGGAAATCGCCGAGGCGCTCCGGTTCCGGCTTAGTACTACAACCGTACTTAGCGCGAATGTGCTCGGCGAGGGTCTCCTGACCCCGCCGCTCCCCGGACCGACAGGTCTCCTCGAATCCCGTGGATTCGCAGCCCTTTGAGACCTTCCGGTCAAGCGTTTCGGGGCGGTCGGAGACCTGCCCCGAGCTAAGTACGGTTGTAGTATTAGGCGCTGCCGTGTCGCCTGGGCGGAGCAGCAGCGGCTCGTCGGTCTTGGTCCAGTGGATGCCGTCCGCCGACACGGCTCCCATCACGCACTGCACCATCTCCGACGGATAGCCGGCCACTTCGCCGAGGGGCTTCGAGGTGGCGCTGTAGGCCATGTAGAACCTGCCGTCGAGCAGCACGACCGAGGGATCTCCCACGTGCCAAGCCTCGTACCAGCGGTCACTGGCGTAGAGCACCGGGACCCACTTGGAGGGAGACATTGTGTCATCCCACCGCCCGTCGACCGCGTAGACTTCCCAGGTCTTCAGATCGTTGGACCGCGCGTGGAAGACGGCGTCGCAGCCCGGCACGTCCGGATTGCCCATGGCGGTCGCCCAGCCGAAGAACCACATTCGGAAGCGGTGCGCGCCACCCACCTCGACGACGCACGGCTGGTACATGTTGTCGAAGTTGGTCAGCAGCGGCGTCGGGTCGCGCTGCCAGCCGCCTTCGGCCGGGAAGCCGGCCGAGGAACTGAGCAACGCCAACGTCAAGGCCGACGCGAGGCGGACCGCGACTTGGACCTGAAGACCGGTGGGCGGGACTTGCTCTCTCATGGTGTGGTCTGATTCGCGACCGGGTGGCTCGTTCCTGCCACGCGCGCCTACTTCACCTCCACCTGAATTGCCGCCACGTCGATCAGCGCGCTGTCCATGACGTAGCCGACGTGCGTGATAGACTCGAGCGGTGTCGTGATCTGCATGTCGAGGGTCACGCCATTGGCGACGAAGGTTACCTTCTGGGCAGCCAGGTCTACGGTGACCACGGCTTCGAGTCCCTTCTTCTCGGGGGCGTCGACCTTGCCGCCCTTGGACTTGCCGCCACCCGTCAGCGGCCCCTGGATGAGGCTGGCCGTCTGTGGCTGCAGGCGGACGCCGCACTTGATGAGCTTGGCTTCGTCGGCGCTGTCGCCAAAGGCGAGGTAGCCGTTGCGCAGCAGCCCTTGGGCGTCGGGAACGGCGCGGACCTTGGTGCGGAAGGTGACGGTGCCGGTGAGCGGCGTGTCCAGCTTCTTGAGCGCTATTCCGACCGTGTCTTTGGCGTTTGCCTGGAGCCGGTACCCCAGGTCGGACGCGAACACCTTGCAGCCCTTGACCACGGCGAAGTCGGCATCCCTCGGCTCGGGGAGCGGCAGGAGGTACTTGGGGTCCTCCGGTTTGTCCCACTTGGTCTGCAGGGGTTGGTCGTCGGCAGAGGGCAGCCCCGCAAGGCCTGCGCCGGACAGGGACAGAACCCGGCCGTCGACCGTGGTCAGGTAGAGCCGCCCCGCGGCTGCCGCCATCCCGTCGAACAGGGGGATGGTGTCGAGGGCGTGCCGCGACAGAACCCTCCCCTCTTCCTTGCTGACCTCCCAGAGCTGCCCGCCTTGCTCCCCTTCGTAGGCTTGCTCCTGCCAGTCGAGCAGCGACAGCACGTCCGGGTCGTCGGGGTTGTAGTAGGCGTAGCGCTCGTCGACCAGTTGCCGCGGGCCGGCTACGAACAGCCGGTCGCCCGCCGCGCACAGCGCGCGCGCAAAAAGGGAGGGCTGGTCGAGCGCCCAGCGGAAGCGCGCCGCGGTCAGGTCTTCCTTGGGGAAGAACCAGCGGAGCTTCCAGTCGGAGGAGCTGGCGCCCTTCTCGGGGCGGCGCTGGTTCATCGCTCGCTCGGCCTTGCCGACCCGGGAGATGTCCTCCGGCGTCACCGTCTTGTTGGCGGCGAAGAGCTGGTACTCGATTGCGGAGGCGTTGACCATGTAAGCCGGCTCGCGCCCGTAGCCGTAGACGGCCTTGTCGTCAAAGCAGAGGATCCGGCCTTCGGGCACGTACCGGCCGGCTTGGTACCACCCTCCGTAGCCGCCGGTCATGCGGCGACCGTACGTCCAGTACGACCGGAAGAAGTACGAATCATCGACCAGCCCGACCTGGCAGAAGAGGTGCGCGTCGTCGGCCGGTTGGTCGCTGGCAGGGAGCACCTCCATTTCCGAGCGGGTGCCGTCGAAGTCGATCTTCTGCGAGCGCATCCAGAGGTGCTTCCCGTCGCACGAGAGCACGTCGGACAGCCCCACGGGCATGGTGTTCCCGGGAGTCTTCTTCAGGTACGCCTCCTGCATGCTCTGGCCGCTGAGCGGGTCCTTCTCATCCCAGACGACCTCCCCGAGGAGCTTGCCGGTGGCCGCTTCCAGACGCAGGAAGCGAATGCCGCCATCGAGGTAGAGGCTGCGGCCTGCCGTGCAGTAGAGGACGCCGTCGCGGACCAGCACGCTGCCGTGCACCGGCCACGCCGACTCAAGCTGCTCCCACGCCATCATGCGCTGGTCGATTGGGGCGGCGCGGAAGCGCCACGCCAAGGCCCCGTCGTCGGCACGAAGCGCGTACACGCAACCGTCGGCCGAGCCGAAGAGCAGCAGCCCGTTGTCGTAGGTGGGCGGCGTGTCCGTCTGCCCGCCGGTGGTGTACGACCAGAGCTGCTTCCCGGAGGTGGCATCGAGGGCGTACAGCGTGTGTGTGTCGCGGGCAGCGACAAAGAGCTTGCCGGCCGCGATGGTCGGCGCCGTCAGCCGGCCACCCAGTTTGGTTTCCCACGTCTGCCCGGCCTGCGACAAAGCGCTCGGCGTGGCGCCGCTGCGACCCTCATCGTGCCGGAACGTCGGCCAGTCAGTCGATTGCGGATTGCGGATTTCGGATTTTGGACTTGCTGTTTGGCCATAAGCGGGTCCGCGCTCCAGCCGGGCGACGGGGTCGAGGTCGGCTGCTGTTGGCTGCGGCACAGGTTCGGCCGTCATCGCCTTGAAGCCGCTGAGCTTGGCCTCGAGCTGGCAGCCGCACGCATCCATGCCTGCGTACGTCATCCCGTTGCAGGGCATCACTCCGTAGATGCAGCCGCCGCGCACCCAGTTGTTGGGCGTCCAGTGTTGCTTGCGGAGGTCCACGTACTCGGTACCGTTCCGGCTGGTGAGGAGGAACTGCCCCGACGCCTTGGCCGGATAGCACCGGTGGTGGAACCACTGAAGCTCCACGTCGGCGGGGAACTCCTTCTTCTGTTCGCCGGTGACCGGGTCATAGCCGGTGAAGGTCCCGGGTTGGTTGCTGTTCGCGATGTCTCCCGTCCAGGCAAGCCCGTCCACAACGAACAGGTCTTTCAGCGACATGTGTCCGCTGGGCTTCTGCTTCTGCTCCCAGACCTTTCTGCCGTCCTCCAGCGTCCAGCCCGACATCTTCCCGTCGTTGCCCGCAAATAGGACCCTGTCTCCGTAGATCAAGACGCGTGGCCCTGTGCCGCTGGGGACGGGCAGCTTGACGGGGCAGTCCTCGCTCTCCCAGACGGCAGCGCCGGTGCGACGGTCGAGACACACGAGCTTCGTGCCCTCGTGAAAGACGACTCGGGTGTCGTTCGCCGCCAGCGAACAAGGCGCTACCGGAGACTCCTTCTGCCACAGGGCTTTGGCGGAGGTGGCGTCATAGGCCATGAGCTTGCGCGCGTCGCCGTTCCAGCCCCAGCCGGAGTTCGAGGCGTTGGTGTTGGCCCACGTGAAGGTACCGACACGGCGAAAGTCGGGGAGCTTCGACTTCTCCTTGTCCACCACCAGCAGCGCTGTGTCTTCGGCGACCACGATCTCGCCGGCGAACTGACTGCCTTCGCAGGTGGCCAGCGTCTTGCCGGAGGCAGCGTCGAGAATCGTGACCGGCGCGTCGATGCTCAGTGTCACGTACACCCGGTCACCCACCGCCACCAGTCGTCGGAGCAGGTGGGCCGGGCCGCTCTTCAGCCCGAACTCCTTGCTGGCCCACTCGGGGATCTTCCGCTTCCACAGAATGGTGCCGTTGAACGCCTCGCGGGCAATTAGGCGCCAGTGCGAGGGAAGCCGGATCGACGCCCGCGACCCTTCATCCAGAATATAGAACAGCCGGCCGTTGGCCGACACCAGCGAGGTCATGCTCGCCATGTGATCGTGATGCCGGGCCCACGCCGGGCTGCCCAGCCACTGAAGTCGCGTTGGTGGGCCAACAAGCGTGTCGTTGCCCGTCGGGTTGCCGTCGGGGCCGTGCAGGTAGTGGGTCCAGTGGTCCATCTCCGCAGGCCACGGCTTGACCGTCCGGCCCCACCGACCGGCAGACTTCACCAACGCCACGCCCTGTGGCGCCAGCACGCGCATGACTTCGGTCTTGGGCAGTTGGCCGGTGTCTTCCGCGACGATCAGGTTCACGAAGTTGTCGGCATACGGCAGCCGGCGGCCATCGAACCGGTCGAGGGTCACCGGCCCGTACTGTCCCTTGGCCAGTAGTCGCTTGCGGCCGGCGGCGACTTTTCCCGGATCGGTGTCCAGCCCCTGGACGACGTACTGCTCGCCCGCGCGAAGCTGCGCAGTGAGCGTGCCGTCGCCGCAACCGACGTGAACGACCAGGCCGCCTTTGATGCCGGATTGCTGCAGCAGCGCCGTACCGTCTTGGGCGACGGCGATTGACGCGAGCAGGGCGGTGGCCCCCAAAGCAGCGAGGACCTGAGAGCGGAACAGGTGTCTGTCTTGCATCGGCGTTGTCAGTCCTTTCAGTCGAGCAATGCGTAATCCCGATTCTACAGCGTCTTGCGGCGTAGGGGAAGCGGCCCGTCTCGGCCGTTGACGCCCTGGAACCCACTTGGCATGCTCCGTAGGGACTGCGATCCCTGCACCACCAGAGCGTGACCAGAAGGGCGCTGTCTGTTCAGGAACTGCGCGCGGCAGCTCTCTGTCTGCCGCCGAGCCAACGGGCAAGTATGGCCCACGACCTCACCCTCAGCCTCGGCGATCCCTCTACTCTCCGGTTCAGCCCCGAGTACGAGGCGGAAACTCGCCGGCGGGTCGAGTTGGTGAGGTGCGGGAACGCCGCAGGCCGGCCGGCGGCGGAGGTGTTCGCCGACCGGGAGGCGCGCTTGCAGTGAGTGCAGTTCGCTTTGTCGCCGAAGCTGAGCTTGAGCTGATCGACGCTCAATTCGAGTACACCCCAGTGATCGCCACCACCACCGGGATCGGCCGGTGGCACGCCGACACGACCTCGAGGCTCTCGAGCACCGCTTGGGCGCCCTTTGGATGGTTGGTCTCGTAGGTCATCTGGTAGAGACGGACCTTCTCGCGGACGGGGTTGGGGCCTTCCCAGGCGGTCAGGGCGTCGGGCAAGCTCCCGAGCCACCACCAGTCGGCGCAGTTCCGTCCCATCACCACCGGCACTTCCTCTGTGAAGCCGTCCTTGTAGTGGAGGACGTAGCGGAAGGCGTCGCCACTGGTAGTGCCCCACGTGGAGGTGTGGAGGAAGTGCAGCCGGCTCAGCCGTTGCCCAACGGGGATAGGGACGCGCTCCGGAAACGGGACATTCGGGTTCATGCCGCCCCGCAGGATCAGGCACGACTTCCCGTCGTTCTTGGCCGAGTCCAGCAGATGGAACGGCACGCCGTTGGCCACCCAATCGCCGCTCGGCAGGAAGCGCATGTCGTTCTCGCCTTCGTCGGTCCAGCCGCCTTTGCCGTCTGCGGGTGTCTCGTCGGTGAAGCTGCGGTTGGCGACCGCTGCCAGGTCAACGGCGTGGCAGCCGACCCAGTCTGAGCGCTTAGCCGGGCCGGCGCCTTCACCGACGAATTGCCCCCTTACGGCCCCGCCTCCCTCCTCCGCGAAGTGAACGCTAACTCTGGCCTTGCCGACGGCGGCTTTCAGTTCGTCGACCGACAGGCTGTCTGTGAGAAGGAAGAAGCCTTCCCACGTTACCGTCAGCCTCATCTCGCCGTTGCTCGACTCCACTGGAAGTGGGTTGTCGAACACGTCGCGGGCGGTGAAGCGATCCGCCGGCAGCAGGAGCGACACCACTGCGCAATCGTGCTTCAGGAACATGGGTCCCCACGGGATCAGGATCAGTCGCTTGCCGCTGCGGAAGAGGAAGCACTGAACGTCGTCGTGGAGTTTGAGGTCTTCGAGGTAGTCTGCCTCTTCCAGGTACTTGGCCAACGCTGCCTGCGTCGCCAGGAAGGCGAGCGGCGTCTCGTCGTACTCGCCCGTGTGCGAAGTGTACTCGACTCCGCCGTGGAAGATGTGGAACGAGTACTTCACGTCCTCGGCCTTGTGCACGACCAGTACCTTGAAATACGTCTGCGATTGCTCGAGGGGATCAGTCGGCGCCTCGCCCGGGTGGTACTGCACGTAGCGCGTGTGAGAAGGATGCCGGTACATGGTGGCAGGCGGCGAGACTGTGGTTTCCGAGTTCCACAAGGGCAGCACCTTGCCGTTCTCCTGCATGATCGCGCGGATCTCGTGCATCCACTTCCGCACCGTGAGCGCGACGCCGCTGCCGACCCACGGCCCGAAGTGGTACAAGTGCGACGACACGGCGTCCTGGTAGTTCAGCGCGCCCAGCGCAAACGTCCGGCGGTACCACGAGTAGCCCATGCTGCCGGGCGGCCCGCAGGTGCCAACGACCGTGCAGTCTGGATCGACCTCTTTCAGCGCCTCGTAGGTCGCCTTCATGAGCTGGACCCACTTCTCCGGGCAGTCCTTGTACTGGTAGTACGGCTCGTTGGTGACCTCCCAGCAGTTGATTCGGCCTTTGTACTGGCGCGCCAGCGGCTTCACGTAGTCGTTGACGAAGGCGTCGAGATACTCCTCGAACGGCCGCTCCTTCCACATTGTGGAGAGCCATGGCGCGAGCCAACCCTCGCTTACCGAGTGACACCCAAGGAGCTGGTACCGCTGGTGAAAGTCGCACGCCTCGTCGATCCCCTCCCAGGCATACTGCCCCCGCTCCGGTTGGACTAACCCGCATTGGGTGTCGCCGATCGCGCAGTGGCAACGGTTCCACTTGAGCCCGATTCGCTTGGCAAGCGTGCCGAGGAAGTCGCCGTAGCCGAGCGCCGCGCCAAAGACAGACCCGGGGCGGGAGCCCGTGTCCGGCACCGTGGGCAACGCAGTGAAGGTCAGCTCGCGAGTGCCTGCAACCTCGCCGCAGCGATAGGCAATCTCCATTCGATAGGCGCCGTTAGTCTGCACCGTCACCGGGAGTTCAACGGCGGCGAAGCGTTCGCCACCGCTTGCCAGCCGGTAGTCCCTCGTCGCGACTTCTCTCCCCCACGTGTCGATCAGCCGGCAGGAGAGGTCAACCGTCCGGTCTCGCCGATCCACCGCATAGTACTTGAGGCGAACCAGCAGCGGCTGGTCAGTGAAGGTGTACTTCGCCGACCGCGCCGGCACCACAGTGAAGCCGCCCTCGAGCGCATCGGTCAGCAGTGTGGAGACAATGCCCCGCTCTTCCCGAGCCTGATCGAACGACACCGCAGGATACGGCTCCACGGGCTTGCGCACAAAGCGGAACACGGCGCGCCATTCTTCGCCCGCCTTCAGAGACGGAGTGGCGACGAACCGGTAGCGGTTGCCTCGATCGGTGAAGTCCTGGAGGACCCAGTCGGGCCGCCGGCTGGTTCCGCACTGGAACTCGCGCGTGTCCTTCGCGCCGCCTGACAGAAGGCAGTAGGTGGAGGACAACTCCAGCTTGTCCGTCTCGGCGACTGTTGACTGGTTGATCGCGCGGTAGCTGATGAACGGCGCCCTGAAGGCGGCGGCAGGGCAGTAGAACCCCACCTCGCCTCGCCCCTCCACCTTCGCCTTGACGGTCCAGGCGAGCCAGACTTCATCGGGCGACACGAAGGCCTCTTTGGTGAGCTGTCCTGTGGGCGAGTCGTAGCGTAACGAGATCCTTCGAACATCTCCGCTGACGGTCTCCTGTCGTTTCGGTACGCCCGCGGCGAACACCTGGAAGTAGTCATCGCCGACGACTTGCTGTTCGCCGTCGCTGACCAGGAACTGCCCCTGTTCGGTGACGGCCACCTGCAGACCTACGTCGCCAGAACGGTCGCCGTGGCGGATGGAGGGCATTGCCTGCGCGTCGCCAAGTGTCGCCCGGGCTTCCGGCATCTTCGCGAGGGGCGCCGTTAGGAGTTGCGCGTCCCTGGCGGACGCGCCTACAGGGCTGGCACCGGCCTTCGGCTCGACCCACAGCCGCCACGTGTAGTCGAACTCGTTCCCGGCCGTCGTGTCGAAACTGAGCACGACTCGATAGCAGCCTGGCGCGCGGTCCTGCTTGCGGTAGTCCTGGAAGACGACGCCGTGAGAGCCGGGGAACGCTTGTCCGGAGAGGTGGAAGTCGTGAGTGACCGCCACCCCGCTAACCTTCAGCGCGGCCAGCCCGGAGAAGAGGTTTCCCTTCTGCTCGGCGGCCAGCGGGAACGTGCCTCCGTGTTCCTGCTCGTTGGCCAATGTCGCTGTGTAGGCAGCCGGTCCGGCCTTGGTCAGCCCCTCCTCAGACAGGAAGAAGCCGATCTCACCGAATCCCACGTTGGGCTCTATCTTGCCCTGGTATCGGAGGCTGCACTCGACCGCGGTGAGGGTGAGCGTGACAGTTGCCTCGCCAGCGAGCCGGTCCGTCTTGCGCGTCGGCGGATCGTAGATCCAGCGCTTGTTCTTCCAGGTCAGCCGATATCCACCCTCGATCTTCTCGCGGCCGAACTGCAGCAGCCCATCTTCGTTCCTGCTGAAGTTGAACCCCTCGATCATGTTCCCGGCGCCGGTCTTCACCGCGGTGTAGAAGTAGGCGCCCTCGATCAGCGGCGTGGTCCGGTACTGGAGACTACCTGGCGCGTTTGCCGTAAAGTACGCCCGGAAGTCGCCAACGTTTAGCCGCTGGAGTTGGGTCGTCTGCTCGGCGTGGGAGGGACTCCCGGCAACGGCGAACAGTGTCCAGACCAACACCGGCAATAGCGCTCGTCCGTGCATGTGGGTGGTTCCTCCTGCGGAAGTGCGTCGTCAATCCGAGCCGCGACCGTGTGAGGGAGCGCGTGAGCCGTCGGAGTCGCGCGCCACGTCAGCGTATCACGCGCTCCCTCACGGTCGCGGCTCAGATTGGCTCGCGCTCTCGCCCATTGACGTGTTCAAGCGAAGCGCGGACATGAGTGATTCCTATGGGCACACACTCATGACGCCCAAACTCGTTGGGGTGCTGCCCGCAGCCAGGTCTGGGCAAGTCCGGGCGTCCTGCGAGGGTGTCATTCGCCGTCGTGGCGCCCAACGGCAGCGGCGAGCACAACCGGTTCCTCTCGGAGCCTCAGCGCCGAGACAGCGCGACCAGCGCCTCGAGGACTTCGGTTCTCAGCGTGTCCGTCACACCTCGGTCCTTCTCCTGGTCCCAGGTGTAGTTGTCGCGCGTCTCGCCGGCCTGCGCCCGGTCACTGGCTGTTGCCAGCAACTCCTTGGCGCGAGTTAGGGCCGGAGCTGCGCCTTGATCAGCGAATTGAACCGCTCCGTCGCCAAGTGATCTTCCACGCTGGCCAATGACGCTCCCGGCAGCGGCCGCTGCAGCCAGGCGTCGTCGCCGCGGTACACCTCCACTTCGTCCACGAACAGGTAGCTCCCCGTGGGCGTCGCAGCAAGCTGCACGTACCGCCCGTGCGTCTTTAGGCTGGTCGTCCGGAAGACATGCGTTGCGTAGCCTTCCTTCGGCGGCAGGGAGGTCTCGGCAGACAGGTCTACCAGGTCGCCGGCGAGGTACCACCCCTGCTTGTCGTCGCTGACGAACACGAACAACTCAGCCGGCCACTCGACCTCGGCAACGCCGGCCGCCGTGCTGAACGACACGCCAGCAATGGGTTGCACCGCCCCGAGGTCGATCGTGAGCAGCTTCGTCGCCCCGCCGCCCCAGCCAATCGTGGTCTTCTGCGTCCAGAAGTGCCCCTCCGTGCGCACACCGTCCGTCAACTGCGTCGCGTCCTCCGGGTCGGTGGAGTAGCTGTAGTTGGGGGGAGGGGATAGGGTGTAGGGTTTGTGGAGGGCGAGGTTCTTCAGTTCCGCGGGCTCTTCGGCGCTGACGCCGCACAAGGCAAGTCCTGCCGTGACAGCCGCGATTGCGGTGAGGAGGAACGGAGTCTTCATTGGCGTTGGTCCTCCACGAACGTTTGGGGCGCCTTTACTATGGCGAGGGCGAATCGGCCTCGCCGAGGAGCTGCAGGAATTTGGCGGGGTAGGTGATCTTGGTGCACCCATGCCGCTCCAGCACGAGCAGGTCCTCGTCTCTGGTCACCAGGTGGTCGGCGCGTGAGGCACGAGCCAGGGCGAGCAGGTAATCGTCATCGGGATCGCGACAGACCTCCTCGAGCGGACCGGGCTCTTCGCAGACCGCCTTCTGCCACAGCAGACCAAGCAACCATTCTGCTTCGGACGGGGGGATCAGTCGGGAGAGGCGAGGTCGGGCGATGACCTCAGCCAACTCCTCCAGCAGGGCATGCGAGACTACCAACTCGAGACGACCTTCATCCGCCGCCCGGCCGATCTCGCGGGCCCACCCGCCAACCAGACTGCTGATGAGAACACTCGGCTCAACGATCGCCCTCATCGCTGCCCCAGAGGCTTCTCCCTTCGCACGTCCCGCACGATCTCGTCAATCTCCTCGTCGGAGACGGGGGCGCTCTTGGCCCGGGCATGTACCCGAGCGCACAGCGCGTCCCATTGCCGGCGCCACGTGAGTGCGTTCAGCTTCTCCGCGAGTTGTACCTGCCACTCAACTGGCCACTCGCGGATCCGGTCGAACTCCTGTACGACAGCCATCGCTGACATCGTGTTTATCTCCGCTGTGCGACCACTTCAGACCCGCCGAGGTCAGCAGCGGTCCAAGTGCTTCAAGCTTCAGTGTAAGTGGCAGCGCTGGGTGTGTCAATGGCGGGGCGGCGGCGCTGTTCGACCGGCCGCTGCTGCGCGGACCGGCGTTCCTGCCATCGGGCTCTTCCGTGATGACGCTATCCGTCTTGCAGATTGCCCACACCAACAGCCCCGCCGCCCATGGGAGGCTACGAACGCGGCATCTGCGCCACCAACGGCAGCAACCGCCGGGCGATGTTCTCACCCATCTGGATCATGCCGTCGTCGGCCGGATGAATCAGGTCGGTCGTGAGACCGGTGTAGTCGCTCAGCATCTCCCGTCCTTCCAGCAGGTGCGCGTTCGGGTGCGGGCACTCGGCGACGACCTCGCGCAGGATCTGGCGGAAGTCGTCGGCTTTTCCGTGGGTGTCGTGCGCGTCGGGGTCGATCTCCCGGTCGCCGAAGTAGCTCCAGATGGTGATGCACGCCACGGGCCGCTTGGTGTTGGAGCCAGCGACAGTGTTGACCATGTACGTCACCCGCTTGCGGAACTCCTCGTGCGTGAAGCCCATCATGTTGACCGACAGCGCCAGGGTGGCGACGTGCCAGTCGTCGCGACTGGCGAAGTAGTCGGCGAACTCCGGCTCGCAGTGGCAGGCGCCGCCGACGCCGAAGTTGAGCAGGTCCGCCCCGAGGCGGCGGGCGACTTGGGAGACGTACGCCAGGTGCGGCCACGCGGCAGCCGCACCGTGGGTGATGCTGGTTCCGTATGCCAGGTAGCGCAACGCCGGCAGCTCGGCGGCGGCCGGCGGCCGCACGCCGTCGCCCTCGACCCCGCGGAAACACACCTGCGCGCCGCGAAGCATCAGCCGGCACACGCGCGGTGAGAACGGCATCTCAAGCTTCTCCAGCGCGGGCAGGTCCTTCTGGAAGCGCTCGGTCATAGCGATCTCGACCGTCTGCGGTTCCCGCCCAACCGTGAACGGTTCCCCATGCCGGAAGCCGCCGAAGAAGGGGACGACTTTGACCTCGCCATCCGCGCCCGACAGCGTGACCTTGGCCGATCCGCTGTCGCTCACGAACCGGATCTCTCCGCCGGCTGGGTCCAGCAGGCGCTGCTGCGCGCCCTCGTTCAGGTGGAGCCGGACCGAGTCGGGCACGCGCTGCAGCAGCACGCCGCCGTTAGGGCTGTCCTTGATCTCATCGGTGTTGTGGAGTTCGACATTCCCGTAGAGCATCGTGTGTTCCTCGCCTTGAGTGGAAGTTTGGGCCGGCGTTCACAGCCGCCTCGCCGCCTGCTATAGTACACCAAGCCGAGCCAAGTCCCTGTTGCTCGATGCGTTCCCCAACCAGACTTCGGTCGAGGAGAGATTCCCTTGTGAGGACACTCATCCTGCTTGCCGCATTGGCGTCCGCCGCCGCTTCCCGGTTTGCTGTTGCCGCTCCAAAACCCGGTGACCCGATGGTCATCAGCGTCGGCGCCGATGTGGTGTGGCAGGTCGTGAACCCGGAAGAAGCCCGCAAGGCATTCGTCGAACGCGGCGAGCTGCGCCGCGATACGCAGGGCGTGCTCGACCATTGGGCGGCGCACGGCCCGCGCTACCGAGACCACGGTGTCACTGCGTTCGAGCCGTACGTGAAGTGGATGCTCCTCGAGCCGAAGGAGGGCGTGTGGGACCCGGCGTTCTACGACGCCGAGTTGGCGCAATTCAAGCAGCACGGGCTGAAGTGGGTTCCCTTCCTCATTGCCGGGCCGGCGTACGCGACGCCACCGTGGTTCAAGGAGTCGGCCGAGTCCGTGTTCGCGGTGGACCTGGCGACCGGCGACGCCTCCCGCGACCAGTCCGTCTGGAATCCGCACCTTCGCCCGCGCGTCCGCGCCTGGCTCCAACGGTTTTTTGCCCACTACGAGGCGAAGGACATGCAGGCCGTGCTTTGCGGCATCAGCGGCGTGTTCGGTGAGTCGATCTTCACTGCAGGCGGCAATGCCTGGACGCACCTGTGGGACGGGCAGTACCCGCAGCACCTCGGTTGGTGGTGCGGCGACGAGCACGCCCGCGCTGACTTCCGCGCGAAGATGCAGGCGAAGTACCAGACCGTCGACGCGCTGAACCGAGCCTGGCAGACGGAACGGAAATCCTTCGCCGAAGTCGCGCCCTTTGTCCCGGATGCCACGCATCCGAACCGCGCCCGACTGGACTTGATCCGCTGGTACATGGGCGCGATGACCGACTATGCCGAATGGTGGGTGAAGACCACCCGGGAGTTGGCGCCGACCGTGCCGATTCTCCTCTGTACCGGTGGCGGCGCGCAGCCGGAACTGGGTGCCAACATGTCGGCACAGACGAAGATGGTTGCCAGGTACGGCGCCGGAATGCGCATTACCAACGAGGCGTCGGACTACGCCAGCAACTTCCACCTGACCCGTCAGATTGGCAGCGCCGCGCGGCTGTATGGCACCTACTTTGGCTACGAGCCGGCCGGCGCCGTGAGCGAAGACGGCATCGTGGCGCGCGTCTACAACGCTGTTGCGTCGGGTGCGTGGGAGCTGTTCCACTACGACAACCCGCCGGCCGGCGCTCGGGGTGAGCGGTACAAGCGCTACCTGGACCTGATGCGGGTGCGTGCGCCAATCGTTGAGGTTGGTGTGTTCTGGTCGCGGACTTCGGTGGACCTCGGGCTGGCCCACGGGCTTGGCGCTGCGGCGCAGACGTGCCGCAACGTCTGCGACGTTGACTACGTGGATGAGCTGATGATCTCCGACGCAGCACTGGAGCAACCGCGCGTGTTCGTGTGGCCGGCCGGGCCGGTGGCCGAACCTGCGACGGCGGAGGCGATCCGTGATTCTGTCGGAAAGGGGCTGACGCTTGTGGTGCCCCGGGGGTGGAAGCCGCGGAGCCCGGAGGGCGAGCCGCTCTTCCCCGCCGCACTGACCACGCAACCCTCGGGGCTGGGCACGTTCTCGATTCCGGGGATGCCGGATGATCGCGCCTTGAGCAGTCTCTGGCGGGAGGGCAAGTTCCACGGGGCGGAACCGGACTCGCTGTGGCACACGCCGGGCCGCGTCTGCTGGACGAGTGGCACGGCGACCCTCCACGTACCCCGGCTCGACAAGCCGGCCCAGATCCGCGTACCGTACCGCGTCGGTAGCGTCGCGAAGCCGGTTCGTCTTGTTGTCGATGGAAAGCTCGTGCAGCAGGCAGCTCCGGGAGAGGTGGGCGAGCTTGTCGCTGCGCTGCCGTCGGCCGCGGCTGGCGACGAATGGACGGCAGTGACCGTCGAGGCGACGACCTGGCAGCCGGCAGCCACGGGCGAGAGCAGCGACACCCGAGCGCTTTCCGTGATGCTCCGCGACCTCATCGTGGAGGTCGCGGGCGCTGAGACAGCGACCATTGCGGATCCCGTTGCCCGCGTTCACCAGGTGGGGACGGGACACGTCGTCGAGGCAGGCGACAACACCCCGACCGGGCTGGCGCGGGCCCTGACCGCGATTCTCAAAGAGCCCGGCCGGTACGGCGTGGCGCCTGTTTCCCCGGAGACGCAGATCGACTGCGAACTTGACCAGCTCTACGTGACCGTCACCACGACCGATCTCCTGTTCTACAACCACGGCGACGCCGAGAGGCAGGTCGAGACGCACGCCGGTCGGGTGTCCGTTCCCGGTCACACGATCGTGTCGGTCGCGAGGTGAGGCGACGGTGACCATGTCCCCGTGTCAAGAGGTGGCGGCGCCGCCCGCGACGTCGCGTGCCCTTATGCGCGCCGCAATGCGCCGACAGCCCACCGAGCGGATCCCCACCATGCCGCAGCTCTGCCACGACGTGGCGTTGCGGATCTACGCGGCGGACGACGGCTGCGACTGGATCGACGGACTCCAACGTTGTCTGGAGGACCCGCGGCTCATCCATGACTACGTCATCCGCCTCGCGGAGGAGGTCGGCTGCGACGGTTTGCGGCTCTTTGTTCCAGACGAGCCGATCAAGGTCACGCGCGTCGGCGACCAGTTGATCGTAGTCGATTCCCAGTCGGGGAAGCGAACGGGGCGGATCGACGCCCTTGGCGGCGGCGGTGTGGTCCCCGACCAGCCGCCGCCACGCGTTGAGGATCTCGAAGAAGCAGGACGCAGGCTCGCAGCCCTGGTGGCTGAACTCACCGACGAGAAGGTCGAACTCCTGCAAACCGCCCGGGCCCGCGTCCCCGACCGCTTCGTCGCCTCGAATCCCGGCGGCATCACCATGAACACCTACACCGCCCTGCGCGGCCGGGAGCAGGGGATGGTGGACCTCATCGAGCGCCCCGACTTCGTCAGCGCCGTCATGGATATGCAGGCCGACGCCGTGATCCTGCGGGCCGAGAAGCTGCTCGCGACTGGCATCGACGCCTTGTACATCGGCGACCCCTCGGCCAGCGGCAGTCTGCTGGGCCCGTGGCACTTCGAGCAGTTCTGCCTACCCGCCTACCGCAAGGTGTGCGACCACTTCAAGGGGCGGGACGTTCTGGTCTACATTCACGTCTGCGGTAACGCCAACCCCATCCTCGAGATGCTGGCCGACACCGGCGCCCATGTCGTGGAGCCGCTCGACCCATTGGGCGGAGTTTCCGTCGCCGACGCCAAGCGGCGGATCGGCGGCAAGGCGGCACTGATGGGAGGGGTGAACACACTCACGCTGTCGCGCGGCACAGCCGAAGCGGTTCGAGCAGAGGCAATCCGTAAGTGCCGCGAAGGAGGCCCGCACGCGTACGTTCTGGCAGCCGGCGACATGGTCCCGCCAGACACCCCGCTGGAGAACCTGCGGGCGTTGGTGGAGGTCGCAACGAGAAGCGAATGGCGGGAGTAGCGCGCCCCGGGCGGGACGCGGGTCTCACGTCGACGCGCTGAAGTCAGCGAGGGCGCGGACGATCTCGGGGTAGCTGACTCGCCACGCGCCCGGTGGTGGGTTCTCCGAAACCTGAATCTGTAGCCGACCCGTGTCGCCGGCTTCTTCGAGCATTTTGGCGGTCTGGGCGTAGATGACTTCGGGTTTGCGGGCGTGGACTGACGACGGGAAGTTGACCCACAAGCGCATCTCCGGCCAGAGGCGGGCGGCTTCGCCGACGGAGGTGTCGTTGTCCGGCGTCGGAGAGAAGGAGTCGATCCCGCGCACCTTGGACTCGCCGATTGCTTTCCAGAGCGGCTTGAGGTCGCCGTCCATGTGGACGAACACCGGGATGTCGCGGTCGGACAGCATGTCGGCAAGCTCGTCGTAGAACGGAACGCAGTACTTGAGGAAGTTGGCAACGCCGAGGGTGGGCGCGGTGATGTTGTCGGCGACGTCGATCATGTCGATCGGGGCGTTGCGGGCGCACGCGAAAATGTCCCGCAGAACGCGCCCCATTTCGTCGGTACACTCGTGCACCACCTCGGGGCAATCAACCAGGTGGCACGACAGATCCTCCAGCGACACCCACTGCACCCAGAGCTGCTGATACGGCGTGCGGCCGACGCTGACCAACGGCAAGCCGTCATCGCCCAACTGCTCGCGAACTGCAAGCACTTGCTCGTGATTTGGCGCGATCACCGTGTCGCGCATGAACGCCGTGAGCACCCGGTAGTCTTCGGGCTCGACGACGAAGTGCTTGTGGATTGCCGCCGAGCCGAGGGTGGGCGTGTAGAACCGCTCTTCCGTCAGTTCGCCCGCCGGCGTGAGCAGCCGGGTCCGAGTGCCCCGGCGTTCGCCTTTGGCAATGTCTTCTGCAACCATCCGGCAGTTGGGGTGGGCTTCGGAGTGGATCCCCGTCCACTGCAAGAGACCCATGTTGTCTCTGCCGATCTCCGCCCAGACCTCCTCGTTGGGGGCGGCGATTCCGGAGTACTGCACGAAGGGAACGCGATCGTGCTGGCGGCCCTGGACAAGGGCGAGCATGCGCTGGCGCATGGTCATGGTGGGCATCGGGTTGGGGTTCCTCTCGGACGCGTTCGACATGTCTGACTGGTCGGACTGGTCAGACAACAGGCAGCGGCGGCCGCGCCGGCGTCAGCGCGATTCCGGCGGCTGGCTGCTCAGAAGCTGCAGGGCTTCGAGGATTCGGGCCGACTGCGCCCTGTCGAGCTTCAGGTACCGGTGAAGGCCGTCGGGCGCTGGGTCGAACCGCGTCTTGCCGTCCTCCAGAACCACGATCTTGCCCGGGGGCGACAGCTCGAAGCAGCCGTGGTCGGGGCGCACAGCGTAGAGCACACTGGTCAGGTCCCACGCGGGGCGATCGTAAGGCATCTTCTGGTACAGCTCGTACGCCTCCCGGATGGGGTGGTGGGCGACGTAGGCATAGTCCTTCACGATGCTCTGCGCCGGGTAGTTCAGCGCGATGCCGATCTCGAATCCGCTGGCCACCAGCGCGGTCGGCCAGTTGGCGAACAGCTCGCGTGAGGCTTCCAGGTCCATCTTCACGTTGTACTCGCCAAACCCCTTGTCGGCCAGCTCGGCGCTGAAGGACCCCGCCATCGCCGACAGCAGCCGCACCTTGCGGCGCACCAGCTCCATGCCGGTGAGGGGGGAATCCCCGTCTGGCTGCGAGGTCAGCAGCCGCGCCAGATTGGAGGAGAAGCCGACCTGCACGAGGACCACCGAGCTATCGGGCTGCGCCGCCAACACCTTCCGCAGCAGCCCCACCGCTTCCGGCGCGTCGCTGCCGTCGGCAAGCTTGTGTGCATATCGCGGCCGCCCGTCGTCCGTCGCCGCGACGACGCCGCGGGTGTAGCTCCCATCCTCCGGGGTGACGCCCTGCCGGACCACCCCAATGGGGACCTCGCCGCGACCGTAGAACGTGTTGACGATATCGATGAACGGCGCCGAGTAGCGGTTGTCTTTGGTGACGGTGACCGCCAACAGCTCGCACTCGCCGCGGCTCTCCAACGCGTGAATCATGGCCAGCGCCAACGCATCGTCGATGTCGTTGCCCATGTCGGTGTCGAAGATCAGGCGGATTGGGTTCCTCAGGGCGATCCCCTCACCACTCGCGGCGCTCGACAGCGAGGCAACCGCCAGCATTGTCAGCAGTGCAAGCATCCCGCGGACCTCCGTGAACGAACAGCGCAGTGCACAGTCGTCCCCCTCATTCGCCGGCCGCAACCGCGGTCATTCCGGCCAGCCCGATCGCGCCTTCGCTGCACGTAGCGCGCAGCTCGACGGAGGTCAGCGGCCGCGACGGGTCGCACTTGATCTCGAGTGCGTCTGCGTGCGCCTGGGCCAGCCCCTTGCTGATCGGCGTCCAGCCGGCCGGCCACGTCCCCAGCCGGCCGAAGAGGACCGGCTCACCCTCCAGGCTGAAATGCTGGAAGTAGCAGTCGAGGTTGTACGGTGGGACGAGCGACACCACGGCCGCCTCGCCCTCGGCGTAGTGCAGAATCACTTCACCATTGGGCACGTAGTTCTTCATGGGGTGGACGTAGTTCTGCAGGAGCAGGTGGAGCTCCTGGCACCGGGCGCCGACCGGGATCGTCGCCGCAGCGGGGAGCGGATACGGTCGCCAACTACTGAGAGCGATCAGGTTCTTCGGGCTCTCGCCGACGCCGGGGCGCGGGCGGCCAGAGGTCAGGAACCGCACGCCGGAGCCGGTCTCCACGATCCGCGGCGAGGGCGACATGGTAAGCGCCGGATTCCCCCACCAACCGACCACCGGGCTCGGGTTGTCGGCGTAGTCGTACACGAACCGGGTGGCGACGAAGTCTTCGAGGGTGGTGTTGTAGGCGGCGGATAGGTCGAATAGGACTTGAGGAGAATGGTGGTCTGGCGGCAGTAAGGGATCGGTCTGTCGTTGGGCAGAGGTCTGCTCGAGCAAGGTCGTCGGTTGGGCGGCCGGTTGAGCGGGTTGGGGCAGCGGGCCGAGGTCAACCGTCACGACGGAGTCGGTCTCCGCAGGGGTCATGACTTCCGGGCCGGTCAGGTTGGCGCGGACACGCTTCACCAGTGGCCGCGGGGTGTGGATGCGGAACGTCGCGCGTTGGCCGTCGCGGTGGTACTCATAGCTGACGTCAGGCGTGCGAATGCTCGCGTCGGTCCAGCCTGACGGGAACGCGGGACAGATTCCGAGTCGTGCGTCCTGCAGCGCCGGCTCGAGCCCGAACAGCCCGCGGACGGCACAGTGAACGTGCGGGTCCACGGAGTCGACGTCTTCCCGATCTCCCCCGCCTGCGCCCGCGTTGGAAATGCCCATGTTGATGCCGGGGAAGTCGCTCTTGAAGGCGGAGCCGACGACCGTCTTCAGGTACGGCCACCAGAGGTCGGCGTCGCCGCACTTCATGCCCGCCAACGCTGCGAGGCACGTGTCGCCGGTGGGCACCCACTGGATGCTCCACCGAATCGGCCACCAGTCGCTGCACGACAGAAGCTGCACGCCCGGGCTGGGCTGGAATCCGTAGTGCGCGGCCAGCCACCGCATGGCGCGCCGGCCCTGTTCCGCGTCGAGCAGCCCCGCGTTGATCGCCAGGTACTCGTTCCAGATTTGCGGGTGCCCGTTCCAGAGCCCATCGGCGCCGATGGACCCGAGCAGCCCTTTGTCATCCCGCCACAACTCGCGGAAGACGGCGGCGTGGGTTTGGTCGGCAAGGGCGCGGTAGCGCTGCTCCGATTCGCGGTCCTCCAGCACTGCCGCCATCCGCGCCGCGCGGTCGAACATCGCCCATGACATAGCGCTGGGCACGGCCGACTTCGGGCCTTTGCCGTGGGAGTCGCAGTTCCAGTACTCGTATGAGTCTCGGAACAGCCCGTCGCCATCGTGGTCGTTGGCCTTCTGCATCCACGCCACGGCCTTCTGCACCGACGGCCACAGGTCGCGGACGAACCGCTTGTCGCCGGTCCACGTGTAGTGCCGCCAGACTTGGTCGACCCAGTACGCTGTGTTGTTCTCGGCGTGGAATGCCACCAGCGACGGCGCGACCCACCGGATGAAGCCATCGTCGTTCTGCATGGCGCCGTACAGCCGCAAGCACTCCTCGATCGCCTGGTGGTCGCCGCCCCACTCCTTGCCGTACCAGCCGGTGGAAATGTGAGAGTACATCTGCCAGATCTGGGCGCCCAGCACCAGCCCCGGCCCCTGCCGATGGTACTCGGTGGTACAGCGCGACCAGTTCATCAGCGCGTTGAGTTGCGCGTCGGGCGTCTTGACCTGGAACTCCTGCCGACGGCTGTCCCACCAGTTGCACGTCTTCGCCAGCGCGGCGTCCGGGTCCGCAGTCAGCGCGGCAAAGTGCTCCTCGGGCGACGACGCCCGCCCAATGTAGCAGTCGAACCAGAGCTGCTTCAGCCGGTCCCGCCACTCGGGCCACCCGGCGGCGGCTGGGGTGTCCAGACGCGCCCTCGCCGTCTTGGCGCGGTCTTCGTCGTACTTGGTGACGCCCCACGTTGCCACGACGTGGTAGACGCGCTGCGCCTTGTCGGCGGCGTACTCGAGCTGCTCGCCGTAGGGCGCCTGCAGCGTCCGCCCTGCGCCGCTGCCATCCCAACCCACGCAGACTACCCCGTTGGGCAGGTTGGCTTCGGCGATCGTGGCGCGTCGGCCGTCGAGCTGGAGGCGGTTGGCGTTGTTCTCCCCCGCCTGCCACCACACGCCCCCATACTGCCAGACCAGCGGAACGTCCTTGTCGAACGTCACTCGGCAGACCATGCCGTGGAAGTCCAGCGCCGGCGCGACGATGATCGAGGCTGTCCACGCCTCTTCCGGCCCGGCGACCTGGTACTCGGTGTAGCCGGGCCGGAACGTCGTGACAGACTGCAGCGTGTCCAGCCAGAGGGTCTGCCCATCGGCCCCACGCACGCCGAGCCGCAGCGTTCCCATGCTCGGGTTGACGTTGCCCGTCTGCGCGTCGGGGCGCGCCCAAAGGGGGAACACCCGCTCCGCGGCATAGCAACCATTGCCGGTCGGGGTGTCCATGCGAAAGAGCGGCACGTCGCCCGTCCAGACGCGGTTCTGCCCGTGGACAATCGGGCGGTTCAGTTGGCGGGTGCTGCCGGTGATCCGGAAGCCGCCGTCGTCGATCGGCTCGTACACCGGCGTAATGTCGCCACGGCCGTGGTTCGGCGCCATGAACGCCGACCGACCCAGCAGCACCGACTGGTTCGGCTCGACGAGCGTCGTCGGCTTCAGGGGGGCGGGCGTGAACGCGACCTGCGGAGTTACAACGCGCAGCCCCTGCATCAGTTCGCGGTCGTGCTTGTCCTGCTGCTCCTGCTCGGCGCGCCGGGCGGCGACGAACTGCGACACCGGCCGCTCGCGCGTGAGCAGTGTCAGCCCGAGCGCGTCAACGGTGATCGTCGCCTCGGTCAGCGCCTGCTCCGTCACGTGCCCGTCGGGAACCGCGAACGACGACTCACCCACCGGTTGCGCCGTCAGCGCCGCCGCCCATTTCTCGCCGACGACGGGAGCAGACAACGGGACTGGCTGCTCCGCTCGCAGAAACGGGACGCCGTCGAGCCGGACGTAAACGCTCTTGCCCGGCGGCGCCACCAACCGGCCGCGGTTGGCATTGCAGTCGGCAAGGTAGCGGAGCAAGTTGCCATAAAGCCGTTCGAGATTCGGCCGGTACTCATCGTGGTCGGTGGTGAAGTCGCCCAAGCGCCAGCCGACCACGATGACGCGGCCGGGGCCGACGGTGTACTCTACCAGCGGCCGTTCGCCGACGCCCGCGTTGCCTTCAGCGAGGAGTTCGCCATGCGGCCCGGCGGTGTCGTAGAAGTCAGCCAACGCATTGCCGCCAATGGACGTCAGCAGGATTGGCTTGCTGGCGTCCAGCCCGAGGAACGCCGGATGTTCTCGGTGTTCCGGCTTCACCACCAGGCCGCTCAGGTACGCCGCAGTGGTCGGTCCCAGCACGCGCAGCGGTGTCGGCTCGATGCCCAGCTCATTGACCAGGCTCCCAGCCGACCCGGACAGCAATAGCGTGCCGCCAAGTTCCAGGTACGTCAGTAAGTCTGCGTTGCCGGCCTCGCCCAGCGATACGACGCCTTGTTCCGCCTGGTGACACCACAGGACGTCGCACTCCTCGGGCGCGTGCAGCTTCCCGTCGTCTCCCTGCCACCCGCCCGCCGCTTGCCAGGCAAGGCGCGTCACCGTGCCCTGCGTACGCGCGAAGGCCAGCGCCGCCGCGTTGCGGGGCAACGGTGTGCCGGGAGAGGTCTGGTCTAGGAAGCCGACCGCAGGCTGAGCGTCACCAGGCACAGCCGCCGAGATTGCGACGAACGCGGCAAGGCGCGAGCAGCAACGGAGCATCAATGGGCTCTCCTATCCTTCAATCTGCACCTGCACCCGATGGACCGGATTCTGCCCCGACTTGGGGAAGGGGCGCGGCATCGGTTGCGCGTGGCCGGCGACGTCAATCGTGCGGCAGCGGAGGGCGTACGTCCCGGCGGGGACGCCGGGCAGGAGTGCTGCCCAGTGCGCGAGGGCGAACCGCATTGGCCACTCCTTCGGCTTGCCGGTCTTCGGGTCAAACCCCAACGGCAGCTTGCCCTCCGGCAGACCGCCACCCCATTGCGCAGGCGGCCCCAAGAGCTCGGCTGGCTTCCAGTCGCCCTTCGTGAGGTACGGATCGTCCGCCGGCAACGGCGCGCCTGCGGGGTGCAGCCAGGCTTGGACCGCCGACAGACCCGCGATCCCCACCTGAGCCAGCCCCGTCACCGGCAACGGCTGCCCCGCGCGAGCGGTCTTCGGGTACGACAGGAAGCGGGCGAAGGTCTTGAGCCAAGTGTCGATGTCGTTGTTGCCCCCCGCGTACGTGTCGTTGGCGTGGAACAGGTTGGACAACACGACGCGATTCAGCCACTTGACCGACTTGAAGCCGTAGGCATCCGGCACGAGCATTCGCACCGGCCCGCCGCGCTCCGGCGAGAGCCACTGGCCGTTGAGCTTGTAGCAGAGAATCACCGGCGGCTCGCCCGGAGGGTCCTCCAGCACCCGGCCGAATGGCAGCGAACTCTGGAAGAGCTGCTTCGGGTCGTCGTTGTGGTAGCCGTGGTAGAAGACGCGGCGGATGTTCCCGACTGGCCGCGCTTTCCAGACGACCACTCGCAGCGGCACCCCCTCCCACAACCCCATCCCGCAAGGGTCGGCGACGTTGAGGCAGGTCATCACATGCAGGTAGCAGACGGCATGCTCCCTGGCAAGCGCCATCAAGTCGTTCCAGGTCAGCGCCGTCCCGCGCTCTCTCGAGAGTGGGCTATCCACCTTGGCGTCGGTCTCAGGATCCGGCACAACCTCCAACTGCCAGGTCTCTCGATCCATGCCCACTTCGCGGCGCTTGTCGGCAGGCAGCGTGTGCGGAGGTGGGTTGCCCCGGCCGAAGTTGCGGAAGTTCTCGCTGTGGGTGAGGTACTCCAGCCTCGTCAACGCTTCCTGCTGCCTGGGCGCCGGCGCCGCGCCGGCCTCGCCGATTCCCAGTCCGGCCACGGCAGCGGCGCTGAGCCCGAGGAAGTACCGCCGCGTCAGTTCGCCATGTTCGTTGAGCAGATGCTGTGAGTTGGGCATGGGGCGATCACCACGGTGGCAGCGGTCGGTTCCAGCGGTTCGGGGACTACGCTGTTTCCTCAACCACCCGCCGCGCAATGTCCTCCCATTCCCAGAGCCGCTGGGGCTCGTAGCGGACGGTGCTGATGTCCTTCAGGATCAACTCCACCGGGCAGCCGTGGCGGGCGCACGTGTCCACCGTGTTGCGCAGGTCCTTCTCCACCGCGGCTGGGTCCCAGTCATCGACGCACAGGAACGCCGGGCTGGGCTTGCGGGAGAACACCAGGTCGGGCGCAAGTTGCTCGGCGCCGCGATCCTGGTCGACCCACGGGCTCATGGACACTTTGCGGACGTGGGGAATGTCGCGAATGTAGCTGACTTTGCGGTCCAGCGGCTCGCAGCAGCCGTAGTACACCAGGCCGAATCGGTCGTACCACCGGTTGGCGTACGCCAACTCGAATTCCTGGTGGGTCGCCGGGGAGACCGTGGAGAAGATCTGCGCCATGCCCGACGTCCAGAGGTCTTTGGCGCGCGGGTGCGCCGGGTCAAAGCCGGGGGCCGGAAGCTCGTCCGTGTGGGCGCCGCAGCAGTGGATGGTGCTCTGGCTATGGCCGAGCAGGCCCTGTTCTTCGAGCTGGTCAAGCATGGACAGCATCGCGTGCGTCAGCCGGGAGATGATGCCGTGCATGAACTCCGGCCGGTCGGCGAGGTCGAACAGCATCTCCTCGACGCCGTGCCACTGAACGATCACGTCCCACGGGGCGAACGACGGCAGCGAGCCTTGCATGCGCACGTCCAGGAGACCGTCGAACAGCTCGCGTGCTTGCTCCTCCACCCGCGCTGTGGCTTCCTCGTCGAGCGCGATCTCGGGCGTTCGGATCTTGTCGAGATCCGCCTCGGTCTTGAGCTGGTCCAGGTAGAAGTGGCCGACCACGTTGTTGCGCGGGTCGAGCACCGCCGTCTTCTCTTGGGTGCGGATCCCGAACCCCGTGTTGCAGATGGCCTTGCCCACCTCGACCACCGGCTCCACCACCATGTCCGCGCGCATATGCGTCCAGGAGTAGAGCGTGCGGCGGAATCGCCCCTCGAAGCCGCGGCAGAAGCCGTCCTCGCACTGGAGCGTCAGCTCCCCGTCCACTTCCATCTCGTGCCACGGGATCTGGTCGATCATGACCATCGGCCGCACAGGCTTCAGGCCGTTCAGCGCCTTCCACAGCGCGACTGTCTCCGCCTGCACAGGCAGCGCGGCGATCTCGGCGATCTGGCTGGCGAGTTTTCGGATGATCCCTCGGTCTCTGTTGCTCACGGGCATGTCTGGTGGTTCCCTTCTCGTGACTCAAATGGACCCGTCGATCTCGACGCCGCCGAGGTAGGATCATGGCGGCGGAATGTGGAGCTGCTTGCAGATCTGCTGCGCCGTGTAGTCGGGGATCTCCCGGTGACGCGGCACGGTTGCACGGCGGTCGTTGATGGGGTTCTCCCAGATCGAGTGGTCCGCGCCCTCTCGCACGAACCGGCACCCGTGCTCGCGCAAGTGCCGCAGCAGATCCCGCCGCTTCACGCAAGCACCCCCTCGGCGACCACCGCGACGCGCGTGGCCGCTTGCAGCAGCAGGTGAACCGGCTCCTCCAGATCGCTGTCGGGGTCTGTGACAGTCGGGTCGGGCTGCGGAAGCGCCTCTCCCAGCCGTACGGTCGTCTCAGCCATGTCCACCAGCGCGCTGTTCAGCAGACAGCGTGTCTCCGCGAGAGTCGCGCCGCAGGTGATGACACCTGGGAAGTCGAGCACCTCGCCATGGACGCCCTCGTTCAGGTACTTGTACATAGCCTTGTAGGTCAACATGGCTCTTCCTCGATTCGGTGGGCGGCACGCTGGCGGCGCGCCAGCGCGGCGGCATGCGTCACCCACCATTCTACCCGACCTGCTCTCAGGGAAGCTATGCTCGCGAAGGTTAGGAATACACCGAAGTGGAAGTTCGCAGAACTTCACCCGTGGGCGTGTGGTGAGCACCCAACACACTGCTGTGCACGCAGAGGCGTCGAACTTGTGCAATAGCTTTGGTGTATTCCTAACCTTCGCGAGTATACAATCGTCCCCATCCCGGGAACGCCACCGGACTCGGAGGAAGCCATGGACCTGTTCTCTCCCCTTCAGCTCGGCTCCATCCAGATGAAGAACCGACTCCTGCGCTCCGCCACGGGCGAGGGCGCAGCCGAGGTCGACGTTGGCTGCCCAACCGAGGATATGGTCACCCTGTACGACCGGATCGCCGTCGGCGGGATCGGCCTGATCATCACCGGTCACGTCGCCGTCAGCCGCGAAGGGCGCTGCACCAACAAGATGACCGCGTTCTACAGCGACGACTTCCTCCCGGCCTTCAGGCGAATGGTCGCAGCCTCGCACGCCCACGGGACGCCAATCGTGTGCCAGCTCAACCACGGCGGCAGGCAAGTCAACGGCGAGCACGCTGGCATCCGGCCGCTGTGTCCGTCAGCGGTGCAGATCGAGGGTGCGGACCGCGTGCCGGAGGTGCTGTCGCCTGCCGACATCGAGCGGCTGATCGAAGACTACGGGAACACCGCAGGCCGCTGCAAGCAGGCGGGCTTCGACGGTATTCAGATTCACTCGGCCCACGGCTACCTCGTCAGCCAGTTCAACTCGCCGCTGACGAATCGGCGCACCGACGAATGGGGCGGCACGCCCGAAAAGCGGCGCCGGTTCCTCGCCGCCGTCTACGAGTCGATCCGCCGGAACGTCGGCAGCGATTACCCGGTCTTGGTCAAGCAGAACGTGTCCGACTTCCACCCCGACGGGCTGACTACCGACGACGCTGTCGCGATCTGCCGGATGCTCGACGACCTGGGCATCGACGCTATCGAACTGAGTGGCGGCATCCGCGAGACGATCCCGATTGCCTTCCGGGAGAAGGAACTGGAAGAGAAGGGCGAGGTGGTCTTCTTCGAAGACGAGGCGAAGCGGATCAAGCCGGAGGTCCACTGCCCGCTGATTGTCACTGGCGGCATCCGCACAGCGGCCACGGCGCAGCGACTGGTCGCCGAGGGCACGTGCGATGGCGTCGGGCTCTGCCGGGCAATGCTGGAGGAGCCGGACGTGCCGGCGAAGTGGGAACAGCGGCAGGCGCTTGGGGACGCTCCCGAATGACCGCTGACCCGGCAGCGATCTTGCGCGAGTTGCACCGCGACGATCCGGGCAACTCCTTCGACGATCCCGCGCTCGGCCCGCTCTTCGACCCGCCCTTCGTCGGCCTTGCCGCCGCGGGCGACCCCTGGTTCGACCGTTTCAAGGAGGTCATCGGCAGCTTCCACTGGGCGCCGCAAGAGGCGCTCGCGCTTGCCGCACCGGAGGCGACGGCCCGCACCGTGATCTGCTGGTGCCGCCCGGCGCCCGAGGTCGCGCGGGCGGCGAATCGACGGGAGAGGCGAATGCCTGCGCGCGAATGGGCTTACGTGCGGACGTTCGGCGAGGAGGTCAACAACCGGATGCGC